>Ga0209062_1000547_pt1 | contig 105895 bp, 87 predicted proteins | sample Coa_R2_2_FD_187158 | JGI IMG/M metagenome (GOLD analysis project Ga0209062, IMG submission 187158) | Surface soil microbial communities from Centralia Pennsylvania, which are recovering from an underground coalmine fire - Coalmine... | ecosystem: Environmental > Terrestrial > Soil >...
AGGTGATCGCGTCGATATTGTTGTCGGGTGGTTTCAGTCCAAGCCATTGTGACCTCCATCGAATCTTTGCAAATCCGACGGAATCACAAAGGGCTGAAATCACTCAATTACTTTTCGGCCAGGCTCTGAGGACGATTCTACAATCCTGCGGATCGACGATCTTGGACCAATCCGCCGCAAGGTCAGCGCGCTCGCCGCCGACGAAACCGCGTTCCTGCCGCAGCTGATCAATCTGTCGATCCTGCAGCTTTTCACCAGCCGTTCGCTCGATCAGACGGTGGCGATCTTCACCTCGACGCTCGAACTGATGAGTCACCGGCTTGATCTTGCCTATCAGACCATCCGGTTTCTCGTCTGGGTGATACCGACCACCGGCTTTGTCGGCACGGTGATCGGCATTTCGATCGCGCTCGAAGGCATGCAGGACCCCAAGAACATCGCCTTCGACAAGGTCACCTCCGGGCTGGCGGTGGCCTTCTACACGACCATTCTGGCGCTGCTGCTCAGCGCAATTCTCGTTTTTTTGCAGAACATCGTGCAGCGGAAAGAGGAGAGCACGCTCAATCGCGCCGCCAATTATTGTCTGAAGAATCTCATCAACAGAATCTACGCAGCGACCGAGTGAAGGCAGCGCCGTGCATCGACCGCATCGTTCGATCGAGGTCTTCGACATTTCGCTGATGGCGGTGGTCACCAAGGCGATGGGCGCCTTCCTGGTGATCATGCTGCTGTTGATGCCGTATTATTCTTCCGGCTCGCTCGGCGACAAATCGGCGGCAGAGGCCGCCAACGAGCTTAAGGAGGCGCAGCAGAAGCTGCAGACGTTGTCACAGCAGCTGTCGGGCCGTAACCCGCAGGAGATCGCCAAGGCGCTGCAGGATGCGCTTGACCGGCTGGCACGGGCGGAAACCGCCATCGCTCAGCTCAAGCGCGACAACGATGCACTCAACGCACAGGCGCGCCGCCTCGATTCGCAGAATGCGGAGTTGCGCGATGAATTGGCAAAAGCCGATGCTGAGCGGAAGAAGGTCCGCCTCAGCGGCCTGTTGATCAATTCGGAGTGCACCGACGTTCGTCTGGAATATGGCGTCATGACCAAGAGCGAGTATTTCGAGACCGCTGGCAAGCGCCGTCTGACCAACCTGCTCAATCACCTCCTTACACTGGGCACGAATGTCACGTCCACCGCCGATGAGGCGGTTGCGGCCAATCCAAGCCAGGCCGCCGTGCCGCTTGGACACGGAATGCGATTTGACCATTCGATCTTTCAGTATGATGCGCCGCCGGGCGACTACTATCTCGTGGTCGCAAGCACGGCCAAATCCGTGACCAAGATCGATGACATGGATGGTCATGTCCTCAAGCACGTTCCGACCGCTTGCCACGCGCTGCTCAACTTTACCTATGCCGTGCCGACCAAGAATATCCTTTCGAGCTTCTGGATCCGCGAAATCGCCTTGTCGCACGACGATTATGCCGTCATGCCCGCGGAACTGACGGTCAGTGAAGACAAGGTCAGCTGGTTCAACCCGTCCGCCGAAGCGCTCGCCTGGCTGCGCGACCAGATTGCGCATGCCGAAAAGGAAGAGGCCCCCAGCAAGGCGCTGGTGCAGTGAACGGCGCCCTGGGCGCTGGCGTCGTTGCTGTGGTTATGCGCGCCTTGCTCATTCGACGGCGTGGCCCGAGGCGGCGAATGCGAAATCCATAGGCACAGCAGGTGCCTATTCCGCTCCGATTGTGATCTATAGAATGCGGGCCCGCCGCCGCTGCGGCGCTGCGGAATCACGGAATGCGTCCACCGGTCCTTAATCCGCTGTTCGCCGCGGTGTCGGCGCTGCCCGGCATCGGGCCAAGGTTTGAAAAGCTGTTCGCGCGCCTGCTCGACCGCGATGACGGGCCGCCGCGGCTGATCGATCTCTTGTTCCATCTGCCGACCGGTTTCGTCGACCGCCGCAATCAGCCCAAGCTCAGCGCGGTCAAGCCCGACACCGTGGTGACGGTCGCGGTCACCATCGAGAAGCACCGCCCGCCGCCGCCCAACCGGCCGCGCGCACCCTACAATATCGAGGCAAGCGACGAGACCAACACGCTCACCATCACCTACTTCAATGCCCGCAAGGATTATCTGCAAAAGCTCTTGCCGGTGGGTTCGCAGCGCTATGTCTCGGGCATCGCAAGCTTCTACGACGGGCATCTGCAGATGGTGCATCCCGACCGCGTGGTCGACGCCGCGGGCTTTGCGAAGTTGCCGCTGCTCGATCCGGTCTATCCCATGACCGAAGGGCTGCATCCCAACCTCCTGCGCAAGGCAATCGATCTTGCGCTCGAGCGCCTCCCGGCGCTGCCCGAATGGCAGGACGAGACGTGGCGTGCACGCAATGACTATCCGAGCTTTGCCGAGGCGCTGCGGGCGCTGCACCGGCCGAGCGCGCCGAGCGACATTGCGCCGGAAAGCGCGCCATGGTCGCGGCTCGCCTACGACGAACTGTTGGCCAGCCAGCTCGCGCTCGCACTCCTGCGCAAACATATGCGCACGCGTGCCGGCCGCGGCAGCGCCGCCGAGGGGCGCCTGCGCGCGCGCATTATTTCCGCCCTGCCCTATGCACTCACGCCCTCGCAACAGCGCGCCGTTGTCGACATTGTCGCGGATCTCGCGCGGCCACAGCGCATGCTGCGGCTGCTGCACGGCGATGTCGGCTCGGGCAAGACCGTCGTGGCGCTGATCGCCGCCGCGCATGTCATCGAGGCGGGCCGCCAGGCCGCCGTCATGGCGCCGACCGAAATTCTGGCGCGGCAGCATTTTGCAACCATCGCGCCGCTTGCCGCCAAAGCCGGCATCAGGCCTGCTATCCTCACCGGACGCGAGCGCGGCCGCGCGCGGGAGGACATTCTCGCCGCGCTGGCCGCGGGCGACATCGACCTTATAGTCGGCACGCACGCGCTGTTTCAGGAGAATGTCGCGTTCCGCGATCTGGCGCTGGCCATCATCGACGAGCAGCATCGCTTCGGCGTGCATCAGCGGCTTGCGCTCACCCGCAAGGGTCAGGCGGTCGATCTGCTCGTGCTCACCGCAACGCCAATTCCGCGCACACTGGTGCTGACCTTTTTCGGCGACATGGATATTTCCGAACTGCGCGAGAAACCGGCCGGGCGGCAGAAGGTCGATACGCGCGCGGTGCCGCTCGATCGGCTCAACGAGGTGATCGACGGCGTCGCGCGCGCGCTCGACGAAGGTCGCCGCGTCTATTGGGTATGTCCGCTGGTCGAAGAATCCGCGACGGTGGATTTGGCTGCCGCCGAAGCGCGTTACAAGGCTTTGCAGAAGCGCTTCGGCAAATCGGTCGAGCTCGTGCACGGCCGTATGCGCGGGCCGGACAAGGACCGCGCCATGGAACGCTTCGGCAAAGGCGAAACGCGGCTTCTGGTGGCGACCACCGTCATCGAAGTCGGCGTCGATGTGCCGGAAGCGAGCATCATGGTGATCGAGCACGCCGAGCGGTTTGGACTTGCGCAATTGCATCAATTGCGCGGCCGCATCGGCCGCGGCGCGGCGAAGTCAACCTGCATTCTGCTCTATCGCGGTCCGCTCGGCCCGACCGCCACGGCGCGGCTCAAAATTCTGCGCGAGACCGACGACGGTTTTCGCATCGCCGAGGAAGATCTCAAGCTGCGCGGCGAGGGCGACGTGCTGGGCACGCGGCAAAGCGGCATGCCCGGCTTCCGCATCGCCCGCATCGACCTGCACGGCAAGCTTCTGACTGCCGCCCGCGACGACGCCACGCTGATCCTGTCGCGCGATCCGAAGCTTAAATCGCCGCGCGGGGAGGCACTGCTCAATCTGCTCTATGTGTTTGGGCGCGATGAAGCGATCGGCCTTGTGCGTGCAGGCTGACGTCGCGGCGGCGCAGCGGCGCGGCCGATCACTTATCCAGCGGGTTTGCGCCTTATTGGGCCGCGCGCCGACCGCGCGGCCGGCCAGCACTATCGCCAAGCGTCAGAGGCCCGCCTTCGGCGGCACCTTACTGTAAAAGCAGGTGCCGGTTATTTCGCCGAGGTCGGCTCGGCCTTCGGTTCCGCCTTGCGCGCGGCCTGGGCGAGACGGGCGGTCTCGGCCAGCGCCGCCAGCTTGGTTTGCGAATGCGGATCACCGCCCGGCTGCACGATGCCGGCCGACATGATCACCGTCATCGCCTGCTCAACGGTGATGTCGAGATCGATGACGTCGCGCTTGGGCACGTAAAAGAAAAAGCCGGTAGTCGGGTTCGGCGTGCAAGGCATGAAGGCGGAGACGTGTTCGGTGGCCGGCAGGCGGCTCGAAATCTCCTCGGTCGGCGCATTGGTCAGGAACACCAGCGACCACATGCCAGGCGAAGGAAACTCGACCAGGCCGACGCGGCGGAAGCTCGATTCCGACTTGGAGAACAGAGTATGAAAAATCTGCCGCGTGGTGCGGTAGATCGGCCGCACGATCGGCATGCGGCTCAATAGGCTCTCGCCGAAATCGACCAGCTTGCGGCCGATCAAGTTCGCGGTGAGGAAACCCAGGACCGTGAGCGCGACAAAGACGATAATCAGGCCGGAACCCGGCACGTTTACCGGCAGATAAGTTTCAGGCCGGTAATCGGCTGGAATGAACGGCCGCACCACATTGTCGACCCAGGTGACGAACCACCAGATCAACCACAATGTCACGGCGGCGGGGCCGGCGACCACAAGACCCGTCAGAAAATAGGTGCGGATGCGGCCCATCAAACCCCGCGCCTGCTTAAGCGCAGGCTTCTCGTTGGAACGATTCGCGTTTTGGCCTGTATCGTACGACATTCTTTATCCATGCGCGCGGCGCTGCGATTATATAATGCGGGGCTTGGCTGTACGCAGCGCCGCCAAGCGGTAGGTTTAACACGATCCTGCCCGGCCTGGAAAAATCGTAAGAGGGACTGAGCGTCTCGATCGCAGTACCGCCGCGTGAGGGCAAAATAGCAGAGGAACGGCACGGCATGACGAGCGATGCGAGCGCGACGCCGGACGCCAATGTCAGCACCAAGTTCGGCGCGAATTCGGAAACGCCGCGTGTCATCCGCATGCACGAGGCCGATAATGTGGCGATTGTCGCCAACGACTTCGGGTTGCCGGCGGGCGCACGACTGCCGTCCGGGCCAGCGCTGCGCGAGCGCGTTCCGCAAGGCCACAAAGTGGCGCTGACGGACATTGCCGAAGGCGCGCCGGTCCGCCGCTACAATGTGGTCATCGGCTATGCGGCCGAGCCGCTGCCCGAGGGGTCCTGGGTGCATGAGCGCCGGCTGGTCATGCCAACACCGCCGGCCCTCGAAGGGCTGCCGATCGCCACCAACAATGCGCCGCTCGCGCCTGCACTCGAAGGCTATACGTTCGAAGGCTACCGCAACGGCGATGGCTCGGTCGGCACGCGCAACATTCTTGGCATCACCACGACCGTGCAATGCGTCTCGGGCATCGTCGAGCACGCCGTGGCGCGCATTCGCGCCGAGCTGCTGCCGAAATATCCCTATGTCGACGACGTGGTAGGGCTCGAGCACATTTACGGCTGTGGCGTCGCCATCGATGCGCCCGAAGCGGAGATCCCTATTCGCACGCTGCGCAATATCAGCTTCAATCCGAATTTCGGTGGCGGCACCATGGTCGTCGGTCTCGGCTGCGAGAAGCTGCAGCCGGAACGTCTCCTGCCCGCCGGGCTCGTGCGAGGCCGCGGCGCCTCCCCTGCGCAGGATTATGATATCGTCACGCTGCAGGATCCTTCGCATGTCGGCTTCGATGCGATGATCTCCTCGATCATGCGAACGGCCGAGCAGCATCTGCAGCGTCTCAACCGGCGGCTCCGCGAGACCTGTCCGGCTTCCGCGCTGGTGGTCGGCATGCAATGCGGCGGCAGCGACGCGTTCTCCGGCGTGACGGCGAATCCTGCGCTCGGCTTTGCCAGCGATCTGCTGGTGCGGGCCGGCGCAACTGTGATGTTCTCGGAAAACACCGAGGTACGCGACGGCGTGGCGCAGCTCGCCGCGCGCGCCGCGACGGAGCAGGTCGCGCAGGCGCTGATCGCCGAGCTCGGCTGGTACGACCGCTATCTCGCCCGCGGCAGCGTCGATCGCAGCGCCAATACGACGCCGGGCAACAAGAAGGGCGGGCTGTCGAACATCGTCGAGAAGGCGATGGGCTCGATCATCAAATCGGGCACGGCGCCGATTTCAGGCGTGGTGCCGCCGGGCGAGCGCGCGCGGCAAAAGGGGCTGCTCTATGCGGCGACACCGGCCAGCGATTTCATCTGCGGCACGCTGCAGCTCGCCGCCGGCATGACGCTGCACATTTTCACGACCGGACGCGGCACGCCCTATGGGCTTGCCGCGGTGCCGGTGATCAAGGTGGCAACGCGCAGCGAATTGGCGCGCCGCTGGCACGATCTGATGGACATCGATGCCGGCCGGATCGCGACCGGCGAGGCGACCATCGAGCAGCTCGGCTGGGAGCTTTTCCACACGATGCTCGACGTGGCGAGCGGTCGACGGCGCACCTGGACGGAGCATTGGAAGCTCTCCAACGCCCTCGCGCTGTTCAATCCTGCGCCGGTTACGTGAGTTTGCAGCCGAAACCTGTCGCCGGCGGACGACACTGGAATCTGCCATCGGCGACGGCGCAAGCGCGGACCCATTGGGGTAATTTGCGCCGTGCGTTACGCTTGCGGGCCATCGAATGGAAGATCCGCGGCGGACACGACCCTGCCCGGTTTTCAGACTAAGCAGACTCATGTGATTCTGCTCGAGGGAGGACATTCATGAGAATGCAATTTCTCTTTGCCGCACTCTGCGGCTTCACATGTTTGGCAGGCTCGGCACAAGCCGCCGTCAAGGTGCAGGTGGTCGACTACAAGCAGGGCGACACCACGCTTGAGGGCTGGCTCGTGTATGACGATGCGGCGGCGGACAAACGCCCGGGCATCGTGGTTTTTCCGCAATGGATGGGACCGTCCGCGCATGAGAAGAACACGGCCGAGAAACTGGCGCAGATGGGCTATGTGGCCTTCGTCGCCGACATCTACGGCAAGGGCGTGCGCCCCGACACGCCGAAAGCAGCCGGCGAGGAAATGGGCAAATACGTGAAGGACCGGCCGCTCCTTCTGGCGCGCGCGCAGGCAGCGCTGGACCAGCTGCGCCAATCTCAGTTGGTCGATGCTTCGAAGCTCGCTGCCATCGGCTATTGCTTCGGCGGGGCGCCGGCGCTCGACCTTGCGCGCAGCGGCGCGCCGCTCACCGATATCGTTACCTTCCACGGCATCCTGGCTACGCCCAATCCGGACAATGCAAAGAATATCAAGGGCCACGTGCTGGTACTGCATGGCGCCGCCGATCCGATCGTCAACGCGCAGGCAGTCGATGCCTTCGAGAAGGAGATGACTGACGGTCACGTCGACTGGCAGGTTGTGCTTTACGGCGGCGCGATGCACGCCTTCACCCAACCGGAGATCAACGATCCGGCGCATGGCGTGAAATACGACGCGGTGGCCGCGCAGCGCTCGTGGCAGGCGATGAGCGATCTCTTGAAGAGCACGCTGTGATGGGGCCACCTCTATTTCGATGCGACCGACGCCTTCCAGGCCGCTTTCGCCTCCTACGCGCAGGCGATCATGGCCGACCTTCCCGACTACACCGACACCCGGCCCACGATTCGGGTCAGCGAGGTCGGGATGTGATGCCGACGGTTGAAAGCGGCGCGCGCTTGCGCGCTCGCTGCGGAACTGGTCAGACGGGAGTCAAACGCTATTTCACCCGCGCAATGTAATAGGCGAGGTCCAGTATCTGATCGTCGGTGATCGGCTGCATCACCTCGGCCATCGTCGCGTCGTAACCGTGTCGCGAATTGTCCTTGTAACCGCGCAATGCCTTGATCAAATAATCCTCGCGCTGGTCGGCTATGTTCGGCACATTGTCCTGGCCCGTCAGGTTTGCGGTGTGGCAGACGTTGCAATGATTTTGTGCAACCAGCGCGCGGGCGCGCTCGATGCGCGCGGTATCAGGCGTTTCATCGGGCGGCCGCGGCGACGGCAGCTTTGCAATAATGTCGGCAAAAGTGCGCAGATCGTCGTCGCTCAATCCCTTGGCCATATCGTTCATGGGATCGGCGACGCGCATGCGCTCCCGAAACATCAGGAGCTGCACCGTCACATAAAAAGGCTGCTGCGCCCCGAGCGACGGCACGCCTGCGTTCTGCGACTGCCCGCTCTCGCCGTGACAGAGAAGGCACGTTGGAAGCCGCTCTTGGACCGTTTGGGCGGAAGCTGTGGCGGAGCACACAATGCCCAGCGCGATGACGAGATTGCGCATCGGTTGTCTCATGCTGGTTTAAAAAAACCGAGGGCGGCGGGCGCGCCCTCGGTTCACCTGCGGATTTCAGCTATTTTCCCGCAACCTTCTTGCCGGACTCGTAGGTCAGGCGATAGACGGCGCCATTCCAGTCGTCGGAGATGAGCAGCGAGCCGTCCGGCATGTTCATCACGTCGACAGGCCGCCCAACGTAGTTGTTGTTCTGTATGAACCCGGTGATGAAGGGCTCGACGGATTTCACGCTGCCATCCTTGTTCAGCTTGACGAGCGCGATGTCGCCGCCAAACTTGACAGTCCTGTTCCACGAGCCGTGGCGGGCGACGAAAATCTGGTCACGATACTCAGCCGGAAACATCGTCCCGGTGTAGAAGCGCATGCCCAACGCGGCGGCGTGCGGACCGAGCAGCGCGACCGGCGGAACGTAATCCTTGCAGTCGTGGCCCCAGCCGAACTCGATGTCCGGAATGTTGCCCTGGTGGCAATACGGTTCGCCAAAATCCTGTCCGACTTTGGTGAGGCGGTTGAGCTTGTCGTTTGGCAGATCCTCGGACAGCCAATCGCGGCCGTTGTCGGTGAAGTAAAGGTCTTTGGTTTTTGGATTCCAATCGAACCCGACGGTATTGCGGATGCCGTAGGCGATGACCTCGGCGCCGCTGCCGTCAAGGTTGATGCGGCGAAGCTGGCCGTGGTCCTTGTCGTGCAGGACATTGTTACCGGGCTGGCCGACCTCGAAATAAAGCTTGTTGTCGGGGCCGATCGCCAAAAACTTCCAGCCATGCGCTTCGTCCTTCGGCAGATTGTTGTAGATCACGACCGGCTTGGGGCTCTTGTCGATCTGGTCATCGACATGCTCGATTTTCGAGATCTGCGACAGTTCGGCGATATAGAGTGTGCCGTTCTTGTAGGCGACGCCGTTGGGTCGGTAGAGACCGGAGACCAGGACGTGCACCTGCCGCTTCCCGTCCTTGTTGGTGATGGCATAGACCTTGTCCTGCAGGCGTGAGCCGACGAACACGGTGCCCTTGTCGCTCAGTGCCAACGAGCGGGCATTGGGCATTCCACTGGCATAAACTTCAAGTTTGAAGCCTTTGGGCGCCTTGAGGTCGTTGATCGGCAGCTTTTCCGCGGCGGTGGCGAGCGGCGGTGCCGGCACCGGCGCAAGCTTCATGGCCGCGGGATTGTTCTCGGGACGACCGATCAGCGGCGAGCCGGGCGGCAATGCCGGCGTTTGCGCACCTGCCGCGGAGGGCGGCGTGGCGGGAGTGGCCTGGGCGGGGCCGCTTGATTGCTGGGCAAGGGCTGTCGCCGTCCATAGACACAGGGTTCCGGCCAATAGCGGGCCGGTCAATATGCGTACGGTCATGACATTTTCCTCCCTCGAGGGAGCTCCGCAACAGCCGGGCTCTCCTCTCGCCTTCAGTCTCCGACATCCGCCTGCGATGCGCAATTGCCACCGCTTCGCATCACTGGATGCACCGCACCATCCTGTACGCGGACGTGAGGTCGCATGTCTTGCATGCGTATTGCGGTGGGACCGGCAAGAGCAGAATATGATCCGCCAGACACAACAAACGGCGCCTGCAAAAAAGCGACATCAAAAAAAGCAGCGGCGCCGCAGGGGAGGAACTCAATGATTTTCGCCCGCGCGTTGGCGGCGGCGCTTGTTGCCGCATGCGCTTTGGCGGCCGCCGCCGCCTCAGCTCAAACTTATCCCGATCGCCCAGTCACTATGATCGTAGCCTTTCCGCCCGGCGGCGCCGACGACGCCACCGCACGCATACTCCAGGACGCCATGCAGAAAGCACTGGGTCAGCCCATCGTGATCGAAAATATCGGCGGCGCCGGCGGCATGATCGCCGCCGCGAGGGCTGCCCGCGCCGATCCTGACGGCTACACCATCCTGTTGCACCAGGACGCGCTGGCGGCAGGCATGACGCTTTATCCGAACCTGACGTTCGACGCCGAGAAGGACTTTGTCCCCATTGGGCTGGTCAATACAACCACTAACACGTTGGCCGGCCGTCCAACGCTGCCCCCAAACAATTTCGCCGATCTGTTACGCTGGATGAAAGCGCCCGGACAGAGTGTCAGGATCGGCCATCCCGGCGTCGGTTCGTTTGGTCATCTGGCCGAGGTGCAGATTTTTCAGGTCCTTGGTGTGAAGACGGTGCAGGTTCCCTACCGCGGTGCCGGTCCCGCGCTCGTCGATCTGTTGTCCGGGGAAGTCGATCTCGGCCCGATCTCGGCCGTGGTCGCAAAGCCCCTGGTCAATTCCGGCAAGCTCAAGGCCTATGCCATCATCGGCCGAAGCCGGTTTTCAGGCCTGCCAGACCTGCCGACGATGAGCGATCTCGGCTACAAGGATCTCAATCTCGATTTCTGGCACATGCTGCTGGCGCCCGCCGGCACGCCGCGCCGGATCATCGACAAGCTCAACAGCGCGTTGCGGGCCGCGCTCGCCGATCCCAAGGTGCGGCAGACTTATGCCGACGGCGGCATGGATGAATATCCGGCCGACGAGGAGACACCCGAGGCCGCGGCCATCCTGCTCAAGCGCGAAATCAAGCTGTGGGGCGACGTGATCCGCTCCAACCACATCGCAGCGAAGTAAATTCGCGCCGGCCGTTCGCCTGCGCAGCGAGTGACTGCATCCGCGCGGCAGCACCCAGGGGAGGATGACACATGACCCGCAGGTTAATGACTCGCAGTCTGATGGCCCGCAGCTTAATGGCCCGCAGACTAAGCCGCCGCACCCTGCTCGCCGGCGCCGCGACTGGCGCCGCCGCGGCATTGACGCGCTTTCCAATGCCTGCCCTCGCGCAAGGTGCGCCGTTCAAGCTCGGTCTGCTCACCGTAAAAAGCGGGCCGCTTGCGGCGGGCGGCATCCAGATGGAGCAGGGTGTCCTGACCTATCTGAAAGAGAAGAACTACACGATGGCCGGCCGCAAGGTCGATTTCATTTCGGCCGACACCGGCGGCAATCCCGCCGGCACCAAGACCAAGGCGCAGGAACTGGTCGAACGCGACAAAGTGGATGCCATTGTCGGCCCGCTCGCCGCTTTCGAACTTTACGCGATCAGCGAGTACATCAAAGAACAGCGGGTGCCGACGCTCAGTCTCGCGGCGGCCGACAACCTCACGCAGCGCACGCCGAACCCGTTCCTGCTGCGCGCGTCGGCGACCTCGTCGCAGGCGATGCACCCGATGGGGCACTACGCGGCGACCGAGCTGAAGCTCAAGCGGATTGTCACCATTTCGGAGGACTTCGCCTTCGGCTACGAACAGATGGGCGGCTTTCAGGCGGCGTTTCAGAAGGACGGCGGCTGCATCGTCAACAAGCTCTGGCCGCCCTTGGTCACGCCGGACTACACGCCTTATCTCGCCCAGATCGGCGATTGCGACGGCGTTTGCCAGGGCTTCGCCGGCTCGAACCCGCTGCGATTCATGAAACAGTATGCGTCCGCCGGACTCAAATATCCGGTGGTGGCCGGGGAAGCCGGCGCCGACGATTTCCTGCTCAGAGGCTTCGGCGACGAAGCCCTCGGCCTGGTCAGCGCCGCTCCCTATACGCTCGATCTCGAGAACGAAGGCAACCTTCGCTTCGTCGACGGCATGCTGAAGAATTACGACGCCATTCCCGGTCAGTACGCAGCCTTGCTCTACGGCAATTGTCAGGTCCTGGACGCCGGGCTCAGCGCCGCCGGCGGCGATGCCGGCGACCGCGACAAGTTCATGGCGGCGCTCAAGAACGTGCGCCTGACCGATACGCCGCGCGGTCCGATCAAGTTCGATCACCTCAACAACGTGATCGGTACCATCTATATCCGCCGCTTGGGCAGGGACGGCGCCAAGTACGGGCTGAAACTCTGGAACAAGACGATCAAAACTTACGAAAATGTCGGGCAGTTCTGGATCTGGCCCGAGGAGGAATTTCTGGCGCACCCGGTCTATTCGCGCGACTATCCGCCGCTGAGCAAGTGCTGAAGCAATGTGTTGGCATTCGCGCACGTCCGCCTCGCCGGCGGCATCTTAACTTTGCAGAGATTGGCAACGCCTATTCGACCGTCACCGACTTGGCGAGATTGCGCGGCTGATCGACGTCGGTGCCCATGATGACGGCGGTGTGATAGGCGAGTAGCTGCGCCGGCACGGCATAGACCAGCGGCGCCACTGCCGAATGCACCGTCGGCAAGACAATCGTCTCGGCCGTTTGGCCCGCCGCCGCGCTTGCGCCCTTGGCGTCCGTCATCAGGATCAGCCGGCCGCCGCGCGCGGCGACTTCCTGCATGTTCGAGACGGTCTTCTCGAACACCTTGTCGAAGGGCGCGATCACGATCACCGGCATGTTCTCGTCGATGAGCGCGATCGGGCCATGCTTGAGCTCGCCCGCCGCATAGCCCTCGGCGTGGATATAGGAGATTTCCTTCAGCTTCAGCGCGCCTTCGAGCGCCAGCGGAAAGCTGGTGCCGCGGCCGAGATAGAGCACGTCGCGGCATTTGGCGAGATCGCGCGCGATCACCTCGATCTGGGGCTCGAGCGTGAGCGCATCATTGAGATGGCGCGGCATCTCGATCAGCGCACGCACCAGCGCCTTCTCATCGGCCTCGCCGAGCACGCCGCGGGCGCGGCCGGCGGCGATCGCCAGCGCCGCCAGGGCCGCCAATTGGCAGGTGAAAGCCTTGGTCGAGGCGACGCCGATCTCCGGGCCGGCGAGCGTCGGCATCACCACATCGCTTTCGCGCGCGATGCTCGAGGTCGGCACGTTGACGACCGACAGCACGTGCTGCCTGTGCGCGCGCGCATAGCGCAGCGACGCCAGCGTGTCGGCCGTCTCGCCGGACTGCGACACGAAAATCGCGAGATTGCCGTTGCCAAGCGGCACGTCGCGATAGCGGAATTCGGAGGCGATATCGACCTCGACCGGCAGATGCGCGAATTGCTCGAACCAGTAGCGCGCCACACTGCCGGCATAGTAGGCGGTGCCGCAGGCGGCGATCGAAATGCGGTCGAGCTTTTTGAAATCGAACGGCAGCGGCGCGGTGAGCCCCTTGGACAGCACGACGCGCTCGGCCGTCATGTCGAGATAATGCGCAAGCGTATGGCCGACCACTTCTGGCTGCTCGAAAATTTCCTTCGCCATGAAGTGGCGATGATTGCCCTTGTCGATGAGCAGGACCGAGGCTTGCGATTTCAGCTTGGCGCGCTGCACGATCTTGCCGTCGGTGTCATGGATCTGCGCGCCCTTGCGGGTGACGATCACCCAATCGCCGTCTTCCAGATAACTGACCGTATCGGTGAATGGCGCGAGCGCAATGGCGTCCGAACCGACATACATCGAACCATCGCCGAAGCCCACCGCGAGCGGCGAGCCGCGTCGCGCGCCGATCAACAGATCCTCCTCACCGGCAAACAGGAAAGCGAGCGCAAAGGCGCCGCGCAGCCGCGGCAACGCCGCCTTCACCGCATCGGCCGCCGAGGCGCCGCGTTTCATTGCGTCAGTGACCAGATGCGCGATGACCTCGGTGTCGGTCTCGGTCGAAAATTTCGCGCCGTTGCCTTCGAGCTCGCGACGCAGCTCGGCAAAATTCTCGATGATGCCGTTATGCACCACCGCAACCCGGTCGGTGGCATGCGGATGCGCATTGTTTTCGGTCGGCCGGCCATGCGTCGCCCAGCGCGTATGGCCGATGCCGATCGTGCCTTTGAGCGGCTCGCGCGCAAGCCTCGCCTCCAGATTCTTCAACTTGCCTTCGGCACGCCGTCGCGTGAGCTTGCCGGCTTCCAGCGTCGCGACGCCCGCGGAATCATAGCCGCGATATTCGAGGCGCTTGAGCGCATCGATGAGCTGTGGTGCCGCAGGCTCGTTCCCGATCACGCCGATGATGCCGCACATGCGCGCCCCCGATCAGGTGGCAGTAATCGGTAATCAGGAATCGGCGGTCGGTAAAATGACGCATTCTGACTACCGATTGCTGATTACCGACTCCTGGTTTTGCCGAGCAATTTCAGGCTGCGCAAGCGGTGCGCCCAGCCTTCCTTAACGACTTGCCGGCCGCGGCCGAGCGCCAACGCATCCGCCGGTACGTCGTCGGTGATCACCGAGCCCGAGCCGATATAGGCACCCTCGCCGATCTTGACCGGCGCCACCAGCGCTGCGTTCGAGCCGATGAAAGCTTCCTTGCCGATCTCGGTGCGATGCTTTTCGTTGCCGTCGTAATTGCAGGTGATGGTGCCGGCGCCGACATTGGCATTGGCGCCCACAAAGGCATCGCCGATGTAACTTAAGTGATTGGCCTTGGCGCCGGCCTCGATCACCGCCTCTTTCACCTCGACGAAGTTGCCGATACGCGACCGCTCGCCAAGCTTGGCGCCGGGGCGCAGCCGCGCGAACGGGCCGACCGAGGCGCCCTTGCCGACATGGGCGCCGGCGAGATGCGAGAAAGCGTGAATGACCGCGCCATCCTCGACCGTCACCTTCTCGCCGAATACGACATAGGGCTCGACCACAACGTCCTTGCCGAATTTCGTGTCGGCCGAAAGAAACACGGTTTCCGGCGCGATCAGCGTAACGCCCGCGGCGAGCGCTGCTTCGCGCAGACGCTGTTGCGCTGCGGCCTCGGCTTCGGCGAGCTGACGCTTGGTGTTGATGCCGCGCACGTCGTCCTCCTCGGCTTCGACCGTCACGGCGCGCAGCTTTTGGCCGCGCGCGATTTCGATGGCGTCCGTCAGATAGAATTCGCCTTTGCGATTGTGGTTGCCGATCCGCTCCAGAATGGCAAGAGCGGATTTTCCCGCAAAGGCCATGAGCCCGCCATTGCAAAGTGCGATGTTGCGCTCGGCGTGGCTCGCGTCGGTCTCTTCGCGAATGGCGATGAGTTCGTCGCCCGACATAATGAGCCGGCCATAGCCGGCCGGATCGGCGGGACGAAAGCCAAGCACTGCGACGGCGGCGCCGGCAGCGAGCGGGGCGCGCAGCCGCCTCAACGTCGCAGGGCGGATCAGCGGCGTGTCGCCATAGACAACAAGAATGTCATCGGCCCCCCGCGCGATTGCCGGCCTTGCCGCTAGCACCGCATGCGCGGTGCCGCGCCGCTCGTGCTGGGTGAACATTTCCGCCCGCGGCAGGACGCGCTTGGCTTCGGCGGTCACATCGTCCTCGCCTGGGCCAATGACAACGGCCGTTCTTTCGACGCCAGCATCGGCGACGGCGGCCAGCACATGCGCGAGCAGCGAACGGCCGGCGACTTGATGCAGCACTTTCGGCTTGGCCGAGCGCATGCGTGTGCCCTCGCCGGCCGCAAGCACGATCGCCAGGCAACTCCGAGCCCGCATGCGACGAACCTCCGCGGCTGTCTTACCCGAGCGCCGTGCAAGCCGAAAGTCGCGTTTCGGCCATGGAAAGCAAGGCATGGAAAACAAGGCATGGAAAGCAAGGCATGGCAAAGGCCGCAAACAGCGGCAAGCCGGCAAGAAGCGGTGCCGCATGACCGAATCTGCTAGCTTTTGAGCGGCTGATTCGCCTGGGGACCCTTCGCGTGGAACTGCCGGAGCGCCGGATGCTTGACCTCGCGCAAGCCGTGCGAGAGCAGATCGTCAAGGAAACGCCACCGCGCAAGACGGAGGCGCCGCAGCGCTTTGCGCTGGCCAAGCTCCGCCGCTTTACCGTGTGGGCGGCAACCGCGGCGGCGGCTTTGGCGCTCGCGATCTTGTCGTCACGCAGCCAAGTCGGCGCCGAGCGATTGGTTGCCATGCTGCATCCGAGCCGTACGCCGGCCGCGGCCAAATTCGATGCGGAGACGGTGACGCGACAGCTTGCGGACGCCGTGCGCGTGCTGGCCTCGAACGAGGAGGAACTCAAGAGCCGCATCGCCGCGGTCGAGCATAACCTCGATGATGTGACCGGCTCGATCCGCGATGTCGCCGCCGTTAGCGAAGCGCGCCAGGCATTTGACGGACCAACCGTCGGCGCGACTGTGGCAGCAACCGCGTCCGCAACGGCGCCAATCGCGCTGCCGCCGGCCGTGGCCGGATTGCAATCCTCGCAACCGGCATCGCTCACGGCGCCGGCGCCGCTCCAATACGGCGTCGATATCGGCAGCGGCTTGACCATCCAGGCGCTGCGCGCGCGCTGGCAAACCCTGCGCAATGCGCATCCGGCGCTGCTCGAGGGCCTGCAGCCGATCGTGCGGGTAGCGGAGCTTCCGCACAGCTCGCGCGTCGAGCTGCGGCTTGTGGTCGGACCACTGCCGCAGCCGGGCGCCGCCACCCAGCTGTGCTCCGCGCTGACGATGTTTGGCATGTTCTGCCAACCGTCGATCTATGACGGACAGCATCTGGCGCTGAAGTAAGGCTCGGTCATTCCGGGGCACCGCCCACGGGTCGGTGCGAAGCGCCGCCCGATGGCAGGCTCCGCGAGAAACCCCGGAATCCATCATCTTGCTGCTCGCGCGAATGCAGCCGGTGACAAACCCTCCCGACCTGTGATTATGGATAGCGGATTTGCGTCTTCGGCGCGCCCAGGAATGGGTGCGCCCAGGAATGACAATGATGCCGCTCTTCCTGCCCACCGCCCGCCAGACCAATTGGCTCTTGATCGTCGGCTTTTTGTCAGTCGGCGAAGCGCTCTACATCCGCTACATGGCGATCGAAAATGTGACCGTCGAACTTGCCTGCCAGGCCGGATTGCAGCTATCGCGAACCTGGCTATGCACCGCGTTCCGCTGGTCGATCATCTTCTATAATCACGAGGTGTTCGGCTCCCTCGCGCTCGCCGCCGCACTGCTCAATCTGCTGCGGCCGTCGATTGTCCTGATGGCGCTTGCGCTCGCCGCCGCCGGCTTCGGACTTGTGCTGCACAATGCCGGTCTGGCGGCGCTCGCGGCCGGCGTCCTGATTCTCAGTCTGGCCCGTCCCGCCCCAGCGCAAGGATGAGGGCGAGCGCAAGAAATCCCGCGCACAGCCACAGCGCCTGCCAATTGGCGAAGGTTTCATTGAGCGCGATATAGCCCGCCGAAAGCGCAAGCACGACGGCGGCGACCAGCTCGGCCGCTGCGCGTCTGCCCGCCGGTCGCGCGGTTAAAACCATCAGCACCAGAAACGAAAAGGCGCCCGCGCTTTGCGGCGCGAACGGAAGATCGCGATAGCGCGGATCAAACACCAGACCCAGCGCCGTCTGCACCGAGAGCAATGTCAGCGCAACAAAGGTGATGCCAAGCGCGACGCCGATCGAATCCGGCACACCCCCGGCGCGGCCAAGCAGGGCGGCGAAGCTCGGACGCGTGCGGCCGGCGGCAATCGCCGCGGCGCAGACCACCGGCGCAACCGCCGCCATGACCGCCAGCGAAAGCATTCGCGCCCAGCCGCCGAAGCCGATGCTATCGACCGGTATCGTTTCGAGCGTCCAGCCGAACAGCGCACACGGCAAGAAAGCGAGCACGACAATCTGCGGCCACAGCCATGGCGGAGAAGCCTTGGCGGGTGACTTGCCATTCGCCGTCCACGCCGCGCCAAACACCAAACCGGCAAGCAGAATGCCGCCGAGCGCCTGGATCAGCCAGTCCGGATGGTCGGAAACAAGCCCGCTGAAAGAGAATTTCGGTCCGCCGGTGGCACGATCAAAGATGCCCCAATAGCGGCCTGTCGAGCCTTCCAGCGCCCGCTTCCACGGCTGATCGAAGGCCTCGATCACATTGACGCGAAAATTCTCGCGCTGTGCCAGGCTGAGCGTCTCGCCGATCACCCGCGCCTGATTCGACGGCGACGGCCGTGCCGCTTCGCGCATGCGCCCGGCACTCGGCCAGCCAATCTCGCCGATGACGATCTCCTTGTTTGGGATCGCGGCCATGACGGTCTTGCGGATTGCGTTGACATGGCTTGCGGCAAGCGAAGCCGGCAACGGAAAATCCTCCCAGTATGGCAGAATGTGGATCGTGACAAAGTCGACCGCGTTCTGCAGATCGGCATAGCGCAGCCAGAATTCCCACACATCGGCATAGGTGACCGGCATCGACACCTGCGCCTTCACTTCGCGAATGTAGGCCGCGAGATCGCCCTCCGACATGTCACCGCGCAAGAGAACCTCGTTGCCGACCACGACCGCCTGAATAGTATCCGGGTATGTCTTGGCGAGATCGATCGCGGTCGCGATCTGCCGCCGATTTTTTTCCGGCGCATTGGCGAGCCACAGCCCCATCATCATCTTCAAGCCGTGACGCCGCGCTATGGCGGGAATCTGATCGAGCCCGTTGGCATTCGAATAGGTACGGATGCAGTTTGTGTAACGGGACAGCAACGTGAGATCCTCGTCGATCTGCGCCGCGCTGACCTTGGTGCCCTCGACCAGCGGATCCTGGTCGCCGCGGAACGGGGCATACGACACGCAGGACAACTTCTGTCCGGCGGCCAAAGGCGACGGTGGCAGTTGCACCGGCCTGCCCAGCCACCACCAGGCAATGAAGATCGCGAGCGCTGTAAACGCAAAATGCGCCAGCGCCGCCAGAGCTGACTTTCGGTCGAATGGACCAGCCACCCGCGTCGCATTAGCCTTGCCGGCAAGCTCTGCCAAGCGCGGCACGGTATACGCTGGACAAAATACCGCGGTTAGGCTGTTGTCGCGACGGCTGTTTCAGGGACGGACGCCGCAATAGCGGCCCAATCTGATGGCCAAAACCGGAGTTGGTTCAGCGGCCGGAACCGGCCGCCTGATCTACCCGCGATGAAGCGCTTTGGGGAAGACGTCCGTTCCGCTCGATTTTCCAGCCGATTGCAGGATCAGCCCAACAGAACGACCAAGGGAACCATGCCGATCCGATTGCCCAATATGACCGGCCGATTGCTGATGTGCCTTTTTGCTGCGGCGGCGGCCGCCCTGCCGGCCCGGCCGGTTTTGGCCCAGCAGAGCGCCGACAAGCAGCCGGCGGCCGATCAGCAGCAGGCCGCGGCCAACAAGGACGCGGCCAAGGTCGAGGAATTCCTCGAGGCCCAGCGTCGCCTCAATGGACCGGCCGGCAATCCGGAATGCGTCGATCTCGGCACTAAAGCCCTCAACCGCCTTTACGGCGACGACATCGATACCGCCTTCCGCCACCTCGATCTCTATGACCGGTTCGGCTGTCCAAGCGGGCACATCCAGGCCGCCTATCGCTGCTTGTTGCTGCACCCGGTCACCATCGACCGGAAGCCAGCCGATCCCAAGGCTGCCGATTTGGACGGAACCGTCCATGCCTGCTGGATCAATCCGGCCATGCCGGTGACAGCGACCTCCGCCCCAGCCGCGCCGCCCGCGGCAGCACCGAACCCGCCAGCCGCGCCCGCGCCAAACCCGAACGCGAAGAACTAAGCGAAATGTTTGCTATGCGGCAAAGCGAGACCGGCTGCGGCATTCTTGCTCGCAAGTAGTTGTCTTGAAATTGCCATTGCCCGCCGCTACTTTTATTGTTGCCGCTCGCAAGGTTGCCTCGCCCTTACGACCATCATCGAACCCTGGGGACAGGTTCGGGCCCGTGTCGTTCGCCCCCGTGTGGTTAGAAGTCGATGCGCACCGTCGCTGCCGTGCTCGCGCTTGTAGCGTGCGTGCAAGCCGGCATTTGGGCTATGCTGCGGCCGGAGGCGACCGCGCCGGGCTTCACCGGTCAGCTCGTTAGCGTTTCCTACTCGCCATTTGTCAATTCCGACGACCCTAATGCCGGTCCGCGGCCGACAGCGGGGCAAATCAGGGCCGACCTGAAAGCGCTCGCGCCTTATACGCGAGCGGTGCGTACCTATTCGGCTACCGGTGGCGCGGAGCTGGTGCCGCCAATCGCGGCCGAGTTTGGCCTCAAGGTCACGGTTGGCGCCTGGATCGGCAAGGACAAGGAGCGCAACGAGCGGGAGATCAATTCCGCGCTCGATCTGGCCCGCCACTACAGCAACGTCAACGCCATCGTGGTCGGCAACGAGACCGTGGGCGTCCGTGCCGAGATGAGCGCCGATGACATGGTCAAGCTCATCCAAAAAGTGAAGAACCGCAGCCCGGTCCCTGTGACGACAGGTGAAATCTGGACCACCTGGATCCAGCATCCGGAGCTGGTCTCGGCCGTCGACTTCATCGCCGCCCATATCCTGCCTTACTGGGAAGGCTCCGACGCCAGCCGCGCGGTTGATCAGACTATCGAATTCTACGACCGGCTGCGCCAACGCTTTCCCGGCAAGCGCATCGTCATCGCCGAGTTCGGCTGGCCGAGCGCGGGCTACAATTTTCATGATGCCAATCCCGGCCGGCTCGAACAGGCGATGGTGATCCGCGACTTCGCCAATTGGGCGGGCGCCTATGGCATCGACTACAACATCGTCGAAGGCATCGATCAGCCGTGGAAGACGGCCGAAGGCGGCGTCGGCCCCTATTGGGGCCTGTTCGACGCATCGCGCCAGCCGAAATTCGCCTGGACCGGCACCATCACCGATCCGGACTACCTCAAGCAGGCCGGCCTTGCGGTGCTGCTCGGCCTCGTGCTTTCGCTGCCGATCCTGGCCATGGCCGGCGTGACGCTGACCCAGGCCACGATGCTGGCGGCTTCAGCGAATGTGGTGGGCGCCTGGTTCACCGCTATCGTCGCCTTCTGGAAGGGCCACTATTTCGTGCCCGGCGCCGCCTTTGCGCTCGGTCTGGGCATCATGCTGCTCTTGCCCCTGATCGCGATTGCGCTGTCGCGGCTCGATGAGATCGCGGCCGTTGCCTTCGGCCGCCCGCCGCGCCGGCTCGCGCAAGCACCGGCTTTGGTGCCGGAGGCCGCTGTGGCGCATGCTTTTGCGCCAAAGGTCTCGATCCACATTCCGGCCTATTGCGAGCCGCCGGACATGCTGGCGCTGACCCTCGATTCGGTCGCGCGCCTCGAATATCCGAACTTTGAATGCGTGGTGGTGATCAACAATACGCCCGATCCGGCACTGTGGCGGCCGGTGGAAGAGCGCTGCCGCACGCTCGGCGATCGCTTCAAATTTGTGCGGGTGGAGAATCTCAAAGGCTACAAGGCTGGCGCGCTGCGGCTTGCGCTCGAGCACACGGCCCCGGACGCGGAGATCATCGGCGTGCTCGATGCCGATTATGTCGTCGAGCCGGCATGGCTGAACGATCTTGTGCCGATCTTCGCCGATCCGCGCGTCGGCCTGGTGCAGTCGCCGCAAGATCACCGCGACGGCGACCGCACGCCGATGCATTTTGCCATGAACGCCGAATATGCCGGCTTCTTCGACATTGGCATGGTGCAGCGGAACGAGGTCAATGCCATCATCATGCACGGCACGATGTGCCTGCTTCGCCGCGCCGCCATTGCCGGCGCCGGCGGCTGGTCGAGCGACACCATCGTCGAGGATACCGATCTCGGCCTGTCGATTCTCGAGCATGGCTGGCTCGCGCATTACACCAACCGCCGCTATGGCCGCGGCCTGTTGCCCGACACGTTCGACGCCTATAAGCGGCAGCGCCACCGCTGGGCGTTCGGCGGCTTTCAGTTGCTACGCAAACATTGGCGGCAATTGCTGCCGCAGGCGCCGGGGCTCACGCGCGAACAAAAGCGCGAATACGGCATCGGCTGGCTCAACTGGATGGGCTCCGATTCCATCGGCGTCGTGGTCGCGCTCCTGAACATCCTCTACGTGCCGTTCATCGCCTATACGAGCAGCGGCATTGCCGTCTGGCTCGCCGCGCAATTGCGCGGCTGGGCGCCATATATCGGCGACCCGCTCGCCGACAAGCTGGCGCAAGGTGCCGAACAGCTGTCTCGCTTCGGTGCGGTGCCGGATCATATTCTGACACTGCCGATCATCGCCGCTTTCGCCGTTTCCATCGCGCATTTCCTGTCGCTCTACCGGTTGCGCGTGCGCGCCTCGCTCGGTCAAATGGCGGGCGCCGTCTTTGCGGCCATGTCGCTGCAATGGACCGTGGCGCATGCGGTCGGCACCGGCCTGCTCAAAGAACGTCTGCCGTTCCTGCGCACCGCCAAAGGCGGCGTTGGCCGCAAGGGGGCCGACTTCCCCGCCTTCGCCGAAGCTATCATTGGCGGGCTGTTGGTGACCGGCGCGATCACCTTGGTGGCGACCAACTACAAGCAGGTGCACGAGATCAATCTGTTTGCGCTGGTGCTTGCGGTGCAAAGCCTGCCCTTCCTGGCTGCGGTCGCGCTCGCCTCGGTCGAAGGCACTCGCTTCAACAGCTTCGCCTTCTGGCGCGGCGTCGAAGCCAAGATCGGGGCCAAGGCTACCAATCTGGCCGCCGACCTTCTGCCGCAGTCGCAAGACGTCATGAACAAGGTGATGGCCGATCCGGCCAAGCCCGCGGACAACGCCGAGGCGGCGCCGTAAGCATTGCCGTTCCAGCCTCTGCGCCAGCCCGATGACAAGCGCCGCGAGGAGTCCGAATCCATAGCCCCCTGTCTACGATTCCAAGATCATCCCGAAAGGCAGGGACCGTGGATTGCCGGGCTCGCGCCTTTGCGCGCGCCCCGGCACGGCGCTTATCCCGCCAGCGCGGTCTCGGCGAGCCGCACCCAATAGGACACGCCGAGCGGGATGATTTCGTCATTGAAGTCATAGGCCGGATTGTGCAAGGCGGCGCTGTCGCCGTTGCCGACAAAAATGAACGCCCCGGGCCGCTCCTGCAGCATATAGGAGAAATCCTCAGCTCCCATCATCGGCGGAAAGTCGGTATCGACCTTGTCGGGGCCGGCGATTTCGCGGGCGATGTCGGCGGCAAAAGCGACCTGCTGCTCATGGTTCACCAGCACCGGATAGCCGCGGCGATAGGTGACCCTGGCGCTGGCGCCGTGCAGCCGCGCCGTGCCTTCGGCCACTTCGCCGATGCGTTTCTCCAGAAGATCGCGCACCTTCGGCGTCAGGCTGCGCACCGTGCCGCGCAGCTGCGCGCGCTGCGGCAGCACATTGTTGGTGTGACCGGCGTGAAATTCGCAGACCGACACCACGGCAGAGTGCAGCGGATCGACGTTGCGCGAGACGATCGACTGCAGCGCATTGACGATCTGCGCGCCGACCACGACGCTGTCGATGGTCTGATGCGGCCGCGCGGCGTGCCCGCCCCGGCCCTCGACCGCGATGTCGATATAGTCCGCCGCCGCCATCATCGCGCCCGAGCGGATGCCGAATTGCCCGAGCGGCAGGCCCGGATAATTGTGCATGCCAAACACCTGCTCGATACCGAAGCGCGCCATCAGCCCGTCCTTGACCATGGCCAGTCCGCCGCCGCCGCCCTCCTCCGCCGGCTGGAAGACCACGACCGCGGTGCCGGCGAAATTGCGCGTCTCGGCGAGATATTTTGCGGCGCCAAGCAGCATCGCGGTATGACCGTCATGGCCGCAGGCATGCATCTTGCCGGGTACCGTGGATTTGTACGGCAGGCCGGTTTCCTCTTCGAGTGGCAGAGCGTCCATGTCGGCGCGAAGCGCGACAACCTTCTTGCCCGGCTTGCGGCCGTGGATGACGCCGACCACGCCGGTGCGGCCGATGCCCGGCACCACTTCGTCGCAGCCGAAGCTTTTGAGCAGTTCGGCGACCGAACCCGCCGTCCGATGCACGTCATATTGCAGCTCGGGATGAGCGTGAAAATCCCGCCGCCAGCGGGTGATTTCCTTGTGCAGGTCGGCCACGCGATTGACGATCGGCATCGGCAAATCCTCACTCAGCGGTTTAGTCGGCGAGTCCACGCAATCAATGCCATGCAACTTAGCAGGCTGTACAAGCCCTTGCGATGGCTATTGAAGCCGAGGCCTTGCGGGCGCAACCGAGCGGCTCAACGGCCCTTCCCCATGCGCTGCTGCTCCTATATACGCAGCCGGCATGGCTCCTCGGCGAGCCGGCGCGAGTGAGTTGAGTTTTGCGCGTGTCCGCACCGGAAGGCCGGTTTCCGACCTCGGACCAAGCCCGAGGGCAAGCTTTTTTCCGGGGCATGCGCTAGAAGCACGGTTCGGAACAGCCAAGCGGCTTTCCATCCTGCTTAAATCTGCGCCGAGGCGGCGATTGTCACGATTGTCGCCTCAGCGAGCCCGTAGCTCAGTCGGTAGAGCACGTGACTTTTAATCACGGGGTCCTGGGTTCGAGTCCCAGCGGGCTCACCAATAAAATCAATGGCTTACAGCGAAGGTCGCGATACTCGGATTGCGGCGCCTGGTTGCGGAACGAATTGCGTGACCGGGCCTCTGCGGCGATAGACATTGTTCAACAGCATTGGCCCATTTGCTGTGCTCTGAGTCACAGTAAGATCGTCAAGCCGAAGGAGACGCCCGAGGTCTTTTTGATGGAATTTGGTCCTGCTCTGCAAGCGACCCCGACACGGAAAAGCCAAGGCAATTCGGGCTGACGTCAGAAATCGGCGCCTGCAGCCATGCGGTACTCCCTTGCGGTCTTATTGACGTGGAAGAACGCAATCTGCTCGTCCATCGCCTTAGCCTGCTGTTCGAGCGTCTTGGCGGTTGCCGCATTCTCTTCGACCAGAGCCGAGTTCTGTTGAGTGAGCTCATCCATCTGCGTGAGCGCCCGATTGATTTGCGCGATTCCGGTCGCCTGTTCGGAACTGGCCGTCGCAATGCCGGAGATCAGATCGGCAACATTGTGGATGGAGCCTACAATCTCCTGCAGGGCCTCACCGGCACGACGAACCAGCGTGACACCGTCCTTTACCTGGCCACTCGAGGCGGTAATCAGGTCCTTGATGTCCTTGGCCGCTTGCGAAGAGCGCTGGGCGAGGCTGCGAACTTCCGATGCGACAACGGAAAAGCCGCGCCCAGCTTCACCGGCCCGCGCCGCTTCGACCGCGGCATTGAGCGCGAGCAGATTGGTTTGCCGCGCAATTTCGTCGATTACCCCGATAATATCGCCAATTTTGCGTGAAGAATTCTCGATGCGCGCCATCGCATTAATGGCATCGGCGACGACTTCGCCGCTTCTGGCCGCCAGATCGCAACTGGCGGCGGCCGAACGATTGGCGGCCTGCGCGTTCTCGGCATTCCGACGGACGATCTCTGCGATCTCCTCCATCGAAGCCGTCGTTTGTTCCAGGCTTGCGGCTTGCTCTTCGGTTCGCTGTGACAGATCTGTCGACGAACTGGCAATCTCAACTGTGGCACTCGCCACTTCCCCCGAGGCGGTCGAAATCGAACGCATGGTCTCGGCGAGCCGGGCGACGGCAGTATCGAAGTCTTCCTTGATTCTCCGGTACTCGCCAGTGAAACTGTCGTCGAGCCGAGCAGTGAGATCACCGGCCGCCAAGCGTTTGAGCCCAGCCGCAAGAGACCCAAGCGCCTGCGCCTGCTCCTGCGATACGCGCGCCTGTGCTTCGGCCGCTTTCCGCCGTTCGGCCTCGACCTGTTCCGCCGCGGTGCGCCGGTTGTGCTCCGCCATTTGCCGCTGCTCTTCCGCTTGGCGCTCAAGCCGTTCCTTGTTGATGGCGGCGTCACGAAAGATCACGACCGCGCGCGCCATCCGTCCGATCTCGTCGCGATCCTCCACCGCGGGGACAGAGACTTCGACATCCCCGCTCGCAAGCCGATGCATGACTTCTCCGATTGCGGTCAGCCGGCGCACGACACTGCGCTGAACATAAAAGAAGCCGATTAGCGCCGCGATCAACAAGCTTGCAGCGGCGACGCTCATTAACATGATCCGATTCTGGGAAAACTCTCGCATTAGAGCGATGAAGCTGTCGTCCATGTCGGTTTCCGATTCGGCCGCAACGGCGGAAACCGCGTTTTTCAACACACTCTGCAGCCCGATGTTTTCTTTGACCATTCCCTGCGCCGCACTCTCCGCCCGCAGCTCTTGCTGATGCAGGGTCATGATGCTCTCGGGACCGAGACCAAATCCTGCCAAGTTTTCAATAGCGCTCTTCGTCTTCGCATCTTCGATGGCTGAGGACGCTTTTTTGAGCAAATCGGCCGACGCTTTGAAGCGATCTTGGAGCGGAACAATAGAGGCCGGATCTTTAGCGGCCGCCGCTTCGCTGACGAGGCTGGTTAGAAGATGAACTTGAGCTGCCGTCTCCAGCGCCGCGCGCAGCGCGGCGATTTGCTTATTGACGAGTTCCTTCACGACCTTGCTCGTGCGACCGGCCACGTCTTCGCCTTTCATGACCAGGCCGAAGTTGAGATCGTCGGCGAGTTGAATCTGAACCGCGGCGAGCGATTCTTGCGCGCGAAAGATTTTTTGCAGCCGCTTGGCGCTTGCGCTCTCATCGGCTTCCGCGGGGACCTTGAAGTTTGCCGCCGCGAGCAAGCCTGCAATCTGGCGTTTCAGATCGCCGAATTTGCCGTCGTCCGGAAGCTGCTTCATCAGCTTTTCGGCTCGACGCGCCGACGACGTGTAGCGGTCCTCCAGAAGGGTGAGTATGCTTGGTGTCGAGGATAAGGCGCTGGCCGTCAACAGTCCGGTCATCAGGTTCGTTTCGGCGCCGATCTCGACAACGGCCTGCAGCACCGGAAGATCACGGTTGACAAGCGCGCGGACGACGCTGTCGCCGGTCTTTGCCACGCTGTCGGCCGCAAAAACAACATCGAAGTAGGAATCGTCTACTATGGGCGTAAGCTTGCTTGAAATCTGGGCATGGACACTGTGAAGCTCGGTCAGGCGTCGCTCGACTTTTGCACGTAGATTGGTGCGCTCGGTTATCGCCTTTTTCAGCGAGTCGAGGTTCGCATCGAGCTTTTTTGCCGCGTCTTCAACCGTCGCAAACGTGGTGTCATTGCCGCGCACCTCGAGAAGCCGCTGCATGGTCTCGTGCAATTCCTCACTGCGTGCGGCTATCATCTCGGCGATTGCCCGTTGCTCGTCCGCGGTCTGGGCACTCACGAATCGAGCCGCAGCGCCGGATATCTCCGCGGAGATAACCGACAGCTGCAGTGCATCCTTCATCACCGGAACTTGACGTTGTGCAATACGCTCAAAACCCCGCTCGGTCGTAGAAAAGGACAGCATCGCAATGGCTGCGGCGATGACCGTCGTCACCGCGACCGCGCCGAACGCGATTTGCAGCTTGCCTCGGATTCCAAGACGCATTTGGTCTTGACTGACGCAAGCTCCGGCCGCGGAGTGACCGGGTTCAGCGAGCTCATGTTTGAACCACATACGGCCTCCTCACGACTGCCACTGCACACGCACGCTCTCCCGCAGTGGCCCCGGACGACGCTTGCGGATGCAGCGTCGTCCGGCGACCGCAACCGAACGGTCAGTTGCGAGCGAGTTGCGGGAATTTGTCGACAGGCTTGAAGCTTCCGTCAGGCTGGATGATGGTCATGAACACCTTATGAAGCCCCTGATTCTGTCCGGGCCCGAATTCCATTGTGAGACCGCCGAAGTCGAACTTGCCGGTGTTCACGATCGTCTTGAGCAGTCCCTCGCGTGTCAGATTGGCACCGGCCTTTTCAAGTGCGGCCGCCGCCAAGCGACCGACCAGGTACCCTTCGAGCGAGACAAACTCGGGCTTTGCATTCGGGTCCGCCGTCGTCATTGCCCTTTGATAATCTGCCACCACTTTGATCGACGAATCCCATGGGAAAGGTACGACCTGCGACACGATAACCCCCTTGCCATCCTCGCCGAGTTCTTTGGCAAGGGCGGATGCGCCGACAAAGGAGATGTTTACAAATACCGGATTGAAGTCGATCTTGCGGGCCAATCGGATAAATTCGGCGCACGGTTTGTAGGCGCCGACCATCACGACCGCCTCCGGCTCGGCCCGCTTGATGTCCAACAGGGCGGTCTTGACCGCGACGGTGTTGCGCTCGTAAGTGCCCTCTGCGACAATCGACAGATTCCGCTTGTCCATCGCTTTCTTGAAACCCGACAGCCCTGCGCGACCAAACGCATCGTCCTGATAGAAGATGGCAATCTTGCCGATGTGCAGGTCATCCGTCAGGTGTTGCACCCAGGCTTCAGTCTCTTCGTCATAACTGGCGCGGACGTTGATCACGTTGCCGAGCTTCGCATCACGCAGGAAACCCGCTCCGGTGAACGCGCCGATGAAAGGGACGGATGCAGACATAGCGATCGGCTGCGTTGCAGCGGAGGTCGGCGTCCCGACCGGCCCGATCAACGCAAAGACCTTGTCGTCCTGGATAAGCGCGTTCGTAGCCGCAATCGACTTGTCGGGCTCATAGCCGTCATCGCGGCTGATCAGCTTCAGCTTGCGGCCGGCCACGCCGCCTTTGACATTCGCTTCGGCAAATGCCGCTTCGATCCCGGCCTTCATGCCCTGACCGAGCGCCGAGGCGGGGCCCGTGAGCGCTGCAGCCTGGCCAAACACAACCGCATCCGCGGTGACGCCATCCTCGGCATAGGCAACAGATGCCATGGCTAGCATCAGCGCAGAAAAGCTCAGAACGGCCGCTGATCGGAATGACATATTCCCTCTCCTTAGGCTTATTTCGGAATTCCCGGAGACGCGGTGTTTGCCGCCGGACAAACGGACGCGCCGATCAGAGGGGATGCAGCGAGTATTAGTCGCGACATGCGGAATGAGCTGCGCTGGAGTCGCAACTAATTTCCAACCCTCGAACTCAATTGTCGGCAGACATTTTCAGTTCACAATCTAAAAAAAATATTTATGACACGAAATAAGGCTGCGCCTGCCTGCAGTCCGCGGGGTAAGCGGAGGGGCCGAGCAACAAACAATGCGACTGCCTACATCCACGTCAGGCGAACGGTCGCGATGACCACGCAAATGCGGGTGCCGCCGGATTCTGCGGGGAGAAGATTAAGATCCACGTAAGCTCGAAGGGTACGTTCTGTTGCAACGCGGTGTGATCGCCCGACCCACGGAGTTTCCATTTGCTCCGTTATTTCGTCGCTGCAGCGAATTAACAGGGGAGCATAGCCGCGATTCCATTTAAGGCATCTAATTAATCCAGATGAATGTCATTGCTCAGTAACGGCGCTTCGAGCCCGACTTTGGCAGTCACTCGGCAGAATCTTCGGCCCCGAGCTTGGACGCCAGAGCGGCGATACTTTCAGCGTCATCTCCGCCTGAGGGCCCACTCGGCTACGCCGGTCAGAATTCCCAGCATGACCAGAGGAACAATCAACTCTGTCGGCCCCCCGAAGGCGTAGGCCATTATTGCCACCAGCCAACAGGCTCCGACGACCCAAAAGGCAATCGCTAGAGAGTCTGGAAGCTTGTTCATCACCGCCCTCCTTCGCGCCTCGCCGACGGCGTCTCGCCGACGAAGGCCTTGCAGGAGTCATCAGCCCTTTGGGCGGTTTATCAGGGGAACTCCATCCCCCTACGACTTCATCGTCGATCATCAAGCACCGACGGTCGGGCGCTCGGCGTGCTATTGCGAAATAGAGCAGACCTCTGCCTCGCCATCGGGGTTGCCGAAGTCAACGAAGATCCACTGCCAGGCGGTACGTACATCACATTCTTCGGCCGTCTCTCCTGCTGGCAGCGGAATGTTCATGGCTGTCTTTGTCGTGGGTGCGGCCTTGGGTCGATAAAAGACAGAACGCCAACTCCATTTCGGACTAATGCGCGCGCCATCAGTCGCGTAAGCAACCCCAGTCGGCTTCTGCATGCTGTTGAGAAAAAAATAGCCAGCTGTCCCGACAACCACGATCGCGAGACACGCAAGCAAGAATGCACGCATGATCAACACTCCAAGCTATCGCCGCCGCACTCGCGCCGCACAGCAGAAACCTATTCTGCCGGCGTAGCTGACGGTCGCCTCTGCAACTCGCTGGGACCAGTGCCCAGATTTTGCTCTTCTAGCCAAAGACGGTGATGCTCCTTGGCCCAATTGAGGTCGACCGTGCCGGCACCCATCGCCTCGAAAGCACCTTCCATGCCGATCGTACCGATGTAAATGTGCGCAAGCATCGCAGCGACAAACAGCACAGCGACAACACCATGGACCACCTGCGCAAGTTGCATGCCGGCGATCGTCGTTCCATAAAACGGAAACATCAGCAGGTAACCGGTGATCGCAACCGCTGCACCGCCGATGACAACGATCCAGTAGATCATTTTTTGACCGGCGTTGAAGCGATAGGCCGCCGGATGTTTGTTGCCGACGATGCCGCCGCCCTGTTTTAGCCATTCAACGTCAACTTTGTTGGGGATGTTGCCGGCTATCCACATGACGAAGATCAGAATTACGCCCAGCGTGAAGGGGAAGCTGACAAAATTGTGCGCATATTTGGCCGCCAGCGACCATGAGGAAAACGCGCTGGGTCCAATCAGCGGCAGCAATATCTCCTTGCCAAAGGTTATGTTGAGGCCCGAGAGTGCCAAGATGATGAAGCAGGTCGCCGTCATCCAGTGCACAAACCGCTCGAAGGCGTTAAAGCGCACGATATTGATACCGGAGCGGCCCGACTCGATGCGCAGCATGCCGCGGGTCAAATAAAAGATTAGCAGAACCGCGAGCATGCCCAGAACCGCGACCGCGCCGATCCAGTGCAGCCACACCTCGTGAAACTGTCGCCACTCGCGGCCCTGCGGCTGTTCGATTACATAGGACTTCACGTCAGGAATACTGCCGAGCCCCTGGATGCGATTGAGCTGCTGAAGGAGCTGTTGCTCCTTGACCGCGTCGGCGGTCGGATTCACTGAACTGGGCTGTTGTGCCGAAGCCGGCGGCAGAGTAGCTACGCTGACGAACAACAAGGTCGCGCAAACGGCGAGCCGAATACGAATCCCAAGCGCCGCCATCGTCCTCCTCCCTCCTTTTCCACGCACGCTCTTCGGTATGTCGGTGCGCGCTTAGGTCGCGATCGTCTCGCGATACGCGGTTTGCCATCCCCATGCGCCAGACCCGTAGCCGCGCTTCGCCACGCGGTCCTTGTAGATCTGGGCAATGATTTCGCCGTCGCCCGCAAGCAGCGACTTTGTCGAACACATTTCCGCACATAGCGGAAGTTTGCCCTGGGCGAGACGGTTTGCGCCGTATTTCTCGTACTCGGCTGGAGAGTTGTCGGCCTCCGGCCCGCCAGTACAGTAAGTGCACTTATCCATTTTGCCGCGCGAACCGAAGTTTCCGAGCCGCGGATACTGCGGCGCGCCAAATGGACAGGCGTAGAAGCAGTATCCGCAACCGATGCAGAGATCCTTCGAATGCAGCACGACGCCATCGGCGGTGGTGTAGAAGCAGTTCACCGGACAAACCGCCGCGCAAGGTGCGTCCGTGCAATGCATGCAAGCCATGGATACCGACCGTTCGCCCGGCTTGCCGTCGTTGAGCGTTACAACGCGCCGACGGTTGATGCCCCAGGGCACTTCGTTCTCGTTCTTGCAGGCGGTGACGCAGGCGTTGCACTCGATGCAGCGGTCGGCGTCACAGAGGAATTTCATTCGCGCCATGATTGCCTCCTTACGCCGCCTGGACCTGGCAGAGCGTGACCTTTGGCTCCTGCATGCCGGTGGCAGGGTCGTAGCCGTAGGTGGTGATGGTATTCGCGCTTTCGCCAAGCACGACCGGGTCTGTGCCTGCAGGATAGTTGGGCCGCAGGTCCTTGCCGGCGAACCAGCCGCCGAAATGGAAGGGCATCCAAACCACGCCCTTGCCGACGCGTTCGGTCACCAAAGCCTTGACCTTCGCCTTCGAGCCGTTCTCGGCGCCCGTGACCCAGACCCAAGCGCCGTCCCTTATGCCGCGCTCGGACGCATCCGCGGGATTGATCTCGACGAACATGTCCTGCTGCAGCTCGGCGAGCCATTTGTTGGATCGCGTTTCCTCGCCGCCGCCCTCATACTCAACAAGGCGGCCTGAGCTGAAAATCAGCGGGAAGCTCTTGGCAATTCCCTTCTCGACCGCCGCCTTTTGCACCGAGAAACCGACATTCGGCAGCCGGAACTGCTTGGCGTCCGGCAGTGTCGGGTATTTTGCGATGAGCTCGATACGCGGCGAGTAGATGGGTTCACGATGCACCGGGATAGGATCGGGCAAGCCAAAGGCGTTCATGCGCGCCTTTGCATTGCCATACGGCACGCAGCCGTGCTTGAGCGCGACACGTTGAATGCCCCCGGACAGATCGATCGACCACGATACCGTTTCCGGCTTATCACCCCCGATCTTCTGAATGACGGCCAGCTCGTCGGGTGTGAGATCAGCGTCCCAGCCGAGCTTTTTGAGCACGCCATAGGTAAACTCCGGGTAGCCGTCCTTGATTTCCGAGTCCTTCGGATACGAGCCTTCGGCGAGCAGATTGACGCCGTTGCGCTCGACGCCGAACCGGGCGCGGAAGCAGCCGCCGCCGTCCATGACGGCGAGATTCGTATTGTAAAGAAGCGGCGTGCCGGGATGCTTGACGTCGGGCGAGCCCCAGCAGGGCCAGGGTAAACCGTAGTAATCTCCTTTCAGCGGCCCGGTCGTAGCCCTCATGGTGACCAGATCGAAATCTTTCTGGTTCGCCATATGCGCCTTGATGCGCTCCGGGGACTGACCGCAATAGCCGGTGGACCAGCTGCCGCGATTCATCTCGCGCAGAATGTCTTCCGGCACCGGCCTGTCACCCTCGACCTTGATGTTCTTGAACAAGAGATCAGCGAAACCGAGCTTTTTGGCCATCAGGTAGAGCACCTGATAGTCATCCTTGCTTTCAAAGATCGGCTTTACGATCTGCTCGCCCCATTGCATCGAGCGGTTCGAGGCCACGCGTGAGCCGGAGCTTTCAAACTGCGTGCAGACCGGCAGGAGGTAGGTGCCGTCCTTGCGGCCGGCCTCGACCGACAGTGAAGCCCATGTCGTCGGATGGGGATCGGCGATCACCAGAAGGTCGAGCTTGGCGAGCGCCTTTAGCGACTCCGGTATGCGGGTGATGCTGTTGCTGGCATGGCCCTGAATGAACATCGCTCGCAGATTGTCTTTCTGGGCGACCTGATCTTTCGGCAGCAAAACCGCATCGAACCAGCGAGTGAGCGGAATGCCGGCGGTCTCCATGATCTGCTTGGAGTCGAAACGCGACTGCAAATAGCTGTAGTCGACTTCCCAGACGCGGCTCCAATGCTTCCATGCCGCTTCGGTGAGGCCGTAATAGAACGGAAGCGTCACGATATCGAGGCCGACGTCGGTCGCGCCCTGCACATTGTCGTGGCCACGGAAAATATTGGCTCCCGTGCCCGGCGCGCCGACATTGCCGGTCAAGAGCAGTGCGATGCAGCTGGCGCGCACATTGGCCGTGCCGACCGTGTGCTGCGTCTGGCCCATGCACCAAACCAGCGTCGCCGGCTTCTGTGTGGCAAACATCTGCGCGACGCGCTTAAGCTGCTCGCCCGGAACGCCGCTTACGCGCTCCACTTCGTCCGGCGTCCACTTCTCGACCTCTTTGCGCAGATCGTCATAGCCGTAGACGCGCTGCTGGATGAATTCCTTGTCCTCCCAACCATTCTGGATGATGTGCCACATCATCCCGTACAGCACCGGAATGTCCGTGCCCGGCCGCAGCCGTACGTATTCCGTTGCATGCGCTGCAGTGCGGGTAAGCCGCGGATCGATCACAATGAGATTAGCGCGGTTAAGCTCCTGCCCTTCGAGGACGTGCTGCAACGAGACCGGATGCGCCTCCGCGGGATTACCCCCCATAATGATGATCGTCTTGGAATTGCGGATGTCGTTGAAGCTATTGGTCATCGCGCCGTAGCCCCAGGTATTGGCCACGCCGGTGACGGTGGTGGAGTGACAGATGCGCGCTTGGTGGTCGGTGTTGTTGGTACCCCAGAACGCGCCAAACTTACGAAACAGATAGGAGCCTTCGTTGGTCATCTTGGCGGAGCCGAGCAGATAGACCGAATCCGGTCCCGACTGCTGGCGGATCGCCATCATCTTATCGCCGATCTCGTTGACCGCCTGATCCCAGCTGATGCGGGTCCACTGTCCGTTCGCCATCTTCATCGGATATTTCAGCCGGCGTTCACCACTCACCAGCTCGCGTACCGACGCGCCTTTGGCGCAGTGCGAACCGCGGTTGATTGGGCTGTCCCAGCTCGGTTCCTGGCCGATCCACACCCCGTTGGCGACTTCCGCCGTCACCGTGCAGCCGACCGCGCAATGCGTGCAGATGCTTTTGCGGATGGTCACTTGAGCGCCAGCCGGCGGCGGCAGTCCGGCTTTGGCTTTGCGCACCGAGCCTAGGGAAAGTGGGCCGAGTGAAGCGAGCGTGCCCGCAGCCAGCCCGGAGCGACGCAGGAAGGCACGCCGGTCGAGGCCGCCATCACCTTGCATTGGCAATGCGCCCGCAAGCGTTCCGCGGCGCGCTTGACGTTCGGATTTCCTGATCAGCACGGCCCGCCTCCCTTATTTCGTCGGATAACGGTTGACGCGGTAATACGCCTGCACGTCTGGCGAGTTGGCCTGATAGCGAGACTTGCGCTTCTCGTCGTTCGATTCGCTGTCGGCAGCCGCCTCTTGAACGACGAGCCCGGACGTGGTGGCGATGGCACCCGCGCCGGCACCGGCACCCAGCACGCGGAGGAAGTCGCGGCGTCTAACTTTTGCGTCCGTCTTCATTGCGCACACTCCCTGCTCTGCACTTTCGCCTGACGGCGATCTTCGCGACGCAATGGCCTCGTCATTCTGTCAGCGCGAAAGCCTCGGTTTCTATTTGCATGAATGTTCGACCAACTCTCGCAACATGGCGGTAAAAGTCGGCGGCTTTTGCGTTCTCAAGATCGGCAAAGAAACGACCAACCCAAGGCGATAAATGTCTATCAAAAAAATGACGATCTGCCCCTGCCGGACAGTCGAACTGGCCGCCCGCAATGCCGGCCATGATCTCACAGAGCACGGCGGCATGATCTTCCGGCTCAATTTCATCTTCGGCGCGGACGATACCCATGCGCGCGAGATCGTCGCGCAGCCGCGCCAGCGGACGCTCGTGCAGAAAACCGGTGAGGTAGTACGAGGCGTACGGCAACAATTCGCCGCGGCCGATGCCGATGAATAAGTCGAAAAACTCGCGCTCGACCCGATCGGCGTTTGCCGCGGCGGCCGCGTCGGCAAGCGACGCATGAGCGATCCCGAGCGGGGACGCGTCAGCGCGGATTGATCTCAACTGATTTAAAAGGCGAGCATCAGGCGCGCGGCGGAGCAACACGCCAAGCAGCATGTATTCGCGCCCGCGCGCCGCATCGACTTCGCCAACCGGCTGTCGATAGAGATCGGGACGCAAAATTGCACGATCGATGCCAGTAATCTGCTCGATAGCGATCACTCGTTCCGCAGGAACGCGCGTCCAATTCGACAATGAAGGCTGGGAAATACCAATCTTCCGCGCGAGGGCGCCAACACCCCCTGCAACATCAATGGCCTGTTCAAGTCCCCTGTCCCTCATGGCGTTTATAATTCTTCTTTATTGACGTCCAGGACGCCGGAGAAAGTAGGCCTGGAAATACCGGAGGGTCAATAGGTAGAGGCTATGGCCACGTCCCTACTTTGGAATGGCCCGCCCATGCCGGCGGAGAGAGACGACGGGATCGGCTGCGAGCGCCCTAGCATCTCGCTGCGGTGCAGCGTAGGCCGGAGCTTCTGGCTCGGCTGATGACGCCAAGGGTGAAGTATCATTGCCGCCTTGATCGGCACTCTTCCCGGTCGTCGCGCCGCTCTCGGCGGTAGCCGGCGCAGCCGGGGAGTTTTCCATCGCAGCATTAACGTCTTGCGCGCCGGAAGCGGGCGGCGCTGTCGCCTCGTCAGATGCACCACCAACGAGTTGAGCTATAAGGCGCCGCATGGTCGGCGTAAGGTCTAGCGCGCCGAAACCAGGCACACTGTCCGGCTTGGTGAAGTCGCACTGGTTTTCAGCCAATCCGACGAAGTCGCGAATGTCGGGATCGCTTAGCCAGGCGCGTCGAAGCGCCGCACGCGAGAGCTCTAAAGGCACACCGGGCGCCATGAAGGGGCGAATATCGCTATTTGCCGTAATCGAGTCGATCGGCGGCAGGACCGTCGGATCAAGGCTGGGCTCCGTCTTCGGCGGGACAGGTTCGGAACAGTGCGTGCCCGTCTCAGGTTTCGCAGCAGCATCATTGTCGCGGCTCTCGGCAGTCCGCATCGCGGCGGCCCGCTTGCGTCGCGACCAACGCCGCAAAAAACCCTCCGCCGCGTCGTCCGGCTCGCTCATTTCTGCTCCTTCGCAGGTGCCTGCCGCGCCATGACTTCAGGGCTGACGCGGTCGCGCTGGCGCTTCACAAATGGCCGCTCGACGTGATACTCGGCGATAAAATCCTCGAGTGCCGCTCGTATGGCGTCCGGCATTGCGACCGTCTCGATGAGGTCAGTCGCTGTCTCGCTAAAGGATTCGCCTTCGCTCGGATCCGCCGTGATCGCGGCAATTTCGTAGGGCGGCTCGCGGCCGGTGGGTCGCAGCACGACCCAGAGCAGCGCGGCGCCCGTGGACAGATTGTCGCGATAGGCAGCTGTGTCGGACCGGTAGAGCCCAATCTCCCCCGCACCGGCATAAAAGCGCTTGCACTCTTCGTCGCCGTCAAGCGCGGTCCACGGCTCAGCAGCCGGAACGCCGGGCAATACCGCCACCGGGCGCCAGAGAAAGTCCACCCACGGACTGATCGCCCGGCGTCGCTCAACCACGACGCCAACTGGGATTCGCTTGAGCGGTTCGAGGCGGCTCATACGACGCCCTCCAGCTGCCGAACCGGCAGGCCGGCCACCAAATTCTGCGGCTTCATGCGCAGCACGTTGTCCAGTCCAACGGCGAGGATCAGATAAACGGGCTCACCGGCCAGTCGGGCGATTGTTACGGCGGGATCAGCAAATGTCAGGCGAAACAGTCCGACGACGCTGTTGCGCGCCGCCTCATCGATCTCGCCGCCGTTCCACAGCGCATCGCCGATCCTTGTGCCATTGGCATCCAGGCCGACGTACCAAGTCAACAACACATTGCGTAGCTCGCTTAGCGGCTCAACGGTAACGTCGATGCCGAGCAAATGTCTGATCCAGCGCGCGATCGCAATGCCGAGCGCGGTGATGCCGCGGCGGCCTGCGGTCAGGTCGAGCGCAAGATCGAAGCTATCGCTGCGCTCCCAATAGGTGGCCGCGTTCGCGTCCGCGAGTACCTCCACGTGCTGCTGTTCCAAAATGCCAAACATCGCCGCAAGCGGCGAAACCGCGAGGGAGGCCTTGTCGAGGTGCTCCTGATCGGCCGCAAGCAACGAACCCTCGTGCACGGCCAAACGCTGCGGTCGATAAAACATCTCCGCGGCGCGCAATACATAGGGATCATCACATTGATGAAGTGCGTTACGCAGGATGAGATGAGCGAGTTGATCCATGAAAATGAGCGGAAGTCGAGCGCCATCGCGCACCAGGGCCGTATAGGTTGCCTCGATCGTACCGTGGGCGGCCAAGTGATCGCGCAGCGCGATTATTTGCCGCCAATTCTCCCGCGCATCAGGATCACGCATGGCTTCAAGTTCCTCTCGCGCGAGCGGACGCCAAGGATCGGACAAGAGCGCAGCATGGATGCTCCGCTCGACAAGGCAGGCGTCCTGCGGCGGAGCGAGTTCGGGACGGGCCAGATAGAGTTTCATGAACTCGTCAGTCACCCGTAGCCGACCGCATGCGTCGCGATCGAGCAAATGATGACCACTGGACAGCCAAAAGTCCTTCATAGCGATCACAGCCGCGGCGCGCCGGTCGCAGGATCGAGCCAGGTCGCAGTTTCCAATGCAGACACCAAGGCCCTGCGCCCCTGGACATGACCGTCGGAACCAAGCAGGAGAAGATCGCCATTCAGATCAATGGCTTGGCGCGGCCCGGGCGCGGCTGTAAGGCGCAGCAGATAGTTCCTAGCCAGCCGATCAAAGCCATCCTCTTGCCAGGCGTCAATCGCGACCATGAGATGGCGAGCAAAGGTTTCGACGAGGCGGCCGGGGCCGAGATCAAAAAAACCCTCATCGTCGAGCGCGGCTGCAAGCGGATGTAGCCCAGGTTCCTGACCGCCAATGATGGCAGTGCGGACCATTGTTCCAAAAACCAGCCAGTCGGGGACGTCGTTCTCTTTGCTGTGTGCCGGCCAGCCAAGACGCGCGCCGCCAACTAGACCTCCGTCGATCAGAATGGTTGCCGGCCATCCGAAAGTGATCGATTTTTCCGGTGGAGCATGCACAGCGAGCGCATCGGCAAGCGCTCCCAGCCCGGCATACAATGCGCGCCGTGCTGAGCGCAGCGGCTCGTAAGGCTCCAGCACAACGGCAAATTCGACGAGGTCGAAGCGGCCGACATGAACCAGGGTGCCGGCGCCTTCGGTATCGGCAATCCTCATCGCATGTGCGAAGGCATCGCCGAACTCGCGCAGCGCCACCGCTCGAAACGGTGGAGGCAGATCGAGGCTCCCCCCGACCGTCGCCTGAGCACGACTCTTTGCATCAAACGTCATAACGCTCGGACTCGCCCTTTGGCTCGCCTACCAATATAACCGTGGGATGGCTCGCGGCCAGTCCCCGCTTATACCTGTCAATTCGCGAGTATCTGAACAGATGGCCGACCGGGATCAAACAATCTTTCTTTGCTCTTGCGAGGGTACATCGCCGGTCGACCCTTCGATGGTGCAGCACACCTGCCGCGGTGCGAAAGTCGAGACTGGAACCCAGTTGTGTTGCGCCGAACTCGAGCGTGTTCGCGCGAGCCTTGCATCCACGACGTCCGTCATTGTCGGCTGCACTCAGAAGGCGCCGCTGTTCACACAGATGAAGCAGGAAGGCGCATGCCCGGCGGAGCTAAACTTTGTCAATATCCGAGCGAGCGCCGGCTGGTCCTCGCAAGCCGCCAGTTCCGGTCCAAAGATCGCAGCACTGATTGCTGCCGCAAGCGAACCCGCGCCTGCCGTTCCCCTCGTGGCTCTCAACAGCGAGGGCGTCGTCATGGTGTACGGACGCGACGCGCAGGCGATCGACGCGGCGAACCTGCTCAAGGAGCATCTCGACGTCACGGTCATGATCACACCGCCGGCGGAGATCGACCCGCCTCGCGTCGACGAATTCCCGATATTGCAAGGCAAAATCCGCTCGGCCAAAGGCCATCTGGGTGCCTTTGAAATCGTCGTCGACGATTTTTCCATGCCGGCGCCCTCTTCGCGCGGCGCGCTTGTGTTCGGTGCCGGTCGCAACGGCGCCGTTTCGCACTGCGACATTATTCTTGATATTTCCGGCCGCCCGCCCCTGTTCCCTGCAGCCGATCTTCGCGACGGCTATGTGCGCGCCGACCCCGGCGATGCCGCCGCAGTCCTACGGGCGGTCATCAGGGCGCGCGACCTCGTCGGAAGCTTCGAAAAGCCGCGCTACGTCGCATTTAGAGAGGAGCTGTGTGCGCATTCGCGCTCGCACATCACCGGCTGCCACCGTTGTCTCGATCTCTGCCCGACCGGCGCCATCGAACCGGCAGGCGATCATGTCGCCATCAACGCTCAGATCTGCGCCGGCTGCGGTCAATGTGCCGCCGCATGTCCGACCGGCGCGGCCGGCTATGCCCTGCCGCCTGCCGATGCCCTGATGCGCAAAGTACGCACGCTTCTGACGGTCTATCGTCAAGCCGGCGGCACGGCGCCGGTCGTGCTCCTGCATGACGGCGATCACGGCGGTGCCTTGATCGACGCGCTTGCCCGCTATGGCAATGGTCTGCCGGCGAACGTGTTGCCGCTTGCGGTGAACGAGATAACGCAAATCGGCATCGAGACTATTGCCGCGGCATTTGCCTATGGGGCGAGCGCCGTTCGCCTGTTGGTGCGAGGACGGCCGCGTCATGACGTCGCCGGGCTCAACGGAACCATTGCCCTCGCACAGCCGATCCTCGGTGCACTCGGTTACGGCTCGGTCGCAACCATCGAGACCGACGATCCCGACGCACTCGGCGCCGCACTCGACTCGATCGAGGCAGCCGCCGCAGCGGCGCGGCCGGCAAGCTTCATGCCGGTCGGAGGCAAACGCGAAGTCATGCAACTTGCACTTCGCGAACTTCATGCTGCGGCGCCGAGACCGGTCGATATCGTTGCCTTGCCGACCGGGGCGCCGTTTGGCGCGGCGGAGATCGATGCCGCCGGGTGCACGCTCTGCCTGGCCTGCGTTTCGGCCTGTCCGACCGGCGCGCTCGGCGACGATCCGGAACGGCCACTGCTGCGCTTTACCGAAGACGCGTGCGTGCAGTGTGGGCTGTGCAAGGCGACGTGCCCGGAGAAGGTGATCACGCTCAAGCCGCAAATCGACTTTGGCGCGGCAACGGCAGTGTCGCGGGTGCTCAAGGAGGAAGAACCGTTTCTTTGCATCCGCTGCGGGACGCCGTTCGGCGTCAAAAGCACAATAGAACGCGTGATCGGCAAGCTCGAAGGGCAGCATTGGATGTATGCCAAGGATTCTGGGCGGATCGAGGCGCTGCGCATGTGCGAAAATTGCCGGATCGCAGTGATTACCGAGCAGGAATTCGATCCGCATGGTGCGCCGCCGCGCCCGACCTTGCGGACGACCGACGATTATCTGCGCGAACGCGCGGAACGCACGCGTCAAGAAAAGAACGAGGGCTGACCTGCCCGCGCAAGCTCGCCTATTTGGTCGCCTTCTCGAGAAATTTCACCAATGCTTCGCGATCCTCCGCGGACGTGATCCGCTGTTCAGGCATCTTCGTCCCCGGTGTGAAGGTCGCTGGTCCGAGCTCAAACAACTTTGCGACAGTTTCGGGCGTCCACACGATGTCGAGCTTTTTCAGGGCCGGCGAGAAATTGTAGCCAGGCAAGGTGGCGATGCGGCGGCCGAACAGGCCCGCCAAGGTCGGACCTGCACGGTTGCCTTCATCCGGGCGCAGCGTGTGGCACGCGACGCAGGCACGAAATACTCGCGCACCTGGATCGTCAGCGAAGGCCGCGAGCGGATCCGTCGCAGCGCCGGCGGTGACCGCACCGATCTGGTCGCCGCTGGCGGCGTCCCAGCGCCGGATCATATGATCGGCTCCCCCGGTCAGGAGCGTATGCCCGTCGGGAAAGAACGCGGCTGACCATATAGGAAGACCGGGACCAACCAATGTACGTTTGATCGCGCGCGCAGTGCGATCAATGATGGGAACCGCGCCAAGGATGCTTGCGGCCGCAATGGTGCGGCCGTCCGGCGACAGCGCGATCGCGATCAGCGGCGTGTCACTTGCATGTAATGTGCCGCGCAATTCTCCCTTGGGCGACACAAAGGATACATTGCCGTCGGCGCCAGCGCTGACGATCTCGCCATCAGGGGCTACCGCAATGGCATTCAACGGCGCTGACATGTTAATGACGACAGGCGCCGCTGCGCCGGTCAGGGGCCAAATTCGCAAGGTCGCATCATAGCCGGTGGATGCCACCGCACTGCCATCCGGCATGAAGGCGACCCCATTGACGTTTTGCTGATGACCTTCCAGTACGCGCGCCGGCCCTCCGGCGGTCGGCCAGAGCCGGATTGTGTGATCCCAGGAAGCCGACGCCAATGTGGCGCCGTTGGGCGAGAGCGCGAGCGCAACGACAGGCGCGCTGTGACCTTCGAGAACCGCGCGCGGTTGCCCTTCGCCCGGTTGCCAGATTGCAATGCGCGCATCGGCGCCGCCGGTTGCGACACGATGGCCCGGCAAGAAGGCGACCGCATTCACCGCGCCATTGTGAAAGCGCATCACCTGCTGCGCCGTATTCTGCCGGAGCGACCAGATGATCGCAGATGTATCGAAACTGCCCGAAATCGCCGTCGAACCGTCTGGTGAAATTGCGAGGGCTCGAACCGGGCCGCCGTGACCGCGCAGTTGGGCGGCCGCCGGAAAAGCGCAAAGCACAAGCAGCACAATCAAGAGAGATTTGCGCATGGCCAGCTCATTGGTTGGTCCCGACATCATGACCGATCAAATCGTGAGTGGATGATTTGGATCGGCGAATTCGATTTCTCCCATGCCGGTATTGCACTCGGATCCTGCGACATGATCATCTCGCGTATGTTTCGGCACACGCTCCGTGAGGCCATAGCACGAGACTATGTCTGTCGAGCCATAGGATAAAGCTATAGGGCGTCAGCGGCCAAACGCTGGACGACTCTGGGCGCAGCAAGCGGAACCAGAACGAAACGGAGGGAAACCGGAACGCCACTCGCGGGCGCGATGCGCGGAAACCTCTGTTCAAATATTCGGATTATGTGGCCTGCGACGGCGAATAGGAGTACACGATTGGATCGCAATGCAATCTTTCGCTGGCAATAAACAACGATGCTTAAATCAGTACTGTATTTTGCCTCCGCTCTCGCGCTGGCACTCGTTGCAGGCCCGTCCTTAGCGCCGGCGGCCGAGTCCGCGCCTCTGGAAATTCTTGCCGCAGGCACACTGGCAGTGCCGTTCCGCGAACTGAACACGATCTTCGAGCAGAGATATCCCGACGTCGTTGTTCACGCGCAGTTCGGCGGAAGCGTCAAGATGGCGCGCCAGATTACCGAATTGCATCAGCCGGCCGACATCATTGCGGTGGCCGATTACAGTGTCATTCCGAAGTATCTGTTCGCACAGAACAGCCAGCCCGGATATGCGACCTGGTATGCCGGCTTCGCCCGCAACGCAATATCTTTTGTTTACACTGAACAGAGCAAGTTCGCGAATGAGATAAATTCCGAGAACTGGTATCAGATTCTGTCTCGTCCCGGCGTCGAGATCGGCCGATCCAATCCCGATACCGACCCGTCGGGATATCAGACGCTGCAAATGCTGAGTCTTGCTGAGAAGTATTACAAAGTGTCCGGCATCGCCGATAAAATCATCGCGAACGCGCCGGCCACGAACATGCGCGACACCGAGACATCACTCATTTCGGCGCTTCAGCTTGGTCAGATCGATTATCTGGCCATCTATCGCTCGGATGCACTCCAACATCAACTCAAACTTCTCGATTTGCCGGCGCAAATCAATTTGAGCGATCCCAATTTTGCATCGTTCTACGCGGAAGGCATTGCCCACACCAAGACTGGCGATCTCACCGGCAAGCCGATCGTTTATGCGATCAGCATCGTGAACGGCACCAAGAATGCCGAGACTGCGCAGAATTACCTCACATTGCTCTTGGGACCACAAGGCCAAGAGGTCATGAAGAGGAACGGATTTGGCTCCTTCACGCCCGCTTATGCGGTGAACGCGGGCGATATGCCGGCAAGTTTGAAAGCGATGGTGACCCCTTGGCCGGGTGAGCGACCGTGAGTTACTCGCGTCTTAATCCATGTGGCGTGAAAAATCGAACCGACCGCGATCTTGGATAGCGCCGAGCTTTCCGCTTACGGTGCATGTAGTGTCCTGGGTACTCGGCGCCATCCTGCTGGCCTTCGTCGCGCTGCCGCTCATCGGATTGGCGACGACTCAGTCCAAGACCACGCTTGCCGAAGCGGCGATGATGCCCGATGTGCGCGGCGCGATCGCTTTGAGTCTCGAAGGCGCGCTGCTAAGCGCCTTATTGGCGGCGATGTTCGGCGTGCCACTCGGTTATGTGCTGGCGCGCTCCGCGTTTCCGGGCAAGAACCTGATTGGCGCGCTGATCGACATTCCGCTTGCGGTACCGCATACGGTCGCGGGCATAGCGCTTCTCATCGTATTTGGGCGGCGTGGGATTCTCGGAGGACCGGCTGACCAATTTCTCGGCTTGAGATTCTGGGGCACGATCGCGGGTATTGTGGTCGCGATGCTGTTCGTCTCCGCGCCGTACACCGTCAACGCGGCGCGGCTTGGCTTTGAAGCCGTGGATCCCAGGCTGGAGAAAGTCGCGCGCACGCTGGGCATGGGCCCGTGGCGTGCATTTCTGCGCGTCACGTTGCCGCTGTCGTGGCGCAGCATCCTGACCGGATTGACGCTAACTTATGCGCGCTCGGTCAGTGAATTCGCCGCCGTCGTAGTGCTCGTCTATTATCCGATGACGGCGCCGGTGCAAATCTATGAAATGTTTCTCCGCTATGGTCTGGACCAGGCGGCCGCACCGGCCCTGCTTTTGCTGCTGGTGACGCTTGCGCTTTTTGCCCTTTTACGTGCATTTGCCTATGGGCGGCCGCCGCGCGGAGAGCAGCGATGAAGCCGCTTGGCGTCGCAGTCGAGGCGCTCTCGCTCGCAATCGGAACGTTTCGTCTGAAGCAGATCGAGTTTTCGGTTTCCGCAGGCGAGGTGCTCGTCGTTCTCGGTCCGAATGGGTCGGGCAAGTCGGTGATGCTGGAGACTATCGCCGGATTCCATCGACCTGACAGCGGCCGCATCTTTATCGGCGGGCGTGACGTGACACTGCTGCCGCCCGAACATCGGCGCGTCGGCTTTGTCGTGCAGAGCTTCGGCTTATTTCCCCATTTGACGGTGGCTGCAAATATCGCAATCGCGCGACGGCGTCCCGCAGGTCCCTCGCGCGCCGATCCCGCGGACGGACCGTTTCCGGTTGGCGATGTGGCGGCGCTGATGAAGCATTTTGAAATCGCAAATTTGGCAGACCGCCTGCCGAACGCGTTAAGCCCCGGTGAAAAGCAGCGGGCCGCTTTGGCAAGAGCGCTTGCCGCCCAGCCGGCTCTTTTTCTTTTTGACGAGCCGTTCTCCGTGCTTGACGCGCCGACCCGCGATCACCTGCGCGGCGAACTGAGCCGCTTTTTGCGCGGCTTTGCCATTCCGGCTGTCTTCGTCACCCACGATTATACTGATGCGATGACACTCGCAGACCGCATCGCGATTTTACGCAATGGCGAACTGGTGCAGATCGGAACTGCGGCGGAAGTCTCGCGCGCGCCGGCCACGAGCTTTGTCGCCGGCTACATCGGTTACGAGAACATTCTTGCTGGTGAAGTGATCAATGCCGATGTGGGACGCGCGACGGTTGCTGTCGGCGACAAAGCCATTTTGGTCACGACACCCAATCCTTTGCTAAGCAGCCGCCGCCATGTCCGGCTTTGCATCCGTGCCGATGACGTACACTTGCGTTTCAATGCGCAAGAGGATCGAGAACAGTCGCTTTACACCAACCGATTTCGGGGCAAAATTGTTGGCCTCCGCGCGATCGGCCCAGTTGTTACTATCGATGTCGACTGCGGATTTATTGTGCGCGCTTGCATCCTAGGGCGAGATGCCCAGACAATGACTCCGATGATGGGAGATCTTGTGAGTTTGGAATTCAGGGCGGACCGAATCCATGTGGCCGGCGAATAAACGGAGCTCAAGCAGCTGCTTGGTCCTAGCACCCGGAATTACAGCTGGGTAATACGGCGATTTTTGAAGGGTCTGCGGTGGACGCGCTTTTTGGTCTAAGCGAATGGCATCACTTTTTCGTCGTGGCTGACGATGAAGGCGTCGATCTGCGCCCGCGACTGCTCGACGGAGTGAACGAGGCGCCGGCCAGAGACTGGCCCTGCAGCCTTGGCCGGTAGCCACGAAAAGCGGTGGCCGGCCGGAAGCGGCGTCATGAGGAGGCCACTCGCGCCACTCCCGAGCCGGCCGAACCCCACGGACCCAGGAGATGCGGCGGACCTAGGCATTCCGTAGGGTTATCAATAAATTCGCGAGAGTCCCGGCGAATTTAAGTCATCGTCTCGGGCTGTTTCTCGGCGCCCACACGGCTCGCTGCACGGCCCCTTGTCGATCAGCGAGGCGCCGTATTGGCAGGCTAGCGCAACCACCGGCGAAATCAATCGCCAAAGTTTCGCCAAAATGGCGCAGCCGCCGTCAACCTCAAAAATTGCGATTACCTGGCCGGCAGCCGCAATTTGCGGCCCGCCGGCTAGGCCGCGTCGGGCACGACGCGGTTGCGGCCGTCGCGCTTGGCGCGATAGAGCGCCTGGTCGGCGCGCTTGAGCAACGTGGCGGCGGTGTCCTCCTTGCCGCGGAGGCCGGCAATGCCGATCGAGATCGTCACCGGAATCTGGCGCGCGCCCTGCGCGATGGCAAAGGGCTCGGCGGCGATGCGTCGGCGCAACCGCTCGGCGACCATGGCGGCAACCGCCATATCGGTTTCCGGCATGACAATGACAAATTCCTCCCCGCCATAGCGGCAGGCAAGATCAATACCGCGGATTGAGCGTTTGATCCGCAGCGCGAATTCGCGCAGCACGTCGTCGCCAGCATCGTGGCCGTGGCTGTCGTTGATAGCCTTGAAATAATCGATGTCAAGCACCAGAACCGAGAGCGCTTTGCCGCGCGCGGCGGCTTGCTCGATCAACGTGCCGAGATGGCTCTCCATGTAGCGGCGGTTGAACAGGCCGGTCAGCGCGTCGGTGATCGCCATTTCGATCGACATTTGCACGCTGTCACGCAGCCGCTCGGTATAGCGGCGCCTGCGCACCTGGGTCCGCGCGCGCGCCAGCAGCTCGTTCTTGTCCACCGGGCGCATCAGATAATCGTTCACGCCGATTTCGAGCCCGCGCACCATGCGCGCCGTGGCGTCAGGCTCGGCCACGCCGAGGATCGGCAGACTGCGGGTGCGCTCGAGCGAGCGCAGCTGACTGCACAGCCGCAGGGCGTCGAAATTCTCCAGGCCCAGCGAGACGATCACCAGATCGTAATTGGCGTCGGCAGCGTGGAACAGGGCCTGATTGGGATCAGGCTCGACAGCCACCTCCTGCTCCTGCCGCAGCACAGCAGCGAGCCGCTCGTAGGAGGCGGCACGGTCATCGACGATCAGCACTTTGCCGCCGCGGCCGCTGTCGGCGATCGCCTCGCGCTCTGGCGACTGGATGCCGATCTCGCGCGAGGTGAGCACGCGCATGCGCAATTCGTCAGTGACCATTTTCAGCCGCGCCAGCGATTTTACGCGCGCGATCAGGGCAAGCTCGGGAATCGGTTTGGTGATGAAGTCATCGGCGCCGGCTTCGAGCCCGCGCACGCGGTCGGTGGGCTGATCGAGCGCGGTGACCATCACCACCGGAATGTGATGGGTTGCAATGTTGCTTTTGAGCCGGCGGCAGACCTCAAAGCCATCCATGTCCGGCATCATCACATCGAGCAGGACCAGATCGCAGTCGGCGCGCTCGCAGATCGACAAAGCCTGCAGCCCGCTGCCGGCGGTGACGACATCAAAATATTCCGCCGACAGCCGTGCCTCGAGCAGCTTCACATTGGCTGGCACGTCGTCAACGACGAGGACGCGGGCGGTCATAGACCCTTTCCCTGTGCGCTCATGCCGGACCGAGAAAGTGTCGAATGGTCTCGATGAACTTGCCCACCGAGATCGGCTTCGACAGATAGGCTTCGCAGCCGCCCTCGCGGATGCGCTCCTCGTCGCCCTTCATCGCGAAAGCGGTGACTGCGATAACCGGAATTGCTTTCAGCTCCTGGTCGTCCTTCAGCCATTTGGTCACTTCCAGGCCCGACACTTCCGGCAGCTGAATGTCCATCAGGATCAAATCCGGCCGGTGCCGGCGTGCAAGATCGAGCGCCTCGATGCCATTGCGCGTGCCGACCGTGCTATAGCCATGGGCTTCCAGCAGGTCGTGGAAGAGCTTCATATTGAGCTCATTGTCCTCCACGATCAGGACGGTCTTGGCCATCCCTTGTCCCTTCCCCGGGTGCCATTGCGCGCCTGAAAGCGAAAGGAATCGCCTTCCGCCGCCAAGCGGCAGCGATTTCAACCTAGTGCCGATATATTACGGAAAGGCAAATGGAGCCACATGAAGACGCGCGCATCAGCCTCGCGAGAAGCGGCAGAAACGCTGGCAATTCAGGCCCTTGGCTTCATCGCCGAGGAGCCGGAGCGGCTCGGCGCATTTCTTGCCGCAACCGGGATCGGTCCACAGGATATCCGCAAGGCGGCACGGGAAGCGGCCTTTCTTGCCGGCGTGCTCGACCATATGCTCGGCAGTGAGTCACTCCTGATGGCATTTGCCGACAGCGCCGGAATCGACCCCGCGCACATCGCGCGGGCGCGCCGCGCGCTCGGCGGCAAGCCGTGGGAGCGTGATGTGCCATAGTGTCGGCATTGTCGCGGTCAGGTTAAGGGGCCGCTTGTTGGCACGAAAGCGTCGCGTGCGCGGGAATGAGCGGATGATGAAACGGCATAGCCGCCATATGCTCTAAGCTCTTTTGCGTCCATTCCCACATGCGGCCTCCTGTCCGAGGTCAGCCGTGCCGAGCTTTTGTCGCGACTGTCTTGTCGATGCCTCGCCACAGGCGACTCGCTGCGCGAGTTGCCGCTCGCCGCGGCTTCTGCGCCATGACGAGCTGGCGTCGCTCGCCATCGCCCACGTCGATTGCGACGCTTTCTATGCCACGATCGAAAAACGCGACGACCCATCTTTGGCCGCAGAGCCTGTGATTGTCGGCGGCGGCAAACGCGGCGTGGTCGCGGCGGCCTGTTATATCGCCCGCACTTATGGCGTGCGCTCGGCCATGCCGATGTTCGAAGCGCTGCGGCTCTGCCCAAACGCCAAAGTCATCCGGCCCAATATGGAGAAATACGCCGCCGTCGGGCGCGAAGTCCGCCAGATGATGTTTGCGCTCACGCCGCTGGTGGAGCCGCTGTCCATCGATGAGGCCTTCTTGGATCTCTCCGGCACCGCTCGACTGCACGGCATGGCGCCGGCGAAGGCGCTGGCGCGCTTTGCGGCCGACGTAGAACAGAAACTGAAGATCACAGTCTCGATCGGCCTGTCTTGCAACAAGTTTCTGGCCAAGATCGCCTCCGATCTCGATAAGCCGCGCGGCTTTGCCGTGCTGGGCGCAAGCGAAGCACCGGCATTTCTGGCGCCAAAGCCGGTAAGCTTCATCTTCGGCGTCGGCAAAGTGAGCGCCGCGCGCTATGCGCGGGACGGATTTCATCGTATCGCCGATCTGCAAAACGCGAGCGAGGTCGAATTGATGCGCCGCTACGGCGAGGAAGGCCGCCGGCTGGCCCGGCTCGCCCGCGGTATCGACACGCGTTGCGTGGACGCCGATCGTGCGCCCAAGAGCGTATCGTCGGAGACCACATTCGAGCGTGATATCGCCGACTTTCGCGTGCTGGAGCGCATCCTCTGGAGTCTGTCGGAGGACGTTGCGGCGCGGCTCAAGGCGAAAGAGCTTTCTGGCTTGACGGTGACGCTGAAACTCAAGACCGCCGATTTCAAGATCCGTAGCAGGGCTCGGTCGCTGGATGCGCCGACGCAATTGGCGCACCGCATCTTCACCGCCGCTCGCGGGCTCCTTGAACATGCGGCCGACGGCACCAAATACCGCCTGCTCGGCGTCGGTCTGAGTTCGCTTGCAAGCGCCGCACAAGCCGATCCCGCCGATCTGGTCGACGGCCGCCGCGCGGCCCAGGCCGAGCAGGCCATCGACGATGTGCGAGCGCGATTTGGTGATGATGCCGTGGTGCGCGGCTTGGCGTTCGAGCGACGCGATAAGTCGTAGCACCGGCCGACGGCCACCCTGCTTCTCGCTCCAGGTCCCGCAGGGTACAATCGCAAAAAATGCGGGGGAGGATTGTTATGGGAGATGCCGCTCGATCTCTGAGCGTGCTCGCATTGTCGGCGCTCTTTGTTATCGGCAATGCGGGACGCCTGCTCCATGCGCAGGACAAAAACGATCCGAACGGCGCGCCAAATCGGTATCGCATGGAGCAATTCCGGATCGAGCTGCCGAACGGCCGCAAGCTCGGCGCGCCGATCGGCGTCGAGATCGATCACAGTGACGGCAAGACATTGTGGATTTTCGAGCGTTGCGGCGGCGACAGCTGCGCCGGCTCGGCGCTCGATCCGGTGATGAAGCTCGATGCCAATGGAAAAATTCTTGCCAAATTTGGCGGCGGGCTGACGAACTGGCCGCACGGCTTCTATGTCGATCAAAGCGGCGATGTGTGGATCACCGACGGGCGCGGCGAAAACGGCAAGGGCCACACCGTCACGAAATTTTCGCCCGACGGCGAGGTGTTGATGGCGCTCGGCAAGCCGGGTCAGGCCGGCGATGCGCCGGGGCTGTTCGATACCCCGTCAGATGTGATCACCGCGCCGAACGGCGACATTTTCGTCGCGGACGGCCATGGTGTCATGGCCGGCCACCAGACCAATGACCGCATCGTCAAATTCGCAAAGGACGGCACATTCTTGACAACCTGGGGCAAGCACGGCTCCGCGCCCGGCGAATTCGACGTGCCACACAGCCTTGCACTGGACTCGCAAGGGCGCCTTTTCGTGGCTGATCGTTCCAACAGCCGGCTTCAAATCTTCGACCAAGACGGCAAGTTCATCGCCGAGTGGCGACAGTTCGGCCGTCCGAGTAGCGTGTATATAGACAAGAGCGATACGATCTATGTCGCGGACTCGCAGTCGGACGACAAATCCAATCCAGGCTTCAAACAGGGAATTCGGATCGGAAGCGCGAAAGACGGCAAGGTCGTTTCCTTCATTCCGCTCACCGATCCCGCTGTCGGATCGTCGGAAGAGCTCGCCGCCGACGAGCACGGCAATATCTATGCCGGGTTCACCGCCGCCGGTAAAATCGCGGTGAGAAAATTTGTAAAGAACTGAGGTCGTGGAGTGGCAGGGAGAAGACGATCTTGCGGCGCAGGATCTATGTGAATTGGGCGCTCATCCTTGTGCTCTCGATCGCGCCGGCTGCGGCACGGCCGCTCGCGGCGATCAAGGCGTCGGGCACGCTGCGGGTCGGACTGACCGGCGACTACGCGCCCTACTCGCTGCGCGGCGCGGACGGGCAAGTCACCGGCGCCGATGTGGTCATGGCGCAGGCACTGGCGAGCGAGCTTGGCGTCGCCCTCGAAATCGTGCCGACGACCTGGAAGTCGATGAGCGAGGATTTTGCGGCCGACCGCTTCGATATCGCCATGGGTGGCGTGAGCGTCACGCCGGCGCGCGCGGCGCTCGGCGATTTTTCGATTACTGTTCTTCGCGACGGCAAACGGCCGATCGTGCGCTGTGCCGATAAGGATCGCTACATATCGATCGCGGCAATCGACCAACCCAACGTGCGCGTCGTGTTCAATCCGGGCGGCACCAATGAAGCCTTTGCCAAAGACCATTTCCCGGACGCCAAGCTTGCAGAATATCCCGACAATCGCACAATCTTCGATGAGATTGCCGCGGCCCATGCCGATGTCATGGTCACCGATGGCGCCGAAGTCGACTATCAGGCGCGTCGTCATCCGGGCGTGCTCTGCGCGGCCGCGGTACCGGATGCCTTCGACCATTTCGACAAGGCGTATTGGATGACACGCGACGACGCTCTGCAGGCCGCGGTCAACGCAGCGCTCAAGAAAAAGCTGGACGCTGGTGACTACCAGAAGGCTCTGGCGGCCGCAGCGAGCAAACCGTGACGCGTTCGATCGCCCGGGCGAGCGTCGTCCTGCTGATTGCGCATCGACGCCTCAGCTGCCGCCGTAGCCTGTGATCTTGAGCCCAGGCGGTTGCGCGGCATGATCCGATACGGAGTTGAGCCTTTGCCGGTCGCATGTGCTAGGCTGTTCGCCTCGGGCGGAGAGTAAATTGATACCCGCGAAAGATCGATCAAGCCGATCGGATTAGCGCGCTTACGACTTTGTCGGGAGGTGTTGCCTTGCGCTGTAGGCGCCACCGCAAGCACTTCAGAGCGGCCTTGCTTATCGGCTGGCTTGCCGCCGCCGCGAGCGTGACAGCGGGTGGATCGGCGCGCGCCCAAGGCTTTTTTGATTTTCTGTTTGGTGGCCCGCAGCGTCCGCCGCCGCCACCCACCTATAACTATCCGCCGCCACCGCCGCCAGGCGTGGGGCGGGTGGCACCCGCTCCCTTGGGCCAAGAGCGGGTCAACGGCGGCGAGGCCAGCACCGGCCATGGCGTCGCGTTCTGCGTCCGCCTGTGCGACGGCCAGCATTTTCCGATGGAGAAGATCACCAATGGCACCCCGGCAGAGACGTGCCGCGCGATCTGCCCGCACTCGAGCACCAAGGTCTTTTTCGGCAGCGAGATCAACGGCGCGGTCGCTCAAGACGGTCAAGCCTATACCAGTCTGCAAACGGCATTCCTGTATCGTAAGCAGCTGGTCGCCAACTGCACCTGCAACGGCAGGGACGCTTTCGGGCTCGTTTCGTTTGACGTGAAGACCGATCCCACCTTGCGGCCGGGTGACATCGTTTCGACCAGGGACGGGCTGCTGTCTTATACCGGAAGATCCGGCCAGACCGCGGCCTTCACGCCAGTCAATCCGGCAACGCTTCCCGTCGACATCGGCGGTGCACAGTCACAACCGCCGAGCACCGCGCCGCTCGCCCAGGAGCAGTCCGGCACAATCGCGCCGCAGGCAAATGTACCGCAGACCAATGTGCCGCAAGCCAAGCGACAGACCCCCAGCGCACCGACCAATCCCCAGGCGCGTCAGGCACAATGAAGCGTTACGATTCGATGGAATCGGAAAACGCTCCAGGTCTTTGTTTTGTCGCGTCTTCTTACGGAAAGCCGGTGCTCACTTTTCCGGAAAATGCTCTGGCTTTGCGAGACGGCGATTAAATGAATGCCGATCAGCCGCTCTCGCGGATAGCGATCATCGGCACGGCTTGACGGTTTTGATTTCGAGCGAAGTAAGCCTACCCTTCACCACGAAATCATTGTAATCGAGGCTGAGCGCCCGCGAGATGCCGTTCTCGTAGAGCTCGAAGCCGATCGAATAAGCGGGCGTTTGCTCGCCGCCATTGTCTGCTTTGCCACGCTCGAAATAGCTGATGGTCACCGGCCAGCGCAGCACATTGGCAAGTTCAGGCTCATTGGCGGCGGCATCGTCATGCTGGCGCTCGTTCGGCGCGATTTTGTTACCAATCACCGTCAGGGTGTCAAAAACCTTCTCGCCGGTTTCGGAGCCGTCATAAACCGGAAAATCGAGAATGTGCTCACCGGCATGCGCGGCATTGATGACCCGCACCATGTGCTCGGTCGGAAACACGACACCGGCCGCGAGATCGAGGTTCTTCTGCACCGGCTTGTCGAGATCAACCGCGGTCTTGGTCGCATCATGTTCGGCATGGCCGTCCACCGAACCGACCAGATTTTCATCGACGTAATTGTCGGAGGTGAATTTGAAGGTCTTGGCGTCGGCGCCTTCCCAGGTGGTCGAGCGCAGATCAGAAGTCGAAATCTTGCCTTCGCCGGTGTCGAGTTCGGAGACCTGACGGAATTCGAGCGAATAGCCGTCGCAGGCATTGCCGTCAAAATCGTAGAGAATGCGGCCGCGCACGGCCGCGATCTGCGAATTGCCGCGCGTCTGAGCAAGCGACAAATCATAGATCGCCCGATGCGGCACGAGCACGATCGGGGCGGGCCGCGCCGCAGCCGCATTCGGCGAAGCACCTGGCGCGGCGTCCTCGGCCCATACCGGCAGCGCCGGAGCGAGGCAGACCAAACTGAAAATGATTGCAGCACGCGATCCGCTGAGGTCGATCATAAATCTCTCTTGCTCCATGCGCTTGCGACGGCCGCCCGCCTGCCGGTTCCTCCCGTCCGGTACATGTTGTGGCTGTTTTCGAGCATGATCCGAAAATTGCGGCGAAGATAGGCAGGCTCCTTCAAACCGCCAACGGGGGCCTTTTCTTCTGCCCCGCTGCGGCGGCGAGCACGGGAAGCCCGCTTGCGCCGTGTGCTGCCATCGGCCAGAAAGTTACGTGCAACAGCATATGGAGCAGTCTTATGGCCGGGATAGTGGAGACAAGGCTGAATGAGCTTGGCATTGTGCTCAGCGCGCCGCGGGCGCCGATGGCCAATTATGTGCCCTTCGTGCGCACCGGTGGCATGTTGACGGTATCCGGCCAGGTCTGCATCGACGGCGACGGCAAGCTCGTGGCCAAAGGCCAGCTTGGCGGCGCGGTCTCGCTTGAAGACGGGCAGAAGGCGGCGCGCGCTTGCGCCATCAATCTGCTGGCGCAAGTCAAAGCCGCACTGGGCGATCTCGACAAAGTTGTGCGCGTCGTCCGCCTCGGCGGCTTCATCAATTCCGCCCCGGGCTTCAGCGAGGGGCCGAAGGTGATGAACGGCGCCTCCGATCTGATGGTCGCGGTATTCGGCGACAGGGGGCGGCATGCACGTTCGACGGTCGGGGTCGCGGCGCTCCCCGCCGATGCCGCGGTCGAAGTCGAGGGTCTATTCGAAGTATCGTAGTGTTCTGGGATTGCGCTGATCGTCGCCGGCATGCGCGGGACATACTCGAAATGGTCGCTCCGCTCGATTGGCTCGCTGCCCGGCCCGTGGCCCATCGCGGGCTCCATGACGCGGCGCACGGCATGATTGAGAATACTGCCGGTGCCTTCCGCGCGGCGATCGAAGCCGGCTATGCCATCGAGACTGATCTCCAGATCAGCGCCGACGGCGAGGCCATGGTGCATCACGACGAAACACTCGGCCGTTTGACCCTGGGCGAAGGCCGGCTCGACGGCATGAGCGCCGCGGAGCTCAAGCGCGTACCTTTCCGCGACAGCGGCGAGCGGATGATGACCTTGTCTGAACTCTGCGATCTCGTCGCCGGGCGCGCTACGCTTCTGCTCGAACTCAAGGGGCGCTTTGACGGCGATGATCGACTTGCAACCCGGGTGGCGGCAGTGTTGTGCGGCTATTGCGGACCGGTGGCGGCCATGTCGTTCGATCCGCGCCAAATCGGTCAGTTGCGGCAAAAAGCGCCACGCCTTGTGCGCGGCGTGGTCGCGGCCAAATACCGGCCGAGGTCTTATCGCGCTTCGTTGCCGCTCTGGGCGCGGCGCGGATTGGGATATTTCGCGATGGTTGCGGCAGCGCGGCCGCAGTTTCTGGCCTATTCTGTGGCCGATCTGCCGGGCTGGGGACCATCGCTGGCGCGGCGCGTCCTATGCATGCCGGTCCTGACCTGGACCGTGCGGAGCGAGGCTGACCGCCGGACGGCGGCGCAGTTTGCGGACCAGATGATCTTTGAAGGCTTTCGGCCATAACGGCAATGCAACGCATGAACCAGACTCACGCGGCAATGTCCCTGGGTGATAAACCGCAGACGCCGCGCGAATTGCATATCAGCGTGATCGAAGCCATCAGCCGGGTCGGCGCCGCCGACTGGGATGCCTGCGCCAATCCCGGATATGGCAGCGATCGCAATGTGATCTGCGGCTCCGACAGGACCGCACACAAGGCGGCCGGCGACGCGCCGGCGCAAGCTTCGATTGCCGAGCCGAGCTACAACCCTTTTGTCTCGTATGCTTTTCTGTCGGCGCTCGAGGAGTCCCGATCCGTCGGCGGACGCAGCGGCTGGCATGTGCAACATGTCCTGGCGAAAACGCCGGACGGCCAATTGATCGCGGCGGCGCCCTGTTATCTCAAAAGCCACTCACGCGGCGAATATGTTTTCGATGCCGGCTGGGCCGAGGCCTATGCGCGCGCCGGCGGCAGCTATTATCCAAAAATTCAGATCGCGGTCCCGTTCACGCCGGCGACCGGCCCTCGTCTGTTGGTGCGCGGCGGCTTGGACCAGGCCGCCGCAAAGCGCGCGCTGGCAAGCGGTCTCGTGCAATTCTGCAACGCGAGCGGCGCGTCCGGCGTGCATGTGACATTTGCCACCGAAGCGGACTACCGCCTGCTTGGCGAGCTCGGCTATCTGCAGCGGACCGACCAGCAATTCCATTGGGAGAATGCCGGCTTTGCCAGCTTCCATGATTTTCTGTCGGCGCTGGCGTCGCGCAAACGCAAGACCATCCGCCGCGAGCGGGCCGACGCGCTCAAAAACGGCATCGACGTGCATTGGCTCACCGGCAGCGACCTGACCGAAGAGGTCTGGGATGCGTTCTTCGCATTCTACATGGAGACCGGATCGCGCAAATGGGGCCGACCCTACTTGACGCGCGAGTTCTATTCGCTGGTCGGCGAAAAGATGCGTGACCGTATTCTTTTGGTGATGGCCAAGCGCGCCGGGCGCTGGATCGCCGGCGCCATCAATTTCATCGGCTCGCACACTTTGTTCGGCCGCCATTGGGGTGCCATCGAGCATCACCCGTTTCTGCATTTCGAATTGTGCTACTATCAGGCCATCGATTATGCGATCGCCAACAAACTGTCGCGGGTCGAGGCCGGCGCCCAGGGCGAGCACAAAGTCTTGCGCGGCTATATGCCGAGGACGACCTATTCGGCGCATTACATCGCCGATCCCGGATTGCGCCGCGCCATCGCCGATTATCTGGTGCGTGAGCGCGCCTATGTCGCTGCCGCCGGCGAAGAGCTTGCAACGCTCGCGCCATTCCGCAAGGATCTTGCAGCGGAGACAGAATAACGAAAAACGTCGCGGGCGATATGAGCGGGCGGACCCTTTGGCTGCTCGCCATGCGGATGTGCCCGCTACGAATGTGACCTCTATTAAAATGATTCCGATGCGGATTAATGCCAGGAGACAGCACGATGCCGAGCTACGATCCGGATAATATCTTTGCCAAGATCCTGCGCGGCGAATTTCCGGCTTACAAAGTCTACGAAGACGACAGGACGCTGGCTTTTCTCGACATCATGCCGCAGGCGCCCGGACACACTTTGGTGGTGCCGAAGACCGCTGCCCGCAATGTTCTCGATGTCGAGCCGGACGATCTCGCCTATTTGATCAAGGTAACGCAAAAAATCGCCAAAGCGGCAATGACGGTCTTCGCCGCCGACGGGCTCAATGTTTTTCAGTTCAACGAACCGGCCGCCGGACAGTCGGTCTTTCACCTGCACTTTCACGTTATCCCGCGCAAGCAAGGCATAGCCCTAAGACCGCCCGCGAGCTTTAAGGAAGACCCGGCTGTGCTGGCCGATCAGGCGGCAAAGCTTGCGGCGGCTTTGAAGGGGTAGGATTCCGCCTTTCCCGGTTAGCTGCCCCGGTCCACGTGCAGGGTGCGGAATAGCGCGCTTTGCGCGGCACCGGAATGAGGGCTCGCTAACCCATGCGTCCGCGCGAGACGCGTTCGATCTCGGCACGCACCAGCCGCTCGACCATGCCCGGCAGATTGTCGTCGAGCCAGGTCTTGAGCATCGGGCGCAGCATCTCGCGTACCAGATCTTCGAGTGTGCGGGCATTTTGCACCAGCACGGTCTGCGCAAGCGCATTGAACGCAGAATCGACTGCCGCGCTGGTTTCGCTCGACAACAGGCGCCCATCCTCCTCGCGTCCACGGGACGGCACCGGCGGCACTGGCCGCTCCTCGGCAACGTCGACATCCGAATTGCCATCGATGGTGCGAAATTGCGGTGGCGGCGAAGGCTCCGGTGTCGTCGTCATTGATTCGGTCAGATCGAGAATGTCGGCCGATTGATCCTCCACCGTTTCCTCCGCAAAGGCGAGCGGCTCCGGAGCAGAAGGCGGCGCTGGCGGTGGAGGCGGTGGAGGCGGTGGAGGCGGTGGAGGCGGCGCCTCAACACGGGGCGGTGGAGGCGGCGGCGCCGCGAAAACGGGCGGCGGAGGCGGTGGCGGAGGTGTCTCGACGCGCGGCGGCGCGGGCGCGCGCTGTGCCGATTTGGTGGCATCGTCGTCGGCGATAATGCGCCGGATGGAGGCAAGAATCTCCTCCATCGACGGTTCCTGCGACCTCGCCGGTTGCGTCATGCACGTCCTCGCCTGCTCTCTTCCCTATGCGCGCGACTGCCCTGAGCCTGCTTTTCAGGCGCCCCAAAGACCGCCCGCTTTAGCCGCCGCCCCAATGGTCGCCGCACGGTTACCCCTTCGCCGCCACGGCCGGCGAATCATGCCAGCGAATCATATCAACACCACTATGCATCGGCGGGCGCGAGTATGTCATGGCAAAAGTCGAAGGCAAGACGCGATCATGCTGGGATCTGTGGACACACGCCGCAAGGACCGCCGCGAGATTTCCACTGTTTCAGGATGGAACAAGATACGGGCGGAAGCCCGCTCATCTGCCGTCCGGCGTACGCACGCCGATCCACGCGTCGCGGATTTGCTGATAATGAATTTGCGGATCGTAAATCGTCACGTCGAGGCCCAGATGCTGCATTGACAGCCCGCCAACGGCGGCAAGGAGTCCGTAGGATGCGACGACTCGGTCGTGCTGCGCCTGAACAAGCGCGACACGTGCATTGACCAGTTCCTGCTGCGCATTAAGCACGTCGAGGGTGGTACGCTGGCCGACGCGCGCTTCTTCGCGCACGCCATTGAGCGCAATCTCGGCGGCATTGACCTGCGCGGTCGTCGCCTCGATCTGCGCCTTCGCCGCATCCAATTGGCCCCAATACTGCACGACGGTCTCGCGCGCCTGATCGCGATTGACGTCGAGCGCGAGGCGCTGCTGCCCAAGCGATTCCTTCGACTGCCGGATCGCCGAATATTCGGCGCCGCCTTGGTAGATCGGAACGGTCAGCGTGCCGAGCACCTGGGCCTGGAACAATTTGGGAGTCTGGATTGTCGAGTCCCAGGACTTTTGCACGGTCGCTTGAATGCCGAGATTTGGATAGAGATTGCTTTCGCTGATCTTCACTGTCAGTTCGGCGATATCGACGCCGTAAGCGGCGGCAAGCACCGACGGGCTCTGCGCCTGCCCCTGCGCGATCGCCCCGCTCAGCGTCGGCGGCGACAGCCGATCGACCGGCGTGCCGGGGGCGAGCTTGCCGGGATCGACGCCGATGACGCGCCGATATTGCGCCTGTGACGTGACGAATTGCGACTGCGCGGCGAGCAGTTGTGAGCGCCCGGCGGCAAGCCGCGATTCGGCCTGCGCGACGTCGGTGCGCGTCACTTCGCCGACATTGAAGCGGTCGCGCGTCTGTTTGAGCTGTTCGGTCAACACCTCGACGTTGCTGCGCTGCAATTGCAGCGTCGCCGTGTCGCGCAGCAGATCCATATAGGCGGTGGCGGCGTCAAGCAGCACCTGTTGCTCAGTGACGCGCAACGTCTCGCGGGCGCCCATCACCTGGCTTTCGGCCTGACGCACTCGATTGGCGGTCTGATTGCCGTTAAAGATCGTTTGCGTCGCGGTGACGCCGACGCTGCGCGGGACAGTATCCTCGGCAAGCGTCTGATAGGTGACAGTGTTGGGAAAAGTCGACTGGGAAACCAGCTTGGTTGTCTGATTCGTGTAGCTCGGTCCGGCCGAGACGGTGGCGCTGATTTTCGGCCGGAAGCCGGACAACGCCTGCGGCACGTTCTCATCGGTGGCGCGCAAGGCGGCGCGCTGCGCATTCAGCGACGGATTGTTCTGATAGGCCTGGACCAGCGCCCATTCGATCGTGTCCGCCGACGCGAGCGTGCATCCGGCCACGAGCAATGTGCCGGCTGCGGCAAGGCTGCCTGCGCGGTGCAAATACGCCCGCAGTCTTCGTCCACCCATAACGCAGACGGCTCCCAAGTCCCTCCACCACGCCCCTTGCGGTGGATCCCCGAACACATGCCCGCTGCCTCGCCCGGGGATGCCGCGCGAGAAGCTGGAAACTCGAACTTAAGCTTTTGCAGCCGTAGGGGAAACCCTTTCCCTGGGGATGACAGGTAGAATTCCCTCCCGTGGCACATAAGCGCCACAGGTGACCTTTTGCCCCGTATTTCCGCACTTTCTTCGTCGTGGAATGTTCGAAAAGGGCGTCTGCGGTCCGCGAGCCCAGACGGATGGTCCTGTATCGCCAGCTTCGGGCGGGGCGGAACGGGGGGGTAGGAACTGGCAGCCGATCAGAACGCGAAGGTTTTGGGCGCCACAAAACCGGGCAGAACGGCGGCGGCCGCATCGAAGATCGGCCGGCCGACAAGATGGCCCTCGATCGGTCGATAGAGCATGGCTTTGCCGGCCGGGCCGCCGCGCAAGATACAGGCAAGCCGACCGGTCGGCTTGAGCAGCGCGCCAAGCGATTCAGGGGCAATCTCGGTGGCACCATTGAGCATGATGAAATCGTAAGGCGCGGCGGCGGGCCAGCCCGTGGTCAGGGGCCCGGCGACCACGGTGACGTTGCCCGCCCCGACCGCCGCCAGCGCCTGCTCCGCCGAGCGGGCGAGCTTTAAGTCCTCTTCAAGCGCAATGACGGAACCCGCCAGCTGCGCCAGTATGGCCGAAGAATACCCGGTGCCGCAGCCGACATCGAGCACGTGATCGCCGCCACCGAGCTGGGCCGCTTGAATGAGTTTGGCCAGCACCATCGGCTTAAGCAGCACGCGTCCCTCGCCGATCGGAACCTCGCCGTCGAGATAGGCGCGATCGACGAATTGCGGCGGGACAAAGCGCTCACGCGGCACCGTCAGCATGGCTGCGATCAGGCCGGGATTGGTGACGTCGGCAGTACGAATCTGCCCGTCCACCATCATCCGGCGGGCCGTGGCGGCGTCGAACATGCGTGGCAATCCCCGATTGGTCGGCAAAGGTCGGCTTTGGAGCATGATCCTTTGCGAAAACCGGGTGCCCCGCTCTCGGATCATGCCTTACGGGAAGGGTTCCGGATCAAGCTCGGGGGGTTTTGCGACAGCGTCGCGTAAAAGGCAAGCAGTGCCTGCCCTGCCCTACCCGGCACTTGAACGGTACGAGCATGCAGAGGGTACACGGCGCGCGAGGAGGCATTGCCTAATGCATTCAGTGCAGTTACCTACGGCTCGCTGGGTTAAGGCCACGTGGCGGAGTGGTTACGCAACGGTCTGCAAAACCGTGTACCCCGGTTCAATTCCGGGCGTGGCCTCCAGCCTGTGCTCGCGCCCAAACGCGCCGGCTTGAAGCCGGAATTTGCACGCGTTTTCTGCGCTTTCAAAGCCCGGCGCCCTTTGTTATATGCGCAGTCCACGCCTGAGCAGGTTATTCCCCGGTAGCTCAGCGGTAGAGCAACCGGCTGTTAACCGGTTGGTCGCTGGTTCGAATCCGGCCCGGGGAGCCACTTCGGCAATGTCCGTTCCGGACACATGGGTAACGACCGCGTGGTGGAGGGTTCGGCCCGCCCGAGCCTGCCTTGCAGCACTCGCTTTCGTCTCGCGCCGGGTTTATTTTCAGGTGCGCATTTATGTCGTGTAGGAGTTGTCGTGTCCGCCCCAGACTGGGCACGCAAAGCGTCGCGGCTCGCCAATGTTTCGCGAGTCAAGCAGCGCGAGGCGGCAGGGCAATTGCGCGCTGCATCGCCCGATGAAATCGTGGTGCAATGCCTGCGCTGCCGGCATATCGGCCGTCTCACTGCGTTGGATTTGTCCCGCCGCGGCATCGCTGCCGGCGCCCCGATCGCGAGCTTTGTCAAACGGCTGCGCTGCCGCAAATGCGGCAGCCAGAGCGTTCGGGCCAAGCGCCTCGCGCAATGCCGGGCGGGTTAGAGCATTCTCCGGAAAAGTGGGACCCGGTTTTCCGTAAGAAAATGCGACAAAACAAAAGCTTCCGGAGCGCTTTCCGGTTCCGTCGAAACGGAGAGCGCTCCCGTGCGCGATCCGAAGACCCGCAAATTCGCCGGAGCACTGACACTCGACATTGGTACGCAACATTGCCTAATCGGCAGCGTTGAATCGACGGCGCCCGGCGATGGCCCCATCCATCCCGCCGCGCCGGTGGCCCCGGCCCTCACACCATGCCCCCGGGGCCGGGGCCACACGGGCTGTCATTTCGGAGCCGAGCGACGCGCGGGCCCGCAAGACCTGTTCCGAGTATAGGAGGTCCAATCATCGGATGACGTGTCGAACGCCTTGGCCCCGCCACTCCTCTCCCAATCCTGATCGGTTCACGCCGGCTGAAAGTTGACGCTTTGCAACAGCTTGCGCGCGCGCACGATCTCGCTGGCGATAAAAGCCTTGCTCTGATCGATGCTCTCCGTCACCGGCTCGAGCAGCGTGGTCCTCAGCGATTTCACGACGGCAGGATCGCGCATCGTGTCCTGAATGAGGTCGTGCACGGTCATCTTGATCTCATTGGGCGTGCCCTTGGGCGCCCAGATCGCATACCATGACTGGAACTCGAAGTTTGGAACGCCGGCCTCCGCCATGGTAGGAATGTCGGGCGCCAGCACCGAGCGCTTGGCAGCGGCGATACCGAGCGCCCGTGCCTTGGTTCCATCCTTCGCCGCCGGGATCAGCGCAAAGCTCGTGTCGATCAGCAGCTGTACCGCACCGGCCATCAGATCGAGCAGAGCCGGCTGTGTGCCGCGATAGGCCACCATCGGAATATTGGCGCCGGTGCGCTGCAGAAAGTCGATCGTCGCCAGATGTCCGGCCGAGCCGGTCGCGGAGATGGCGAAATTCCATTTTTCGGGGTCCGCCTTGGCGGCGCTGACGACCTCAGCCACCGTTTTCTCCGGTCGCTCTGCCGTCATCACACAGACGAGCGGCGCGATCCCGGTGCGCGCTATGACTTCCAGATCAGTCTCAGGATTGAAATCGGCGGATTTCAGCACCAGCGGCATTACCGCGGTGTTGAAGGCGCTCGCAAGAAACGTGTAGCCGTCGGGCTCGGCGTCAATGACATATTTGGTGCCGATAAGGCCGGAACCGCCGGTGCGGTTCTCGACGATTGTGGCAGCGCCGAATTTATCCTGAAGGCGTTGCGCGACCAGGCGGCCGAGCGCGTCATTGGCGGCGCCGGGCGGCCACGGCACAATGACTCTGATGGTCCTACCCCTGGCGGGCCACGCTGCTTGCGCAATGGCCGGCGGCCGCGCAAGCGCCGTGATGGCCGTCGCAGTGGCGGCGCCTTTGACAAAGTCACGCCTGTTCATCATCTTCTCCTTTTTTCGCTGTGCGCATCACGCAGCGAGCGCACGCATTTCCTCGTAGAGATCGCTTTTGCCTTCGAAGCCGATGCCGGGAAGTTCCGGCATGGTGATATGGCCGTCGACGACCTTCACGCTGTCGGGGAAGCCGCCGTAAGGCTGGAATAGATCGGGATAGCTTTCGTTGCCGCCGAGTCCCAGGCCGGCTGCGATATTGAGCGACATCTGATGACCGCCATGCGGGATGCAGCGGCGGCGCGACCAGCCATAGGTGTCGAGCACTCGCAGCGTGCGCTCGTATTCGACAAGGCCGTAGGACAGCGCGCAATCGAATTGCAGCCAGTCGCGATCCGGCCGCATGCCGCCATAGCGAATGAGATTGCGTGCATCCTGATGGCTGAACAGATTTTCGCCGGTTGCCATCGGGCCGGGATAATATTCGGTAAGCGTGGCCTGGAGTTGATAATCGAGCGGATCGCCGGCTTCCTCGTACCAGAACAGCGGATAATCGCGCAGCATTTTGGCATAGGCGATCGCGGTATCGAGGTCGAAGCGTCCATTGGCATCGACCGCGAGCTGCGCATCACGGCCGATCTCTTTGAGCACCGCCTCGATCCGCTGGCGATCCTCGTCGATCGGCGCGCCGCCGATTTTCATTTTGACGACAGTATAGCCGCGCTCGAGATAAGAGCGCATTTCGGCGCGCAAGCCGTCGCGATCCTTGCCCGGATAATAATAGCCGCCCGCTGCATAGACGAAGACCCGCGGATCGGCCGTGCGGCCGTGCCGCTCGGCGAGCAACTGAAACAGCGGCCGGTCGGCAATCTTTGCCGTGGCGTCCCACACCGCCATATCGATCGTGCCGACCGCGACGGAGCGTTCGCCGTGGCCGCCCGGCTTCTCGTTCGCCATCATCACCGCCCAAATGCGATGCGGGTCGAGATTGCCGCCGCTGTCGTCGAGTAGGCTCTTTGGATCCGCTTGGAGAATGCGATCCGCAAAACGCTCGCGGATCAGCCCGCCTTGGCCGTAGCGGCCGTTGGAATTAAAGCCATAGCCGACAACGCGGCGCCCGTTACGCACGACGTTGGTGACAACGGCGACGAGGCTGGCCGTCATTTTGGTGAAATCGATATAGGCGTTGCGGATCGGCGACGAGATCGGCTTGGTGATTTCACGCAGTTCCAGAATACGGACGGACATGGATGCTCCCGGTTTCACAGCGAACTGCCGCCGCAAATGAGGATTTGCTGACCGGTAATCGCGGCGGCCTCCGGGCTCAGCAGGAACGCGGTGAGCGCGGCGACTTCTTCGGCGCGCACATAGCGCCCGATCGGCGGCTTTTTCGGCGGTGTCGCAGCGCGCGCCGGATCGCCGAGCAGCGGCGTCTCGGTGGCGGCGGGCGCAACGACATTGACAGTGATGCCTCTGGGCGCAAGTTCGGCGGCCCACGAGCGCGCCATGCCGACCATTGCCGCCTTCGCCGCGGCATATTGGCTGCGGCCGGCCACCCCCGACGCGGTGCGGCTGCCGATCAGCACGATACGGCCGCCCTCGCGCATTGTCGGCGCCAGCCGGCTGGCGAGCGCGGCCGCAGCTCCGATATGGATTTGCCACATCGCTTGACCGTCGTCGGCATCGAGCCGGTCGAGCGACGCAGTGCGCATGAAACCTGCCGCATGCACGAGCGCGTCCGTCGCGCCAATGTCGGCAAGCGCTCCTGCGAGCGCATCGGCATCGGTGAGATCGACGGTGACGGCGCGATAGGCATCTTCATCGCTGCGGATTCTGTCGAGCCCGACAACGTTCCAACCATCCGAGGCAAGACGCAGGGCGATGGCTTTGCCGATGCCGGAGGCGCTGCCGGTAACGACGGCGCGCCGCCGGCCGGCGCGCGCATCCGTTCGTTCCCCAAGCTGAGCCATCGCCGCATGCTCTGACATGATACGCTATGTGGCTAAGCCGCGGCGCGCTTGAGCAGGCCGGCATGCGCGAGCGCCCGGCGGATGGTCTCGACCTCGGCGGCGCTTGGCGCCTGTGTCGGCGGACGCACGGTGCCGTCGCGCAATATGCCCGCAAGTGCCATCGCCGCCTTCATGCGGCCATGCGCTTCGCCGGTCGGTTCGCCCGCGCCATAGACCGCGTCTTTCAGCGGCGTGATCAGGGCCTGTATGCGCATTGCTTCGTTGAGATCGCCGGCTTTGACCGCCTTGAGCAAGTCATAGATCAGCCCCGGTACGAGCGAAGCAAAACCGACCAGCGCGCCGTCGATTCCCTGCACCATCGAGGCGAGCAGATATTCGTCATGGCAGGTCAACAGCGCCTTGCCTGGATCCGCCGCGCGGATCGCCGCAATGTCGCGCGCATATTTGTTCATCTCGCGTTCGCCCATCTTGAAGGCGGCGACATGCGGCAGCTTCGCAAGCTGTGCAAGCAGCGCGGTCGGATAGGAGCCGCGCGTCCAGGCCGGATAGATGTGGACGATCAGCGGCAGATTGACCGCCTCGCCGATGGCATTGAAATAGTCGAGACAATGCTCCGGTAGAAAACCAAAGCGCAGCCAATGATGCGGCGGCATGATGTCGAGCCCGACGGCGCCCGCATCCTTGGCCCATTGCGCCTGCTCGATCGCATCCTTGATCCCCTCGCAGACAATCGAGGAAATCACCGCGCACTGCCCGGCAACCGCGCTTGCCGTGATGCGGGTCACTTCGGCACGCTCGCGCGGCGTGAGCGAAAAGACTTCGCCGGTGTGGCCGTTGGTCATCAGCGCGCCAACGCCGGGCTGTGCGGCGAGCCACTGCGCAAAGCGGCGCAGCTCCGGCTCGTCGACGCTGAAGTCGCGCGTGAACGGCACCGCGATGGCGGGAATGATCCCGTTGTAATTGATGGTATTCAAACTCGCCTCCTGTTGCGCTCTTTGTCTGTTTCAAGCCGATTGCTGATGCACAAAGCCGCCGCTGGCTTGCAGCGCGCGCGACAGCGCCCTGCCCGCCTCCATGATCGGCTGAGCGCCGGCTGCTTCAAAATTCTTCAGTGATGTTTGGATCGCGGGCGCAGCAATGCTGATGCCGGCAAGCGGCACGCCGTCGCCATCGAGAATCGGCGCGGCAAGAACATAAAGGCCGGGCACGGTTTCCTGATTTGAAACGGCATAGCCGCGTTTCTTGACCTGAACGAGACGGCCCAACAGCGCATCCAAATCGGTGAGCGTTGTGGCGGTGAGCTTTGGGCGCGGCTGGCCTTCGAGCACCGCGATCTGCGCGGCGCGCGGCAGCCAGGCGAGAACAGCGTGTCCGATCGCAGTCGCATAAGCCGGAACGCGACTGCCGATCCGGGTGTCGACGCCGAGCCGGGCGAGGCCCGCCTGAATGCGCTCGATGTAGAGAATGTTCGAGCCGTCGAGAACGCCGATCGAGGCGGCCTCGTTGATCGCACCGACGAGGCTGCGCAGGATCGGCCGGGCTTGCGTCCGCAGATCGGAATGAGCGATGGCGTTGAAGCCGAGGTCCAGAACCTTGGTGGTCAGCCGAAACAGTTTTGCGTCCGGCACGCGCTCGACATACCCGGTTTGCACGAGCGTATTGAGAAAGCGAAAGGCGGTAGCGTTGTCGACGCCGGCTTTGCGCGCAACTTCCGCCAGCGTCAGCTCGGGTTGCCGCGCCGAAAAGGCTTCGAGAATGCGGAAGCCCTTGGCCAGCGAGGCGACGGTGTTCTTGTCGTTGTTTTTGCCCGCGCCGGCCGTCCGCCCCACGCTTCGGCGCGTCCTTTCTACTGGCATTGGTTCGGCCATCGTGCTTAGTTCGGAATACGAACTTTAGTTCGCATCCGGCAACCAGGTAAACCCTTTTCGCCCCCCGCGTCAAGCGAGCCTATTCCGGTTCAGTTACGGATGTTGCTCCTAAGCGCGGTCAGGAGTGCGCGTCGCCCGGCGGAAGGTCAGGTGGCCAGTGGTCCAGCCAGGTCGTCAAAGGCATAACCGGCGGCGGCACGCCCACATCGACCAGGCTTGGATCGATGGCAAAATAGGCGCCGCCCTTTTCCTGCAATACGGCCGTGTTGCGGACATCCGTCAGCGTGCCGGCATGGGAGAGCCGCGCCACTCGATGGAAGCGGAACAGGCCGGCGCGCTCCATCAGCGTCATATAGGTCCAGGTATTGACCGCCTCGTCGATACAATCGAGCTGCGACAAGTCGCCTTTGTTGGGCAGAATCTGCAAATCCTTGTGCGTCCATTGATGCGCGGACGTGCCGGTCTGATCTCCCACCAGAACTTGCATCAGTGCCACGGCGCGGGCGATGCGCTGCCGCTCGGCCGGTGCATCCTTGGCAGGCGGTTTGAAGATTGCCACGACGCGCTGCCACGCATCCTTGCTCAACGAGACGCGCGAGATGGCCAGGCACCCAAAGCCATGACATTCGGTGAATGCGGCGAGCGTCGGGTTGGGCGTGGCAAAGCGGTCGAGGTAGGTCGTGCTGAAATGATCAGCGTCCATTTGCACGCAAGCTGATACCGCCAATGCTGCGGCGAACGACGCGAACCAAATTAGAATCCGCACGCCATTCCTACGACTGTCTGTTGAGGGATTTGGGCTTGTCCCGTCCGGCAAGTAGAATCTTCAACATAGACGGCCGCCGCAACATCGAATGCATGTTGGATCGTGGGTCGGTATCTCCTCACCAGCCCCAGTTTGGCACAGGACGACCGCCCCAAGTTATACCAGACGGCGCCAAAAAGATCAGTCCGCCCATCGCTCTATCTTCGCCTTTGACTGACGCAGTGGCGGCCGACAGCGGCGTCCATCCTACGAAGAACGTCTTATCTACGAAGACGTGGTCATATTCGAAAGAGCCCTGGAGCGGGCAGACGCCGCTATTCATGCTTGGCACAAGCAGCGGGCAGAACGGAAACTGAATGCCGCCGCCGACGATCGCGCTTGTGGTGCTGGTCGAGCCTTGGAACACCTCGACGCCGACATTCGTCATCGAGGCGTTGTATCTGGCAAATTCCGCACCGCCCTCCACGAACACATTCAAGCCAAACGGCGTCATGATGCTGTTGATGTAGAGGCGGCCCATTGCATCGAAAGCCCAGTCCCGTCTGACAGCCGAAGTGCTGACAATGCCGGACGGTGTCGTTAGCGACACCGACGACGAGCTCAGGTCTCCGGTGACGAAGTTCACCACCGGCCCGGCAGCGACGCCCGGATACACCGGCACGAAATATCCGGCACTGAGCCCGAAGACGGGATTGGAAAACGTGTGCGGAAAGAACGTGCCGCCGGGGCTGATTCCCGGACCAAAGGAATCAGCATTGGTCTTGGTCCAGCTCTCCCCACCGAGGAAGCCAAACTGGAAGAAGCTGTAATCGACCATCCGGAACGCGCGGTTTTCAGTAAAGTTACGGGTCGACGCTTGCGATACTGCCGCCGCGCCGCCGCCGACTGCCGTCAGGGCGATCTCGCCGCCCAGCATGAACACGTCGATGCCGACCTCGGTCCTGTAGGTCTTGCCTTTGTCGGTGCTTGTTATGACGACGGTCTTGGCCTTCTTTTTCTCCTCGTCGGTGATATCGACTTTGGCGTGACCGCCTTTGTCGACTTTGACCGTCTTTGTGGTGACGGTCTTGCCCTTGTCGTCCTTGAGCGTGATGTGGACGCTCGTTCCGGGCGTCTCCGGACCGGCCGGCGTCTTTGGATTGGTATCGACGACAATGGCCCGGGCCACGCCCGACCAGGCGAACGCGGAAAGCACTGCCGCGGCGACCAGCAATTTACGCATTTGCCACCCCCAAACCCTTAAAGGCGCCGGCGTCACTTCACCTGGTGCGTCTCGCGCCTCGACAAACGCGGCCCGCCCGTCTCCCGGGCCGTCTTCAGCAAAGCTTATCGAGGGAAAAAACCGGCACAATCGCAGAAGCTGGTAAGAGTTCCACATTGTCGCGACGTGTGACATAAATGCCGCGGATTTGCGGGTCTTCCGGCCGGGTTATCCCCAGGCGGTTCTCCAGCAAAAAAATCAGAAATCATGAGGGCTTGCCCGCGCTCCGCTGCCTCGTCCGCGCGAAATGAGCGGATTGCTTCTCGCGCTCAGATCGGCTCCGCCCTTCAGTTCAGGCTGAGCCTGAACCTCGCTTCGCGTGTCGCACCGCTGTCATGGGTGACCACGACGCGGATCTGCCAGAGCGGCGCGCCCTGGAAGGCAGAGGCCGGGATATCGCCCAGCACGGTGTCGGGGCCGGCGCTCCTTTGCACCGCGCCGGCCGCCTTCCAGGTGGTCGGCGCCTCGCCCGCGCCGACTTCCAGCCGCGCCGATTTGAGCGCATTGGCGTCGGCCGTGCCGTGCACGCGCACCGCCTGGGCGCCGCCCTTTTTCACGACTTCGACGTTGCTGATGCCCGCGAGCAGATAATAATCCTTGGGCGCCTTCAGCGCCGCGACTGCGTCGATGATGCCGTAGCCGGTATATTGATCGACGCCCGGCGTGCCGACATCGCGCGCAGTGCTCTTGATGATGTTCATCACCTGTTTGTTGGTCAGGCTCGGGTCATTGGCGATCATCAGCGAAGCAAGACCGGTGACAAACGGCGCGGCGAACGACGTGCCGCTGGCACGATAGTGGCGCTTGTCGTCGCCGACATAGGCTTGGCCTGCGGTGTATTTGCTGCTGGCGAAGCTGAGCATAACATCGGTGCGGCGCGCGCGCAGGCTCAAAATGTCGACGCCGGGCGCGGTAACCGCGATCTTGCCCCAGTTCGAAAAATTGGCGCGCTGATCGTCGAGCCCGCTCGCGGCGACGGTCAACACTTTGTCGGAACTGGCGATGCCGTACTGGCTGATGTCGGCCGCGTCATTGCCCGCCGCGACCACGATGACGACGCCCTTGGCATAGGCATAGTCCAGCGCGGCTTGTTCCAACGCGTTGATCTTCTCCTTGCCGCCGACGCTGAGGTTGACAACGCGGGCGCCGTTATTGGCGGCATAGATCAGCGCCTCGGCAATGTAAGATGTGCGAGTGTGGCCGAAATTGTTGATCGCTTTCAGGATCATCAGCTTGGCAAATGGATTGACGCCGGCCATGCCGCTTGCGTCCTTCCAGCTGCCGGCAATGATACCTGCCACCAATGTGCCGTGCCCGTCGAAATCCCACGGCTTGTTGTTGCGATCGACAAAATTCCAGCCGATGACATCGCCGACATAGCCGTTGTGGTCGTTGTCGAGATTGTTGTCGGCGTTCTCACCCGGATTGGTCCAAATATTGTCCGGGTCGATATTCTGATGATTCCAGTCCAGGCCGGTGTCGATCACACCGACAACCACGGGCTGCGCGTTGGCCTTGATCAGACGCCAGGCTGAATTAGGCGAGTCATCGAAACCGATCCGCTGCAAGCCCCATTGATCGGCGAACGGCTGGCCCCAGGAGCCCTTGCCGGTGAAATAATGATTGTTCGGCGGCGCCAGCATCGCCTCTTGCGCATGCGCGAGGATGGCCGAACTGAGCAATGCCAAGCCGAGCAATGATGCAAAGATGCGGCTCATCGGCTGCCTCCCGGCTGCGGCGGCGGAGCAAGCCGGATCGCGGTGCCCGGCAAATCCGCATGCGCCGGCGGCGGCGCATAAAATGCGCCCCACGGCGCCGGGAAGACCATCAGGCATGCATCATTCGTACCGGGGAGATTTTGCAGCGGGACAGCGTACGGCGCCTGGAAGCTGTTCCGCAGCACCGTATAGGCGGGCATGTTGCCGAAGCTCGGAATATGGAAAGAGCTTGGGGAATTGATGATGCGCTGTGTGCCGCCGTCGGACTTGTAGTCCATTTTGCAGCACGTCTGATCGGTCCACAGGTTGAATGTCCCGGCGCTTTGCATTCGGAGCAAGGACAGATTGATCACGCCGTCCTTGTCCGGTTTCAAGCCCAGCGACGACGCGTCGCTCCATTTGAGCTTGGCGTCAAATCCACCGGTGATGCCGATGACGGGATCGTCACCCGATCCGGTCTGTGGCCGTGGTTGATTCTTCCGCGGCAGATTCGAGGTGTCCGTTATCAGCGCCACGACAACACCCGGCTCCTCGGGACCGGGTTGTCCGGAGGGAGTGTCACCGTAGACTTTCGGTCGCATTGGCACATAGGTCTGTTCGGAAGGCCCGCCGGGCGTGCCGGAATCGCTCGGCGGCGCTTGGCTCGTGGGCGGCGATGGCACCGGCGAACCTGGCGATGCCGAGATGTCGGACGGCGCCTTCGGCTGCGCGCTGGACGCCGTCGAATTGCCGCCGGCGCTCGTCGTTTTTTCGGAGGGCGTGCTCGGTGCGTCGGTGTTTGCCTGGGTCTTGAACGGCTGAGACAGGTCGGGATTGGGAACCGCCACAGGCGGGTTTCCGAACTCGCGTCGAAGAATATCGAACGTCGAATGATCCTCAAGCTTCCACTCGTCCTCTGCGATTGCCGCGCGCAGTCGGGCCTCCTCGGAAGCAAACACAGCAAGCGTGTCCAGATAGAGAAAGATACCTGCCGCCTTCAGTTTGTCAGGAAGAACATACCAATGCAGAAGAAACAGACCTCGGCGGCTCTCTAGGTCATCGAGGCGCAAAACCGCGTTGATATAAGGTGCGAGAGATAAGCGGATGTTCGACGGTCCAACATTGCAGCCATCTCCCGGTTTTGCCTCGTCGCTGTCGAGTCGGTAGCGGGAGACCTCTCGCGGCGGGAGCAACGGCTGTTCTACATAGGGAGTAGGCGTGTCGTAGGCGTATGGACTCTTATAGGAATACGGACTCTTCCCCGAATAGGCCGGCTGTTTCGGCACGATTGGGGGATAAAGCGGTGGCCTCCAGGGAAGACTGATATTGGGGTTCTGCGCATTATCGCCGGTGCCGGTATCGTTCTTGTTCTCGGATTTTTTCGGCGGCGGACAGCCATCGTCCTTGGCTTTTTGAGCCTTCTTCAGCAATTCGTTCGCTGCGTCAATGTTCGCTTGGGCTTGCTTGGCGGCGGGATCGTCCGGATCCGGCGGTCCAAGTCTGGTCGGATCGTCGGCTCTGATCGGCTTGCCAAGCTTGTCGTAGTCCCCTTTCAGCTTGGCAATGAGGTCATTCAGTTCTTGGATCTTGTCCGCCTTCGCCTTCGGCGTTGGGAAGCAATCGGGCACCTCCGGCAGCTTCACGTTGGGCTTGATCACCGGGGGCGGCGGCGGAGGCGGCGGGTTGTCAGGTTGCTTTGGTGGCTGCGGCGTGCTCGGCGTCGTGTTGCTCGGCGGTGGCGGCTGACATTCGGGCGGCGGGTGACGCTCGCAATTTTCGTACTTGGTAACCAGGTCTTTGATCCGCTGCGCAAGCTTGTCCTTGTCACCTGCGTCTGGGTCCGGCTTGTTGCCAGTCTTCGCGTTGCCTTTATTGACCTTTTGCCTGTGCGCGTCCCGTGCGGCGTTTCGTGCTTTCTCACCACCGAGGTTGGCGGTTGCGTCCGTCATTTGTTCTGAGGCATCCGCGAGACCCTTGTCGATGGCGGATTGAGCGGCGTCGCTGGGTGGATTTTGCCACTTGTTGTGGTCGCGCGAGCCTGTTTCCCACTCCAATACCCACCAATCCTGCAGGGCCTCCTGCAGGTCGTCGAGTATCTTCTGACAAGTAGGGCACTTTGACGTCTTAAGCTTTGGCGGCGCGCCTTTCTTTGCCGGCGGGAGCAATATCCCACTGTCGGCCGCAATAGGTGGAGTCCAGGCCGAGGCTTGCGCCAGCGCCGGCGTCGTCACGCTTATCGTCGCGGCGAGGGAGAAAGTGAGAAGCACACCCGCCAAACAAACGAAACCGGCCGCGCGCAGCGCCCGCGCGGCATTCCCTTGCCAAGGGAGGCTCTTCGACATGTCGCCCCTAGGAGTTACAACTGCTCTACAGCTGTTTCCGCACTACCCTCGGTACTGAAATTTCGGGATGCCCTTCGCGGCACAAAGTCTCGCGCCTTTCCAAAGCCAGATCAACAAAAATCGGCACCGCTGCGTGGTAATGGCCAACCACCGGCGCTTCACTCCCAGATCGACATCACGGCGTCACAGCCTTCGATTGCGCGATGGTTTGCGAGGTCGACCAGGTCACTGCGCCGTGACGGCGCGCAGCTGCTCGCGCCGCCTTGAGCGCCCCGAGCGTGCGCGAATCCAGCGCGTAGATGTCATCGCGAAAGACCAGATCGCCGAGCTCGTCGACAAAGGCGGTCTGATACGTCAGATGCACCGGGATAGGCTTCGGCAGCGCGATATCCACTTCATGATCGCCGATCAAGCCGCGCAACCGATCCCGCGCGTAGCCGTCCCGCGGCGATACGAGCGCGAGCAGCGCCGCGGCATAGGCGAAGGGATTCTCCACCCGCATGCAGCCGTGGCTGGAGTCCGGCGCGGCTTGATCGAACAAAAATTGCTCGTTGGTGTCGTGCTGATAGACCAAAAACTTGTTCGGGAAATTGAAGCGGATGCGGCCGAGCACATTGAGGTCGCCCGGCGGCTGCCAAATGCGAATCCTGCCGTTGGCACCCTGCTCGATCTTGAGGTCCATGCGCGCGGCCAGACCCGGATCGCGCTCAAGCGCCGGCAGATATTCATTCTCCACCAGAGCGGGCGGAACGTTCCAGATCGGGTTGACGGTGATCGAGGTCATCGCGGCGCTGAGGAGCGGCGTCGGCAGATCCGGCGCGCCGACAACGACCTTGGTGCGGAACACCGGCGCGCCGTCGTGTGTCAGGACCAGTGCATAATCGGGAATATTGACCATGACATAGTCGCTGCCGAGATCACGCGGCAGCCAGCGCCAGCGCTCCATATTGGCGACGATAATATCCGTCGGCCCAAGGATCGTATGCGGCGCCGAAAAAGGCGCCGCACCCGCCTCCTCGTTCCACCCGCCGGCGCGCAGTTCGGCAAGTTTCGCACGCAAGGCCCGATAGCCCTGCTGCGGCGGGTTGAACGCGGCCAGTGTTTTTGCAGCGTCTTCGGTTTGCGCCATCGCTCCAAGAATCTCGCGAGCGCTGGCCATGCTGCGTGGATAATCGATATCGGCGCTGACGCGCGCAAATGGCATGCGGCCGTTCTGCGCATCGCGCGCATAGTTCAAGATCGTGACGGTAAATTTCAGCTCGGTCGCAGCGAGCGTCGCGGCATCGCTGCCAGCAGGCACCTCGATCGGCGCATAATCGTCAGGATCGAGACCTTCACTGTCGACGCTACCCAGATATTTGCTCGCGGCAAGGGCGCGTGCGCTCGCTGCGCCGTCCGCGATCCACAGCGGCGCGAAGCCGCGCAGATGATAGAAGGCGGCGACCGAAGCGCGATCCGGCGCGCTTTGCACCAGACGCCCGGCACCGAAGCCGAGCAGGTCGCGCAGCTTCTCGGCAACTGCGGCATCGGCCGGCGCAAGCTCGGCGATCGGGGCGAGCCGATCGAAGCGCGCCGGATGCGGCTCCCGCGCCAGACGCACAGGCGGCACGGCCATCAGGACGGCAGTCGAGACCGCAACGAGAATGGTGCGCGTCTTCAATCCGCGTTCTCCTCGCCCGGCGATCGGCTTGACCAAAGCGCGCCCAACAGGGCGGTTACATGCGCAAACGCTCCAGCACGGTCGCCGTGGCGAAACCGTCGGGCGTCATTCCGTTCGAGGACTGGAATTTCTGAACGGCATAGCGTGTCGCCTGATCGAAACGGCCGCTCGGCGCCCTGAACAGGAGGCCCCGGCGCAGCAGCAGGTCCTGCAGCTCGAAACGTTCGGCGGCGGTCAGCATCCGGGCGTCGTGCGGCCAGGTGTGGACAAACGGGCCGCCGCCACGCAAGCGGTCGGACAAGGCCGCCACCGCGAGCGCATAGGGTTCGGCTGGATTGTAATTCAGCAGCACCTGATAGTTTCCGAGCGCAAGGAACGCGGGTCCCTCAGCGCCGGCCGGCAGCAGCACGGCGGCAATGGATTTGTCCTGCGGCAAGGGCTTGCCGTCGACGAGAGTGACGCCGATGCCGCCCCACCTGCCGACCGTGCGCGCCGGACCACTGGCAAGGAAGTAATTGAAGTTCTGCGGCAGTGCGATCTCGTAGCCCCAGGCTTGGCCCGTGCTCCAGCCGAAGGCTTTGAGGGCCTTTGCGGTCGAGCCGAGCATGTCGGCAACCGAGTCCACGATGTTGCGCTTGCCGTCATTGTCGAAGTCCACCGCAAAGCGCTTGTAAGTCGTCGGCATGAATTGCGTGCCGCCGAACGCGCCAACCCAGTTACCGTTGAAGCGCTCCGGTGCAATATCGCCCTGCTGCAGAATTTCCAGCGCCGTGACGAATTCCTCGCGGAAATAGCCCTGTCGCCGGCCGATGCAGGCGAGCGTCGCAGTTGAGCGGATCACGGGACGAGTGTCGCGCGCTTTGCCGTAATTTGTTTCGACGCCCCAGATCGCCGCGATCACACTGCGGTCGACACCTGTGGCTTTCTCCACGGCGTCGAACGTTTCGCGGTATTGGTCGAGCGCCGCCTTGCCCTGCGCGATGCGCTCGTCGGTGACGATGGAGTCGACATACTCCCAGATCGGCTTGGCGAATTCCGGCTGATCGTCGAGCAGATCCATGATCTGCAGGTCCGGGGTCAGCTTTGCCGTGTAAGCGTCGAACGTGGCTCTGGTCACCCCGCGCCGCTGCGCTTCCGGCCATTCGTTCTCGATGCATTTCTTGAAATTCGCCGTGGCGAGCTTGATGGCGTCAGCCGTCATCGTCGGATCGCCGGAACTGCCGGACTGGCCGCTCCAGCCGGACGCGTCGACCGGCGCGGCGCTTGCCGGCCTGTTCACACTCGCGTCGCCGCTAGATTTGTTTGCCGCCGCCGGCGCTGGCTTATCCTTTGCTGAAAGTTGCGCGCTCAAGGCGGCCAGACAAACAACTGCGGCCGCCGTTCTCAGCAAGAGCATTGCACTGCGCATCACCACCCCCCTGTCATGCGGCACCATGCAGTCGCAAAACTATTACGCTTTCAGATCGGCATCCCTTTACTCGGCTACCTTCATTAGAACGAGGAACCGCCACGGCCAACCAAGCGCCAAACAGCCTACACCGCTTTGCCCGCCCTGTTCCAGCCGCGAATGCGGTCGCCGTAGACCTCATACCCTGTCGGCGTGACGGCGACGGTGTCCTCAAGCTTGATGAAGCCGCGGCGCGGATGTTTGAGCGTGGTCTCGACCGACACCACCATGCCGACCTCCAGCGGCCGGTCGGCGTCATAAGCGTCATAGGGCACGGGCCCTGAATTGGTAAGCCGCGGCGCTTCGTGGCTCACCAGCCCCATGCCGTGAGCGAGAAATTCGATATGGTTGTGCAGCTTGGATTTTTGCAGCAGCCCGTCGGTCGCGGCATAGATCGCTCTGCCGGGCACACCGGGCTTTACCGCTTGCATGGAGACCTGCTGGATGCTTTCGATCTCCGCCAGCAGATCGACGAGTTCTTGGTCGGGCTCGCCGGCCACGCCCATACGGCAGACGTCGCCGATATAGCCGTGATAATTGCCGCCGGAATCGAGCGACAAGACGCCGCCCTTTTCCCAGCGCTCCTCCGACGGGGCGCGGTTCAAGCTCGAATTCACCGTGATGAGCAAATAGTCGAAGGTGAGACCGCGCGACGTCTCCTCCCGCCGCAGCGCTTCGGTCATCTCCGCTTTGCTGGCGCCCGGCCCGAAATTTTTGAATATCGCTGCCATCGAGTCGATCACCGCATCGGAAGCGATCTTGAGCATTTCCAGTTCGCGCGGCGTCTTGACCGCCCGCAGCCGCTCAAGCACGAACAGCGCGTCTTTGACTTCGCTGTTGGGGAAGGCCCTGCGCACCACGTCATAGGAATCGACCGGCAGGAAGGCGAGCTCGGCACCAATGCGCTTCGTCTTGGGTGCAAGCTTCTTTGCATACTCGATCGCCCGCTCCATCACATCGACGGAGCCTGAGCTCTTTGTGTTCACCTCGGATACCCAGAACGGCTTATTCTGATGCTGAAAGCCCTCCATGCGGTGACCGAAGAAGCCGACCTTGTCCGGCGCGCCTTTGGCGTAAACCAGCACCGGCAGGTAGCGGCTCAAGCCCATCGCATCCATGGATTCGAAGAAAAAGGCACGATGGCCGCCAAGCATGTACTGCACATTATGCTTCGTCGTGACCAAAAGAACATCGAAAGCCTCCTCGTCCATCAGACGGTCGAGCCGCGCGGTATCGAACGGCGCGGTTTTTGGCTTGGTGACGTCGAGCATGACTCTCCTCCAAAGCGGTTTGCGGGGTTTGCCGGCGGCTTTCAGCTAAGGTAGCAATCCTCCGCCCGCCTTGCACCCGCACGCGACGCCGCCCTGCCAGCTCAAATCGAAGGACAGAAGTAAGGCGCCGGGACCCCGAAACGTAGCGCTGGGCTTTTCCGATATGCGAAAGCTATGTCCGCCGCCGCCGAATAGACGTTGTTGCGCTGCGACATAGCTGCCGTTTGACAGGCCCGAGCGGGCCATCGGATTGCCGCTTGCGCGGGAACGAACGGTCCTGCGCGGTTCAGCTCCAGAGCTCCTTGCTGGCGAGCCGCGCGCCTTGCGCGAGCGCCTCGAGCTTGGCCCACATGATGCTTGGATGGACGCGCCGGTAGAACGGCCCCTGCGCAAAGCCGCAATCGGTGCCGGCGATGATGTTCTCGCGCCCGACGAGCTTGGCGAGCCGTACGATGCGCTCAGCGACAAGCTCGGGATGCTCGACGACATTGGTGGCATGGCTGATCACACCCGGAATGAGCACCCTGCCCTCGGGCAGTTTGGCGCTCTCCCACACCCGCCATTCATGCTCGTGGCGCGGATTGGCATTTTCGATCACCAGCGCGCCGACCTTCATGCGAAGCAGCAGATCGACGATGTCCTTGAGCGGCACGTCCGAGGCATGCGGCCCGGGCCAGCTGCCCCAGCACACGTGATAGCGGATGCGCTCGACGGGCAGGCCGGCGATCGCTTCGTTGAGCACCTCGACCTGCAGCTGCAGCCAGTTGCGGTAGTCGGCAAAACTTTTCGGCGGCACCATGCGGTCATAGGTAACCGCGGCGCGCGCATCGTCGAGCTGCAGCACAAAGCCGGCATCGATGATCATCTTATATTCGGTGCGCATCGCCGCGCCAATGGCGCGGATCAGTTCTTCTTCGCTCTTGTAATATTCATTCTTGCGGTCCGGAATGACGCTCGCCGGCGCGGCAACTGGCAGGAATGCTTCCTCCACCTTTACGCCTGCCAGCGCCGCTTTGAAATTATCGATGTCGCGCTGCAATTCGGCCTGCCCGGTATAGCTGATCGGGCCGACGCAAACCGCTTCCGTCGTGGTCGCCACCTGCTCGCGCGCATCGAGCTCGGCATAGAATTCAGCAAATTTTTCGCGGTCGACGCCGCGCATGAACGGATTTTTGCTGCCCGGCTTGATCGGACGCCGCTCAAAACCGCTCAGGCGCTCGAGCGCATATTGCGACCAGCTGATCGACTTGCCGAATTCGCCGTCGCTGATCACGTCGACGCCGACCGCCGCCTGCTGGCGCACCACGTCGGCGACGGCTCTCTTCAGGCAGGCATCATAGCCGGCTTGATCATAAGGTTTGCCTGCCTGCTTTAAGCGCAGGAACTCTTGCAGCTCGGGCGGCCGGATTAGACTGCCAACATGCGTCGTGAGGATACGCTCAGTGCTGCGCTTCATCTACGTTCTCCGTGACGTTGGGGACTCCGTGACGTTGGGGAGAGCGTTTGATCATCATTTCGCGCGCTGAGGCAAGGCATTCGCAGCCCCTCACGCAATGGGCCGAAGCCCATCGGCGGCGCGGTACCGGAGCTTGCCGCCTAAGCCGCCGAGCGCGCGCTGCGGCGGATGCCGGCGGCCGCATCGGCCGCGCGCTTGGCGCGGTCGAGAATGAGCTCGATCGAGGCAAGCTCGACGCGGTTGCGGCCGTTGTCCTTGGCGCGATAGAGCGCATGATCCGCCTGCGCCAAGAGCGCTGCGACATCGAGCACCGCGTCATAGCTGATGACGATGCCGATGCTCACGGTGGCGACGACGGGACGGCCATCGATCTCGCGCGAAGCTGCGGCGAAAGACCTGCGGATCTCTTCGGCCACGGCGAGCGCCCGATCGCGCGGCGCGTCGACCAGGAGTGCGGCAAACTCTTCGCCGCCAAGCCGGCCGAACAGATCGTTGCGTCGCATGCAATTGCCGGCGACGTCGGCAAAGACCTGCAGCACGCGGTCGCCCATCGCGTGGCCGAAGCGATCATTGATCGACTTGAAATTATCGAGATCGAGCAGCAACACAGCCAGCGGACGCGGATCGCTCGCTTGGCGCTTGAGCTGCATTTCGCTGTCGGCCAGGAAGGCGCGGCGGTTGGGGATGCCGGTGAGTGGGTCGACCAGGGCCGCGGTGCGGTGCCGGTACTCGGTACGCTCCTTGGCCATGGCCAGCAAAATGAAGGCAATGGAAATCGTAAAGAGCAGCGCCTCGAAGCTCAGCACGGTGAGCCACACGCTCTGGAACATCTGGTCCTGCGCTGGCGCCCACTGCAGCATGGCGCCAAGCGGCGTGCGCAACAGATAGAGCGCGCCATGCGCAAACAGCATGAAAATCGCCGGCCAGCGCGATACCAAGGGTTCGCTGCGCCCGCGCCAGAACTCGTATGCGGTGGCCCAGGTATAGGCGGTGATGATGCTCGAGCTGAGCAGCACCCGCAGATCGAAGGATGCGGCGACGACCGAGATGTGCGAGGCGACCAGCCAGACGGCCGCGCCGCCGAACAGAAGAATGGGTTGCGGCCGGCGCTGATCGAACACCCGCGCGCCGGTCCAGGTCAGCGCGAAGGCGGTGAACAGCAGCGCATTGGCGAAGTCGATCGAGATGAGATCGGGCGCGAGGCCATACGTGCCGAACAGCGCGATCGAGGCGGCCCGCAACAGATCGGCAAATCCCCACCAGGCCACGGCGGTGATCGCGGTGTTCTGCACCCAGGCAAACAACAGCAGCAATCCGAGGATCGCTTCGACATAAATGGTCACGAGGAAAAGGGTATTGACGTCGAGATTCATTGCGCTCAACCGATTGCGCCGCTGGCAGAAGCAGGGCTGGCCGAGATAACTTATTGGTCGGAAACAATTTGTGAATTGGTCACGGGACCTACCGCCCATGCTGCAGTGTAGTTTCAATTGTGTTGCGTGGACCGGGAGAGATTGCATCGGTCTTGTTTACAATGTGACAGTCCTTTAGGGTCGCCGTCCCCGGAAAACATAACAATGCAGATACGTAACGGAATCATCGAAGCGATCGGCGATACGCCACTGATCAAACTCAAGCGCCTGTCCGAGGCGACCGGCTGCAACATCCTGGGCAAGGCCGAATTCATGAATCCGGGCCAATCGGTCAAGGATCGCGCGGCCTTGTTCATCATCCAGGACGCGGTCAAGCGCGGCGAGCTGCGGCCGGGCGGCATCATTGTCGAGGGCACGGCTGGCAATACCGGCATTGGATTGGCGCTGGTCGGCAATGCGATGGGCTTTCGCTGCGTGATCGTGATCCCGGAGACGCAAAGCCAGGAGAAGAAGGACACGCTGCGGCTGTGCGGCGCCGAACTCATCGAAGTGCCGGCAGTGCCTTATTCGAATCCGAACAATTACGTAAAGGTGTCCGGCCGGCTCGCCGCACAGCTCGCCAAAAGCGAAAAGGCCGGCGCGATCTGGGCCAATCAGTTCGACAATGTCGCCAACCGACAAGGGCATGTCGAAACAACCGGTCCGGAAATCTGGCACCAGACCGACGGCAAGGTCGACGGCTTCGCCTGCGCCGTCGGCACCGGCGGCACGCTGGCGGGGGTCGGCATCGCGCTCAAGGAGCGCAACAAGAATGTCCGCATTGCGCTCGCCGACCCGATGGGGGCCGCACTTTACAGCTACTACACGACCGGCGTTTTGAAGTCGGAGGGCTCCTCCATCACCGAAGGCATCGGTCAGGGGCGCATCACCAAGAATCTCGAAGACGCGCCGATTGATGTCGCCTATCAGATTTCCGACGCAGAAGCCGTGCCGTATATTTTCGATCTGCTCGAGCATGAAGGCCTTTGTCTTGGCGGCTCGTCCGGCATCAACATCGCCGGCGCGGTTCGGCTCGCCAATGAGGTCGGGCCCGGCCACACCATCGTGACTATCCTCGCCGACTACGGCACGCGCTATCAGTCGAAACTGTTCAATCCGGCGTTTTTGCGTGAGAAGAACCTGCCGGTGCCGGCGTGGCTCGAGCGCAAGTCGAACATCCCGGTTCCCTACGAGTGAACTTGGCGCCAGGACTCGCGTTAGGCCATCAGCATGCTGCGCAATGACAATACCCCGCCGCCGTCGCCGACAAGCCGCTGGCTGGTCGCGACGGACTGGCTCGCCGAGCGCCTGAATGATCAGTCGCTCATCCCGGTCGACGCGACATATTTTCTGCCGATGCACAAGCGCGATGCCTTGGCCGAATATAACAGCGGCCATATTCCCGGCGCCGTGTTCTTCGACATAGAGGCGATCAGCGACCATTCGACCGACCTGCCGCATATGCTGCCGGGGCCGGCTCAGTTCAGCGACGCCGTCGGCGCGCTTGGTATCGGCGACGGCGACACCGTCGTGGTCTATGACAACAGTCCGCTATTTTCCTCGGCCCGCGTGTGGTGGACGTTTCGCGTTTTCGGCGCGCGATCGGTCTACATTCTCGACGGCGGCTTGCCGAAATGGAAAGCGGAAGGCCGGCCGGTTGTCACCAGCCCGACCAAGCGCGCCGCAAAAAAATTCACAGCCGAGATGAACGTCGGCGCGGTCGCGCTGCTCGACGACGTGCGCCTGGCGCAGGCCGACCGCAGCGCACAGATCGTCGATGCGCGCTCCGCCGAGCGCTTTGCCGGCCGCGCGCCCGAGCCCCGGCCGGGCCTGCGCTCGGGGCATATGCCGGGTTCATTCAATGTGCCGTTCGACCGCCTGCTCGAAAACGGCCGGCTCGCCTCCCGCGAAAAGATAGCGGCCGCTTTCATCGCCGCCGGCGTCGATCTCGACAAGCCGATCATCACCAGCTGCGGCTCCGGCGTCACCGCCGCGGTTCTGACCTTCGCGCTTGACGCCCTCGGGAAGGAATCGAAGGGCCTTTACGACGGATCATGGGCAGAATGGGGCGCGCGGCCCGATCTGCCCATCGAGCGCGATAACGGATGACACGCGGCGCGTCGTGCGGCCGATAGCCCTCGCCGCAATCGAGGCCGTCCGCATGCATTGCCGTCACGACGTCCAAGGCTGTCGGCAGGCTTGTGATCGTCGCAGTTCGCCGTGACAAGCGGAGTGCTCCACTGGTGCCCGGCGACCGCACTGGAGAACCCCCTTCCTCGCCTGACAGAGATTTTCCTTTAGCCTCCTCGATAAGGCGGCATATTTCATCGGACCTCCAAGTCGTGTAATAATATGTCGGCACCGAACACGCTGGAGGAAGGCTCATGATTTTCCGCCAGCTCTTTGACTCCACGTCGGGAACCTATACCTATCTGCTGGCCAGCCGCCCCGGCGGCGAGGCGTTGATCATCGATCCGGTCCTGGAAAAGGTCGATCGCTATCTGCAGCTCATCCGCGAGCTCGATCTGAAGCTTGTCAAGGCGATCGACACGCATCTGCATGCCGATCACATAACCGGGCTCGGCGCGCTGCGCGATCGCACGCATTGCGTTACGGTGATGGGCGAGCAGACCCACGCCGACGTGGTCTCAATGCGCGTCACCGAAGGTGATCGCATCGAGATCGAGGGCATCCGGCTTGACGTGCTCTATACGCCCGGCCACACCGACGACAGCTATTCCTTTCTGCTGCCCGACCGCGTCTTCACCGGCGACACGCTTTTGATCCGTGGCACCGGCCGCACCGACTTTCAGAACGGCGATCCGCGCGCACAATATGATTCTATTTTCAACAAGCTGTTGAGGTTGCCGGATGCGACGCTGGTATTTCCCGCGCACGACTACAAGGGCGAGACGGTGACAACCATCGGCGAGGAAAAGCTGTTCAATCCGCGACTGCAAGTAAAGTCGATGGATGAATATGCCGAGCTGATGAACAATCTGAAATTGCCAAATCCGAAAATGATGGATGTCGCGGTGCCGGCCAATATGCATGTCGGCCTGCATCAGGAGGAAATTGCGCGCAAGGGGTGGGCATTGTCCGCAATTGAGGCGATGGAGCTTCGCGGACGGCCCGATGTCGCGCTTGTGGATCTGCGCGAGAAAAGCGAACGCGAAAAGCATGGCGTCATTCCCGGCTCGCTGCATGCACCCTACCGCGATCTGCAGGATGAGATCGGCGCGGGCGGAATGCTGCAAGAGCTTGCCGCGACATCGGGCAAACGTATCGTGTTCTATTGTGCCTTCGGCGAGCGCTCGGCCATGGCGGTGCAGGCCGCGCAGGACGCGGGTATCAAGACGGCCTGTCATATTGCGGGCGGCATCGATGCCTGGAGGAAGGCCAACGGCCCGCTGACGCGATCTTGAAATCAGGCGTGCGCGTTGACCTTGGCGACCGCGTTGCGGGTCAGCAGAGCCGTTCCGAACCAGCCCCAATAGATGCGGTGATGCTGGATGAGCCCGTCGGCAATTTCCATCACCTCTGCAATATCGACCTGGTCGCCGTCCAAAGCGGCGCGCGGATATTCCCAGACCAGGAGCTGCTCGCCGTCGGTGAGCCATTTGCCGGTGCGATGCCAGCGGACCAGCTCGTTCGGGCGGCGCCGCACGCCGTCTTCGAAGAACGCACGGATCTCGGCATGGCCGCGCAACAAGCCGCTCGGGCGGCCGTCGAAAATCGCCTGCACCAGCGGTGTTTCCAGCACGGCATCCGCGGCATAAAGGGCGAGCAGACCCTCGCAATCGCCTGCTTTGGCGCGCTCGTGCCATTGCCGATGAATGCGCGCACACTCCGCCAAAAACGAACCGTTTTGCCTTCGCCGACTCTCACGCATGGAACCACTCCTGTGCAGCACTCGTTGGTAACGACGCTAGCGCCAAGAAGCCGATGCATGTTTCGTCCGCGGCCGAAACAGGGGCAAGATTCTGTGATGACAACCGGCGATTCAGCCATCGCGACGGATCCGATCCGGGCTATGACGGATCCGATCCGGGTTATCAAACAAGTGTTTGGACCGAAACAACCGGCGTGGTTTCTCGCAACGCAGCTGGCGCGAGATCTGACCCTCATGGGAGCCGTGCCGGTCAGTATCGAGCGCGCCGGCGGCTGGTGGCTCGTGTCATCGGCCAAAGACTGGCTCATGGAATCGGAGGGGTCGGTCTGCTGGAAATTTACACACATCGTAAATTTTCCCGAAGCCGGGCGAGAAGCCTATCACAGCGAAATTCTGCTGACTGCATTTGCCGACGCCGTCGTTACGCGCGGCGCGACCGGCGGCATAACCTGGATCGCGGGCGATCCCGATCGATGGGCGCTGCCGGCGAGGATGCGGCATCGGTCACGCGAGCGGACCGGGCGCATTGTCGCCTTCCTGTCCGAGGATGAGCAGTCGCCGCCCGTGCAACTCACAGCACCTTGACGCTGGCGGCTTTGATCGGCGCGACATTCTCCGGAACGTTGTTGCGCGGGAGAGCAAGCGCCTCCGAAAACGTCAGAAAAAACGAAGCCGCAGAACCTATGTGGTGCTGCGGCTCGCTTGAAGGCGGCCGCTGTCGGGAGGCGAAATTCAGCGGGCGCCGGGCAATTTTCCCATGTTAGAGCCGCGAACTGTCGCCCTCATCCTGACCAAAGCGCTGACCATGCGAGACGTCCCTGTCACCGCGATAACGGTTGCCGTCTTGCTCGCCAAAGCGGCGCCAGCCGGGACCGAAGTGATGCGGCCGCAGCATGTGCGCGAGCCTTACGAATCGGCTCTTCTGCGCATCATCGAGGCTCTGATAAAGCGGCGCGCCGGCATCAGCAACTTTCTTCAGCGCGGCGCTGGTCTTGGCCATGGCATCGGCGCGGCGCGACAGCCGGTCGAACGGCGACATTGTTTGTTGCTGATCCTGGTCGGCTTGGCGCGCCTTGATGCGGTCGATCCGCAGCTGTGCGAGATCGCGCACCGCTTGCTCGAAGGCCGGCCAGTTCTTGGCCTGATCCGGCGTCAGTTCAAGCCCCGCTTTCATCGCCGCGATTCGCGCATCGGTGAAGGCTGCGACATCCGCCGGACTTGGCCGGTAACGGAACTCGGCGCGCAGACCGTCATCGAAAGAGCGATCGCGATAGTGGCCGCCAAATCCTTGCTGCGCATAGACATAGGTCGAGCCCGCGATCGCTAAGAGCGCGGTCGCCGCAATAACGGGCTTGAGCATTTTGATCCTCCAACGTTGCAAGACGTCGCCGTTGGTCACAAGCTAAGGATCGACGGTGCTGCAAAACAAGTTAAAGATTTTTCAGGTGATCAGGTGCTGAGATTACAGCTTTGTAATTTGCCAACCGCAGGTGCGACACGGGTCGATGCCGCTTGATCCCCGCCGGCCACAAGGCCCCCCTCATTTAAGAATTTGCTGCAGAAACTGCCGGGTGCGTTCGTGCCGCGGATGGTCGAAAAAATCCTGAGGCGCATTGATCTCGACGATTTGCCCGTCGGCCATGAATATGATGCGATCGGCGACCTGCCGGGCAAAACCCATTTCGTGGGTGACGACCAGCATAGTGATGCCGTCGCCGGCGAGCGCCACCATCGTATCGAGCACTTCTTTGACCATTTCCGGATCGAGCGCCGACGTCGGCTCGTCGAACAGCATGATCTTCGGGTTCATGCACAAGGCGCGGGCGATGGCGACGCGCTGCTGCTGGCCGCCTGACAGCCGGCCCGGATATTTCTGCGCCTGTTCCGGTATTTTGACCCGCGTGAGATAGCGCATCGCCAGATCTTCGGCGTCTTTCCTCGGCATGCGCCGCACCCAGATCGGCGCGAGCGTGCAATTTTCCAGCACAGTGAGATGCGGGAACAGATTGAACTGCTGAAATACCATACCTACGTCGCGGCGCACGGCGACAATCTGCTTCGGATCATCGGTGAGTTCGATGCCGTCCACGACGACACGACCCTCTTGCCAATCTTCCAGACGATTGATGCAGCGCAGCAGCGTCGACTTCCCGCCCCCGGACGGTCCGCAAATGACGATGCGCTCGCCGCGCGCAACCGTGAGATTGATATCGCGCAGAACGTGAAACTCGCCGTACCATTTTTGCAACCCGGTGATCTCTATGGCGACCTCCGGAGCGGCATTCATCCCGACCGTCGGATCGATCTGGGTGTCCATCGAAGCACGCCTTCAGCGCCGATGCGCGCGGGCAAGCCGCGCCTCGACATTACGGGCATAGCGCGACATGCCGTAACAACACAGGAAATAAAATGCCGCAGCAAAAGCGTAACCGGTAACGCTGGTATTCGGCGTGATCCAGCGGGGATCGACGCGGGCGGCTTCGATAGTCCGGAGGAAGTCGAAGATACCGACAATGAAGACCAGCGAGGTGTCCTTAAACAGCGCGATGAACGTATTGACGATATTGGGCAGCGTCACGCGCAAGGCCTGCGGCAGGATGACCAGGGTCGTCATGCGCCAGAACGACAGCCCCAGCGCCTGCGCCGCCTCGTATTGGCCGCGCGGCACCGATGCCAGCCCGCCGCGCACAACTTCCGCCATATAGGCCGAGGCGAACATGGCGACGCCGATCAGCGCGCGCAGAAGCTTGTCCGGCGCGAAGCGTTCCGGCACGAACAGCGGCAGCATGACGCTTGCCATGAACAGCACCGTGATCAAGGGCACGCCGCGCACGAATTCGATGAATGCGACCGCGAACAATTTGACCACTGGAATTTTGGACCGGCGGCCAAGCGCGAGCAGAATGCCGAGCGGCAGCGATACGACCATGCCGACGCTGGCAACTACGATGGTCACCAGAACGCCGCCCCATAGCGAGGTCGGCACCGCGATCAGTCCGATCACCGGCGCACCGCTCAAGAGAATGTAGGACAGGATCGGCAGCACGATAAAGCAATAAATGGCGCCGAGATCACGACGCGGCGCGGCGAGCCACGCCAGCCAGCCGATGCCAAAAGCGAGTGTCGTGAAGAAAAGATCGACGCGCCAGCGCTGCGGGATGGGATAGAAACCGTAAGTGAAGAACGAAAGCCAGGCGCGGATATAGGCCCAGCAAGCGCCAGGCTCCGGATTATCCGGCGCGGCAATACAGACCTCCCGGTCACTGCCGGACCAGATCGCATCGAACACAAAGAACCGCAGCAAAGGTGGCAGCGCCCAGGCGATAAAGGCGAGACAGAGGATGGTGAGCGCAATGTTCAGGGGCGACGAAAACAAATTTTCGCGCAGCCAGCCGATCACCCCGCGCCGCGTCACCGGCGCCGGCAGCGGCTCGGCGAATGTGCTGCGCACAAAGACCTTTTCGGCGGCCATCACCATTGCTCAGCGCTCCGTAATGGCGACGGCGCGCCCGTAAAGGTTCATCAGCAGCGAGGTGAACAGGCTGATGATGAGATAGACCGCCATGGTCAGGCCGACGATCTCGACTGCCTGCCCGGTTATGAACAGCACGCTGCCGGTAAAAACTTGCACCAGATCGGGATAGCCGATGGCGACCGCGAGCGAGGAATTCTTGATCAGGTTAAGATATTGGCTGGTCAGGGGCGGCACGATCACGCGCATGGCCTGCGGTATGATGATCCGGCGCAGGATCGTGCCCGGACGCAGGCCGAGCGCCTGTGCCGCCTCGGTTTGGCCGTGCACTACGGAGAGCAGGCCGGCGCGTACCACTTCGGCGATGAAGGCGGCCGTATAGATCGACAGTGCCAAAAGGAGTGCGGCAAATTCGGGAAGAATCTCGATGCCGCCCTGGACGTTGAAACGGCCCATTTTGGGAAGGCTGAAGGTCAGCGGCGACCCGGCCAAAAAAAACACCAGCGCCGGCAGCACCACGATCAGGCCCAGCACGGCCCAGCGAATGTGAATGCGCCGGCCGGTTCGATCCTGATGCCGCCGCGCGCCCCTGTTCAACAAGATGGAAACAATGAATCCGAACATAAGCGCGCCGAGCACGTAGCGGAAATCGTCGCCGAATTGCAGGCGGGGCAGGAACAGGCCGCGATTATTGAGCAGGGCGCCGCCGAGCAATGCGATGCTGCCGCTCAACTCGGGCAGCGCTTTAAGCACCGCGTTGTACCAGAACAGAATTTGCAACAAGAGCGGGATATTGCGGATCAATTCGACATAGCCGCCGGCCAGTCGTGCCACCAGCCAATTGCGCGACAGCCGCGCGATGCCGATCGTGAAGCCGAGCACGGTAGCAAAGACGATGCCGAGGCTCCCGACCAGAAGTGTGTTGAGAAGGCCGACCCAGAACGCATCGCCGAAGGTGGATGTGCTCGGCGAGTAAGGGATCAGCGTCTGGCTGATGTCGAATCCGGCAGTATTGTTCCAGAAGCGAAAGCCCGAGGCGATGTGGGCTGCAGCGAGATTGCGCGCGGCGTTGACGGCGGCAGCATAGATGAGACCAGCGACGATCGCGACGAGCGCAGCCTGGAGCGCCAGGCTGCCAAGCCGGCGTGGACGCAAAAGCTTTGCGATCTCAGCCATTGCAGGTCTCGCAAAGCGTCATTGTGAGGAGGCGGCAGACCCGCGCCGAGCGCGGCCTGTCGGCTCGCAATGACGAATATTACGCACAACCCGCAGCAAAAGCTCTCAGCGGATCGGTATGCCGTATTGCAAGCCGCCCTTGGTCCACAGCGCGTTGAGCCCGCGCGCGATCTTCAGCGGCGAGCCCTGGCCGACATTGCGCTCAAAGCTTTCGCCGTAATTGCCGACCGCTTTGATGATGCGCACGGCCCAATCGTCGGTAAGCCCCATGCCGGAGCCGAATTTGCCTTCGACGCCGAGCAGGCGGCGGACATCCGGATTGTCCGACTTCATCATGTCGTCGACATTCTTTTGGGTGACGCCGAGCTCTTCGGCATTGACCATAGCGTAATGGGTCCAGCGCACGATGTCTTCCCAGTTGTCATCGCCCTGGCGCACGGCGGGAGCGAGCGGCTCTTTGGAAATGATTTCCGGCAACACTATATTGGCGCCGGGATCGGACAGCCGCAGCCGCTCGCCGTAGAGGCCGGAGGAGTCCGTCGTATAGGAATCGCAGCGGCTGCTGTCGTAAGCCTTTACCGCCTCATCAGCAGTCTGAAAGGTGACCGTCTTGAGCGTCATGTTATTGGAGCGGAAATAGTCGGCGAGATTGAGCTCGGTCGTGGTACCCTGCTGCACGCAGACCGAAGCGCCGTTGAGCTCCAGCGCCGAATTCACCTTCAGCGACTTGCGCACCATAAAACCCTGGCCGTCGTAGAAATTGACAGCGGCAAAATCGATGCCGAGCTGGGTATCGCGCGACATGGTCCAGGTCGTGTTGCGCGACAACACGTCGATCTCGCCGGATTGCAGCGCGGTGATGCGGTCGGACGCCGTGAGCGGTACGAATTTGACCTTGGTCGGATCGTTGAAAATGGCTGCAGCGATGGCGCGGCAGAAATCGACGTCGAAGCCGACCCAATTGCCTTGCGGATCGGGCCGCCCGAAGCCGGCCAGCGTGCCGTTCGCTCCGCAGACAAGCTGGCCGCGATCCTGCACCTGCTTGAGGGTGGCCTGCGCGGACGCGCCCTGCGTGCCGAGAGCGAGCATCAGCGCGCATGCGCAGGCGATCGTTAAACGTTTTACGACATGACTCATGACCTTACCCCTGGCTAGACTCATGACCTGCCCTTTCAGCATGAGGCGCGCGCCAAAAATCCCCCAACGCGCATGAGGCGAGGCCGGTAGATTACCGATACGGCACCCAAACGCCACTGGAATTTCGGCATCTCAGAACGATCGCGTTGCAGGGTCAAGGGGTTGACGAGAGCGGCCATGACCCTGGTAATGACCTTAGAAATGACCTTGCCAATGGCGCGGCGTCGCAAAATCAATCCGGCCCCAATGACAAAGGCACTTGGGTATGAACGACAAAGGCAATAAAGGCGGGCAGAGGGCGCGGCGCGCCGCGACCAAAGTCGTGACCGCGGGTCGCGATCCCAAATCCCATCACGGCTTTGTCAACCCGCCGGTCTATCATGCTTCGACCGTGCTCTATCCGAGCGCGGAAGACTTTGCCGCGCATCGCGCGCGCTACCAATATGGCCGCCGCGGCACGCCGACGACTGAGGCGCTGGAATTGGCTGTCCAAGAGCTGGAAGGGCCGCAATGCGCCGGCGTGTCGCTTTTGCCGTCGGGACTTGCCGCTATCTCGGCGGCGCTGCTGGCTGTATTGCGCGCCGGCGATCATCTGTTGATGACCGACAGCACCTATCAGCCGACCCGCAACTTTTGCGAACAGGTGCTCAAGCGGCTCGGTATCACCACGACCTATTATGATCCACTCATTGGCGCGGACATCGCCGACCTGTTTCAGGCGAACACGCGGCTGGTTTATCTCGAATCGCCGGGCTCGCTGACGTTTGAGATACAAGATGTGTCGGCGATCGCCAAAGTTACGCATGACAAAGGCGCGCTGGTGCTGATGGACAATACCTGGGCGACGCCGCTCTATTTCCGTCCGCTCGATCATGGCGTCGATCTCGCAATCCAGGCCGGCACCAAATATATCGGCGGCCATTCCGACGTCATGCTCGGCGCAGTGTCAGCCAACGCGGCGACGGTGGCCGCTTTGAAGAATTTTGTCCGACTCGGCGGCCTATGCGAAGGGCCCGACGACGTCTATCTCGGCCTGCGCGGCTTGCGCACACTCGATGTGCGGCTCGAGCGGCACTACAAGTCTGGCGTTGCGGTGGCGCGCTGGCTCGAAACGCGGCCGGAAGTCCTGCGCCTGCTCCACCCTGCTCTGCCGAGCCACCCGCAGCACGCGATTTGGAAGCGAGATTTTTCCGGCGCCTGCGGCTTGTTCAGCATGGTCTTAAAGCCAGTGCCGCAGAGGGCGGTCTATGCCTTTCTCGACACGCTCGAACTGTTCGGCATCGGCGCCTCCTGGGGCGGCTATGAAAGCCTTGCCATTCCCTTCGACTGCGCGCCGATCCGCACCGCAACGACCTGGGCGCCGGGTGGACCGACGGTACGGCTTCATATCGGGCTGGAGGCGGTCGAGGATTTGTGCGCTGATCTCGAACGAGGATTTGCAGCGATGGCTGCTGCGCAGTAGGCGGATCAGAGCATTTTCCGGAAAAGTGGGTACCAACACTATACAGCGGACGCCGCTCCTGCGCGTCGATCCCGCATGACGAAATAAAGATTGCGGGCGTAGACGAAAAACGAGAACGCCTGGCCCGCGATGAACACCGCGTCTTTGCGATAGAGCGCATAGATCAACAAGAGCGCGCCACCGCCGATCGAGAACAACCAGAACGCCACCGGGATGACGCTGCGGCCGGCGCGCTCGGAGGCGATCCACTGCACCAGGAATCGCGCCGTGAAGAAGAGTTGCGCGACGAAGCCAAGCAGGACCCACCAATCGAGCCGCGTGAAGAAAACCTCCGACAAATAGGCGCCGACCGCGTGCGATATGTCAACGAGCAAGGGTTATCTCCTTGGATTGCGGAACGCGCTTCTTGCGCCGGATCAGCCACCACACGCCGGCGAGATCAAGGATGCCGATCCAGAGCCGGTCGAAAAAGCCGTAGTTCGACACGCCGGAACGGCGGGGGCGATCGACCACATCGACATAGCCGATGGCAAATCCTTCGCGGCGCACCAGCGCCGGCAGAAAGCGATGCAGTGCATCGAAATAGGGCAGCGACAGGAACAGATCGCGGCGGAACGCCTTGAGGCCGCAACCGGTGTCGCGCGTGCCGTCCTTGAGAACGGCGCTACGCACCGCATTGGCGATACGTGATTGCAGTTTCTTGAAGCCGCTCGCCTTGCGGCCGACGCGCTGGCCGGCCACTAGGCCGACTTGCGGCGCGCCCTCTTCGAGCACGGCAATCAGCTTGGGAATGAAAGCCGGATCGTTCTGGCCGTCGCCATCGAGGGTGGCGATGATCTCGGCGCGGGCGGCTCTGACGCCGGTGCGGATCGCCGCCGACTGTCCGCAGGATATTGCATGCTTGACCTGCCGCAGCCAGCGATACCGTGTCATCAGGCGCAGCAGTTCCTGTTCGGTGCCGTCGCTTGAACCGTCATTGACATAGACGATCTCGAATGTGCGCCCGGCCAAGGCGGCGGCGATCTCGTCAACGAGCGGCGCGATATTGCCGGCCTCGTTGCGCACTGGCACGACGACCGATATTGCGGGGTGATCTTGTCCGCTGTTCTGCGGCAGGCTTTCGGACATGGAAGGAAGCTTCTAGAGGGCATTCCGGTCCGGTTCAATGCACTGGATTTTTCAGCGAATTCATCGACTTGGAAGCTCGGCCTGCGGCGGACTGCGGGAAAGCGCCTCGTGCAGGGCCGCCTTGATCCGACGCAGCGAAGGTCCCGGATAGGCGGAAAGATTGCGAGGGCAAAACACCAGCCGCCGCGCCGCAAACCACCGGCGTAACAAGAACGCGCCCACCGCGCCGGTTAGGGCGCCGGCAATGACGTCGCTCGGGTGATGCGCCAACACAAAGACGCGGCTCGCCATGATGGCGAAAGCATAGATCCACATCGCCGGCCGCATGCGGGGCCACAACGCACCGATCGCGATTGCGGCCGCGACCGCCGTAGTCGCGTGGCCCGACGGCAGACTGGAATATTCCGGTCGCCAGATGAACGGCTTGTAGTCGAACGGATGATCGAAGGCGCCGACATAGGGACGCGCGCGGCCAATCATGCGCTTGACGATGGTGACGAACAGGCCCGGCACGCCTACGGCCAGGAACAGAAAGCCGAAGCGTGCCGCAAGCGCGCTGAGCACCCCCTGTGTCATCCGCCTCAGCAGCGGGGAATTCAGCGCGGCGAGGCAGAGCACAACAAAGCCCGACGGAATCAGGAACCAGCCCGACAGACCGAAATCGGTGATCTTTTCAAAGAGATCTCTGAACCATTGCGGCTCGTCGAGCGCCCACGCGCTCGCTCTCACGTCGCAGTCAAACATCGTGATCACGACGACCACAAGCGTCGCGGCGGCCGCGGCCAGGGCAGGAATGTGCGGGCGCAGCATCTTCGCGGGTGGCGGCGCCGCGACCAACAAGCACCAGCGCTCGAGGTTGTTTAAGGCGTTGCGAAGACTCGCGTCCCAGACGCTGCCCGCCGCGTGACCGGCGCGCTCCGCCGAAACACGGTCGGGCGGGACGGCTTTGTCGGTCACGGCGTTCCTGCCGATTGAAAGACCGCGATCGAGAGCGGCCTGCCGAGGGTGATATTGTAGCCGTCAATACGCGGGCCGCGGTCGTAGCGCAGGCCGATCGCTTGGGCGCGCAGTGCGAAGGCGCGCTCGGCCCGTGCATCGACAAATGCGAAGCGGCACGGGCCCTGGCGCAGGAAGTCGGCGGCCCCTTCGGCATCGGTGAAGTGCGTCGTCGTGCCGGCGAGGAAGACCAGGCTGGGCTCTTCGTAGCCGGCGCTCGCCGCAACGGGATGGGCGCAGCCGGAATCCTTGAGCACGTCAGCCAGCATCACGCTTGGAAAGCCCGGGCCGAGCGACGGCACGACCACGCCATAAATGCCGAAGGCCATCAGCACCGCCGCCGCCGTGGCGCGCATGAAGGTGCGCTCGGCGCCGTCCTCGTCGTAAAGTTGCCAGGCGAAGAGGCCGCATACGATCGCGGCGGCAAAGAACGGCCAGGCGAGGAAAGCCAGATCGCGTGCAATGATGACCGCACCAACGATCGCCAGCACGCTGACGATGCAGGGCGCCAGAAACCACCACATGATGCCGCGAACGAGCCACGGCCGCTGCGACAGCACGCGCGTCTCGACCGCGCCGGCGATCAGGATGGCGATCGCCGGATAAAGCGGCAGCACGTAATGCGGCAGCTTGGTTACGACCAGTTCGAACACGATCCAGGACGGCACCAGCCAGGCCAGCAGAAAGCGCGCAGCAGCCTGTTTGCGCACCGCCCATACGGCGGGCGCCGCAAGGCCGGCCAGCATCGAGGCCGGAAAGAAGGTGACAAAGAACAACAGGAAATAGAGGCCGGGCGGCGCACCATGCGCTTCCCTGGCATTGGCCACCTTAGCGAGCATGTCCTCGCCGACGGAGGCGACCAGAAATTCGCGGCCGACGCGCATATAGATGGCGATGAACCATGGCAATACGATCAACAACAGCCATAACAGCCCGGGCACGGGTCGCAGCGCCAGAAGCCAGCGCGCCGAACGGTCGAGCACCGACAGCGTCAGCGCCGCAAGCCCGACCACCATCAGAATAAGCGGGCCCTTGATCAGGATGCTCACTGCAAGGGCGGTCCAGAAGATCGCAAGCGGCCCCAGACCCGGTTGCGCCGCGCTGTCGCGGTGCTGCGAAAGATAAACGCGCGCCAGCACGCCCATCGCCGCGACCACGGTGAACAGCAGCACCGCATCCGTCTTGGCGAGCCGCGCTTCGACGCCAAGGATCGCGCAGGATGCCATCATCAGTGCGGCGAGCACCGCTCCACGACGGCTGACAAAAGCGAGCGCACACCAATAGGTCAGCAGCACTGCGCCGACGGCGCCGATCAGTGATGGCACGCGATACAGCCAGATTTTGCTCTGCGCATCCGGCACGCCAAGCGCCGTCGCGGTGGTCACCACAGCCGCCTGCAGCCAATAGATGCCGACCGGCTTTCGATAGCGCACGTCATCCTGAAAACGGATGTCGACATAGTCGCCGGTGTCGATCATCTGCTTTGTGGCCTGCGCAAAATAGGCCTCGTCGCGATCGACCGGCGGAATCTGGAAAAAGCCCGGCAGAAACGCGAGCAACGAGACGAGCAGCAGTACCCCGGCCGCGTGGCGGTGCGACGCCGCGGCAAAGTCGAACAGGGCTGAAAAGCCTTTGGTTGGCCAGTAGGACCCAGGCACCCCGCGGCTGGTCGTGCTCATCTCGGTTCGAACTTTTTGTCCCAAAGCGTCCCGCTCCGTCGGACCGCGATGTGCGCCAGACTTCCAACGGCGTCACGCATGGCATCATCGCAAAACCGGTTCCGGGCTTTCCGGGACATGCGCTAACGTGCTGCCAATGATAGTGAAACCGCTGCCGCCGGGAAAGCAGGCGCGCTCCCACGCTGCTAGTGCACCCTTCCCGCCGTGATGGCCCCTAGCGCAGTCGGGACGCTCTCGTCCACCCGGACGACCACGCTGTCGCTTGCGCCGGTCGCGTCGGTCACCGTCACCCGCGAGAAGCCGGGACCCGACGGGCGGAAAAACATGGCGCCGCTCCCTGCGATCTTACCCTCCTCGCCGACCGGAATGCCGTTCACCAGCACGGTGAGCGGCGCGACGGCGCCGGTCACTTTCAGCGCCACGGGATCGGGGCGCCCCTGCGTCTCATTCAGATCGAGCCGGGCGCCGTCAGGTGGAAACATGATGCGTAGCGGCGGTGACGACGTGGCGCCGGCCAGGCGGCCCGGCTGAAAGTGCCGCAGCGGCGGCGGCAATTTGGCGTTCGTAGCAAACAGCGCGCCCGCAGGCGGGCGTGGCAAAGGCATTGTGCCGCCGATGCGCGCAAAAGCGTCGAACAGGATCGGCGCCGCAGCCTGGCGGCCGATCAGGCCCGGCACCGGCGCCCCGTCCGGCCGGCCGACCCAGACTCCGATCGTGCATTTGCCGTCGAAGCCGATCGACCAGGCATCGCGGTAGCCATAGCTGGTGCCGGTCTTGAAGGCGATGCGGCCGGCAACGCCGTTTTCCGGCGGCGGCGAACCCAAAAGCACGTTGCCTACATACCAGGCTGCCGTGGGCTCCATCAGCCGCCGCGCTTGCGGCGATGGCGCGTCCAGGCGCTCGGTCAACGGCGCAGCGAGACCAAGCCGCGCGATCCCGGAATAGAGCAGCACGAGATCGGCGAGTTTGATACCGACGCCGCCGAGCCCGATCGCAAGGCCCGGCGCCTGTCCATCCGGCAGCGTCAGCGTGGCGCCCGCTTGCGTCAGCCGCGCCGCAAGCCGTGCCGGACCGACGCGATCGAGCACGGCAATCGCCGGCACATTGAGCGACATTTGCAGCGCCTCGCGCACGCTCACCGTGCCTTTGAAGCCAAAATCAAAATCCTTCGGCGCGTAAGTGCCGTAGCTTACCGGGCGGTCCTCGATCAGCGTCTGTGGATGAATAAATCCGTCCTCGAAGCCTAAGCCATAGATGAAAGGCTTGAGCGTAGAGCCCGGCGAGCGCAGAGCCTGCGTCATGTCAACTTGACCGGCGCGGCGCGTGTCGAAATAGGCGGGCGCGCCGACGTGGGCGAGAACTTGGCCAGTTGCATTGTCGACCGCAAAAATGGCAAGCGAGACATTCGGGCCCAGCGTCGCCGTCAAGCCGGGCAGGCGCTCGCGAGCGAGCGCTTCCAGATTTCGCTGAATTGGCGCGTCGATGGTCAACCGGATTTCGCCTGCTGCCGGCGCGCGCAATACCGCCTGGTCGGCGGCATGCGGCGCCAGCATCGGCATGGGGCGGCGCATTGTCGGCACCGGCTCGGCCTTGGCGAGCGCGATCTCGTCCGCCGGCACTCTGCCGGTGGCCGCGAAGCGGTCGAGCACGCGATCGCGCGCCTTGCGCGCCACTTCCGGCGCGCGGTCAGGCCGCCGCGACTCCGGCGATTGCGGCAGCGCGACCAGAAGCGCGGCCTCGGCCAACGTCAGATGGCGCGGCTCCTTGCCGAAATAAACGAGCGAGGCGGCGCGGACGCCTTCTATATTGCCGCCATACGGCGCAAGCTCGAGATAAAGTGAGAGAATCCGATCTTTGGTCAAGGCGCGCTCCATCTCGATGGCGCGCACCATCTGCCGTAATTTGCCCGGCAGATCGCGCGGATGGCGACCCTCGACAAGGCGCGCCACCTGCATGGTCAGTGTCGAAGCGCCGGAACGCAGATGACCGCTTGTTGCAAATTGCAATCCGGCACGCATGACTGCGAGCGGATCCACGCCGTGATGCGCGTAAAAGCGCTTGTCCTCATAGGCGAACAGCACGTCGAAAAACCGCGGATCCAGGTCGACAACTTTTGCCGGCAAGCGCCAGGCGCCGTCGCTCGCCGCATAAGCGCGCAGCAGCCTGCCATTGCGATCGAGCACTTGTTTGGAGAATTCCAAGTCTTGGCCGAGTGGAGCCGGGCCCAGGCAGTAAATCCACCCGGTTGCGACAGCGATGAACGACAGACAGAAAAGCGAAGCGGCGATCATCGCTCTGCGCAGCGCCCGTCCCCGCGCAGGCGGGCGCTCAGATTCGGCCGCTAGCCCCGGGGCGCCCGCCGAATTCCCGCTGGCGCCGGAATGAGCGGGTGAGATGGTTTTTGCCCCGCTCATTTTCCTGTCATCACTTCCACATTGTCACTCCCGGTCCTGCCAAAGCGATCCGGTCGATACATGTCTTCGACGCTCGCCTGCGGGCGCACATATTTGCCGGGCGTGACTGCGCGCACGATATAGGCCACGCTGAAGCTGGGCGGATCGCCGCTCTTGCGCTCGAATGCCGCCGTGAAACGGTCGTCGCGGAACTCGGTCGCGACCGGCGCGGCGGCGTCGGAGAACCACGGCAGCGTGCTGCTGTCACCGGATGAGACGAGATGCGGATTGTCGATCTCGAATCCGGCCGGCAGATAGTCGGCGAGAATGACACGGCCGAATTGCGGCTGCGCCTCGGTGATTTTCAGCACCACAACCAGTCGCGTGTTCTGCTTGACCTGCGCGGTTTCAATCGGATCGCCGTCGAGCGTGTAGGCCTGGCGCTCGATCTTAAAGCCGTGCTCGGCGGCGCCTTCCGGCGTTGCCGGCGCGCCGTTCACAGTGACCACGGCTTTGACCGGATCGTCACCGTTATTCGTGACGGTAAGCGGCGTTTTCAGATCGGCGGCGGCGATCGTTCGGTACAGCGGCTTTGTCACAGGCTCGCCGCCGACATCGAGCGCGATTTTGCCGGCATTTTGGGCCAAAGTGTCGGCAGCAAGGAGAAGCCAGGCATTTTCCTGGGTCGAGGTCGGCTGCAGCAAGGCGCGCGCGGCTTCGACGCGTTGCACGGCGCCCTGCACGGTGGCGCTCGATGCGCCTCCTTCGGAGGCAAGCGTCACCAAGGCGGCGGCATCGCGTAAGGTCGAGCCAAAATCCTCGCGGCTTGCCTGATCGGGCTGCGGGCTTGGCACGATGTCGGCAAGTGCTGCGGCATAGACGCGCTCGGCCCGCGCATGATCGCCGGCCATGGCAAGCGCAGCGGCGACTTGCGCCTTGGCGATCGGCGTTTTCAGCAAGTCGAGCTTGGCGTCGGCGAGATAACGCAGATCACCGATCGGCGCCGCGCCGTTGCGGGCGAGCACGTAAAGCGCATAGGCCAGATCAGTGCCGTCGTTCTTGCCCGCATCGGTGAGAGCGGCCACCGCGTTGCGCAGACGGTCGAGCGCGAGCTTGAACGCGTCATCCGGCACCGCGAATTTGTGCTCACGCGCGCGGGTCAAGAAGTCAGTGACATAGGAATCGAGCCAGACATCGTCGCCGCCGGGACTCCACAGGCCGAACGAGCCGTTGCTGCCTTGGCGCGTGAGCAGCGCATCGATGGAATCGCGAATGCGCTGATCAGTGTTGGCCTCGAGCGCGATATGCGCTTCCTTCGCAAGGTCGTTCATATAGAGGAGCGGCAGCGCGCGGCTCGTGATCTGCTCCGAGCAGCGATAGGGATAGCGATCGAGCGCGGCGAGCAGGCCCGCGGCATCGAGCGCGGTTGAAGTACCGATTGAAATCGACACGCTGCCGGTGCCGGCCACCAGGTCGGCGAACATATCACTCGATAAAGTCAGGCTCTCGCCTTTGGCGATCTGTTTCACGGTGCGCCGCGCCAGAATTTGCCCCGGCGGTCGCACGGTCATGCTGTAGCTGCGCGACAATCCGTAACCGGCAGGTCCGGTCACATTGACCTTTACCGCGCCACTACCCGCTTTGTCGGCCGTGATCGGAACATCGACGGCGCCCCGCTCTTTGGCCCGCAGCGTAACTGTCTTTGTCGCGCCCGCGCCGGCAATCACAGCATCGGCCGACGTCACAGCTATGGTGTAATCGCCGGGTTGGCCTTCGACATTGTCGAGATCGAGATGCACGCTGGAGCGGTCGCCGGGCAGCAAGAAGCGCGGCAGCGTCGCCGACAGCACGACGGGATCGCGCACGGTGACGTCGGCCGAGGCCTGGCCGACTTTGTCCCTGCTCCAGGCGATTGCCATGACGCGAACAGTGCCGGCAAAATCGGGCATGTCGAATGACACATCGGCGCTGCCGTCTTTGCCGATGGTGACCAGACCGGAATAGAGCGCAACCGGCGGCCCGGTGGGCGGGCTGCCGTGCAATTGCGCGCCCTCGTCGCCGCCCGAGCGGATTTCGCCGCGCGCCCCCTGCATGCCGTCGATCAGACTACCGTAGAGATCGCGAATATCGGCGGAGAGCGCGCGCTGGCCGAGATAATAGTCTGTCGGCGACGGTGGCTTGTAATTGGTCAGATTGAGAATGCCGACATCGACCGCGGCAACGACCAGCCGCGCCTCTTCGCCCGAGGCGAGACCGGATACTTTCACCGCCAGATGCATCGTGGTGTTCGGCCGAACGAGCTGCGGGGTTCCCAAGTCAAGCGTCAGCGTCTTGGCGGCGCGGTCGATAGAGAACCATTGTACGCCGATGGCACGGCCCGCCATGCGTTGCGCCGGCGCATCGAGCGGCCGGCGCAAGGTGGCAACCACATAGGCGCCGCTTCCCCAATCGCGGCCGACAGGGACTTTAATTTGTGAGGTTCCTTCCTTGACCGAGGCCGTCTGGGTGGCGAGCAGACGATCGCCGACAATGTTGAGCGTGACTTGGCCGACGCTGCGCGCGGTTACCGCAACCGTCATTGTGTCGCCGGCGTGATATTCCGGCTTGTCGAGCGCGACCTGCAACATGTCCGGCGTGTCGGCATTGGCGTCCACATACCAGCCGGCGTCGAAGTCAAGCGAGGTCTCCGGACCGCTAGGATCCGCAGAAGCCACGTCGAGCCGATAGCGGCCGAAATGCACCGGCAGCGAAATCCGCGCCGGCTTGTCCGGCGCGGCGTTGACCACACCATCGGCGACGCGGGTCGTCACTTTGACCGGCGCGAAATTCCAGACGCCGTCGCGCTTGTAATATTGATAATGGGTCTCGATGCGCAGAAGCTGATAGTGCAGGCCGCTTGGTGACAGCACCTTGCCGTCAGGCGCGGCGACGATCACATCGAAATTGGCGCTCGCGCCGTCGGCGAGCGACCGGCCCTGGAACAGCGGCTTGATGCCGATCATGTTGCCGCTCGGCAAGATCGGCAGCGTGATCTGGTGTTCGACCGCCCTGCCGCCGGGCTCGGCCATGCGCACCGTGACAGCCGCCTGCAGGGGATGCGTGGTCGAGGGCAATTTGTCCAGAGTGACATTGAACTTGGCGTTGCCGGCGTCGTCGGTCGAGGGCAGATCGTCGAGCGTCTGTTTCGAGGCGTCGACTTCGTCGTCGGCCAAACCGAACTGATAACCGGGAAAGCCCGCGCGTTCGCCGGCAGCGGAGATCGTCACATCGCCCTCGAGATCGAGGCCCGAGGCCGGCGCGCCGTAGAGGAAGCGCCCGGAAACGTTCATTTGCGCGGGCACGCCCTCCGACAGGCGGTCGGCATTGGAGTTCAGATCAAAGGCGATCCGGTCCGGCACATAATCTTCGACGAGAAAAGTCGTTTCACCGATCGCCGGCAGCTTTGGGTCGGTGAATGCGCGCACATGCCAGGTACCGGTCGGCGCGGAGACATTGATTGGCAGCGACAGCGTGTGGCCGCCGAACCCCTGATCCGGAATCTGGACGCGTTTGAATTCGACGCCGTCCGGCCGCTCGACCACCAGCGTCAGCGGCACATTCAAGGCCGCCGCGCCTTTGGCATCGCGCAGCAACGCAGTGAGATAGACCGTCTCTCCGGAACGATAGACGCCGCGCTCGGCATAGACAAAGGCGTCGAGCCCGCTCGGCGCCGGGCGCCCGGCAACGCCGCGATCGGTCAGATCGAAGGCCGATGTCTGCAGATTGAGAAACGCGTAATCGCCCTTCGGATCGGCGGCGGCGAGCAGCGCCGGCGCGGCTGCGCCCTCCCCGTTCGCGAGCCCCGGCTCGAACAAAGCATGGCCGGCGGCATCGGTTTGCCGCGTCGCCAAAACTTCGTTGCCGCGCGAGACGAGCCTGAGTTCGATGCCGCTCCTTGCCTCCGCCGTCGCCAGCGAATTGACAAATACGTGGATGCCGTCTTTGCCGGAAAATGCAGTGAGCCCAAGATCAGAAACGATGAACCACTGTGTCGCGAGCGACTCGTAATTGTTCTCCAGCGTTTTCAGCTCCTGCGGCTGCGCCACCATCACATAGACGCCCGGCTTGAGATCGCCGACCGCCCGATCGACCGGAAAGGCCGTGGTGACCTCGGCATTGAGCGCCTTGGCATCGACCGCAAATGTACCCTTCCACACCTGCACGCCGCGCGAATCCTGCAGCTGCTGGATGTCGGACCGGCTCAAGCTCTTCTGGAAATCGCCGCGGGCGAAATCGTTCGAAGAAATCGTGTCGACCAGATTGCGATCGCCAATGCGGTAGATTTCAACGGCAACCGACTTGGTGTTGACGCTGATGATCGGAATGCCCTGCTGGCCGGAGCGCGGCAGCACATAGGCCGAGGTCGAAAAGCGCACGAAGGGTTTGCGATCGCGCACATAGATTGAAAAGTCCGCGGTCTTGGACAACGTCTCATGCACGACGGACGGCAAACCGGCGCGCAGCGTCACCGTGTAGCTCTGGCCGTGGGTGAGTCCCTCGACGCACAGCTGCTTTTGCGCAACCGACAGCGCCGGCTTGTCGGTGCCGGCGAGCGCGACATAGGGGGAGAAATCGACGCGCGCGGGAATGTCCTCGGAGAATTGGAAGCAGGCGCGCGGCGAAGCCGTATCGGCATCGACCGTGTAATCGAGAACACGGAAGCCATATTGATCGCGCAGCCGCTCGTATTGGCCGCGGCCCCCCGCGACTTCGCGCGCCTCAAGCGACAGGCGCAGCGCGTCAAGCGCCGGCCGCCACTCCTGGCGCTGACTCAAGAGCGTGCCGAGGAAGGCGAGGCTGTCGGCCTCCTGATTGCGGTCGGTCGCGCGCTGGTAGGCGATGTAGGCGGCGCTTGACGCGCGATCGAGCAGCATGGCGCGCTCTTTGTCGTCGGCCGGGCGAATTTGCTGAATCGTATGGGCCAGGCGCAGCCAGGTCGCCGCATCGTTCGGCGCGGCGGCTACGATCTGGCCGAGCACCGCCATGCCGGTGCGGAAATCATTCTTGGTAAAGGCGGCATCGGCATCGCGGCGCAGCTGATCGACCGTTTTGGTCGAGGTGCCGGCATCGGCCTTGATCTGGGCCTCGAGCTCGACCGCGCTATTGGCGAGGTCGTCGTTGACAAAGAGCTTGGCGGCTGCTTGGGCGGCGAGCGCGGCCAAAGGCACGCAGACGACCACGGCCGCCGCCACCAGGCCGGCACGCAGATGCGAGAACATCGGAAAACTCCTCCCCAAGCACCATCAGGCCGGACCGCGCGCGGGTCCACATTGAAATGTGAGGCAAAAATCGTGTCGAGGTCGTGGCCGAGCGGCAGCCGCCATGTTAACAATTGCCATTGCGCGACGGCAAAATCGGTACCGCGCGGCACGGTGACTTGGTCGCGCCGGCACAGCGGTGCGTTCATCGCGGATTTTGTGGCGGCGGTGACGGGTCACTACGTCATCCTGCGCCGGCATGCCGCGGATTGAGCGGGAAATTTTACCGCGCTTTCTATATAAAGCTCGGCGCTAGGTGGCCCCGTAGCTCAGGGGATAGAGCAACAGCCTTCTAAGCTGAAGGTCGCAGGTTCGAATCCTGCCGGGGTCGCCACTCTCCACTTTGTCCGGCCCGGAGACATGGGTGATGATCGAGGAAGTGGCGCAGGGACTCGCCAACAAACAAACAGCGCAAGAAAGCGGCATGACTGCACTCTACGTTCAACACGGCCATTCGCTTGCGGTTGCGGTCAGTGGCAGGAAGGTCCTAAAGCGCGGGAAGGGTCCGAACGAATGGACCGTGATCGAAAAAGGTTGGGAGTGGCAATATAAGACGGGCGCGCTCTATGTGCGGTTCAAAAAAGGACCATGGCTAAAAGTGCGCACGCAAGTCTATCGAGAGAGTAAGGCGAGCGAACAGTCATGATCGCGCCCGGCTCGATTGAGCGGAGACAGCCGCCAGGCTAGGATCATGGCCAAAGTGAGGGACCGGCACCATGTCCTCGATTGGCGATGATGCGACGGTTGCGATTGCCGTCATTGCTGCCATCACGGCGTTTGTCACCGCATGGGCCGCGATCAATGCGCGCAACGCTCAGCGCGAAGCGACTGCCAAAGACATTTATCGCGATTATTTGAAACTTGCTTTTCAGAATCCAACGCTCGCCAATCCGAGTGATGATCCTAATAAAAGCGAGCAATATAGATGGTTCGTCGCGTTCATGCTCAATTCTTGCGACGAAATCGCCCGGACCAAATCAAAAGACAAGAATTGGCGCAAGACGCTGCGGCATGACCTGCGGATGCACGGCAACTATTTGAAGTCGCCTCAGTTTGTCAAAGATGGCGGATGGGGCCTGTACTCTCGCGAGTTAAAGGGCATCTTTGACGAAGCTCTTGACTAGCGCGACCTGACAATTGGCAAAATCGGGGATGGGTCATCACCAAACCGATTCTTACCCTTCACGCCTCGTTTGATTCCGAGCCAAAGCAACCCGATGCCGGGTAGCACACTTTCAAACTGCCGATCTTGGACCGGCATGAAAATAGTCATGGCAATGAGCAATCCAAAAAACGCCAGCAACAGCAATCCCGAATAGTCCAAATCGTGAAGTCGCTTTGTCGCGACGGCCAGCATCGAAACGAACCAAAGCAGCATCCACAATCCGATCATCGCAGCGGCGTCATTCCTTGCGCCCTGAATGAAAGCTACGGGAATCATAGTGAGTACGAAGGCGAGGCCATATCCTGCCCAAAAATTTGTTCGGTTGAAGCGCCCTGAGAAGCTAAAACAAAATCTCAGCAACTGCATTGGCCGTGCAAAGAACGGTGCAACTAACGAACGTCGGTAAGCTTTCGTCTGCGAAGTTAGCACAGCCGCCCCGGCAACGGCGAGCTTGTGCAATTCGTTGTCTGGACTCATTCTGCCCGCTGTAACTTCGCGGCGCGTAATCGCAGCCATGCGCTGCGGATTGATGTTGCCGGAATGATCGCCGATGGTCGCTTCTTTGATAAGTAAAAGGTTGTAATCCTCGCTACGAGTCTTTCTGAATTTCTCCAAGTCCTCCGGGCGCATCTGCCGCTCGACAGCATCCATGACCGTCTTATAGACGGATAGCAGTGTTTCCCGTTCCTGAGTTGTCGCCGCGCGATCATGCTCAGCATGGATTTCATCGCGGATGCGCGGCCAATCCAGCTTCGCGCCGGTAGCAACGCCCGCTAGAAGCTTGTGCAGGAAATCGGCGACAGTCACGCGAAAGCCCTCCGGCCGGACGCATTTTAGCACGCGCTGATTGGCGTCGGAATCGAAAAGGCCGGGCGTGACCGGCCTTTGCTTCGCGCGCCGACTACGCGGCCCGCTCTCAGAAGCCGATTTTGTCAATCCACTTGCGAAGCTGGCGAACCGAAAAGCCCTCGCCGTAGCCTTCGGATACTTCGCCGTTCTCATGACCGAGCACGGCTTGCCGAATGTCCTTCGGGCACTCATACGCCCGGAGACGGTCGGCGGCGCGGTGCCGCAGCGAATGGACCACGATGCTAGGATCGTCGAGGCCGCAGTCGTCAAGGAACCTGTTAAGCCGCTTGCTGGCGGCCTTCGCGAGTCGGTCGATAGTCTTTTCATCGAAGCGTCCGTCAACGTCGGCGGCGAACAACGGGCCAACAATCTTCTTCGGCAAGTGGGTCAATAGGTCCGCCGGGAGCGCCACGTTGCGGTCGGACGCATCGGTTTTCGTGCCGACTTGAACGTACCTCACACCGCGTTCGATCTTCTCGCCGTTGATTTGGTACGCCTCGCCAAGCCTCATGCCAGTAGAGCCGAGCACGCGAAGCAACAGTTGATCCGACTCGCTGAGCTTGTCGAGGTTGCGCTTGCACAGCTTCACGTCTGCTTCGCTGAGCGGCACGCGCTCCAATTCGTCGCTGGACTCAGGGACGATTTCGGCAAACGGATTGAATTTCAGCTTGCCCTCTTTGATGGCGAGCCGACACGCCGCCCGCAACCATCCCACCTTCTTATTGATGGTTGCGGACTTGTTGCCGTCATCTTGGAACTGTTTGACCAGCGCCCGGCCATCGTCGCGGCTCGCATATTTTAGCGGCTTGCCGACCAGCTTCTTGTACAGCGTCCAAACCGTCTCAGCCTCGCGCCGGTCATACCCGGTGATGTTGCGATGGCTGAGGTACGTCTCAATGATTGTATCATCATCGCTTTTCGGCGGCGCACGGCCGGTGACGCCTTGGGCGGCGTCAACGATGGCATTGAGCGTCGGCCGCGTGCCTACCGGCCACGTGACAAAGTGTGCCGGGCCGCCGTTCGGTTCGGTTCGCAGGAAGGCCCCTTCGGCATCATAGACCGTCAATTCGCGGTCCCCTGCCGCGATAAGCTCGCCGTTGGGGCCGGTGTAGGGTTGCGGCCGTGGGTTGAAGTGGACCCCATCAGCGGGACCACTCCTCGGGGTTTGTTAATTGGATTCTCGGCCGCTCCAATCTGCTCATTTTATCACATCAAGCAGCATTGAGCTGCTGCTGGTGTTGTTGCGGCTGTGGGCATGTGGGCAACGCTCTTGCGTTGTCCATCATGT
>Ga0209062_1000550_pt1 | contig 105554 bp, 77 predicted proteins | sample Coa_R2_2_FD_187158 | JGI IMG/M metagenome (GOLD analysis project Ga0209062, IMG submission 187158) | Surface soil microbial communities from Centralia Pennsylvania, which are recovering from an underground coalmine fire - Coalmine... | ecosystem: Environmental > Terrestrial > Soil >...
GCATAGTACCCTCCTTTTGGAAAATTGTGTGAAGGATCTATCTAAAGGAACTGTCTATGCCTGTAGTATTACCTCACACTCCTCACTTTGAAAAGCCTTTTCGTTACACATAACGCGGCATGGTGTCTAGGTATTGACCAGCCAGCCTGTTCCTCCCATCGGTGCGCCTGCCACCTGATCCTGCTGCTAAGGTGGGACCCTCACTAATACCACGCTCATCTGGTGCCGTCGTGGCTGCTGGGTGCCTTGATCTTGCTCGATCCCCTCAACCCGATGGCCCGTGGCTGCGTCGAGCCGGGACTGGAAGAGTGTAAAGGAAACAGTGACCCAGACGAACGTCTGCTTGTGACCTTGCACTGGCTGTTGCTCCAGATGAACAAGCGTCGGTTGGGGGTTAAGGACCTGCTGGATGCGTTGATTATCGCGAACCTGAAGATAGAATACGTTATTGATCAGACGAACATCCTGCTGGGCAAAGCGGACCTGCCCTCCTGAGGTAAGCAGAAACAGCGCGGCAGTGAAGGTGCCACGATGATGCGCCAGGGTTCCGATAGTGCGATAATCATAACTCATTTCCCGATCCACAAACGTCATCGCCGTTCGTTGTGCCTCAATGGCATCGCTCAACGATAGCCCTGTACTGGTCCAGCCAAGCTGATCGAGAGTAGACTGAGGAGGAAGATCAACGGAGGTTGAGGCCCCCATACTTGGTTGACCCTGTAAGGATGGGGATGGAGCCACCTGAGGTTTTCCTCCCTGGGAAGGGGGTACGGTCACGGCTCGTGAGAGCTGCTGCGTGCGATGAGCGGGGACAGAGGGAGCAGGCTGAGCAAAAACCACCAGGCTGCCCACCACGAAGGTGAGTACCACCATTCCTACCAGCACCAGTACTTTCGCCACAGGAAAGCCGCGTCCTGCAGGGGATTTGCTCACAGGGGATGCAGGGAATCCATCACTGGGAGCAGGGGTGGTCCCTATGGCTGGCTGAGGCATCTCCGGCAGGGGGGTGGAAGGCTGAAATGGCATGGCCAACGGCGAACTGAGGCCATGTGGCCCATCGTCTTCAGAAACGTTTTCGTCCTCATCCTGCATGTAAAAAAACGTTTGGTGGTCCGATGGCTTGCTGGTCGGCGGTAGAGGCAGCGTTCCATTGATCTGAGGAGGTGCCCCCGGGGATGGACGCTCCTCACAGGGAAAGGATGGCAGCAGCTCATCCGGCTGTTCAATGTGCTCTTGCATAATACATCTCCTTCTCTGTTATTATTGCTGTTCTCATACCATGACGGCGGTAGAGGGAAACAGCATCCATACGTGCGCAGTAAAGACAAAGTGCCAGAAACATTCCCTGACCAACACCTTTGTCCTTCGCGCTGCTAGTTCACGCAGCAGTGTAGCAAAGCGATGGGGGCAGCGAACCGATAGCTGCCCGGCAGGCAGTGGCAGGCCCTGAGAGATAAGCATGTTTTTCCCTCCCTCTCCTTATCACCTTCTCTCTGCTCACTACCAGGGACTATCGGGTACCATAAAACCACGATAGGCGTTTCCCACATGATGAATGGCCGCACCGATCCGAGCAGTCATCCACGAAAGGTGATGTTGGCTCGTTAATACGGAGAGGAAAGAACAAGGATGCCATCACAAGAATCGAGGATGACTCCCGCGAAACGAACGCGGCTCCTCAGAACATTTGGTCCCGCGCCAGCAGGATATATGACCAAGGAGCTTGAACAACTGCTTGATCTCCTTTACGGCATGTATAGCCATATCTATACGCTGGAAGAACTCCGCCAGATCGTTATCAGCGATCCATTTGACCACTCTGAGATGCCCCGGCAACTCAAGCTCATCGAGTTCACCGACTGGCTAGAAGCAGTGGTCTCCTGAGCCGAGATCAGCATGTCAGCCTGAGAGAATTTGCCTCTTTTCTCTCTGCTGGAACCGAGAGCGATGTCTACCCAATCGCAGCTGATATCGCCTTGCCTTTCGTGGCGAGAACCACCCGGCGCCAGAAAAATTGCACATTCAGCCAAGGACGACGGATGAACCGCCGCCCTCTTTTCGTCTTCTTTTATGACTTTTTTACCTGAAACCCCCTTCGCCTTGTCTCACGAGGTCCCGGAATACTGGCTGGCAGATGATCGCCAGGGCTGTATTTTCTCTTCTGTTCTTGTAGCGTCTCATCGTTCATATGCATATACAATTTCACCGTCGTCATGTCCTCATGGCCGAGCAATTCCTGCAAGCTAAATGGGTCGTTGCCTAAGACCAGATAGCGAATCGCGAAGGTATGGCGAAAGATGTGTGGACTGATCCGTTTGCCCGTAATACCCGCTCGCTTTTTCAGCCGCGCAAACAATAACGTGATGCCATTTTTCGTCAGCGGTTTGCGCGTCTCGGCTAGCAGCAGATGATCCTCCCCCAGGCTGCCCCACTCAGCTAACTCCTGCTCATCGGGTCGATGACAATCCAGGTAATAGAGGAGGTTCCGCAGGCAGTTTTGTCCCAGCGCAATGCGTCGTTCTTTCGATCCTTTCCCTTTCACCGTAATGATCCCCCGTTTGCGATCAAAATCGGCAAGACGCAAGCGGCAGAGCTCGGAGACTCGAATCCCCGTATCATAGAAGAGCCAGAGGATGGCCCGATTGCGCACGGCAGCCCGCTCGGCAAAGCGCCCGTGTTCGTTGGGGGGGGCACAGGCCAGCAGCAGTCGTTCAAATTCCTCATCGGTAATCGTTTGGATGAGGGGCCTGCCCACCTTGGGAAAGACGACGCGATCAAACGGGTTGTCCGTGATCAGCTTCTGGCGATCCAGCCAGTGAAAAAACGCACGCGCTGAACGCGCATAGGTCTGAATCGTGCGTTCACTGCGCACTTTTCCGCGCGCGCCCGCTGTTTTGCGCATGGAGGCAAACCAGGCGCTGATATCAGGGGCGTCCACTTCCGTCACTAGAGCGATGCCCCGTTCTTGCTCCAGATAGCTTCTCATCAGCCCGAGAGCGGTCTGGTGCCACTCCAGGGTCTTGTCACTATGATTGCCCCCTTCATGATCACGCAGGTACTGCTGGATCGCCTCGGAGAGGCTCTCTTTCGTCTGACGCTTCGGAGCGCGTCCTTGCGACCGTTCCTCAGAAGGAGAGCGACGCAATACGTGCTTGTCTTGTTCTTGGATCGGCTCTTGCGCGTCCAATTTGGTTCGTTGCGCTCGCGCTCGGGCCTGCGTGACTCCTTTGCCGCTGCGGGAGCGGCCATGGAGTGGCGAACGTGACGCTTCGTGGGTCGAAGAAACCTGGGATGAGTGGTGCGTGTTCATGGATACGTTCTCCTTTACCATATCAAGAGTGCCTGCTGCGTCAGCAGAGATAGTGCCATCGTACCTGCTCCATAGTGGCAGGCGAGAGGCAGGGAGTGAGAGGATCGGGGAGGCAGGCAGTCGCCGACACAACAAGGCAGAACGTCATCACCAACGAAAGAAGGAGTTTCCTCACAAAGAAGCAGCGTGTTCCATCCTCCGAAGCAGGGTGTTCTTTGCTGGTGGCGTTCTAACACCCAAAAGCGCGGCAGGGTGTTTGCCCCGAGAGGGCAGGGTGTGTTGTCTGAAACGGGCTTCTGACACCCAAAAGCGCGGCAGGGTGTTGCGTCCCAGAAGGCAGGCCGTCCTCGCTTTTCGAAGCAGGACGTTGCCGCGCGTGAGGCAGGATGTGCGCCACATACGGCGCAGGATGTCGTTGAACAAATTTTCGCCCAAAACATGATCATCCCTGGCTTTCCCGATCTGGGACCGCTTCCTCTGAAGCGGCCTGTGATGGGCCCGCGCAGGGACGATGGACACGAAAAAAGCGGGAGACGGGGCTCGAACCCGCGACAGCCTGCTTGGAAGGCAGGAACTCTACCACTGAGTTACTTCCGCAGATAAACTGGCTTTACAGGCGGTGCGAACAAGAACGCCTTACCCACACGCACCCCTGAGAAAAGTGTTCAGTTACACTCGTGATAAGTGTTCGCTTACTCCTTACCTCCATCTCCGGCAAAAGTTTTTGCGAGCTTGATGGAGATAAGTTTTCAGAACGCCTACACTATATCTTATTTTGCTCAGAAATGCAAGATGGAGAGGTATGCAATTTCGATCATTCCAGCGCAATTGATGAAGAAATGCGTCGGGCTACTGTTCCTCCCAAAGCGATGGCGTTTCATCTGACGGTCCTTGCGTTGGCTCATACAACCGAATCTCTTCCTGAGCCCACTGAACCAAGTATTTGATGGTTGTCTCCCAGGATTCTGGCTGCGCATTCAGCCGCAACTCAGCACTACTTCTGGCTATGATTTCTAGAAACTGCTCCTCACCTGGAGCTTTTATACAGAAAGAGCATGGAAACTAGCTCCTGAGCTTTGATAAGTTACCGCATTCTTCTCCGTTGGAGACTCTTCCGTTCATTGCGTCTTTCCAGGTAGAATATCTGCAGAGATGCACAAACCGGGGAGGCTCTGGCTATGCATTGGCGATTCCGAATCGCTATCCTTGTCACTGGTATGGCACTTTTCCTAGTAGTTGCAGTATCTTGGACATCGGTATCTCTGGCTCATGAACAGGCAGTTATATTGAGGGCTGCGACACCAACCACAATTACAGTGCAGGAAACGCCGACCGAAGATGCGACAGTGACGGCGCTGAACAAAGAGCAACTTGCTCAACAGATCGCTGGGCAACAACATACATTGGGCAATTGGCTGTGGAGTAACGCGGCAACGATTTTATCTAGTTTACTCTCAACGCTCGTAATTGTCATCGGTGCACTCTTCGGTCTGTGGCGGTGGCATAGTGATCGACGAGATGCACAAGACAAAGAATTGAAAGAGCGGCAAAATGAATTGGAAAAACGAGCAGAAGAGCGTTTTCAGGCGGCGGTGATAGGACTGGGAGACGAAAAGGAAGGAGCAAAAATTGGTGCTGCTATTCTCCTGAGAACTTTCCTGTATCCAGGATACGAGCGGTTTTACGTGCAGACCTTTGATCTTGCTGTGGCTCATTTGCGTCTGTCGAGAACTCCTCACCTACCAGATGATCCGAATACTATCCTATCACCCTCTACACTCAGCCAAGCACTGATAGCTGTCTTCAAGGAGTCCTTTCCACTAGCTCGCGGCCAGGTAAAAAAAAGCAAATATGGCCTTCAGGTTTTAGATGCGACAGGTATTCGATTAGACAAAGCATACCTCAGAGAAGCTGATCTAAAACAAGTGTGGATGGTAGAGGCGTCCCTACGAAATGCAGATCTCATCAGCGCCAATCTTAGCGAGGCTGATATTAGAAGGGCCAATCTTAGTAGGGCTAATCTTCTCAATGCCAATCTTGGTGAGGCTAACCTCAGTGGGGCCACCCTGAGGGGAACCTTTCTCATGGGTGCCACTCTCAGAAACTCCCATCTCTTGGGCGCTGATTTCAGCGAGGCCAATCTCGACAGTGCTGATCTTAGTAAAACCTTTCTCGTTGAGGCCAAGTTCAGCAGAGCTGATTTCAGCGAGGCCAATCTCGAAGGAGCTGACCTCAGTAAGACAAATCTTGAAGACGCTCTCTCCCTAAAAGACACCGACTTACGGGGTACAAAAGGACTCACAAAAGAACAATTAGCAGCCTGTAAAGCCAAAGGTGCCATTATTGATGAAGACCCCATGACCAGCGTATCACAATCCACCGTTGCTCTTTCCTCGCTGCCACAAAGTAACGATACCCAAGCATCAGCTCCTCCTGTTCAAGAAAGTGCATCACCTTCTGATCCATATGGAAGCAACACTGCTTCCTCTCAACAAGAACCTGAATCATGAAGAAGCACCCCTTGTGCTCGACAGAATTGGGCGGGAGTGACAAAGGCTATGCCGACTGGACAGACTGAGCATACCCTTTCCGCTCAACTGAGAACAAAGGATATGCCGTATGACACACCCAATTTGGTACTGACCCGTTTCAGACGAGATCTTGAAATTATGTTCAAAATGAGGTATGATTGGAAATGGAGAAGCACAGCGGGGTAGCTTCCTGCTGGAAAGACTCTGGAGAACCCTAGCCCCGATTTGGAGGTCTGACTCTTGTACGAAAACTGGGGGGTCGTGTTCGCACTCTTGATAAGAGTTTGAAGCCAAACTTCTCGTCTGAAGATTTCATAAGAGTTTTCGTAGAACGCTAAATCTGAAAGAGCCTATGGGATCTATAACTAGATAGGCTTTTAGCTGATGCGGTGCCGTTGGCCCGTTTGGTACTCTCGCCTGTTTAGAGAAACGTTGTTGATCCACCTGTGGACGTAACTGCATTGAAAGAGTGCCGCTTTGGACAAAGTTTGGGTGTCAGTTTATTTTTGAATTTTCCGCTCTCCGTCAGGATAGACATAGGTTGTCCCAGCCAGATATACAATATCGTTCTCAGGCAGGTGGATTACCTCCCCATTATAGACTACATAAGTCACCTCAAATGGAGTATCAATTTCATTGCTTTGCCCAGCAACAATAAACAGAAACAACTGATTATCTTGCACCTGAAGCTGAACAGCGATATGACTTGCATGACGGTCTATAGGCAATAAACGGTACATTAACCGATTCGAGGTATCCGGGGATAATGCATATATATTCAAGGTTTCATTAGATTCGCAATTAATACGCAGCAATACTGTTGTGATATTTTCTTGTCTGGAAGTTGTAACATCGCCACAGAATAAATAATCCATATAACGCTCCTCAAGTCTTTCTTTGCTATGCTCCCTATAAATCTTATCCCTTATTCTTTCCATGCACTTTTCTTATGGAATGAAGAGAGGCCATATACTCTGCTCTTTTTCACTACACGGATAGATGAGCACGAAGGTGTCATATGAGTTTGTAAAGGTCTCAAAGCGACACGAGATATGACAGTTGTTGCCGTCATGAATGACCATATCGCCTTGTGGATATCGATGCGGATACAGAATAGATGCCAATAATGATGTGTTTTTACGAATATAGCTATTCCAGTCAACCTCTCCGAATCTTTTCGTGAAGGAGAGTGATTGTACGCTTCTCCGCACCTGAGGTATGGACTCTCGCCCTTGTCTGATATGCTGTTGGCTCACGATACATACAGCACAAGCACGCTCACTCCACTCAACATAGCGACGAATGGATGCATGTGCGGAGGCACCGTACCGCTGGGCGAGGGCGACCGGAGATGTAATAGCAAATGGCAAATCACGAGCGTCTTCATCAAAACGGTTAATTTGAAAGAGGACATCGGCTGCGAATTGACTGGCTTCTTGCTCAAATTGCTCATAAACGTCGGGGTCAAGTGAGGCGTCGTCGTCTATATAGAGGTAGGTTTGGCGTTGCCAGGGCAACACCTTATGGCCTACTTCGTGGAGTGTTACAAAGTTTCGTTTTTGCGGTAAAATCTGCTGATCAAGATAAATGACGTCCTCTCTGAGGTCCACGAGACCCACAACTTTCCTCATTGCTTGGCGTAACAGGAGCGGGAATTGTAGAACGAGGTCCTTACTCTTTTGATTTAAGCTCACGTTCTGAGAAACCATCAGTTTGGCACAAGCAACAATGTCGTCTACAGGGGTTGGAAGCCGGTCTCCTACAGCAGCTTTCCGCAACATGGCATAAGCATAACGTCTTACATCAGCGTTTATTGACATGAAAACAACTCTTCTTCAAGATATGTAACTAAAGAGACTCTTCTATGGCTGGCGTGGCTTTTTTGCTCTTGAACGAAGATAAGCTAGATAGTTCATCAGTTCCTCCTCTTCTTCTTCGGTTAAATCCTCAATAGTTGAGAGAGCTGCGCCAGCGAGACTGCGCTTCTTAGGGGCATCTTGTTGGTGACGAACGATGTAGCCTGCCTTTTCCATCAGTAAGTCATACGGAACATTATATGCCTCTGCAAGCTTGTAGAGATAATTAGGCGAAGGTTTTTCAACCTTCCCTGTTTCTAACTGGCTGAGATAGGCATTGGAGATACCTGTCAAGTTTTCTACGGCACGCAACGTGAGCTTATGCAGTTCACGAATACGCCTAAGCTCATCTCCAAGTGTTGTTGTCGGCTCGGACATGTATTGGCCTCCTTTTGTTGCTCACTAACTTACAAGCACTCTCTGTTATTATGCCTCATTTTTGCTTTCTATTTCAAGCAGTGCAAAGGGAATGCTAAGTACACTAAATATGCTTGACAAACTTAGCAAAGCGCAGTAAAATAAAACCACTGAACCATCTTTTCAGCAAGAAAAGGCATCGATCCGCTGTTCCTGTAGCGAGGAGGACAATTTCTCATGGATGCTGATGAGGTATTTCTCTACCTCGTAGCCGGTGTGGTAGAGGGCGCTCAAAAAGGGTTTCGCTCCCCGTCTCCGTTATTTCAACAAGCACTGAACAAACTTACAGCATTGCAACTGGCCGAGGGAAAAACACTTCCACTAACGTTTAATGATGTGCTCGATGAGCTAGAAAAGCCTATCGGAATATGGTGGCCTGGGCAACCTCCGAGCTTTGTACAACAAGAGGAGATCAGGCCAACTTGGTGCATTTTGTATGAAAGAACACCTGACGACCATTGGGTTGAGGAGTTTTTGGAGAAGAGAGGTGTACGTCTTCGTCTTGGGCAATCTTTGCAAGAGTTCCAGGCAGACATTGACCAGTCAGCCATAAAGGATGTGCAGGATATTTGCCGAAAAGATCCGCTGGCACTGGCATCTGTCTACGCTGCTATCCGGCGCTTCCTTATAGAATACCCTGTCACAACGATCTTTGAGCTACAGCAATCACTCGGCAACTTTCCCCAGATCCCGATGAAGCTTGTGAACAGCTTCTACGAGGCACCGGAACGATTTGGACGCTATGCCAGGCATGAAGGACATTACTGGTTATGTCCCTATTGTCGCGGGATTCTCAATTGGGGAGAAAACGGGCGGCTTCCGAGGTGCGCGCGGCACTCTGTCTGCGGCAAGTTGTACCCTGATTATCGAAACAAAAGGCCACTTGACGAAAAGTATGGCCTTATACGCCTCAAGTGGGGGCTGCATCGGCGCGTCTGTATTCCCGGTATTCCTGAAATCGAGTTGTATGACTGGGCAGAGAAGCTGCGTAAGACCCAGCCCGGCTTGCTTGTTTCTGTTATCCTTTGGCCTGGTGTAGATCGCTATGATCTACAACTACGCTTTATAGACGGTGAGATATGGGCGGTAGATGTCAAGGATTATGCTGATCCAATAGGTCTCTATCGTAAACTCCATGAATATGAACATAGTGCAGATATTTTCGATCTAGGTCCACTCAAGTGGACGCATGGTTTCTATGTCGTCCCGCAGTATCGTCTCGATTGGGATCGCACCTATATCGATCAGTTCAAGCGAGCTGCACCGAAGGGGCAGAAACCACTCCCACCCAAAATACAGATTGTTGGACAGAAACGCTTTCAAGAACGAGTACAAGAGAAGTTGCGAGCACTCAAATCACAGACAGCGACACATCCATAAAGAGGATACGATGTTTGAAACACGAGAATGGTATGAAGCTCTCAGAGAGAAGCTTCTGGATGCTGACGACAACGATGAGCTGAATGATTCCTCGCTGCCAACCTTGCTCCTCCAGGTAGAATTGGGATTGTACCTGCTTGAGGTGTTAGGTTGCACTCACGAAGCAGTAGAATCCGTATGGGCATGGCTCACAAATCTCGATTTTGCGGATAAGAAACGAAAAAATCTCAATGGCAAACAAAAACAGGCACTGGCAAATGCCTGTGTCTTGTTACGCTTCGGCAAGTTTGACTGGATCGCAGCACTGAAAACCTATGCGGCTCTTTCACCTGAGTGGCGATGCTATCGTATCGATCCCAACGACCTGACTCTGCCGCTAATGCGCGAACCCAACGGGCCAAAGTACGTTACTGGTCGTTTCACAACGTACAAACGTGCGCTCTTTCAAGAAATTATGCCCTACCGCGTGCGCGACAGGAAAGTTGCATCGTCTGGGCCTGTTGTTTTTAAGACGCAGTATCCTCGTCCTCGTGTGATTACTGCCTCACTGAACGAAGCGGCAGTCAACGTTGCTTCTGCGGCTAATTCCTCTTTACTATCTTTTCAACAAGGACCACAGCAGAAGAAGCGTGTTTCCGTTATCTATGCTGACTTGCTTTGTATGGCCAAAGAGCTTGACGATCTTGAAGATGCCTCTGATATTGTCCCCAGAACGCAATGGGTCAAGCTTGTCAATGATGTGATTCACTATCGACTCTTCCAAGTAAATGGTCGTTTAGGACCAGCAAATAGTGATTCGCTAGAACTCTCTGGTCACGTTCATCTACCGGGTACGGTTGGTGCCGGAAAATCGACCATGGCGAAGCTGATCGCCGTCTACGGAGCGAGATACGGCAATTGGCGGACCACGATTGTGGTAAGCGATATCATGACGGCGATCAATCTTGCCGATTCGTTGAATCGCATCCTTGTTAAGAAAGGAGAGCAACCGCTTGCTGTCCCCCTCCTTGGACGCTCAACACGCTATCTTCATATCTCGAAAGTCTATCGTTCTGATACCTTTACAGAGGAGAGCTGGAGTCCACGGTGGTTAGACACCCGCTGTGCTATTCAAGGGATGGTGGCAGTAAATGAACTGCAAGAAGGTCCTCTACGTCCTGGAGATGAGCCATGCGAACGATTGTATGAGAAAGAAATTGATCTCGACGACTACAATAAGCGTCTTCTCTGTCCACTGTTTGCTATCTGTCCTGTTCATCAGATCTATCGTGATATGCCACATGCTTCTATTTGGATTACCACTCCTGGAGCAATGGCGAAATCTCGCCTTCCTATACAAATAGAGCCACGACAAATTCCTCTCGGCGAGTTGATTTACCACGAATCGGATCTGGTGGTATTCGATGAAGTGGAAACGATCCAGCAGTGGTTCGATAACGAGTATGCCATGAGCCAAAGCCTTATCGATACCACAGGAGGTGCATTGAGTACTATTGATCGTATCACCAGTGAGTTTTTAGTGAGAGAAAACACGCTTTCTGACCATGCTCGTCGTTGGATCACTAGCGAGAGCCGTGCCAGAGAGGTTGCCCTGTACATTTGTGATATGTTACGTGGTTCTGGTACTTTGAAAACATGGGTGGGTCAGCGATATTTCACTGCATTCCGCCTCTTCTCAGACCTCTCACAGAAACTTCTTGGCGTAGTGGCGAACCTGCCAGTTTCGCTTCAGCAAGAACAGGCCATTCGTACAATGTTGGATGACTTTGACCGTTTCCACGACGACAACATCATGCCGCCCTTCAAACCAGCGACGTCTCTTTCCGTTGTACACCTTCATCGTATCGCCGATGCCATCCTTGCACGCAGTGGCAGTGCAGTAGACGAACGGACCATTAAGATGTGCGAGTCATGGATACACACCTACGTTCCCGATATTGAGAACACACTCAAGATGTTAAAGCAGAAGATGGCAGCTTGGGAAAAAACGGAGGCAATGCGGAAGCGGCGTTCCCAGGCCTCCTCTTCGGAGCGGCCTGATGATATGAATACCTTCATTCTTCGCCTGGAATTTGCCATAGCCGTCTCTGTGCTAGAACGGCTTGTGCGCATTACTTTCGATGAGTGGTACAATGCTCCTCCTGCTATCGCTAGCAAAATTCGTAGCGAGGATCGCCTTCAGCGCGTTCCTCCTGATCTCATCGGGGTTCTCCCTACAGCGCCTACAGGAAGTCTCTTTGGTTTTCTATATAATGATGAGGGGAAAAAAGCTGATGAGTCTGCCCCCGCCGAGCCATTACCGACGCGAAATCGACGGCTCTTAACATTTCGATACCACAGTGTAGGGCGTTGGTACCTTCTGCATTTTCATGACATGCTCAAACCACTCGGCTATCCCGGCCCTAATGTACTGTCGCTCTCTGGCACATCCTGGTTGCCAGATGCTTCTTCATGGCATGTCGATGTGAAGCCATTAGGCGTCATGGAGACAAATCAGAAGGGCCGTCGTGCCATTGAAGCTTGCCATTTTCGCTTTTTACCTCAGTTGGACGACAAAGGGTATCCAATCGCCGTCTCGGGGTCGGGTGATCTAGAGGACAGTGTTTGGCGACTGACGAGAGAGCTTGCGGGCACTCCCAGTCCAGCACAATGCCCCTTACAACGAGAGCTACAGACATTAGAAAACCTGGCCAGACAAAAACCACTTCTTTGGAAGGATCGCCAACGTATTTTACTCTTTGTCAACTCCTATGATCAGGTCAAGCAGGTTGTGGCAGCACTGCTCAGCAAACAGCCGACATGGGAACACCTCATTTATGGGGTGATGCAACAAAAAGGCGATGCCGATGACCAAACTGACCAATGGCGACCCGCGCGTCAAGTGATGGGACAACATATTGGACGCGGCGACATCGAAAGTTTTGCACTGCTAACCAATGGGAAAATTCTTGTTGCACCATTGCAGGCCATTGGACGTGGATACAATATTCTTAACGAAGACCGCATAGCGGCCTTTGGTTCAGTCTTCTTTCTCACCCGTCCCATGCCACTCCCGTTCGACATGGTGAAGCGTGCACAGTGGATGAATCGACAGGTCCTGGATTGGTGTGCAGATGACACGCATGCAGTATGGCAAGCCTCATCCTACGGCCAAAAAGGAGAGCAACTTCGCAAAAAGGCGCACGATGAATGGGACTGGTATGAAGGAGGTCCAACAGGGCAAGTGCATGGTTTCCAATATTTAACGGAACAACGCAAAAGAGACTTGGCAGCCTCCCTTGCAGGGATAATTATACAGGCATGTGGGCGACTACTACGTGGGGGAGTGCCGTTTCGAGCAACGTTCGTTGATGCCGCTTGGGCACCGCACACAGCCGATCCAAAGAGCAAGGAACGGGATACACCAAAGAATAGTCTCCTCCTCGCAATGATCCAGGTCCTTGATGGGTACTGTAAGCGTGACCCCATTGCTCAAGCACTGTACTCTCCATTGGTCAAAGCATTAAAAAGGGACTTCAAGAGCATACTCTCTAAGTAGATGATGTATGCTTCTACATGTTATTAAGACAAGAAAGGAATACCAAAAGGTATATGACGACAGAGAAATCCTATCAAATCCAGGAATTTCGTGCTCGCCTGCTTCCCGAACAGTTAGAAAAAGAGCGTGTGTGGTATCTCATCTTCCCTTACCATCAGTCCTTGAACACTTTTCTCCGCCAAATGGAGCGCATTCGTGGCAAATCGTTGCTTCCCAGGCATATGCCACCCTGGAGGTGGTTGAACAAGTTCCTGGTTGCGCTCATTCCATCTTTGGTACACCCATTTATAAAAGGCCTCTCAAAGATAAAAGGTGAGAGACATCTCCTTGTCTTAGATGGTTACCCTCGCCCATCTGTAGATCAAATAACATTGCTTGTGCGTATCTGGCTGAGACGCTGGGTAGAATCTTGCTTCAAACGAGAGTTGCAGACCCTTGAAGGACAGGATGCCTATCAGCAACTTCTCACCGGACTTGCTTCACCTGCAACAGATTGGCAGTCAATTGATGCTGGCTTCCTTATACGGGAGAAAAATCATCCACTTATCTACACAGCTCTACCGAGTCTGTTAGCGGCTCGTCTGAAAGGTACGCAAATGTTAATTAACGATGAACCGATAGAATGGCAGCTGGCGCAGGAAGGAAATAACCGTCTCGCACTTGTGAGCCAGCCGATTCTGTCACATCATGTGCATGATTACAATGACAAGGTTATCGAAGGACATTTTGTCTACCGAGTCGATTTTGCTGTACATACAGTACCGGATGATCCTGACCCCCGACCTTTTGTACATATCCAGATTGCTAGTAGGCGATATGTAGAAAAGGGTCCTATCAGAAAGTTTCTCTACAAACGCAGCTCTACGGTCATGGTTGGCGTACGAAAGCCACGCATTACGACCGGAGACTGGCCCGTCGTACCGACACTGGTACCGATTCGCATACGAGGCATAAAAACGTTGCGCTTTTGGGATGATCGAATCGTCGAGTTGCTTGACGACCTCAAGAAGATTTTTACTCCTGATCAAGTTCGTTCGCTTATCGATCCGTCGATATTAGCTGAGGACCCTGATGCCTATTGGTACTCAGAAAACGAGGAGGATACATACTTCATCCTCTTTGCAGAAGGAATCAGACCAGATCATGCGCTCGGCTCCAGCTTCAGCCCCAGAGAATTCTACCAAGTGTGGCGTGCGATCATGGATCGATCTCGAGATGTTCTGGAAGCAGATGTGCCACTTGAGCGTGATAAGGATACAGCAAAGCCAGGGAAAACAGTTTCTATGCTCTCTTTCTGGGAGATGAATGAACAGAAATATGACAAAAAGACGAAGAGGCCGATTAAAACAGCCGTGAAAACGCCTTTTAACGAACGACGAAAACAGCGCCTCCTGGATGAATCAGCAAAACGCATTCTGGGGATAGAGGCATTCCAACGGGTCTTCTCAGGAGAGCAGGTGGTAGTTTTACTCCTCTATATCACAGAAGAAATGCGCGACGAAGTGATGAAACAATTACAAAATTGTTCGTTCAAAGACTGTCCAAATTTAGTGATCAAGTACAAGCGTATTGACGATGCACTCGTCACACTGTTGAATCCAGGCGATATAGATCCTGAAGATCTGGAGCTACCTGATCTAGATGAGGAAATGTGGGAGCAGAAGCATAATACGCTGGAAGACAATCTCATATTAGCTAAACGCCAGCGCAAAGCTGCCTGGAAAAAGTTACTCACACCGTTACGGCCCAAGCAAGGAGCCGTGTTCGCGTTGATTGAGATCCCGCAAGACAGTTGGGAGCGCGAAGAATTGAACCCTAAGGGCGTGATCCGAGAAGTATGTATCGAGTTACGTATCGGATCTCAGCTTCTTGCCTCGTTCAAGAAAAATGAGAAAGCTGGTGCTAGTCGTGTGAAGAATGCAGTTGCAGATCTCCTGGTAAGGCAGACGGGCTTGCTTCACGGTGACATCTGCGAAATCTACGCCTGGGCGGGGATGAGCCCTGCTATTGCCGAAAAGTTGACCGTAGTCGGTTTATATCGTCATCGCTCCACAAAATATATGCTCGACTATGTACTTGCTGTACGTATCTTACCAAGCGGATTAATCGAAATGTTACTCCCAGGTGCTTCTCAGTGGCAGCCATATAGAACGGAATGTTTCACGCTGGGAAGCACCTTTGCGCAAGTCTCAAAGAAAGAGAGCTTGAAGTTGAAGCAGAAGGTGATGGAGCGCTTTGTGGAACATATCTGCCTAAGTACGGACGGGCCAACGCTGCTCCTGTTGGAAGCGACAGACTTTCGGACAGTGTGGACACAGATGCAGAATCCAGATATGAGGCTAAACGAGTTGTTGTTTTCCACTCATCCTGAAGCATATAAGAGCAAAAATGTTCCCGACACATGGATGGTACGTTTACGAGAGTCTGGTGCTTTGATAGAGACTCCACAGTATGTCAGGTTGGGAGAGGATGACCAGGAAGAAGAAACGATTGCGTTTGCCGATGGCTTGTTTGATGTCGGACCATCAGGAAAATTTTCTGTATACCATAGTATCGGGCGCGGCCCTACCTATAAGAAGCAAAATGAAATTCGTGATTATTGGAAATCCTCTGAAGGAGGGGAAGAGTCATTTAAGCATCCACACGCTGTTGAGATTGTTCCTTTTTTTCTCCAAACGGGCATTGAAGCTGTAGTACTCGCCCGAGTAGCCCACTTTTTACGCAATATTCCATCATGGGATAGCGGAAATACTATTTTGCCTCTTCCCAATCATTTAGCAGCAGATGCCATCAAAGACTATCTTTGCCTCTTGCCAAGAGCAGACGAGGGAGAGGTATAAGAGGAGGTTGTAGCGGCTTAATATCTAGATTAACGTGAGTTATGGAGAAGTGAAAGTGCTCAAGCAGCCAGGAGAGGGTGTTGATCGAGGTGCAGGCCTGACTTTTTGTCTTGATGGCGGCATGGCGGTAAGCCGAGGCCGAGCAAATGGACGACAACATTGGTTGGGCGGAGGTTCCGATCCCTCCGATGGCTGATAGAAGTTGTTGGTTTCGCTCCTATTCTCGCTCATCGGAGTCGGGTCGGCTTCTCCAGAACTCACGTGAGATTACCATTTTGATGACTACCAAGGCCCTTCAGCCAATCCTGTAGGTGCATTTCTGCGGTTCAGCCAGAAAGTTACTGCTATTCAAGCAGAACACATGCTCTCTAAATTTGAACTGCTCAATCCTAGAAAACAGAAAACAGCTACAGGAGAAAAAGAGAAACTACAACCCGAACAGGGACATAAAGATAAACAGGCTATAGAGGAAGAACCATGAGAGGATACGGAAGAGGATGTGAAAAAATAGGATGATCTCGGACTTCTGATAAGTATGGGGAGATGGTCATTTGGTGCAGCCTGGAGAAAGATATGGCAATGTCACTCCCCCTCTCTTTCCTGACTGTGTGCCCAGGCTCACTCACGGATAGAGTAGCGGTGCAGTTGTACCCCTCTTGATTGTTCGCTGGTAAGAGCTATCTTGCGTGTTGTCTTGATTGTCTCATCTTTTCATTGTGACCGTTTGATATTCCTTACGAAGGAAGCACTTTATTCAATTCTTATGATGTCAGTATGATACCGGTGATGTTGCAGAGAGAATAAATGAGAAGTGGAAGAAGTACGAAGAAAAATGGTGGATTGAGAAATGCGTAAAAAAACAAAAAACGTGATCAAACGATGTTCCTTCTGTGGCAAATTACAGGATCAGGTCCTGCATATCTTAGAGGGACCTCGAGGATTATTCATGTGCAATGAATGTGTGAATCTCTGTCGGGAAATGCTCAGGGAGGGGGCTGAAAAGCCAAACGTTCTCTCCGGTGACGTACCATTCTCGCTTGTTCCGATCACTGACGTGAAACACCAGAAAGGGTCTTCTCAAAGGAGAAAGGCTACACTCCAGTGTTCCTTCTGTGGCAAGTCGCAAGATCATGGCCTCAGGCTCCTCGCTGGACCTGAAGGTCTGTTCATTTGCAGTGAAACCGTGAATCTCTGTTGTGAAATACTTGAGGACGAGGAGGAAGAAAGAACAAGAAAACACAGAGAAGATGAAAAAAGATCAGTAGGAGAGAGTGAAGAAAAAGGAAACAGTTTCCAACAATGGGAATATCTCGTAGCGACATTCGACCAGCTCCATCCGGGGGGCGATGACGAGATAGAGGAGAGGATGTGTACATGGGGAAAGGATGGTTGGGAACTCGTTTCTGCTATTGCTTTTTCTCATGGTAACGGAATTAGTGGCATGCAGTATCATGATGATGCTGTGGGCAATATATCCACGAAGATATACGTGAAGTTGTTTCTTAAACGCCTCAAACGATAAATTTTGTCCTGAACCTGGTGATCTTTAAACATATCCATAGACGTAAAGCTCACGTGCCCAAAGTATTAGGCTGACTGATCATCTCCTGTCAACTTGATACGGCTCACCTGCATCATGTCTTTGCAGTCGATGCTCGATGTAGCAAAATCAGCATTATCTGTTTTTACGGCGATTGCTGCACCTGGCCGGAAATGTTCGAGGAGAACTGCTCGCTTGCTGTTTGATCCTGGCAATGTGGAGATCGGACTCCAGTTCCTGCTCTGGTGAAACGACTGCATGGCAAGTTGTTTTACCTTTCCGTCTCCTGACACAACTGCTCGCCGGAACAAGGGGTGCAGCTCATTACCAGGTTGCGCAAGAACATGTGCATATTATCTCATGCACCCTTCGGACAAGTTGAGGCTCGCGTAAACGAGCCAGTAGTGAAGCGATCATTGACCAACTCAAGACCATTTCCAAGACCCTTGCCTTCTCGGAACCTCCGCCCGACCAATGTTGTCGTCCATTTGCTCGGCCTCGGCTTACCGCCATGCTGCCATCAAGACAAAAAGTCAGGCCTGCACCTCGATCAACACCCTCTCCTGGCTGCTTGAGCACTTTCACTTCTCCATAACTCACGTTAGATTAAGGCATTCTAGGTACTCAGCCTCGATATCCAAAGGAAAACTCTGGATGCCGGAGAAGGTCGTTTCGCTGAGCTATCGCGCCTAGAGCGAGGTGGCTGCGTAAATGGCTTCACACTAGCCTAAGTGCTCGAATAACTCTGCGACAAACTCAGGTTTCACCTCTGCCTCATTGGCTATCCGTCGAGCATCGAAGTCTTGTATCCAGGAAAAAAAGGCCTCAAATCGTTCATCATATATGCGCATTGTAACGAGATCTCCATTTTTCTCCCTGCCCTCGCGAATCACCCCCGTCTTCGGGCGAGGTCGGAACACAAAAAGCGTTCACGAGTGGGGGCTATGTTGTATGTCTGTGAAGCGCCTCACACTCAAAGAAAGCTGGAACAGTTTAACCAAATCCCTGTTCTTTTTCTCTAGAGAGAATGTGGAAGCATACGTTTACTACTGGTCTATCGAGGGCCTGATGGAAAGTGGGGAACTGAAAAAGCATCTGCGCGGGGTCCGTCTAGCTGAGCAAGTCGTCGAAAAACGGAGGGATGCAGAGGCCAAAGTAATCCGTGGATAGTGTTTGGCCATCTGAAGTGCTTTGACCTACGGCAGCAGACTACCATTAGAAACGTTTGGCCTCAAACTGAACGCTCGCATTACTGCTATTGTTGCCTCACTCTCTCCGGTCTCTGAAAGTGGGGCTTACCGCGTGAGTGAGAACACATGCAGCTTTTCCTGGAAAAAGGACTTGCACAAACAGTCTCTAATAAAAAATGATATGTGACCATTCTAAAAAGTGCTTTGCAACATTTCTAGCCCCCGAAGATATACTTACTGGAAAAAATGTTATATGTTGGAGAAAATGCATAATATCATTGACCTCGGAAAGACGCCAACGTTTCACTTGTCCTAAAGAGCCTTGCAAAATAAGCCAGAGATCCGGATACCAAATAGACATCTCGCTACGTGTCATCCAGGGCCTCTGGACAATACCTCTTCCAAGCACTTGTTCTTGCAGTGGTTCTTCGCTATCGGAAGTTTCTATTCTGAGGAGTAAAAGAGGAGGTTCGGCAGAGCAGTTGAATTGAGCTTGCACTTCAGTACCCCAACGAAGGAAACGAAGCTCCTGATCTTTTCGCACATGCTGCCACTGTTGTTCTAAAGATGTTATTGCCCGAATTAACTCGCTATGAGATATCGTCACCTCTTGCCAACTTTTCTTTGGTATGCTCCAAGAGAGATGTTCGTCTTTTACTCGCTCATCGCAATAAAGAGCAACAGAAATCTCTCCTTGTCCTGGAAGAGCGATTTTTACTTGCTGTTCTTCCTTATGAATGGCTAGTTGAACACGCGGTTTCATTTCTGATGCTGTTTCCGTATGCACAATTGCTTTGAGTGCTTTTTGTATCTCATATGTATCATCTCCACCTATTTCCATTGCCCAGGTCGCTTCATCTGATGATCCATCCGCATCAATCCATGATTGAGACGTACGATCACTATTGAACAGTTTACAAACCAAAGAGCATTTTGATGGTTCCCAAAAGAGAAAAATGGAAAAAGAATCCATCTGCTCAATCTCCTGAGCATCTTCTATTAATGGATGAAGCCAGCAGAGTGCCTGCCATAGCTCATATGCATCGACATCAATCACATCTTTGGGTAGTGAAGTAGGAATCATTTCTGAATGAGGCAGATCAGGTTGTATAAGCGACACATTTTTGTCGGTCTGGATACCAACCGTCTCACCTGCAAATGCATGGGAGGGAGAGATCACATCTGGCAAGTACTCATCTGGCTGAGAATGCGTTTCCTTCGTGTTTGACCAATCTCTTGTGCCTAAACGAGGCGGTAGATGATACTTCTGCGCTGTTTCTTTTTGACGTTCTGCCACAGCTTGCCCCAATCGTTGAAGCTCAGTATCCTCCCTTACCTCCTCTAAAAACAGGCGCATATTTTGTAAGTCATGCTTCTCGATTGGTTGGCTTTGCTCCCAAATCGTTGACCAGTAGGCGACAACTTGCTCGATGAAACGTGTATCGGCAATCTCAACACCGTACTCAAGATTGTGATTAAGACCTGAATAGGTCGCATTTCCCGACCCAACAAAGGCGAGTTGATCGTCAAAAACCCAGACCTTCGCATGAACTTGGTCACACGCTCGTATTGCAATCCTCCAATTGTCATGACGATTTAGACAATCTTCCAAACGCTCAAGCGCCTCTAACTGTGAAGCGCCAGCCAGAAAATCCTCGATACGGAAGCGCGTCAATACGCGAAAGGTGAGTGGCGTCGCTTTATGAAAGATCAGAGACGACAATATCTTCTCAGACTCTTGTACCACGTCATCTGTCAGAAAAGGGCTGATGCAGAAAAGATCGCGCTGTACTCGCTCCAAGGCGTTGATCAGAGTAAGACGCCAGGGAGATTGGATTGGTCGAAAAAGAGGCAATGTATTGTCTAGTCTATCCATCACTTGTTCCTTATATCAAAACTGCTCTTAATCGCACAAAATGAAGGGAATCTCTTGTCGCTTCTTTAGCAGATAAGTTGCCCAGTCCTCAGTCCAGGTAAGAATGATATTCCTATTTTAGCGCTTGTAACCCTGTTTGGGGATGCAAACCAATACCAAAAAGGATCCATCAGAGAACATATTCTCTACGAGGTCGTCCCGGTCGGAAAAAGTATCCGATGGAGAGTAAGGGGTCGTGAGAGGAAAATCCTCGTAGGCAAGAATTTTATACAGATATTTCCAATCAACAGCCTGGTAGAACCAAACATCCTGGTTCCCTTGAGGGACATCGCTTGGCTGCCATTGAACCCCAGTGAGAGAATGGCCTTCAACATAAAATTCTCTATCTGGTTGTAAATGATAATGTTGCAATCGTATGGCTCTTTTTCTGCCTGCAGCAAGGGCGATGGCTCGTTGGACAAATTCCTCTGCCACGTTGTTGAGACCTGCAAACAGAGCAACGCCTGCGAAGTGCCAGTATTTGCCAGCGATGATATCTGTATCAGTCACTTTTATTGGGTCTTGACCAAGCTGAGGGTCGATAATTTCTATCAATCCCCGGCTAGAGGACGGAAGCGCTGGATTACTTCTTTTACATGCTGCCTGGACAATAACACCAATTTTTGTTACCTGTGTGCTGGTGAGCGTTCGTCCATCTACCAATACAGCAGTATTTCCACTGTCTTGTTTTTTACCATAAATACTTTGGCGTGCTGCCGATCTACTCTGGTCGCTCGTTACTCCCTTTGCTTCCATCAGAAGAAGTCCTCGCCCGTCAGGACGCAGAGCAGCAAAGTCTAATGCCTTTTTACGAGGGTCAACGCGGATAGGGTTCAGAGCATCAGGTGACACATCAAAGAGCGGGGAAGCAAGCAGGACAGTACATCCAACCCCGAACTCGTGACTAAAACCTGCGGCAAAGTCACCTAACTGCTCACGGATTTCCAGATCTGGATGACGAAGATTTAAAGCCAGGTATAAGCCCCCAGTGATCAGGAGGCTTCGTTCACGAAAACGCCGTATGTTTGTCGGAAAGGCGAGCTTCTTTATAGCGGTGGCTTGGAGCAACGGAAGAAGTCTGAATGGAAAACCACCGGTCGGCTTGCATTTCTGAAAAAAAGCTTGCACAGGATCGTAAAGAGGGTCCTGTGGAATAGCATAACGTGAAGGCCTGGACAGTTGGCTAATCTGAATACACCGTTGGCGTCGAAGCTCGTAGCCATTAAACGAATAGGTTATTTGCATCGTCTCTCCTTTTCAGGATTTTATCTGCTCTTTATCTCAGCCAGGGGTCCAGCCAGGTTACCATTCCAGACAGAGCACCTATCGAGGGATATCCGTATGTATTTTTACAGGATATATCAGGAATGAGCCTCATATCAACAAATCTCCATTTTGTTCAGAATACAGGGTACTTTTATCTTCGATTGATCTGTAAAAAGTGACTACCACCTTCCCTCATCATCTGATGCACGAAGCCATACGCATTTACATCGGGCCTGGAAGAAAATTTCCTTGCAAACCCAGTGTTCGAGGCACATACATGCAGGAAGCGATTAGCCACAGCGTCACGCATCGAGAGGAGCTAGGTACGCCAAGCCTCGGTCAGATGCGGCTGCCCATGCTGCTCCAAGACCTCAATCAGGATTTGCGGAAACTGCATGAGCCGCTTGCTATAGATCCTACTGACCGCATCCCAGGCCATCAACAGAGTGTGTTGGACATCTGGTCCGTACGGGGGTTACAGCTGTCGCCAAAGGATACACAGCCCTTCTGGCTGATGCTTGAGCAACCATATCGTGTAGTGGTGAGCATATCCTGTGGTAGCAGTATCTCGTCAGGCAGAACTCCTTTTTGTGATGCGGATGCCTCGCCATATCCGAAAGGATGCTGTCGCCACGAATACGCCTTGCCCGTCTATGAGCCGGGATCACACAAGAAAATCACAACACTTTATATCGACCAAATCTATTTCTCCACGTCTGAAGCTGCCGGGCAAACGCCCAACACCTCATTAGTCCTGGTTGAAACAAAGAGGCCTGGCGAAACGAGTCTTGATAGAGCACTGGATCAAGCTCGTACATATAGCTCTTACCTCTCGCCGCTCTTCCTAGTCGCTACTGATGCTCGGTGGCTGCACGTCGTAAAGCGCCACTGCTATCGCGACGAAGAAACCATCTTCAATGACCAGATTGAAGCATTGCGCGACCAGACGAAAGCTTATCAACTTTACCACGACCTGCATTTCAGTGCAGTGCAGCGATTAAAGCAGTCACTCGCCGAGGCTGTTCCTCACACCCTCTTCATTGACATTATGCATGCTCTGGGTGATCATCCCAACTTGCAGACCGAGCTAGCAACCAGGGATTTCCGACCAGAACACATTCGGGACGGACGATGCCTAGTAGTGAAGGAACCAAAGGTTTCTCTGAAATGCACGCTCCCCCTTGCGTTCGGAGACGGCGAGTGCTGCATCCAGTTCAGTAATTTACTGCTTCGTGGTCTGGTTTGCCGTCTGACCCATCGGCAAATTCTCACAGAGTTGCTACCAGGCCTTGACTGCGAACCACAGTATGGAACACGTCACTTCGTGCGACGGACAGAGAACGGCAACTACGAGGCGCACCTTGGGAATACCACAGTCTTGCTCTCAGAGCGCGAAGCAGCAGATCTATGCCACTGCGTGGATGTGGTAGGTACTGCGTATAAAGCTGTCATGGTCAGTGCTGAGAACACCTTAGAAACCTGGAATTATACGCCCGTTAACTTGCCAGGTTTTGGCATGCATGGTTTTCGACTCTGTTCCGTTCCTACTTGGCTCTGGAAGTGCGTCAAGCAATTTGCATATGAGCATGATCGCTTTACTGGCAACTCGGTCTGGCATACATTTGATCGGGGCAATACCAATCTCAAAATTATCCATCCGTATATGAAAACAGCCGCGCTCATTATTCCTCTCTATAATTTTGAAGCAGATGATATCGATCTCATCTATTGTTTCGAGACCGATGACACCTTGGAATTCCGAGAGAGGGACGATAAGTATTCCTGGCAGCAGACAATTGGCCCACATGGGCACTAGACTGCACATTACACAGAAAATTGGCTCATCGAGCATCTCATTCCCCACGTGTTGGACTACTACGAGGAACGGGAAAAACTCGATCCCAAACGTGTCTTGCATTGGAAGCTGAGCGTCTTGAGTGCCGCATGGAACACCCCTACCCCGCTTGCCCAAGTCACTCTTCCACAAGAGCTTGCCGTTTATGTGAATCGAATCCAACATTGGCTGCATAGCTGCCGTGGAGGCTGGTATCTCTCCTGCCATTTCCTGCGTTCCTATTATGCAGCCCTCGCCGACTTTATCCGCCACAGCAATCCTTCCCATCTGAAAGAGGGCACCATTATATACTGCCAGAAACAACTTGTGGCTGCTGAGATCGTTCTTCGCGATGAGCAAGGAGGAAACAGGCCCGATCGCGATAGACTCACGGAGGCAGGAGATTTACTTGAGAAAGCGGCACAAGGAACGCACCAACGCCAGATCGATTGGCTGATACGAAAACTCGATGAGCATGTTCGCCGTATTGTTGTAGCCGAGCATGAATACTCACGCGTAGCAGAATACCTCTCCTGTGTCTTTATTTCCCTCCTAGAAGATGGGGTCATTCATTCCAAGCAGGAAGAATTGAATAAAGCGAGAGAGACCCTGCTTCCACTACTGGACCTCAGTCGTTTTGAGGAACGTTATGTACTATAAACAGAGTAAGTACCTACAATGGCAAAGACGATTAGCCATCTGGAAAATCCTGAGGAGCGAGCCTTCTTTCTTTATTCCTGAGCTCACTACTGCTGTGGGTTAACCTGGAGGGAAATCACCTCCCCAAGTTAGTGAAGCACTTACACTCTCTTGTTCCTAATGGATGCACGACCGACCTATGCATGATAGTGCATAAATTTCTGTGCACTATCATGCATAGGTTGTGAGAGATGATAGCATCTATTTTCCCTCTACTTTAGGTCATCTGCCGTCCTTTTCCCGCTCACGCTGTGCCTTTCACCGGCATTGTGACTTTCAGGTGAGGAAACTGTCTTCTATCTCATCTATGATAAAGGCTGTGGCAGGAGAAACCATCTCAATGTCATGTGCTCGAATTCTAACCGATCCTTTTTTCATAAACGGGAGGGTACACTCTATCAATTCAGCAGATGATCACGAATCAATCATTGCAGGCCAAGATGTAGAAATGTTATTCCCATCCCTTGTAGCCATTCCTCGGCCGGCTACAGATGCTCTGTAATGATGCATTCAATGCTCTGGCGGGCAGTTCGATCTGGGGGCACCCTCAATGGATTTTAGCTTGGCATTGCGTGCCTCCTTTGTCTCACTAGAGCGCTTGATGACTCTGGCACTCGAGCGTTGGGGGGGGGATTGAAAATGGGCTACACTATCGACGCGATCACAGCATACGGAAGGATGATTCTCATTTGGGCATGTATCATATGCCACATCTGCTTGTCATCTTCAACAATACAGAGTTTGGTCTGTTTGCTCATCAGTACGAAACTAATCTTCCCCATGCTCGGTGCACCTTTTTGCGTGTCAGTTCGACCTCTCTTGACACTGCTGGCCACCAGGTGAATGAGCTTGGTGAACTTTGCAACGGCCCTGGAATCTATTGGTCAGGAATCCTTGACGGGCATTAGTCTTTGAGGTTATAATTATTGCCGTGAACTTTTGTTCTCAAGAAGTAATATTTTTGTTTATTGTTGCTTGGAGCCTAAAGCAGGAAAAAAGTTACTATAAATAGAAGCGATAAGCAATGTAGTAATGTACCTAAATATTACATTGCTAGTTTTTTTGGGTAAATTATCGAACGGAACATTCAGCTTTAGGCAAGAGGAAGCGTCCGTTCATGCCTCTTTCTTAGAGTTAAAAACTCAAGAACTGGCTGATGGATAAACAGATCTGCTTACTTTAGCATGCTTCTGAGTGCACTGATCAGCAAGAGTAAGGAGGCTTCTCATGGAACTGGATATTGCCTTTCATTGGTGCGCCCAATGCCAACATCCTGTTTATGCCCCGCAACCGGGTATCTGCCCTATATGCAGAGAATCTCTCAAACCCCTAACCACTGATGCTCGTCCGGTATTTGCTCGAGAGCGCCGTATCCTACAATTTTATGGTCATGGTCCACTTATAAGGGATGCTGTATGGCGTGCTAGTAAGAGTCGGTATTACTATATTAATGGGAAGCAAGTAACACTTCCAGAGTCTGAACAAGTCAAGAAGGATCTAACAGACATCGCGGAGTATATCCGAGATAGTGATCACTACGATGCATTAGATCAACAGCTTATTCTTGATTATCAGCACCAACTCGAAGCAAACCGCCCACGTTTATTAGCATTGGAGGACGAGGCGTTCCAATTCATCCAGCATGCCGTTCGTCGCTTTTCTCGACGCACCATCATGGTTTCTTTTAGTGGTGGTAAGGACTCAACAGTAGTATCTGATCTGGTGAGAAGAGCGCTAGGGAGTTCGGATATCTTGCATGTGTTTGGAGATACAACACTAGAGGATGAGAATACTTACGAGTATGTACGTCTCTTTCAAGAGCAGAATCCCCTTATCCCCTTCTTCAATGCGCGTGCCGAACACAATTTCCATGAGTTAGTTGAAGAAATGGGACCACCTAGCCGGGTTATGCGCTGGTGCTGTACCATATTCAAAGCTGGACCCATCAACAATCTCCTCCAGAGCCTGGGAGATCAAAAAGTATTAACTTTTTATGGTATTCGTCGGGACGAGTCGCAACGCCGCAGCCAATATCACAAACTTACTCAAGGCAAATCTGATCGCTTAGGGACAGTTGTGAAAGTCGATCAGGAGGATGAGTTCAATGGAGTAACAATTGGGGCGAAAATCGGCCAGCAAGCAACAGGATCACCTATTATTGATTGGACCGAATTTGATGTATGGAATTATATTTTAAGCTACAGCCTCTTATTTAATAAATCGTATCGATTGGGATACAGTCGCGTGGGCTGTTGGCTATGTCCGCTCAATTCTGAGTGGTCTGAAACACTTGCAGGCATTTTCTTTCCGGGAGACGCTTCCCGTTGGCGTGCACAGTTAATTGACTTTGCTAAACGGATTGGCAAGTCAGACCCAGAAGATTATGTAGATGAGCGTGGATGGGTAAAACGCTTTGGGGGAGCTGGTCTACCTAACCGTTTCAGAGGGATAGAGGTCAAACCTTGTGGAGATATGGCAAATACAGTGCAAATTGAGGTTGATCGGCCAGTCAATGTTGAACTAGAAGAATTTCTCAAACCTTTAGGAAAAATTAACCGAGATCGTAGCAGACCAGCATTGGGCGAAATCTATCTTGAAGGGCGTCCCAATCAAGAATGGGATGCACTTGTCGTACAAGCACCCAAGAATAGCATGACACTACGCTTCACTGTGATTAACCCTAAGCGCTCAATAGAACGAATCACCCACTATTTCAAGTATCAAGCGTCAAAGTTTAGAACCTGTATCCAATGTACGGCTTGCTCTGCTGTATGTCCTCATGGAGCAATTACTATAAAACCGGAGCAACGTATCTACGAAATCGACCAGGATGTGTGTACGGGATGTATGGAATGTGTGACGCATTTTGGTGCGCGAGGATGTTTGGTTGCGGATGCTCTCCATACATCGCATGAGCGCCCACTACCTGTAATTAACGTACAAAGTAACCTGTAGGAACCTATATGAGTTTTGCAGAACATCAGACTTTTCATATACGTGAGGGGTGGCTATACAAAGGTATGGCCGCAATTAAGGCCAGTGAAGCTGAAGGGCATCTTCCAACGATATTTTTAGATCAAGATGCCCCCGAGAAGCTAGGAATTGGACAAAATATGGTACGAGCGTTACGCTTTTGGATGCAGGCGACCGGGCTAACTATAGAGCATTTCGAAAATCGTCAACGCTGCCAGAGACTTACCTCCTTTGGTCAACAAGTCTGGCAATATGACCGCTATTTGGAAGATGAAGCTACTCTTTGGCTCATCCACTATCATTTAGCATGCAGTGAGACTTTTGCAACAACCTGGTACTGGTTCTTCAACTACTTTTCAGCATTAACATTTGAAGTTTCGAGTGCAGTAGAGGTCCTCAACCAATGGGTTACCACAGCCTACCCAAACCAGAGCACTGCTCCCGGCTCTTTGAGAAAAGATCTCGACTGCTTGCTAAAAACCTATACAGTAAATGAAACGCACGCATCACCAGAAGATTTAATAGAGTCTCCCCTTTCACGTTTGCAGATATTACGCAAACTGGATAGTGATAACCCCAAGCGCTATTACGTAGAGAGGTTAAACTCAGGTCGCTTACATCCACTTATTCTGCTCTACGTATTAATCGATCGACAGCACCGAGAAAGAAATGGAATATCCCAAGTCGGTCTGGGTTCGGTACTGCGAGAGCCGATGAATGCGGGGCGCGTTTTCGGCTTGACAACAACGACTCTCTCGGATTTGCTCACAGAGCTAAATCGGGGCTATTCTGACTTGCATGTTCGCTTCGTACGCACAGCAGGGCTAGATCAATTAACATTGCCCGATCATAAGCCTATTGAGATTTTAGATCGCTATTATGGCGAACAAAAGTATTTACTAGATGAAGAGGGGGAAAACTTTTGAGTGTCTTTACAGCCGCGCTGCGTAAAGTTTCCTCGCATTTCCAGCGCTCCATTAATCTTGAGTATGATATAAAAGACTCAGAATATGTTGCAGGATATATCCCAACTCAGAATGGTGCGGATGCATTAGCTACCATCCTTAATAATGCCCTCATTAGTGGCCACCAACGTGCTCATCTCTTACACGCTGCGTATGGTTCAGGCAAATCTCTTTTAGCACTGGTTCTTAGTGCATTAGCAAGTGGCGATAGTATTCATGATGAAGCATTATCTCTCGTTAAAGGGCGACTGAAGCGCACATTCCCCGAACAGGCAAAATATGTTCATGCATATAGCACTAGCAATGTTCGCCTTCTACCTGTTATTTTGTCTGGCGATGAGGGACACTTTTCTACAGCTTTGCAGCGAGCTTTATCTCGTACATTAGTACAACACAACCTCCAAGAAATACAGCTCAATACTCAGTTCCAGGCAGCGCTAGAAATGATCGACCTCTGGAGAGAAAACTATCCAGATGCCTATCAACGTCTGCAGGATAAGCTCTCAGCAACTGGTTATTCCTTTTCTAAACTCATTCATGATCTGGACTGCATGCAGCCAAAGGCGTTAAGCATATTTGAGCAAATCTATCCAGAAGTGACTTCAGGGGCATATTTCGATAAATACTCAAAATCCGCGTTGGAAGGACTTTTTCGTACAACGGCAGAAGCGCTTCATTCTAAGGGTTATAGTGGACTATTAGTTATCTGGGATGAGTTTGGACGCTTTCTAGACACGCGAATTGGCAAAGCCTTTGGTCCCGAAGCAGCCTTTCTCCAATCATTTGCCGAGTTCTGCAATAGGAGTGGGATTCATCAGGTTCACCTTGTACTGATTGCGCACCAACTTCTACCAAATTATGCAGCTGGACTCCCCACAGCATATCAACAAGAGTGGGCAAGAATTGCAGAGCGATTTTATGTGCATGACGTTTCCAGTGAACCGAGTGTTACTTACCGTCTAATCACGGAGGCACTTGATACTCCTGACCATCAACTATGGACAGATTTCGTAGATCGACACCATCAGTATTTTGATCGATTGACGGTCTATTCTTTGGAGCTTGGACTGTTTGAAGAATTGGATGATGTAGCACTGCGCCAACAAGTTATTGAACGAACATGGCCCTTACATCCTCTTGTTGTCTATGCACTCCCTCGCCTCGCTAGCCGTGTAGCTCAAAACGAGCGAACGCTGTTCACATTCCTTGCCGCGGATGAACCTGGTACACTAGCAGAGCAGTTGAAAATACACAAAGATGAGAATTCTTGGTGGCTAGTAGGGCTAGATGTATTGTGGGATTATTTTGCAGATGCCATCCGATATGATACTCGACCAGGTGGAACACATACTATCTGGATGGGAGTGACATACGCTTTAAGCAAGCTCACCTCTGACGATCCCATAACCCGTTCTCTCATAAAAGCCTTAGGGATTTTACTTATTGTTAGCGATGTAAATGTTCAATCTCAGACGTATATTGGACATGCGATTCCAACGACTCAAGTTCTAGCCTGGGCAGTTGAAGCCTCAGATGAAAAAGTTGCTTCGTGCTTAGAGCAGTTGTCGCGCAGAAGGGCAGTTGTATTTCGTAGATCTGATGGATACTGGACGTTTACCCGCGGGAGTGATGTTGATCTAGACAAAGCGTTGCAAGCGATGCTTGAGCGTCATACCCCTACAAAATTACAGATGCGTCAACTGCTAGAACGTGATTTGCCATTAGATTTTCACCTCCCTCGGAGCTATAATCAGAAGCGAGGCATCATCCGCTTCTTTCATGGACTCTACCGTTGGCCCGACGAGATGAAAGATGTTTGTGGAGAAGACTTCCTCAAGCAATTAGGATCTCAGAAATATGCTGATGGTGCGATTATTTACGTATTAGCAACGACCTCGGTCGAACGAGAAGAGGCAATTAGTACTGTATGTAGTCTTCCATCAAGCCGTTCTATCTATATCATCCCTGATCAACCATTACTTATCTTGGAGCCTATGCTCGAAATCTTTGCACTACAAAATCTTGGCAATGATGCTACTTTTTTGCAGCAAGACGAGCGTCTTCGGGACGAGATTGCTTTTTTTATTGAAGATGCGCAGCGTCGTCTAAAGCGTACTTTACGTTCTTTGATAGACCTCAACCAGTTAGGCGCTACATGGTGGTGGTATGAAGATGATTCTTGGCATTCTGAACATATGCGGTACAGCGGTGGATCACGTTTATTATCCAAATTATGCCATCAGCATTTTGATAAAACTCCTCGCTTCAATAATGAGCTATTAAATCAGTATTCCCCCTCTCAACAGCAAGTTCATGCAGCGGAGAAGGTCATAGACGCTTTGCTCAGCCATTCATACGAGCAATTGCCGTATGATCTCAATTTATCTGGTCATGGCCCAGATTGGCTCATTCTACGAACACTTCTCGTTCATTCAGAATTGTTAGAGGAAACTGGTCCAAATAGTTGGCGCTTACGTAGACCAGTTCATAATTCTCTTCTCATGTTCGTCTGGGATACTGTACAGGAGTTTCTCGATCGATCCATAGAAAATGAACAGGAAGTGTCTCTGCTTATAGATCAGCTACAATCTCCTCCCTTTGGGCTACGGCGCGGCGTACTTCCTCTACTATTAGCAGCAACAATGAGACAACGCTTGCCTGTGTTGATAGTACGTCAGAGTAGAAAGATTATCTCTCCGGTCAATGGGCAAGTCTTTACTGCTCTATGTAAACAACCTGAATCGTATACTATTGAAGTTGGTCCTTGGGATACTCGCCATATAGCTCTATGGGATGCTGTCCAAGAATGTGTTTATCTCTTTCTCACTGAGCAAGAAAAGAAGCAACAGCAGCCTTTCAATACGCTTAGCTCAGGTCTTCTGCGTTGGCTTCAAAGTCAACCTCGTTATTGTCGAGATACTAATCGAATTTCATCTTCTGCACAAAAGTTTCGGGAACTCATCAGAAAAGGACAGCGCGATCCATTCCGTGTCCTCTGTTATGACTTGTTAGAACTATTGAATGAGAAAAGCATCAACGATCTCGACGGAGAAGCCTATAAACAACAGATGGTCAATAAAATCTCGGGCCTTATGAATGAGATCGCGGCCTCTTATCAGTTGTTGCTTTATTCTTTGGATCGTTTTGCAGAGAGTGCTTTTCAGTATGAAGCTGGCAGACCAACTGTACTGCATTCTTGGTTAGCCTCGTTGGAGCAAAGATCAGGTGTCGATTTAGATACTTTTCGCTTTAGCGATCAACTAGCACAGGATTTAGTACAAGCGATACGAAAAGAACCGACTCGTAGTGATGGACAGATTTGGCAGTTGCTATCGAAAGCCGTTTTGGGCATTCCTCTCTATGATTGGAGTGATCAGAGTGAGGAAACATTCAAGTATAAGCTTTTAGATATAAAGGAGCGCGTAGAACGGGAGGTACTCGTTCTGGCACAGGATGAAGCAGTTGTGAGGCTCTCTATTTCACTACCTGACCAAGGAGAACAAATTTACCGTTTCCGGCCATCTGAGTTATCTGAGCAGGGCCAACGTATTCTACAAAACTTTCAAGCCACCTTAGAGATATCAGGGAGACCTCTATCGACTGATGAGCGCCGCCAGATCGTACTAACACTGCTACATTCAGTTTTAGACGGATCGAGTCATGAGGACGAACATGGAACAGGTAAACGCAAAAGGCACTGATGTTATATACTTAGATAACGCAGCTACTACATTTCCAAAACCTGAAAGTGTTTACAGCTTTGCGGACACGTTTTACCGGTCATTTGGAGGCAATGCTGGTCGCGGGGGTAATCCACTGGCTCGAGAAGGCGTGCGGCTCTTGAATGAGACGCGTGAGCATCTCGCTCTATGGCTCGGAGTAAACTCGCCAGAGAATATCATCTTTACGCCTTCTGCAACAGAAGCTCTTAATCTTGCTATTCTTGGATCTAAATTGCTTTCGGGTGATACTATATATGTCACTCCATTTGAACATAATTCTGTGTTGCGTCCAATCGAATATCTGCGTCAGACGCTAGGGATTCAAGTGAGGCAAATCCCTTTTGCTTATAGGACCTACACATGTGAATTAGACAAGCTCTTTGCCGCTTTTCAGGCTGAAGCGCCAGCGATGGTCTGCATTACTCAAGCTAGTAATGTAAATGGACTTATGCCACCTTTAATCGAGATTGCTAGGCTAGCTAAATCAGCCAATCCACGTACTATAGTTGTGGTAGACGGAGCGCAAACGGCGGGGCTCTATCCTCTACCGTTTACTAATGACCTTATTGATGCATATATCTTCTCAGGTCACAAGTCTCTCTATGGACCCTATGGTGCTGCGGGCTTAGTGTTAGCTTCTTCATGGCGGCCTCGTCCCCTCCTCTTTGGTGGTACAGGTACAGTTTCTGAAAGCGTGCAAATGCCTACTCGTCTTCCTTCAGCTTACGAGGCTGGTAGTCATAATATCTGGGCAATTGCAGGGCTGAGATCAGCTCTACAGTGGTTAGGCGAGGTTGGGCGCGATACTATTATTGAACATACCTTAGCACTGTCTCATCAACTTCAGGATAAGTTAAGAGAGGTTCCTGGCGTTGAAATATTTGCACCTCCTTCAAGCACTTCGTGGTGCGGTATAATCTCATTTACGGTAGACGGTATAGCTCCACAAGCTGTAGAGTTAGCACTCGGAGCAAAAGATATAGCTGTGCGTGCAGGTTTACATTGCTCACCCTGGGTCCACGAGTGGATGAGCACAAAAGAGCTTGGGGGTACGGTGCGCGTGAGTGTAGGCTACTTCAACCAACCAGAACATCTAACTCAAATAGAAAAAGCGCTTCTCGATCTTGTTAGTTAAGGGGCAAGGTTAGAGGTAAAAAAGATTATGGGGCCAGGATAAAATATATAGAAAAGCTCTGGCTGGCTTAGGAAAGCTAGCCAGAGTCATTATATGTAGCAAATTAGAAAAGATGCCATCAATTCAAATCTACGTTAAGATACCGACGAGGATGATGGTATGAATGTGTCAGGGGCTTCCCGCAAGTCGGCACTCAGTATAAACGGAGGAAATTCTTCATCCCGAAGTGTCAGCTGATCTCGCACGTATTGGCGGTATTCAATCGCAGGCTCGACACAATAAAACATCAATTCATCATCGGTTGCTTTCCCATGTGGAAAAAGTAGTTTGAAGAGAGCTGTAGCTACCCTTTGCACGGCCTTCTCATCTCGGATATCCTGCGTTCCTCGCACTTTTACGCGTCGCACAATATGTTGTTCATGGCCATCCTGATTCCTTAGACGATGAAGAGCTTCGGACAAGTAATCCGCTGCCAGCCCGAGTTCGCGTGTCAGTGCTTTGTCAGCTACATCGATCTTAGGCAGATGCCATCCTGGGAGAAAAGCGTGGATACGATGGATTAAAGCAGACTCGTTGAGCGGATATGGCAGTGCATCAAACCATCGCTGGTGCTTCGGCAGACCGTTCTCGCTCATCTCGATATTTCCCAGAAAGCCTAGAGAAGCATCGGCTGATACCTTCTTGACTCCTCGGTGGTATGAACCCGACTCCATATAGTCCTTGAGGATTCCACCAACCTCACGAGGATTGTCAAACTGAATGCTCTGCACTTCGTCGAAAACGACTACATCATTGAGTGCAAGAAGTCCCGGCATCTTACGCATACTAAGATTGTAGAAGAGAGCAGCAGGAGTAACTGCGCCCCCAGAGATAACATGGGTGTAGGTAGAAAGGTTTTTATAAATGTAGGTTTTGCCGGTGCCTTTTGGAGCCAGTTCGAATATGTTCAGATTCTTTTGAACTATGGGCATTAATCTGGCCATCAAAATGCGTCGTTGTGGTTCAAGCGGATACGCATCTGGATTGAGACCTTGAGAATGGATCAGAACTTCACGCCATTCTTCAACGGTGAACCTCTCTCTTCGTTCAGCAAAGAGTTCGAAATCGAAAGAGGACATTTGAATTGGTTCGAAACGGTCCATGCGAAGACGCATAGGACCCTGTTCCGAGAGGCTATCTGGCTCATATAGAAGACGGCCAGCTCCCCAGACACTTCCCGATAGTAGCATTTCGTGTTGATCCACCAACTCATCGTCTATATAGGCATCACTGATGTCTAAAGTTGGAATGACCAGTACGTAACGATTAGCTTTCAAGTCAGTAAACACCTTAAACTCATCAATGAGTGTGTAATGGCCTAGACGTCTTAGCTGGGCTTTAACTTCTTCGCGTTGTCCCGGCATGGGGAGGTGCTTTGCAATGAAAGCAGCCATGCGTCGCCTAGCTTCCTCCGCTGGAATTCCTGTAAAGAAACGGCGCACCAGCCATTCGCCCACATAGGACGGTACTGATCTTGGTGCCTCCTCAGAGACGAGGCGTTTATCAACTGCTACGGCCCCATAATACATCCGAAGCTTTTCCTGTACATTCATGGTTTTTAACTCCCTAGTGCCCTCTCTCAGCGAGAAGCTACTCGAATAGACTATCTAATTGGCTATAATCGCCTGCCATACGCTCCTCAGGCGTACGCTCAACAGACAAAGGTCCTAATAGATTTAATCTCAGAGGACCAATAGTACGCCCTTCATAGTTCAAAACCATCTCTACAGTATCGACGGGACCCGATACCTGTGGGCAGACCTGAAATGGCCCGAACGGCATTATGGCATGAGCTTGAATACTATCGATTCGAACACGCATGTTCAGCTGCTCGCAATAGATACGAATATTCGTCACTTCGCTTTGATTCGGGTTATTGAGCACTAAGCGGACTTCGCCGTTCTGCTCTTTTTGCAAAGGCCGCACTGCTGTTGCCCGCACAATGATATCGAGGTAATGTGGCTTCCCAAAGCCTCCTACCATGATCGGAACAAAGACTTCGCTTAACGAAAGCCCACCGTGTTGACGAACAACGCGACGCGCCACTGCTCGATTCTCAATAGGTATCAAGTATGTTTTCTCAATTGGCAGATCATAATCGGTGCCACTCACAATCACCCAGTCAGATGCCAAATTAGCTCTTTCATCCATATTGAGTGATCGGGAAACTTCGTACAGGCGATGATGGGGTTGGGCGCCAATAATATTAGGGCGTGCAACTGGCTCGTCCTTCAGTAAGTCGGTCCAGCCATGGTCAGCACTGATAAGCAGACGTAACTGATCCTTCTGCTGCTGTAAATACGGCTGACTCTTCACAGCTTTTACCAACTCTTGGAGAACGTAGCGCAATGAGACTCGAGCATGCTCCACGAAGAGACCAGGATCAGTGTAGCGATGAGCAAAGGAGTCAACATCAGACCAGACAAGTATGTACAAGTCACTCTGCACAGCAAGAGCTTCTGTCATCTGTTCAATTTGAAATACAGATTTTACAACAGCCTGGGGAACTCGCTGACGAAGCAATTCTTCACGTCGACGGCGAGCGTTCTCTGTCTGCGGGGAATCCTCAAGCCAAGCCATATCTACAGGGAGGCCAGCGACAGTTGCTAGCATCCCTACATCGGTTATTGTTGGCAAACTCGCGATTGCAGGCACGGGTTCCAATATCCAAATGCCTAACGTGTTAGCTTCCTTCTGTAGAATTTCGGCCATCTCATAAGCAAGGCCATCAATAAGTAAAACGATGCAAGACCCAGCCCCAGGCGAGGGCTTGGCAAGACGGCGAATCTCGCGATAGGCAAGCGGAGAGGATGGAGAAGAAGGAAGGCTTTTCAATTTAGGATAGGCTGCCGAGATCCACCTTGCGAAGGCCGCATCAGCAGAAAACAATGTGTGAGCGAGTAAACCCTTCTGAGGTCGTCCCAATCTTCGCCAGGCCCCAAGAGCAGGCAGAAACTTTTGTACGAAGAAGCTTTTCCAAGAGATAAGGCCGGATCGTGCATCATCTATCGTTTCAGCACTTACCTGCGGTATCTCTACCTCACCAGCAATGGTTAGTATATCGCAAAAGGATTGAAACTGTTCTGCGGCTACTGGCTCATTGTCAAGTAGCCAAGCGAAATGAGAACGGATATCCTCTACAGAGAGGGGAATCGCTGAGGTGAGACTTCCAACGCGTTCAAGCAAGACATCGAGTTCAACTTTGAGGCGGCCACTGGTAGATACGAGATAACCTTCCGTTGGCAAGGTCTCCAGTTCTGTCCGAAGTAAAGTTGTCAAAACCTCCAATCGCTGCAATCCTAGTACATGGGGATCCGGTCGTGTGAGCGCTGTTAGTAATGCCTCTAATCCTCGTACACCAGGCATAGTCCAGTGAAGCTCATCCAATATACCTGTTCGTAGAAGACGAGGATAACTTGAAAGAAGTGACATAACAAGCAGCGACGGAGCTGCATATGGATCGCATAAAGCGCCAGGTTTGTCGATAGTCCCAACAGCCATGGTTGGTCCGTATTCCATCCACGCTTGACATACAAGAGGTTCACGCAGTTCGGCTTCAGAACGAACAAGAGCTTCTACAACAGATGTAAGAGGTACATTGGCATCTGGGGTTGCGAGCTCAGGTAACCCAAGCACACGAGAAAGAAGCAACCGTAATAAAGGTACTCTTTCCAGATGTGGCGGGTAGAGCCATCGCCGAGCCAGATCTAGTGTGAGAGCAGATGGAAGTGGACTGTACACATCCTCCAGTTGAGATAAGAGATCCTTTGGTCGATGAATCTCGCGCAATCCTTCCAAAGGAGTTGGAATCAACTCAATAAGCCTCTCGTCTGCCAACCAAATGTGAAGATCATGATTAAGAGACTGTTGAGCCTTTACCAGATTACTACTGAAAGGTATGAGTTCTTCGCCACTCCTTGCAGCCAGACTATTTGGTGGCATTTCTTCATTTGGAGCAAGGATATGCAGATGGAGCGTCATATCGAGTGGTCTCCTATGTTGTTCAGAGAACCAGTTAGCATTGCGTCTCGATATGCTCGCAGTATTTCTTCGAGAGTGTCAAAATTCCGCTCTCCAGCTTGTACTTGGCCAGCCATAGTCAACACAAAATTGGCGAATCGTCGCATATCTTCTGCTGAGACTCCTCTGCTTTGCTGACCATTCGCGCATTGGTCACGTTTCGGTGTTGAGGTGATGACAGTTTCTGGGGTAGCATCTTCTTCCGTTATATCCCTTTCAATGGTGGGATCAACTTTGATCGAGCTGGCAGAAGGCTTTGTACCATTCGCTCCTACACGGTAAGAGTTCGCTACCTGCTCCTCATCAGTCGTAAAGGACTCGCTGGATTGTTTGCTCTGGCTATTATCCGACAAATCAGCATCGGGCTTTGGCCCGCTTGATTGAGAAGCTTGAAACTTCGTGACGATATCGAGCAGGCTATGCAGTAAATCTTTATCTAGGCAATCGCCAGCAAATTTATCCCATGCCTCACTAGTTGCCTCGTTGGCTGTGCGTAGTCGTGCTGCTGTATTAATCTCATTGGACATCTTTGAAATCTCTGCCAACCCATCGATAATCTGTTCAACACGAAGAGGTGCTTCATGAGGAGAAAAACCGAGGGCGCTGGGCAACATGCGAGTATAAAAATCAGCGGCTGCGAGGCGCTTCGACTCTGATGCTTCTTTGACAACCCTGAGGAAAGCCTGCCCTTCACGGGTAGCAAGTCCATACTGCATAATCACGCGAGAGGCATAAGGCCCGTAATCACGATACCATCGTCCTAAATCTTCTCCGATGTCCTCAAGGGCTTTCGTGGGGGATGTGGAATCAAGGGTGTTAGGGATATATGCAATCGCGTCTCGTGGAAGCCGCGCAGCTACAGCCTTGGCTATACTTTCGGCCAGTGCTGCTTGATCGGACGTGAGTTGGATAGGTAAAGGAAGGCTTATACTACAGCTGACTCGTGATTTTACCAGAGCTTTGACCTCATCAATTCCTGGCTGATGAAAATCCCACCCTCGTGTTCCTCGCACCTCAGCTTTGTAAATGCCCATGTAAGCCGCAAGAAGGTAAACGACAAGATTCTCTGGACACCAATAAGGAGGATGCAGGAGGGGTTGTAGATTATCATAAACCATTTCACCTGATATAGCCTTTCCAAGAGGTAGAGCTGCTTCGATTATGCCCCACATTTCTGCGCTCTCAGCAAGTTTAGGTTGGGTGTGATCTGGTATAGTCAGGCTTACCGTTTGTTTAGGATCACTTTTCTTTTTTTTACCTATAGATACTATACCAAGTGGAGCCAGTGCTTCGGTGTATACGCGTCCTGGCAGCCCCCGCATTTCGAGTTGTCCTCCTCCGTTGAGAAGTGTCTCTATTACCTCACTGTTGATCTGGCCTCCAACAACGTCATGTTTAGCTATCACGTCCGGAAACTTTTCGGTCAGTTTTTTGGCGGCTGCCTCGGCAATTAGAGTGGCGTCGTCAAAATGTAGGGATCTCGTGTGGTCCATAGGCGTATACCAGTCGAGGCGGCTTGCTTCATACTCCTTGCTCAGCGCTGTAAGCAGTTGATATACAGCTTCTTCCAGCTTCTTTTTGGCTACTTCTGATGTTCCTAGCCGCCGATCCTCGGCAACCGCTTTTGCGGCTTCATAGCGTTTAATGAACTGATCGAGAGTACCAAGTGGTTGACGCACTAGCCCAACAACTGCGCCAGCCTTAGCAAGCTTTCCTGCTGCGATCTTAGCTTCTTGATGTAATTTTCCGGTAATAGCATCTGCCCGCGTGACTGTCGCGACCAGAATAGTTCCCTCCTGAGTTGAGCCAGGTACCAACTTACTGGCCCTCTCGACCAGCTCACGCCCTGTTACGAAATGACGCGTAAACTTCTTCTTCAGGTTTTTAACTGTAACCTCATAACTCTCATGTATGGGGAATGGCGGAGCAGCCTTGATCTTGCTGAGATCCTTGTATTTTTTGAGCTTGTCTACAAGTTCGGTACCAGTTATCTCTTTATAGCTGATCGTATATCTCTGAATAGCACGCTCCACCTCTATCGGACGCGGTCCTCCACTGGACTCTAATTGATAGCCAAATTCTTCGTCTTCTACGAAATCTCCCTCATTAGTAAAGCGATGTAAAACCTCTTCGAGATGCTGATCTGCTGGCACATTAAGCATCTCTGCGATACCTTTTAGAGTGGGGTTGGGCAAGGTTGCACGTCTATCAAGGAAGCTGAGGAGCGTCACAAGATTTAGTACGCGTCGTGCCAGTGGATCGCCTTGAATAGACGCTTCTGCACGCTTCGATGCCCGTGCTAAACTATCATCTATTACTTCAACGCTTGACCAGTTCCTGGTAAAGAAGCGAAAAATTTCATCCAGTGTCACCAGGCTAAGTCGTTCTGCCTGGCTTCCCAGATAGACAGGATGATTTCTTATGAAATCATAAAAGCCGTCTTCAGTTTTGAGATCGAGATACTGAAAGATTGATCGATCGTATTGTCCAAAAGTGTCAGCGATATAACCGATCGCAGCAACAACAGTAGGGTGCAGGGGATAATATCCTGCAACTGCCTTTTGTATAGTTTCGCGATCCTCTTTTAAGGAGCCAAAGCAGGTCGTATGAATCTGGCATAAATCCTGCATTTGTGGATGGCTGTCAGGATCTATTGGAGCATTTTGCTTTCGCTTCAATGCCTTCGCAATAAGCCTATCATACCGCTTCCGGTCCATCGGATAGGTATGGAAGCGTCCCTGTAAGCTGGCCCAAGCCTGGTAGCCAGCTTCACTCTCGCCTCGGAATTGTTCAGGTATCACCTGAGTAGCAACTACTGAAAAGCAGTTATCTGTGTTGTGAATCCAATGTATAAGCGGATCAAGAGTTCGGATGATGTCCATCTCATGCCGCGCGTTGAACTTCAGATGCTGAGAAAGCTCATCAATGAGTAAGGCAATACCTACTATCCCACGTGATTGAAGCTCTGGCCAGGCACTTTCGAAGACCTCTCGTGGTAGTGCACTACCAAAGCCGATAGGAAGCTCATTCGTAGTTGCCTGGAAACCACTTCGCCAGATTTCAAATGCTTCAAACTCATTTGCATCCAGTGCTCTCTCAAGAGAAGCTCTAGTATGATGAGAGGGATGATTTCTTAAAAAGGCATCCAGCGGGGCAGCAAGATAGGAGAGATTTCCCCTGTCAACATTTTGTAGCCATTGTACTGCTTTCTCATATACCGTCGGTACAAGGAAAGGGCGACTGGGATCAGCCCCTTTAAGAAGGGGATGCGTCTCAATAGCTCGGCGAAAGGATTGCAAGATCAGTTGAGAAAGAGGCAGACTTTCTGTCCCAACAACTGGTACTACCAGATAGGATCCTTGGTTAGTGAGCGCCTGCAAATCATTACGCAACCATTGGTCAAAACCTTGGAGGGCTTCTTTATTACCTAAAGAAGTGAAGATATCGTAGATCATGACAAGATCGAGAGTTTTACCAGTACCAAATGGTGATACGAGCAGAAGATTGCTTTTTCCTTGATCTAGCTCACCTCGTGCAGCTCGCGCTATTGCCCGAAAAAAGGTATGTTCTGTTTCTGTGGGCAGAAATGCTTTTCGGCAATCCCGCCGGTATCTGCCCTCGAATGCCTTGTTTAATTGCACAAAAGCAGTGAAAGCAACCTGAGTTTCTACAATCTCATCTAAGTTTGGAATGCTATCATCTGTCATGGAACGTTTTCTCCCATTCTCCCTCAAGGTAACAGCGCTCTGCATTGGTAAGCACAAGTTCCACTACACGGTGTGTCGGCAAATTAGGTACTTCTTCGAGAGACGGAATAGACCAATCTACTCCATAGGGGTAACTCAGTACAAGGTTGCAGGGACTTGTCCACTCACATAGCCCCGTCAAAAAGGTAAGGGGTTCACTTGGATGGGCGTTAGACATCAATTTCCAGATGGTTCCCGGTATATGTACAGCTAATGTGTGAGTACAGAACAAGGAACACTCACGTAGCAGGAACTGCCGTACAGCTTCAGCAGTCAGGTAGCCATCCATTGATCGCCCATAAAAAGGAGGGCCTTTTTTGAGCCTCTCAATAGCTTCTGGGGATGTCAGGTCGCAATATAGCCCATTAAGGTCTTGGGCCAGCTTACGCAGCAGTATACCTAGTCTCTCCTCTATAGAACCAGATCCAGAAAGAATCAGTGTAGGCACGCGGGTATGTTCCACGGCCTTTAGACGTAGTTTTAGCGTATCTAGTACCGCTTTTTCCGATTGAAGTAAATTTTTTAATTCTTCCATAAAATTTCTTCTGCACCTATTCCCGCTATAGGTCTCACTTGATCCAAACCAGAGGATGTTATGCGTATGACGAGGCCGCGGCGTTCTAATGCGGCAAGATCTTCAAGAAATCGCTCTCTATGAAGAAGGAGAGGCGAAAGCAGATGATGTACGTCCGCAAGCCTCAGATAAGCAGTACCACTCGGCCACCATCTCTGCAAGGCATATCCTGTTAACTCAGGTCCTAGTTGTGAAAGGCCGGTTGAGTAGCGAGCACTTGGAGCTTGGTGAAGTAGTCCTAGCACTCCAAAGCCTTGGACCGAATGGAGGCTCGTCAGAAACAAGCTCGCATCGCGTTGAGGCTGTTGAGTTGCTTTCGAGGTAACTCCTACCCCATCGCTTATGAGCATTGCTACTATCTCTTTAGTGTCAGCCATCCCTCCATTAGCCGCAATTTTGGGCAAAATCACTCGGCAAATGTGGGAGGCAATCTCCGCGTCTGGGTTAGCTGCAAGTTCGACATAGCATATCCCTCGCGAAAGAGGTTGAGCAAGCGAAGGATCACGCTCTAGTAGTTGATAAGCTAACGGGGTAAGTTTAGTATCTTGCACCAGCCCCATCGCACGAGCCCATGATTGATGACCTTTGACTTTATTTTCGTGGAAGCCAGTTATATCAACAAGCGTCCTTACTACGAAGCTATTACTATCTCGCGCTGCGTTAAGCAGTTCCGCCAGAGTAGTAAAGTTGAGATTTATCTGCCGACCAACTCCTACTGTCATTGACGGACTCCATTCTCCTCACTTGCTGATAACAATCGCCTTTGCGCGGCGCGGGCGGCTGCACGCATCTCTTGACCCTCTTCAGATTGAGCCGCAAGAATGAGTGCTAAATCGCGCACTGTTTCAGTAAGCATTCGTATCTCTCTTCTTAGAGAGCCTAATTCAGATTGATCGTTCCTTTGAGTAGAACCAGAACCTTCTGTTGCATCTGCCAACACGTGTTCTCGTACTTCTGTAAATGCCTCCTCGAGTTGTCGGCCTAAGCGGTGAAGTTGATTTTCCCAAACCTCGACACGAGCTTGAAGTGCAACTGGATCCTCCAGTCTCATATCTTGAAGATCGAGGTCAACGCCTGCTGGTCGAAGCTGCTGTGTTGCCTTAGCCAAATCCTCCTGTAAATGGACTCGTGCCTCTACTAATGCCGCAAGGGGTGCCGCATAGGTTTGTACTTTGTTCGGAGAAATCTGATTGATAATTTTGCTAACGGCTTCGAGTCCCATACCCCCTTCAACAAAAGCGCGCGCCAAGAGACCGTAGCGTAACTGCAAATCTGAGTAGACGACCTGCCGCCCGACACGTCGGCCTTCAGGAATAATCCCTTGAGACAAATAGGCATAAAGTGTTCGTTGACTGACGCCAATTGCTTGAGCGAGTTCATCCGCGTTGTATACAGTTAACATATTTTACTGGCCCCTTCTTTGCAACTTCGCTGCAATCATGCATAGTTTAACAGAAGAGAATGAGCATGTCAACATCTATATATCCGAGACTTTATCATAAATTACGGAGATAATCCGGATGTTTGAGAGATAGAGAAGTCATATGAGAAACTATTATCAGCATCTTTTGGCTATGTACGTTTGTTCTCCATCCTAGCTCAGGTTGACATGGGCCCGGGAGTCATGCCACTCTCTTGATAAACCATCTGTTGCTGTGATGCCTCTAGCAGGAAATGGGGGGAATCGTGTATTATTGAGTGAAGAGTTCGCAACCATCACGCACCCTTGAGAGAAGACGATTTTTGTCGATAGAAAGAGTATGCGCATCACACGCAGTCACATGGAAAAGGATATGCCTATTTATGACTCGAAAAAATAGGAAATTCCCCCCACAGGAGGAGCCACCGCGGCCATTGACCCAGGTTCGGTATGTGATTACCACCGGGCCACGAACGAACGATCCAGTCGATGGCTATTATGCCTTATTCCACGAGGGATTCTCCATATGTAGTGGAGAAGGAGCAACGCGAGAAGCCGCTATTGCCGATCTACTCCCCAAACTAGAAGAACACCTTTTGAGGGAATGGCAAGAGAGTAAGCACCAATTACTTCCCCCTCCTCTCCCTACCAATGCGGAGGTCAGCACGATTACCGTCTCCATCCCTGATATCTTTGGAGAGAGATATGCCCTCCCCGACGAACAGAGGCGGAGAAAGATGCAAGAGCGGCTACGAGTCGCTATTTACCTCAAGAAATTACCGGATTGGTGGGATGAGAGTATCAAAACGCACTTTGCCTCTCGATTACCCGAATGTCGCATCTATGCCACGAAGCAGGGATGGCAGGTGGTTGCTATTTACGATGAGGCAGAACACCCAAAGAAAACCTCCCTCCTCGACGACATCCGTGCAGGGGCAGTGGATATCATCCTGGTCCACAACCTCTACGATCTCAGCCGTGATAAGCATGAGGTACTCACACTCTACGAAGAGATGAGAACCGCTGGCGTCCGTCTGTACGAAAAAGGGAAGGGTGACTTTGAGTCTCTCTTGCAAAAGGATGAGCGCTTCACGAACTTCATCTATCAACTCGATCCGACTCTCCGACCTGAATGGGTTGATACCTATACAGCTGCGCGACGGAGCCAAGAACCTCATACAACTCCCTCCACATCAGCAAAAGAACAGGAGCATGCGATGACCTATATTGAGGAGAGAAATGCGAGTCTAGACCTCTCCCGCAGAATCAAGCAGGACATTGAGACGGCTATCTATCTTTGCGCCCCCACAGAAACAGAGCTTGCTGAGCAGGAAACACGCTGTAAAGCACTGGCAAAGGAGCAGGGATTAAAAGTCCTGGCTATTTTTCAAGAACTTGTCACCGATGGAGGGAAGGAGAGACGGCGTGCTCTTGTACGCATCTTCCTGCGCCCGATCCCATTTGAGATCATTATTGTGGACGACATCACCCGATTGGCACCAGAGCGAGAGCAAGCAAATGAGATTATCGTAGAACTCTATAAGCAGAACTGTTATGTGCTTCCTGTCACAGAAGACGACTTCAAAAGTGTCGATCAATGCCTCGAAGATGAGGACAAACAGAGGCAGCAAGAAATGGGAAGTGGAGTATCTTCTTAGCTACAGCCCGATCAGCATTACCGCCTTCCGCTGATGTTGACCAAAGCATGCACTTGCTTTCTAGTTTCCCCTTTCGGCTTTTATCGTCATCTGTCAGATGGGTGACGATATGAGCATACTATGTTTCAAAAAAATCTCTCTGATACTTGTCCTTAATAAAAAGCTTGCTATGCTGCGAAACGCATTGACAAGCCGTGTTACACTAATTTCGGCATTCTACAACGATAGGATATTGCCATCGTTTGATACTGCCAAGCGATTATTCTTCTGTAACCAGATCAAGGAGATTCTAGTTTGCTAGATGATGATAGTTTACATGCTCTAAGAACAACAGCATTTCACGAATCAGGCCACGCAGTTGTTGCCAGGTTGCTAGGAGTTCCGATTAACTGGATAATACTAGAGTACATTAAACAATATAATACATGGAATGGTGAGCATAACGGCTCTTTTGACTCCGTTATTCGTGATTGGATGTGGGACACTCTTCACTTGGAGAATAAGATCCCCTATGACAATTTGAGGTATGAGTACCCAACGTCCGATGAGCCATATCAGGAATATAAAAAAATCAGGGACCGCTGCGTCATTGATTACGCTGGGCCCGTAGTCCAAAGATTGTTCTATAAACGGATAGGGCAAGAGAACAATCCAAAGGTCTCAGAAGGATGTTCCAATGACATTGATCGAGCAACTATGCGTGTACAGGAGAAGTTTCAGGAACAAGAAGCAAGGGAAAAAGAACTTGCTTATGCCGAAAGCTACGCTGAGAAAATTCTGAGCAATGAGACAGTATGGAGAATGATAGAAGATTTAGCTGAATATATGGTCAATACTATCATTCATGGTCAAAAAGAAGCAGAGGAGCACGATCTCACTAAAAAGTATTGGTTCATACGCCAAGATATTTATGCATGTTTTGTAAACAGCCTCACAGGAAACGGCAATTGAAATATTGTAAGACGACAAATCAGGGTTGAATCTTCGATTATCTGCCTTTAGGTAAATCACAGATTTCATTCTCCAGAGTCGCTTTCATCGAAAGGAGGCATGGTATGTTTTATCTCTGTATCGGTCCTCAGGCAAATATCTCCCCAGTCGGAAAGATGGATGAGAATATTCACCGGTGATGTTTGTTGTTCTACATAGACCGCAACTTCAGCCAGTTCTCCACCAGCAATGGATGTGTATGCACTTATAAAGTGACGTTCCCGAATAGTGGTGTATCCTAACTCGTGTGCATATTCTCTGGCGAGATCAAGGAGGCGCTCGGTAGTCAACATATAGATGGGCACGCGTATTTCTATCATCCCTGCGTCCAGGTTCAGAGGAATGCGTTCAGCATCGCCGTAGGTCACGAAAGTCAGGGCGTTCCCAAAGCTTACATAACAACGACCTTCACGCCATGCTCCATTCCAGAAAACGGCAAAATCCTCTCCGTCTGGTAGCGCTCCTGTTTCTACTACAAGAGGGATACCATACTCTTCATCTTCAGCTATGTGAAGGATTCGGTGGCCTATTACTGAGGTTGCATGGTACAGCATCTTCATCGTTTTCCTCCCTCAAAGTACCTGTTCTTCTTGAGTTTTATTGAAGATCACGGGACGGTATATATCCTCGGGCCGCTGTATCTGTCACAAATATTGTCAATTGATGTTCCTGGCGATAATCTGATCTCTGAATATATGCCAGGTTTGCAACGTAAATTATTTTGTCACGGGCACGTGAGTGTGCAACATTGATCAAGCGCGTGGCATTAGACGCAATGTCCTCCTCCCCCCAGACATCCGAAGTAAATGTCCCTATCTTGAGGGGTGGGGCCTCGACGATATCGAAGATGATCACTGGGCATTCGAGGCTTTGAAAACCATGTGCTGTCCCTACATGGACCCGATGGAGATAGCCATGCTCCCGCAATTTGTCCCGTAGGTGTTTCTTCTGGGCATTGTAGGGTGTTACGATACCGACCAAAGGTTCCAGGCTCTCAGGTAATTGGGCGAGGAGCTGGCGAACTAACTTTACTACGCACTCCACATGATAGTCGTTATATTTGGAGTAGCTTCCCTCTGGACGCTTTGTTTGACAAATTTTTGGTTCCTTCCACCCTTTTCCTCGATCCACATCTCCCGTATCAACGAGCAGTGACGGACATTGTGGCAATGGCTCGAGGCGAAGTGGTATACGATGAGAATCCAGGCGGTTCTTTAGTCGGCCACCGTAGATGTTGACTGAGATGGGGTCCGCAATCTCTGGTACCATCCGCGCTTGTTGAGTCAGCATCACGACCTGTCCATCGTCTGTATCGGCATCAGAAAGTTTTATTTCAAGATGCGAGAAAATGTCAGTTCCTAACCAATAGGCTGCCCGTGGTTTCGCCCGTCGATTTTTCAGTTTCACAACAGGGGAGAACTGTCTTTGATCACCCACAATATTTGCGTGCTGAGTTGCATGTTCCACTGCTACCAAAATCAATGCCATTGATGACATTGATGCCTCATCGATAATGACAGCGTCCGCTTTTCGTTCTCGCAGGTAGGGATTTGTTGTCATTGCAGTCAGGGTTGCACCGATCAGCAGAGCATGATCAATCACATTTGCCGTTAGAGCCCGCTCCTCGTCTCCAATATCCTCCAGGCGCATCGCAATCTGTACGAGCCTCATACGGTGTTGCTCCAGATCTTCTTGTGCTTCTTGGACAGCCCTATCCCCCTGCTCTATAGCCTGCTCATCCTGCTCGATCAAAGCAGTAAGTTCTGTGATCCGTTCGCTTATAGGAGTATGCATCTGTTGTTGTACAAGTAATTCCTGCTCTTCACGCTCCAGGATGCTTAGCTGCTCTGTTTTCTGCGTTAGTTGATCAACAGCGGTCGCTCGGTTCTGCTTACAATCCTCTATCTCTCCCTCCGTACGGTCGATATCTAGAGATGCAAACATTACTTCATCAGTGAGAGCGGTAAGCCTTTCTTTATTGAATCGATTACCAGGTTGTTCCCACCAGTCCCGTGTCTGAAAAACACTGAGTGCGTGTTGTTTCTTGAGGTGTGTAGCTTTGCGAGTCTTGAGCAACTCGTCCTTTCTCTCTAATTTCCTGGTATACGCGTCAACTTCATCCTTTGCCTTCTCTCGCTCTGCAAGAATTGTCTGTCGCTCTTTTTCAATCGCGGAGAGACGTGCAAGAATCGGATGGAGTCGATGCTGCTCTTGCTGTACCAACGATTCCTGTTCTCTTTTGAACCGTAAAATGCGTGCTTGCAATGTTTTCTTTTCGCGTGACCAACGTTTGATACGAGATGGCAGATTCCGTTCAATGTGAGTAATTGTATCATTTAGATCACTTTGCTCTTGTTGTAGGGAATCACGCTCATACGCCAGAGGTCCCATTTGTTGATCCACAATACCTTGTAGCGTAATATCGCGATAGGTCTCTTCAGCCAGATCCTTCGTTTTACCAAGACGCACAATACGATGGCCTTGCACCAGGTGACCGTTGCCACTTTGCTCACAGTACCGCTTCACCCGTTTCATGGCGTTATCCAACGCAACATTGGTAGGGGCGAGGAGGAATGCCCGTTTGTTCACCAGCATATATTCCAGTGCTAAACAAGCCTCGACTGCTGTTTTACCGGTTCCTGGGGGACCAATGAGATAAAGACATTCACTCTTTATCCCGACGCTAATTGCCTTGGTCTGCTCTGGATATGGCGAAAATCCTTGAACGTGTACCTGTGGCTGCCCTCTTCCCTCTCGGCTAACCACTAGCTTGAATACTTTCGATGGCATCTGTTCCTTCGATTCACCTTGCCCGCGCAAGCGTAACAGTTCCTCATCTAACTTCTTCAACAGCCAATTCGTACGCTCTATCAAAGCCGTTTCCTTTATTGCTGTCTGCGGCAGCGGTGTTTCTGTGACAAAGGTGATCGTTCTATTCAGCATCGAGAGAATTGTGCCAGGGATTCTACGGTCTGGATTGCCCGGCTCGATCTCAACCTCTATACTGTCGACACTTGGTTCCCAGTCATCTTGCAGCGTGAAAGTATAGAACGTGTTACGCCCATTCACATAGTGAGGCTTGCCATCAACGATGCGATGGAGAATTACTTCATCCTCCGTCATGGCTTCCTCGACTCCTTTGTGCATCTCCTCAATAAGACTATACACGTCTTGGGGATGTCGATTGAATGTGTCTGTCATGATAGATACGCCCATTTCTGACTCTACAAATGAAATGCTCTCTACTAAAGTGATGATAAACGTAATATGATAATTACCTAACTTTGGATTAAGTACGAATTTTTGAAGAATTATCTTATATAGTGTCTTAAAATCACATCGATACGACCATGCCCGAGAGCATGGGTAACATCCTCAGCAGCATCGCGATTATAGTCTTTGCGCTTGAGTCGACCTTCTGTAGGCGGTAAACTATAACCCGGTGCATGATAAAGATAGAGTGCCTGTGCAAATTCGCGACGGTAGGAGTGAACATCCAGGTGTTTCGGGATACGAAGAAAGACCAGATCCTCTTCTGCCAGGTTCTCTTTCACCAATAGGACATCCTGTTCATACCCGATCAGCACTGGCACGGTTCGCATTTTGCCTCCTTTGCCATTCCATACCTTCACGACTGTTTGTCCGTAGTAGGGTGATGTTGGATCAGGCTCGTGTTCGACGATATCTTTTGCACGCAAGAGCTTGAGTTCGTCCCGGCGCAGACCTGTTGCCTTGAGGAAGTTCACTAGTTCCGGCCAGTTCTTTGGATTAAAATGCTTATCATGGGCTTTAGGGCCTCGTGAGCGGGTAATCGTCGATCTTGTACGCCTGGGAAGCTCCACTTCTTGCATAAGCGTGCGATCTGCAAAGGCCATGCGGAGTGCGGCTCGAATCACTTGGAGTGTATATGCACTCTTCCCCTCGTCGAGCCTTGCCTGAAGAAATTCAGCGGTGAGGTCACGGATACGCTCATCAAGATCCTCAATCCGCTTAATCTCATAGGTATCACGAGCCCAGTTCGCGAAATGGAGCGCGTGCTCCTGGTAGACCTCCCTGGTTTTATAGGAGTGGATTTTGCCTGTTGTAAATGCCCAGGTCTTCTGGTTCGCAGCTTTTGCGGCTTCTTTGGCTTTGCCGCGACTCTGTTCCAGTGCCATACAGGCATCCAGGCGGTCCATCACTTCCTTAATGAGGCTTTTGCGATGTGTTGCCAATGTTACCCCTTTCCTAAGAAGATGGATATTGGCGACGTACTACGATGGTCATGATTAAAGGTTCAATCCTTGCGTTATGCAGTGCCAGAGCAAGCTAGCGTGATGCATACGAGATCACACTATGCATCTCTCTTTTTGTCCTTGTGCAAGACTTCTGCTGTTTAGAACTCCACGCTACCGCGTATATTTCTAATCGCAGATGATGAATTTCGAGCCTCCAGGACAACGAGGGAAGCAACCAACTTACACAGGATTAGTATCCAGTCCTGCCGGAGGACTCTCACCACCGGCAGGTATCGCTTCCAAAAGCGTACCTACAAAGTACAGCAGCCCAATCGTTACGACATCTCAGTAACCGCTGAGGTATCCGGGCATTCCCAGGTAGAATGCGAACCAATCCGTTAAGGTGGATCAAACCACGCTCATAAGGAGAGCCGCTCCCCTCTTCACCCATCTGCCTCTCGGCAGTGGAAAGTCAAAGGCTGACTCGTTCATGGTGGTGAGGACCAAGTCTTTCGGAATGGCCCTGCTTTACTCTCAAATGAGAGAGCTCTATACATTGGCAACGCCTACTTGAACCACTAACCAGGCGAACGAATCCCGAAGTCATTGTAGAGCCACAACAACTAAAGACGCGCTGTATGGTCCCAGCACTAGACGGTGCTTCCCTGGAGAGACTCCAGGCGCAGCGCACGGGTCTGCGATTCCGTAAGAGGAATCAATCTGTTACTACGCTAATAGCATACCATACGATTCAGAGTGTTTTTCAGAAAAATTGTATCTTAACTCCACTTTTTTATTATCTATGGACAGATCATGACACAATAGAAGATGTTATGAAGAAGGCACTCTGACAGATCATGACAGAAAATAGGTCGAAGCAGGAGCACACAACAAACGCGTCATGATATTCCGACGCCGTACACACCACATTCTTCAGAGACAGATCATGTCACCAGCGAATGAGCGAAAGTAATTAGTTAGAGGCACATCATGACGTAGATTAGGAATCAGCTACAGCCACATCATGATGGACGCAACCCGCTTGTAAAGCCTGGAGGGACATACGAGGAAACCTCGTGCCCGACACACCATGACAGCATTTTGAACAGTCAAATCGCTGTGTATGGCCAAGTCATGTCATCTCTTTTTCGCTATGCCATTTTAAAATGGACACGCCATGCTATTCTCAGCCTAGAATGCAGAAACAAAAGTATGACGGATCATGTCAGGAGAGCGTATACAACAAACGATGGATTTGGACAGATCATGCTAGAAAAAAAGAGCGGCAGCGCTTAGGGCCTAGACGCGTCATGCCACTTTTTCGCGGTCAAAAGATGACGGCGCAGCGCATTGTCGGAGATCTAAGAGACGAGTGATTGTTCGCCAGTGTTAACGTGAAATACTCTCTACGCCTCTGAAGTGCGTTTATGAAGGCTCATTTCTCACCTTTTGCTCATTTTTGGCATTTTGTACTGTGCATATGTTACTGACTAGGCTACACATGTTGTTGGTGTCTGATCTTGCCTCATGCTACAGTGTGGGCATAGAGGTGTGCCATGTCGTACTCCTGCAAAGAGGAGGCAACAACGCTGAGCGACCCGAAGCGAAGAAATGGAGATGCCTGTAAAGAGACCGTTGAGCGTCGGAAAACCTCTATCTAAACATGGGATCGCAGCGTTGTTGTTTCTCTGAAGCAGAAAAAGACCCATGAAGCGTCATGAGCGATGACAGACGAGTGTTTCCTAAGCATAACCAGGGGAAATCAGCGATGACACAGAAGCAAGAACCATCAGACATTGTACGCTACATCACCGTACAGGATGCAGTCGAGATACTTGGTGTAACCGAGCGCACCATTCGTCGTTGGATTAAACAAGGCAAACTCCATGCCATTCGCGATAAATCGGACTTTATACGCCTCGATCTCGCCGATATTGAGGAGTGGTACCAGTCAAAGGATGCCAATACTCCATCACTACGCGAGCAGCTCCAATCGTTCCTAGAGAGTATTGAAGCGCTGGAGAGTGCCAGAGAAGCACAGCAATGTCAGTATAGCAACTTGCAGACAGAAGTGGAGGCCCTACAGCAGCAAGTAGCAGCATGTATGCAACTACTTACAAATATGCTGCCAGTAAACGATAGTGGGCAAGGCATCGAACAACGCCAGATGCTAGCAGACATCCTCGCCCAACTTATACAGCGCCATCGCGGGGCGGCGGATGATTTGCTAAAGAAACGAGGCTATCAGTTGGGAACAATGCGGCTGGTGGATTTTGCTAAGCTGCACCAGATCACTGTCTCCGAGCTAAAAAAGCTCCATGCACGGGGTGAGATTGATCTGGAGGTCTACCAACGCAAAACGGACGCGATCCGCAACAAACAGGAATGGTGGATTAATCCACTACAGCATCAACAGGTTGCAGACTACTGCCAACGAAAAGGCATCCCATATATGCCGTGCCCACAGTGTGCCAAACAGGAGGGGCTGGAAAAACAGGAAACGAGTCAATCTCCAGTAGAATGAGAGAAAAATGTTCATAACTGCTAAGATATCTATCCTCACTCTGCGCGGAGGAGGCCCTCGTCCCTTTCTTTGACCTCTTTTCTCCTTGAAGAATGGGAGAGACAATAAAAAAGAACGGCTTTATATAGAGATATATTCTATCCTCCTATCTGATGTGCAAGCACTCCATCTCATCTTTAGATCCTTAATCGGTACAGATACTCGTACTTCTATCTTTCACAGTTTGCTACAAATATGATTTGATATGGATACATATGAAATGCAATACTTTATGGTCTACCTGGGTTTACCGACAATAATTTTCCATATGATTTGATATGCGCTCATATGCAGCGTAATGGTCTTCTCATATTCATAGTATTTTTGCAACTCTTGTTAGAGAGTCATGCCTTCGAAGACCACCTTTTTCCAGATATCAGTGGTCCAGATAGAAAGCGTCTTTCTTAGCATATCCTTGTAATCATCTCCAGCAGGAAGATGATCAATGATGTCCAGAGCTTTGTGTTCGACAAGTTTATAGTCCTCGCCACTGTGTCCAATATAGAGGATGGTAGCGAGATTATATGGCTTTGCAAAAGCCATGAAGGTCATAGCGTTCATTCGTCTCTCTTTTGCGTCTCATGAAGCGTTGTGACGATCTCCGATAACCGGGCATGAATGGCCTTGATACGTGTACGAACATATTCAGCAGCGGAAAGAGGCTGTGCAGGCGTCTCCTGTTCGGCTGGGAACAGGGTCTCAACGAACGTTGCCCGCAGTTGCCTGGCTCCAGCCTCTGAATCAGGAGCTGCGAACCAGCGACGATCTTTCTGAACAAAGCCGCCACTATACAGAATGGCATGGATGGTCCCGCGATGGACATCGTGCTGTTGCCGTTTGCGTAATGCCAGGACAATTTCTGCGAAAGTCAGTCCCTCTGGCGCTGCTGTTAAGATGGCCTGCAGTGAGCGACGATAATTCTCTCCCAGCCCTCCACGCATGGTAGCGAGGGCCTCCAGGTCTACCAGACGCGACTCTTCGTCTCGAACTGCTTCATCCTGCCTTATCTTTTGGATCACGATGATATCAGGGGCCCATTCAATGCGCAGAACCGTGCCCGCGTCCAACCACATAAGCCGATCTGCGAGTGCAGGGCCATAGAGATGGTTGTTTGTGCGGTCCAGCCAGAGCCAGAAGCGTGTCCCATCCTCATGCCACATGCCGCGCAAGACCGTTTTTTGCTCCTCTCCGGGAACCGGTGGAGGATAGGCTCCGCGCACCGCGCTTGGAATATGCAGGAAGCCTTCGAGCAGATTGACGGTACGGAGGCGAACCGTCCAACTTGCGCGGTCTGTCCTCACTTCGCCTCGGAGGACCACCTGACTTTCATCGGCCTCTGGAGAAACTGCAGGTTTTGTCGCAAGAGATGGCTGCTTGAGAGGTGTTGTGGCTGCTTCTACTTTTCCAGGTGAAGGCTCTGCAACTCGCAGCGGATGAACCTGTAAGCGCGTTCGCTGGATCTCAGTTGGCACGTGTTCGGCTGGAATCCAGTAGTCCTGACCCACTCGCTTTACTTGCGGCCAATTGAGCAACCATGCACGGACATAGAGCCAGGCGTTCGGCATATCGGCATCGGACCAGGAGAATTGCCGTAAAAGCTCTGTCACCGTACGCACTGTCCATGGTTCTGCCCCCTCTTCCTGCCAGTGTGCGAGGAGCCGCGGTCCAAGAGCATCGAGGGTTGCTTTCATCCCACGAGGCAGCTTGACGTTGCGCTCATGCTCTGCTGGTTCCAGGATGCCCTGCCTGGTGAGGGTGAGACGGGCATCAAGCGGATAAAAGACATAGTGCCGCTGATCCTCCTCATCCAACGCCGCCAATTTTCCATCGAGGTCTCGACCATCCCAGGTCCCCGACAGGAGTTCATTCAGGAGGCGCGTATTGGCGACCGTGTGACTCGTCAGACGCCAATGGCTCGGAAGCTTGCCATCTCCTTCATGCACGAGCACAAAGCGCGCATCTGAGTGGATCGGAATTTCATACCCAGCTTCCCAGACACTCTGCATCGCCTCCTTCTCAGTGAACGTTCGCCGCGTAGGCAACCATCGCTTGGCTACTTCATCAAGCAGCAACGCTATTTCGTCAACACCATCACTCATCACTCTACCTCAGCTTCTCGAAATTCAGGTAATGCTGCCCCACCGGAGAGCGCATCACGGCCTCGTTGCGTGATCGCTACTGCTGTATATGTCAGACCCTTCGCAGGAATACGCCGCTCGACCAATTGTAAGTAGTTTCCTTCGATGAGCGCCTGGATAGTCCGCTGAATCCGGTCACCTCTGGCTCCTGTTCCCTCAAGTTCACCATAGTGGTCCGAGGCGCGTGCAGCGGCTGAGAGCCGGAACACCTGGCCCTGGTAATTGGTCTGCGGAATACCGAGCAGCATCTTTTCAATGGTTCGCGGGGCAAAGATGCCGTTATGATCACGAACCGCACCCAGCACCGCAAGCCGGGGATCAACGGATAACGGCTCCCCGTAGAGCCGGACTCCTGGATCCCAGGGTAAAAGCTCGCTTGTTGGGGAGCATAGATCGCACCTGCCGCACAAAGGCGCGTCATCTCGACCTGTCAAATAGTTAATGAGCGCCGCGCTGCGACAGTGCTGGTTGCCCGGTCGCAATCTGATATAGTCGATCATAGCGTCTAAGCGCTCTTCAAATCGCTGGTAGCGATTGGCAAAACGTTGCTCAATGGTCTGCAGATAAGCTGTATCAGCCAGTTGGTCACTCAGGTGTAGGGTCATGCCTCTATTATAGACCCGGTAGAGCAACAGCTCACGTTCAGCAAGCTTGACCAGAATGGGATCGACGGCCCGTGGATCAATGCCGGTCTGCTCATAGACCTGAACTGCACGATAGGAGACTTGCCGGTCTTGTGCGGCACCGAGCGCCACGAAGAGGGTCTCCGCCATCGTTTGTTCTCTTGGATCGTGCAGGGCAGAGAGCACCTGTGAGACTGGCTGGTTTAGCAGGATGGTTGCATCCAGTGTACAGTCAGGGCCTCGCTGGATAAGTGCCGCTTCTTCGAAGGAGAACAGCAAGACGCGTGCCTGTGTTGGTTCAACGCGAGCCAGGCCTGCGAGCACATCAGGATCGCATACGACCGTCCCATCAGGAAGACGAACGGCAGTGGAAAATTCGTCGTCCACTGAAAGGAGGGCTTCTTGATAGGCACGCAGGACACGGGCATCTGGAACGCCTTGTCGCGCAATAAATCGTTCTGTGCGTTGGGTCTGGCTATGATAGAGCAGGATCGCATACGCTTCCTTGCCGTCTCGTCCGGCACGCCCTGCTTCCTGGGCATACGCCTCCAGGCTGGCCGGGTGATCGTAATGGAGCACGAAGCGGATTTCGGCTTTATCGACGCCCATTCCGAACGCATTCGTCGCCACAACCACATCCAGTTCACCTTGCATAAATTGCTCCTGGATCTGGTGCCGCTCAGGAGTAGGCAGACCGCCATGATAAGCTTGCGCGGCAATATTGCGATTGCGCAGCAACCTGGCAAATTGTGTTGCTTCCTTACGCGTCGCCACGTACACGATGCCAGCGCCGCCCCGTACCTCGTCATGGACGAGTTGATGCACGATCCCTAGCGCCAGCATGTCACGCTCTTCGCGCCTGGCAACCGAATACACGCGAAAGACGAGATTGTCTCGGACAAAATCACCTGTTCGCAACGAGAAGTCGCGTCCTCCCGGCCCATCCGGTCCCATCCCAAGGATGGTGGTGATCTCTTGCTGGACCTGGCGCGTGGCAGTTGCCGTCAGCGCATGAATTGGCAACGTGCTGCCATCGGCTCTACTCGGAAGCAGGGAGGCGATCTCCAGGAAGTCAGGTCGGAAATCATGTCCCCAGGTCGAGATACAGTGCGCTTCATCTACCACCAGTTGCACCAGTGGGAGTCGATCCAGATAGGCGCGGAAGCGTGGGTCACGCAGGCGCTCCGGGGAGACGTAGAGGAGCTTGAGCCGACCGTTGGCTGCATCACGGAGCACGTCCTCCTGACTGGCGGCATCCATCCCGGAGACAAGAGCTGCGACAAAATGCATGCCTGGCACCTCGCGCAGTTTCTCGACCTGATCACGAATCAGGGCAATCAGGGGAGAGATCACCAGCGTCAAACCAGGGCGAAGAAGCGCTGGCAGTTGATAAGTGCGACTTTTGCCAGCCCCGGTTGGCAGTAAGGTCAGGACATCTTTGCCAGAAAGCACATCACGCATGATGTCCTCCTGCCCACTCCGAAAGCTATTCTGTCCCCAGACCGCTTGTTGAACGGCGAGCAAGCGAGGTTTGGCGATGCGCTCAAAATCGGCTTCAGCTATAAAGGGAGTTGGTAGCTGGTGCTCGGCCAGCACTCGGTGCAGATCAGGAATGGTGGGTGCTGGGAGATCAGCCAGGTCAAAAGGAAGCCCCATCCATTCGGCGATGCCCCGGAACATGTCCACATCGGACTCATAGTCGATGGTAGGATCAGGCAAGGAACGCAACACCTCGGCCCGGTACAACGAACTGCGTAATCGCTTATCGAGCAGGACCGCTGCCCCCCGGTCATCGGCGGCGCGGATCAAGCGCCCGAAGCCCTGCTTCAGGACGATGATCATTTTGGGGAGGAGATAATCAAAGAATGCGCTCCCGCTAGCATTCTCAATGGCACTCATCCGCGCGGCCTCCACAGGGTCGCCGAGGCTTGGATAGGGCAGTTTCTCTAAGAAGACGTAGGAGAGAGATGGCCCCGGCACATCCACACCTTCCCACAGCGAGCGTGAGCCAAGCAAGGAACTTTCTTCCATGGCCCGGAACTCGTCGAGGAGGCGCTGGAGGCTTCCTTGCCCCTGACACAGCACAGGAAAGCCTTGCTCTGCCAGGGGATCAGCGAGCCGCTGGTAGACCAGATCACGCCGTGAATTGGCGGTAAAGAGAGCCAGTGTTTTGCCTTCAAAGAAGGGAATGAAGCGACGCAAGAGGTCTGCCACCGCTTCGGGGAAATTGCGTTTCAACTCGCTGTCGCGCGGCGCAGGCAGATGGTTGGGGAGCATGAAAAGTGCCTGGTCATGATAATTGAACGCTGGTGGCAGTTCCCGTGTAATCACCGCTTTTGGCTGAGGAGCGTCTCCGACACGATCATGTTCCAGGCCAATACGGCTGAGAAAGAAGTCGAAGCCTTGTCCATAGACGGTCAAGGTGGCAGAGGTACAGATCGCCGTGTCCAGACGCGACCAGAGCCGTTCCCACAAGAGCGGGCCGACGTTGATCGGAACGGCACTAATAGTGACAGGGGTTCTCGCTCCCCGGGGCGCTGTTTCATTCGCTGCCGTAGAGGCTTCTGGTTCCATGCGGCCCAACTCGACGACGCGTACATAGTTGCTGCTGTTACTGAATGACCAGAACCTGGTCGAATGCTCGACCACGGTGCGCAAATCACGCAGCAGCGAGCGCGCTAAGCGCACAGTACGCCGCACGCGTCGCGTTTCCCGTTCTCCTCTCGATGCGCCCTCTTGCTCCATCGGAACACGTTCGATAAGCGCTGTCAGAGCGTTACGCAGCGAGGTCAGAAATTGATTGAGTGACGTGGCTGCAGTACGTAGTGCAGGTCCGCCAGCCGCCGAAAGAGCTCCCGCGTCAATGCGAACGCGCACGCCATAACGCTCCAGATCGGATTTCGCGACGACAGTTTGCCCCATCACATAGCGATGCAGTTGTGCAGCTAGACTATCCAGTGCGGCATGGGCGTCATCAACTGCCCTGGCGATAGCAATAAGTGTTGGATCGTTGGCAGGAAGCCCAAGTCTGCGCCGGCAATCACGTACTAGACCAGTACCAGTACGTGGATCGTGGATGGCACGTAAGATCCGTCGCAGTACGCGCTCCTCGACACGCTGCTCTAATGTCCCAGTAGCCGCGTCCTCCAGATTATGCGCCTCATCGCAGATCACAGTACCCCCAAATGGCACCTCATTGGCATCCTCATCCAGGCTGCTTGTGAGCAGCAAGGCATGGTTAACGACTACCAGATCGGCGCGTTCAGCATTCTCGCGCGCCCGCTGGTAAAAGTCAACAAAAGCGGCTCCACTAGCACGATCATCCTGACTGGCGCGCACGCTAGCCAGCGTTTGCACCACTCTCCCATCGGCATCAAGATAGGCGTCTAACATTTGCGGGGTCAGTCCCAGCTCTTCCAGGTTGCCATATGCACTGGTCGCGGCAAAACGCACGAGCGCGGCCAGCATCCAGGCACGAGCAACCGGCAGCGTCTCCTCTGCAAACGCTTCCTCAAGTTCTTCAGCCAGCCGTGACAAGGAGAGGTAATTCGAACGTCCTTGCAGTTGAGCATACGTCATGCCGGGAACCAGTTGCTGGACAAATGGCAATTCCCGCTCTACTAATTGTTGTTGGAGCACCCGTGTGAAAGTAGAGACAGCGATAGGCCGACCAGTCGCGCGAGCATGTAACGCTGCAGGCACCAGATAACCTTGACTCTTGCCAGTCCCCGTCCCAGCCTGAATGACCGAGTAGCTCCCAGTGCGCAAGGCCTCGGCGGCCACCTGGGACATTTCAATCTGGGCCTCGCGTCGTGTATGTCCCAGTTCCTCGGCCCGCACGAATGTGGACTCGACCACAGAGGCATCAATTGGCCCCAAGGTCGCCGGGAGACGCTCTGGCAATAACGGTGTAAGATTGGCTCCAAAGGTGGCAGTGACCTCTGCAACAAGGTCAGGATGCGATGGAGGTGCTAGCACTTCTGCCCAGGGATCACCAGCGCGGCGCAGGAGATCATACACGGCTGCTCCACTCGGCCCATCCTGAATGTCGCGCTCCAGGCCTCGCACGATGCCCCCGAGCATCTCCACATCGGCATCTGCACGATGGGCGTCTGGTCGTGCGCATCCATAGTGTTCAGCAAGCGAGCCAACACGGTGCGAATCGGCACAGGGAAGCAGGACGCGTGCCAGTGGCAAGGTGTCGAGGACACGGAACGTTGGAGGCAGTGGTAAACCGAGCCGTTCAGACGTGGCCTTGAGCAATGGACCATCATAGCTCGCGCCATTATGAGCAATGAGTGGAAGATCACCCACATAGTTAAAGAAGTCACGCAAGCCCTCAGTAATGGATGGAGCATCCCGAACCTCATCCATCGTAATCTGCGTCAACTGGATAATGTACTCCGGAATGGGAATGGTTGGACGAACAAAGCTTGCCCAGGGATCTTGCGGGACACCATCAACCCAGCGCTGAGCCGCAATCTGAATGATCTCGGTGGCAGGTGAATAAGCATCCTGGCGCGTTGCTTCCAGGTCGAAGACCACGTAGCAGCCTTGCTTGAGGGGCTGAGAGGGCGAGGCCGACGGTGAGGAAGATGCCTTTGTATCTTCTGGAAGAAGAGATATCTCTTGTGGACGCAATTGCCAGCGTCCACCATCTTGCTCAACAAAACGTTGAGGCAGTTCACGTAAAACAGCCGTCACCTGGGCGAGAGGGATCTGGCGTTTCACCTGCCTGGCAACGAGGCCAGTCAGCGCTTCACCGGTGAGTCCCGTTGGAGTCGCTGCGAGCGCTGTTTCTGCCGCAGTTGCGATTTGCTCCTTGAGTGTCATACATCCTTGCTCCATCTTCTTCAGCATTAATGGATAGGTTAGCAACGGTAGGCCGATCTATTCCTCTATTCTCAATAGCAATCGCAAAGCGGTAAAGAACTCCTGAGCCGTTGCCCGTATTTCCTCGGTGGGATAGACCTCGCCTTCCTGCTTCCCGGCTGAGTGATGGTTTCCCGCTTCTAGAGCAGTTTCAAAGAGGCTTTGGCCTAGTTCAAGCACCTCAGCAGCCATGCGTTGTCGGCCTTCTTCGCTGAGGGTGTTTACCTCACTTGCGCTCATAGTTCCCCCTTAAAAGCTTTATCGAGGATAGATGGTAGCATGCTATCGATTTCGACAGAGATTTCAGCTTGCATACGTTTTAGGCTATCTATTTGAGATTGCAGGTCGTCAAGATACGTTACAATGCGTTTCTGTTCAGAAAGGGGAGGAACCGGTATCTTCCACGCCAATAATTTTGTAGTTTCCAGTTTGCGTGTATCATGCGTAGATTTTTCTACTAAGTTAAGTAACTCTTTATTTAAGGCCCAGAGACCACACTGCAAGTATTCTGGCAGAAGCTTTTCATTAGGAATGAGAGCTTTCATATCTTGATTGATCGTAGCTGGTACTCGTAAAATGGCGGAAGGAACAGTGTGCGAAAGTATCATTCCTCTCACTACTATCAACACCGCACCTGGATCAATCAATTTGGCTGGTGACTCTACTATTGCCTGCTCAGAAATATGATCAGTGGCGTCGCTAATATCACGAACTTTCATGTCTTTTGGAGAAATCCAAGGGATTGTACCCTCCCAAAAAAAAGGATTTGCCTTAGATGGAGTTCCTCCTCCCAAGACAGTAACTAAATTTCTAAGAGGTAGAGATATCTCGTCATGACCCGAAAAAAGCGCGTTTGCGGCTGCCTCCTTTAGTTTTTCTCTTTCTTCAATCGCTTCCTGATGTAATCCTCGCGCTTTCCCAATCTCGGCTACAAACTCCTCAACTTGTGCTACTATGCGCTGCTGCTCCTCCAGGGAGGGAAGAGGAATCCTCATGGTCAGCAACTTGTCCTCTTTGAGTCGGTTACGGCTTGTAGGTGTTCCCCCGCTGCTGAGACCGAGAGCTTCCTCCCATGCAGAAGCACGACAAAAATATCTGCGTAAATACTGCGCACTCACCTTGCTATCATCAATAGCAAAGGTGGGAAATTCGTTTGAGACATAACAATAGTCATCCTGGGCTGTTGCTACTGCAAACGACCCTTTCCAAGCAAAAAGTCGGTTATATACAAAATCGCCATTTTTAATGCGGTACACCCTGTCAGCTTGAATTTCAATACCAAGTTTTTCCTCTTTGATGTATAAACCCTCAGCATACCAATGAGCACCTAAAATACGGTATGTTTTGTCTGGGTTAACTGTTTCTGGACGACTTATGGGTGTTAATAAATTCCCTAATGGCACCATTGGAAAAGTTTTGCTCATGCCTCTCTCTCCATCAACATCCTTTCGATCTTTTCCATAATTTCCAATACACGTCGCTCTTTATCGATAATGCTCTTCGCCAGTTGCTCAGGTGGCAAATACTCGAAATCTCTCTTGCTATTTGGATTCTTCACATCCAGATTGCAATCGTTTGCTAGCAACTGTTCAACGGATACCTTCCAGGCCTGTTCATTCTCTATACGGTTATCCCACCAGGCGATACACTCAGCAAACTCCTCGTACTGTAAAGGCTTCGTTTTACTGTAGTTACTTCGACCCTTTGGTAAAGGTAATTCGTAGTACCAGACTTCTTTTGTACAGGTCTCTTCACCCTCAAGAGCTGCATTGTGCTCACAGGCTTCAAAGAAAAGTAGGTTTGTAGGAATATTCGTATAAGGCGCAAATGTGCCATTCGGTAAACGTACAATAGTATGCAGATTGAAGCGGGTGAGCAACTGCCTCTTAACCACCGCTGCCACACCGTTGCCAAAAAGGAAACCATTAGGCAAGACAATACCGCAGCGTCCACCAGGGCGCTTGAGCATGGCCATAACGTATTGGAAAAAAAGTATTGCTGTCTCAGCAGTGCGGAAGCCATCGGGAAAGTTGCTGAGGATGCCTTGCTCTTCTGCGCCGCCAAAGGGGGGATTGGTCGCAATCACGTCAACACGTTCTGATTCCTTGATCTGGCGAACATTCACTGCCAGTGCATTGCGCTCACTCAGATGAGGGGCCTCAATGCCGTGCAGCCGCATGTTCATCACGCCCAACAAGTATGGCATGGGCTTCTTCTCAATGCCAATGAGCGAATCCTCTAACAGACGGCGTTGGTCTGGTGTGCGAACCTCACCCTTTAATTGTTCATATGCCTCGACCAGGAAGCCGGCGGTACCACAGGCCGGGTCCATGATGCGCTCACCGAGTTTTGGCTTGAGACGATTGATAATGAAGCGAACAACAGGACGTGGCGTATAGAACTCGCCGGAGTCGCCAGCCGCATCACGCATTTCTTTGAGCATCGTCTCGTAAAAGTGCGAGACAGCATGAGCGTCGTCCGAGAGAGTGAAATTAATGGCACTGATCTTGTCTATCACCGAGCGCAAAATATAGCCAGAGCGAATACGATTGGGTGTTCCCTGGAAGATGGTGCCAACAATCGTGCGGATATCGCGTTCATCAGGACCTGAGAGCCGAGCCAGGTAGGGGATCAGTTCGTTATTCACAAATTCCAGCAGTTCGTCGCCGGTCTTACGGTCAGCTTTGTTCTCTACGTCAGCCCAATCGCGCCAGCAGTATGGCGCTTCAATGACTGGAACATAGCTCTCACCAAGCATCTCCCGGTAGGCTTCTTCAAAATCATTAAAACTCTTCAAGAAGAGCAACCAGGTCAGTTGAGGGAGGCGATCTGTATCCCCAGAAAGGCCTGCGTCTTTCCGAAGGTCATCGCGCACACTTTTAATAATTGATGAGAGCTGCTGCTTGCTCGTAAGCGGCTCCTTCACCTTTTTTTGCCTCTTGCCGCGGCTATTTCCAGAGACGGTATCCGACCCGATGCTCTTTTCGGCAATTTCTTCTTCTGCAAATAAGGTCGGCTGCTGTGAATCGGCCATAACGACGTTCCTTCCTACGATCCCTCAAAATAGAACAGATTGTCTACCTTTTAGACGTTGTAGAGCAATCTCTGTAACTCTTTCAGCACGGTGCGTACGTTGGTATTCGTTGCCGGGTCTGCGAATGGTCGCGCCAACTCGAAAGGTGTGTGACGATCCGCCAACGAGATTACTTGCAACAAACCAACATCGCTCACGTCCGGAGCCTCGCCCCTGACATATTTGTCAAGGATAACATCAAGTATAGCCCTTGCCAAGAGGTTATTCTCATAGCGTTTGAAAAAAGCGGTATGCTCCCGGCGTAGGCGTTCCACCCTTTGAGCACGAGTGATCATCGGCTCTTGAAAGACCACATGCAACAGGAGATCAAGCGGGTCAACATCCATGAGATGCAGCGAGTACGCCAGTTCGCCCAGATCAACGCCTTCTTCTCCCAAGCTGTCCAGCAGTTCTTTCCGTTGCTCTTCTATGAGCCAACGTGCCCGCAGATCTGCTGCTGTGCTCACGAGATTATGGAGTGTTGAAATCGTCTGCTCACGGCGAGAGCCCAGTCGCAGTGTGCTGCCATCTGATCCTAATTCGTAGACCATCTCTCCGATGACTTTGAGTGTCCGTCCGCTGCGTGTTTGTTTGGTGACAACTGGCACGTCAGGAGGCGGATTGGTGGGATCTATGGTTTCTGTTTCTTCCTCGTTGATGGATGCGCTTTCTTGTGATGGAAGAGGAGGGATGGCTATTGCCTCATGCTCCTGGCTCGTAGGAGAGGTGCTTACCGTATCTTTTATTTCTTCTGTTCCATTGGGTGCATGAGGAGATACTTCATTTGAGGTCGGAGGCGTACATGTACATGTTTCGGTAGATTGATAATCCCCTTTCTGTTCATGAACCTGTTGATCTGAGGGGAATGAAGCTGGTTGTTCTGTGAAGGAAGCTCCTTCTGCCGGTACGCTTTGCACAATCTCATCATCGCTTATTTTGACCTGGGTATTTTCATCTTGATGCGAGGATGGCGTCGGTTCAGTGACAGAAGGCATCTCATGCTCATCTAGTAATGGGGCTTCACCGGAGGCAGTGACTTCTTCCTGAGTTGATGGAGCTTCACCGGAGGCAGATGTCTCTTCCTGGACCGTTGGCTCTACCACGAGCGTTTCCTTTTCTGCAAATTCTGGATCACCATCAAATTCTGGATCAAAGAAGTGCTTGATCGTCCCTGCATAGTCCAGAATAGTAAACCAGCGCTTTTCTGGCTCAAAGAGGCGCGTTCCACGCCCAATAATCTGCTTGAACTCGACAATTGAGCCAACGGGACGCGCCAGCACGATATTTTTGCAAGTAGGCACATCGACGCCTGTTCCGAGCAATTTCGAGGTCGTCACGATCACAGGAAACCGCTCGTCCGGCGTGGTGAAATTCCCGAGAGCACGTTTGCCCTCTGGCCCCTCCTCTGAGACGATGCGCACAATATAGTCTGCATTGTTAGGTGCAAAAGCAGCACACGCTTCTTCAAGTGCTGCACGCATGGCCTCAGCATGGGCTTGATTCACACAGAAAACGATGGTTTTAGCAAAGGGGTCCGTGCGTTGGAGAAATGCCGCCAGGTGCTGCGCGATCGGTTTGGTATAGGAGATCATCGTTTCCGGGGTCTCCATCGAGACAGGAATATCGACGAGGGAGAACTCATCGTCACCCAGCGAGACCTGGATGGTCTCCTGTTCCTCCAGGCGCTGCTCTTCCCCTGGTGAGGTCAATGGTTCTTCCTCTGCTGCCTGACCAATGAGCACTCGGCGCACCCGGTACGGTGCAAGAAACCCGTCAGTAATTCCCATACGCAACGAATAATTGTAAAGTGGCTCGCCAAAGTAGGTATCTGTCTGCACCGTTTCTGTACTTAATGGCGTAGCAGTCAGGCCGATTTGAATGGCGCTGGAAAAATGCTCCAGGACGCGTCGCCAGTCCGAGGCTTCATTCGCACTGCCGCGATGGCATTCATCAACAACGATGACTTGAAAGAAGTTCGGAGGATAGCTCAGATACCGACTCCGTCCATACTGGTCAAGCGTGGTAATGCCCTGATACGTCGCAAAGTTCACATCATAGGCAGTCGAGAGTTCTCCCCGAATGCGATAGCGTCCATCTCCAAAGGGAGCAAACTCATTCTCCATCGCCTGAGCCAGCAGAAAATCACGATCCGTTAAGAATAACACATATCTCACGGCCCGTTCACGCTTGAGCTTCCAGAGTAATTGGAAGGCAACCTGTGTTTTGCCCGTGCCGGTTGCCAGCGTGAGCAGAATGCGAGGAGGACGTAAATCCTGGAGGGCTTGAAGAACGGCGATGGCCGCGCGATTAATGGCCGCCTCTTGATAGTAGCGCGGTCTCCTGTTTCCGCTCAAACGATAGGGATAGAGGAGTGCTCGCCGGTGTCCGGGGTCAGTGATCTGTAATGCGGTCGCCCAGCGGTCCCAGAGCGCCTCGCGTTCTGGAAAAGCAGGAAGAACGGTACATACTGGCTCTGAGGAAGCCGACCAATCGAACTCCTGGATGTTTCCTTGCTCATCAAGGAGATACGCGAAAGGCACAGCGAGACGGCGAACGTATCCTTGCAGACGCCGCATGGCCTCATCGTGCGTTTCACCTGCTCGCACGGCATGGACGACAGCGATTGGCAACGAGGCAGAGGCACGCAGGAGCGCGTCAACATAGAGTCGCGTGCCCCGGCGCGAGGAACTGGGATAGATACGACCATCGGTGAGTTGGTACCGAGTTTGAACATGCTCTTGCCTTACCCAACCAGCCCTGGTCAACAGTTCGCGTAAGGCGAGCGTGGCTGTGTCAAAGTCTGCTCTCGACTCTTCTGGCATCTCCAGGAGCCTGGTGAGCAGCGGAAAGGTTTCCAGAACACGACGATCTAAGGGCTGTCTGACGGCCTCCAGTAAATGCAGTTCGGCGAGGGTATCGGCGTGGGCAAACCCGTTGCGTGGATCCAGGTGCGGTCGCTGTCCCATCTGCTCCTCTTGATAATTTAAGAGGAGGTGGCCAACGGCATGGCCATAGAGGGCCACCTGATCCTGGAGGGTCAATGCATCGTCGATGGCAAGAAGGAACCGGTCAGGAAGTGCCCCTGCTCTTCCAACAGGGACAAGGGCTGTATCAAAGCGACCAGCGGGGGCCACACGGAACTCGACAGATGCATTGCGCCCGAGGCCGTTGCCCCGTCTGAGAGCAGCTCGCAGGTGGGTCAAATCGAGATCAGAAACGAAAAGCAATCGCGCGGGGAGGAATTTGCTCTCTCGCCCTGCTGCGTCAAGACATTGGCTGTGAAGTGTTGAAAGCGGCTCACCACGCCCGGCACCACCCCAGTTGGAAATGATTTGCTGCAGGCGTAGGGTAATGTCCACATTGAGTGGGGAGTGAGATTCGTGTTGCACGTCCAAGGGGACTCCTTCCCATGCTTCGATAAGCGTCTCTTTTTTTACATTTTACTTGAGTTCGGTGTTCTTGTATACCGGCATGTTCGCCCAATCCAGGGAGGGAATGGACTATTTCTCAGCGAGGAGCATACCTGAATACCAGGACGCTTTGCTAGAAAAGCTGCGCTCATCTCCTGTTTTTCCTATTGCAATCTTTTCTCATGGCAGGTAGTATGTAGCACAGAGCACCCAGGATGGGTACAGATGCCTCCTTGCTTCACGAGGAAGCATTTTATCCTTTGTAAAGGAATAGAGAAAAGCATGACCTACGTTCAACAGGCGCTCGATGGGTTTGACCTGCCCTTTCCAGAGGTTCAGCAGGTAGTGACCTCCTACTCACAGGCGCAGACAGCAGAACTTGGTGCCATCTTTACAAGACGAGAAGTGGTGGAGTTTATGTTGGATCTGGCTGGCTATTGTGTCGAAAAAGACTTGACGCAGGCATCGTTGCTGGAACCATCGTTTGGTCAAGGTGATTTTCTCCTCGTCGTTGTTGAACGTCTCCTTGATTCCGCTCTTCAACACCATGGTCCCCTGTGTGATGTAGTCCCTCTGCTCCGTAATGCTCTGCGTGCTGTAGAGCTCCACCAGGAGACCTCCACGGCGATGCGCAGCACCTTGCTTCTTTTCTTAGAAGGACGAGGTATTGAGCCGCAGGACGCACTGCAACTCGTTGATGCTTGGCTGATCCATAGCGATTTCTTGCTCACACCTTTCTCGTTGCAGTTCACACACATTGTTGGAAACCCACCCTATGTTCGCCAGGAACTGCTTCCAGACGCACTCATGGCTCGCTATCGAACGCTCTATCGAACCATCTATGACCGAGCTGATCTTTACATTCCTTTTCTAGAGCGCAGTCTCTCGCTGCTTGCGCCTGATGGAACGCTCTCTTTTATTTGTTCTGATCGCTGGATGAAAAACCGGTATGGCGGGCCTCTGAGGGAACTTATTTCCAAGCACTTCCATTTGCGCTGCTACGTGGATATGACTGGAACCGATGCATTCAAAACGAACGTCACGGCCTACCCGGCTATTACGGTCATCACGACCCAAAAAAGCGCAGAGACGTATGTGGTTCACCATCCCCAGATTGAGACGGCGTTTTTACACATCCTGGCCGCGGCTCTCGCAGAGCCGTCGAAAGCCTCTGCTCATCCTTCTATTCACGTGCTCACCAACGCCGTGAAGCACTCGCATCCCTGGATTCTGAGCACCACCTCGGAGGAACGGATGCTCTTGCAGCGGCTGGAAGAGGAATTTCCCTTGCTAGAAGAAGCAGGATGCACGGTCGGGATAGGCGTGGCAACAGGCTGTGATGCCATCTTTATTCGGCATCAGGAGGAGTTGCCCATTGAAGCGAATCGCACCCTTCCCCTGCTCATGACAGACGACATCCAAACAGGACAGATCATTTGGAGCGGGAGGGTCGTCATCAATCCGTTTGAAGAGAGTGGGAGCCTCATTGATCTTGAACGTTATCCCCGGCTCAAAGCCTATTTCCTGGCGCATGAGGAACCTATCAAGAAGCGGTATGTCGCCAAAAAAAATCCCCGGGCTTGGTACCGTACCATCGACAAAATCGACGAAGCGCTCACCTTTCAGCCCAAGCTCCTCATCCCCGATATTAAGGGGAAGCCTCATGTGGTCTATGATGAGGGACATTACTATCCCCATCACAATCTCTATTTCGTGACCTCTTCCTCCTGGGACCTGCAAGCCCTTCAGGCGCTTCTGCGCTCTTCGGTCGCCAAGTTCTTTGTGGCCAATTATTCCGTCAAAATGCGTGGAGGTTACTTGCGCTTTCAGGCGCAAAACATTCGACGTATCCGCCTTCCTCGTTGGGAAGAGATCTCAGAACCGCAGCGCGAACAACTTCGACAAGCCGCGCTGCTGCCAGATGTCAGTGCATGCGACCAGATCGTCTTTGACCTCTACCACATGAGTGAGGCTGAGCGCAGGTTGCTCCTGGAAGAAGTGGAAGCCTGCGAAGAAAAATAGAATATTTTATTTTATAAGGAGCGAGACAGTGAGTCTTGACCTGTCGAACTATGAAGAGCTCACCAGGCAAGCAGTCGCCCATTTCTGGCGGTCTGGAGAGCAAGCCGCAGCCAACCAGGCAGCGAGAGGGAGAAGAGATCAGGGGAATCGTGCTCGCGCGACTGCCGGGACAAACATGGATGGGTTCGTCAAGCTTATCCAGAACATTGTAGTCGCCAATGGACTTCCTCCACAAAGTGTGTTTATTGAGAGAGGGGCTCCCGTCACCATTCCAGGATATTACCGTGCGACCAAGATGTGGGATGTATTAATAGTCCATCATGGAGAACAGACCAATCGCCTGGTCGCAGCCCTCGAACTCAAGTCACAAGTTGGATCCTTCGGCAACAACTTTAACAATCGCTGTGAAGAGGCCATAGGAACAGCCGTGGACTTCTGGACGGCCTTCCGTGAAGGAGCATTTGGCAATTCCCCCAAGCCGTTTGTGGGCTATCTCATGCTTTTGCAAGACTGCCCAGCCGTTCACACGCCTGTCCGGGTTGAAGAGCAACATTTTAAGGTCTTTGCCGATTTTCGTGGCTCGTCCTATGCCCGTCGCTATGAACTCTTATGCCAGCGGCTCGTCCAGGAAGGGCTCTATGATGCGTCAACCCTGCTGCTCTCCTCCGAGACAGACGGCACCCAGGGGATATACTCTGAGTTGCAATCCGGTGGCGGATTACGAGCATGGGTTGCACGCTTAGCAGGGCATGTGGCTTCGGTTGCAGCTACGCTTTAAACTTCACCATAAGGCAGACTAGGGTTGAGCAACACCATGGAAGCAGTGACGCACCCATGGAAGTGCGAATGGTGGAATCCGACCTCCAAACAGAACCTTAATGAGGAACTCGAATTCTTGACATTTCTTATACACAAATGCCTACTTAGCTCACTGAATTCAGCCTCGCATGTCAAAGTTTATTATCAATGGCATTGGTGCTAATATGTAGTCTTGAAGTTTCTAAAAGCCGTCTGGAATGCGTTAATAAGCCGAGTCACTTCTTTTGTTGATGCAGGTACAATATTATGCTCCCAATTCTTTTTCTTCTTTGTCAATAATCTTTCGACTGAATCGGAAGCGGTACTAGCAACAAAGTGATAGCTTGGCCGAGAAATATCTGAGACGAGCCCTATAAATGATCTTGCAAGATCCAGATCCAGATCAGCTTCATCGTAGAACTTAGCTTCAACTGCAAGGATAAGCTCAGATTGCTTCGGTGAAACCCAGTAAGCTGGTTGTCCTGGCTGTGCAGGCCGACTTTCCCTCCGACATCTCTCCGCTTCTTCTTGCTTGATGACTGCGACATCACATTGATGTAATACTCCCGTAGTTCCAACAACGCGGATACCGACATGCGCCTCTAATACAGGCTTATCTGGAAATGCAATAGTAGCGTAAGTATATGGCCTCCATGTCGATGCAATGTATCCAGGACTTGCCCTAAATACGAAGCGTGTGGGCCTTCTGTTATTTATATCCCTATAATCTATATCTGCATTTTCTAGGTTTGCCGCTTGAAGAACGAGGGTAAGAAGATAGCCTTCAAAGATCAATGGCGGTGCCGAGGAAGGTGTAAGCTCTGAAGTAATAAGCCCCCCGAGCCTTATAAGAGTAGACTGGATTTCGTTTGTAAGAGTAATTTCAATGGACATCGTTTGTCGCCTCCAAGAGAGTATCAAGCATCTCTGTTATTTTACGAGCCCGTATTTGCCGTCCGTCAACACGTTCATGGGTAAGTACTAGAGGGGCATCTTCTTCCAATTCCGAGTAGAACTCAATAGCCTCAATCTTGTTATGAGAAGTTTCATCAAAGAAAGAAAGCAATTTCCTTTCCATTTCGTTCGTGTTGATGACATGCCGGAACGTTTTTATTAACAGCTCTAAGCGTTCTTTAGGTGTATAGGCTGTACTAAATGTTCCCGTTGAAGCGTCTTTCTTCTTGCTCGATCTTTTCTTGTCTGCTGTAGATGGCGCGATACTGATCTTTCCAACCAAAATTTGCTCAGAGACTTGACGAACAAGCCAAGCAAAGCCACCTTGCCTTAATGTGGTTGCTAGCTGTTGGAATAGTAGGTCGTAATCCTGATCCTGCATGAAGCCTCCTTCACAAGTGCATAGTTATTTCTGTTCTGGGACCTCAACCACATTGGTCACAATTGACCGTTCTTTTTCAGTAAGAAGATTTCGGAAGGAGATTTGGTTAGGTCTTCTTACCGCAATTTCCAAAATTGGATGCAATATAACAATGGGCCTCTTTGTTATGCTTAAAGTGGCATCTGAGATCTGCGGACAAGGCTTGATAGAGACGTCGTGAGATAGCGATTTGTCCACCGTCGCTCGCTTCTTCAAATGCTGCGGCACGCTCTACCGAAGCGCCAATGCAAATAGGATCACGATATTTTCGTACACCCAGTCGCGACACGAGCGTCCATCCCAGGTCAATGCCAATAGCTACATGTAATGGGTGAGCCTGAGGGATACATTCCTTAATTGGCCCTTCTATTGAGGATTGTAGCCCTAGAGCGGCCTGCACAGCGCGCTGCGCAACTTTTTGTTCCTTCCCGAGGAACAGTGCCTGGACGCGATCTCCCTGAAATTGCACACGGAATCCAGAGAAATCCTGTCTGACGATGCAGGCCATCTCTTCACGAATTGCATGGAGCACACGGAGGGCCTGTGCTTGGGTGCCATTCTTCTCCGCTTTTGCAATATAACGGGTGAAGCCCGAAATATCGGCGAAGAGGGAAGCAGCAAACATCCGTCGGTTGTTGAGGATACTGAGATCTTTGAGGTTGGTGAGGGGAGCTTCTGCATGTGTCGTGATAGACGCAAGAGACAATCGCCGTTTCTCTTTCAGAAGATGCTGCATTCTGTCTCCTGGTCGCCATTTGATGCCGTAGATGTGAAGAAGCTTTGCTAACAGACCTGGCTCGGAAAGCCGGAGAACATAGAGAGGCGTGTCGAGCAGTATACTCGCGGGATGGCAGAGATTTTGCAGTTCCTTTGGCAGAGTCTGATAGAGATCTTGGGTCATGCGCGGATACTCGTCGCATGGGTCAATAATCTTTGCGGCGTAATTTGCTGCAGAACCAATGAAGAGTAACTCGCGGTCATTGCTGAGTCCATTACTTGTCGCTATCGTCGTCCCAAGGTCCGCTCCGCTGGCAAGCATTGTTTTCCCATAGTGGGAGAAGACTGGATGAAAAACTGCTCGCACAAAATCGCCAAGCACACACTGTAGTAATACCGCACGCGCTGTGAGCGCCGATGGATCACGGAAGGGCTGATAGAGCAAGGCGTGCAGCTTTGCGCTTTGAAAGTGCACAAAGTAGCCACCAAAGACCTGTTCTACAATACGGAAAACCTCCTGTTGATAGAGATGGAGCGCGATGACCCATTCTTTGTACCCGTCCCCGTCAGGGGGAGACGAAGCGATCTGTGCAAAATTCGTCAAGGTCGCATACACATGAACGCCAAAGATCCGTTTGCATTGGTTTTCAGAAACGACTTGCTCCAGGTCCATCTCTTTCGTCAAATTGCTGACGTTAACTGGTTGCATGCCCCGAAGGTGCTGCCGAATACGGTTAGCACTCCTCTGTTTATCCCAACTCATGTGTGCCCCCTTTCTCGCCTTCAGTTGCGGAGGTGTAAGCATAGAGGGTTTGTAATCCTGCTCCTTTGACAGGAACCTGTTCATGCTTACATAAAGATGAGAAGAGGGACGCAGGTAAACGAAGCGCAAAATCCTCTCCCATGACAATAGCAGCTTGCAATTCCTTGGTGGCACTTTCGCATCTGGCAGCGAGATTCACCGGGTGTCCTAACACTGTGAACTGCCTTTTTTCCTCGCCGCCGACATTACCGACGAAGACCCGACCTGCGTTGAGTCCAATGCCCAGGCTGATCGGACTTCCACCGAAAGAAAGACCTGCTGCCGTGGTGAGCATCTCCTTTGCGCATGTGAAGGCCTGCTCAACAGGGTCTTTTTCTCCGGGGGCTATTCCCCACAGGGCGAATACCGCATCCCCAATAAACTTATCCACCATGCCTTCATGGCGATGTATGACTGAGACGACCGCGTCCAGATACTGGTTTAACTCCTGAGCGATATGTTCTGGCGTCATCGTTGCCGACCGTTCAGTAAACGAACGAATATCGGCGAAAAGGAGAACGGCATCGATAAAGCGCGGCATGCCATACTGCCTTCCGGTTGCCAGCAAGCGTTGAGCAACCTCTGGCGAGAGATGGGCACGAAATTCACGAAAGAGTAACAGTTCATTCCGGAAACGAAAGGCGCGCTCAGTTGTCGCCTCCTGGAGTTTTTCCGCTACCAGGAAAAGGACATTTCTCAGAAAGATGGAATTCGCCATCAGGCGTTCGACCAGAGGTGTACGCAGAACGAGCGCCTGGACAGCTCCTTGCGCTACAACGGTTGCATTGCGGACCGTCTGGTTGATAAACGCTAATTCGCCCAGGATATCATAGGGGTTGCGGGCAACGAGAAAGATCCCATCATTCAGGACGCGTACTTGCCCATGAAGCAGAATGAAAAGACCATCGGCCTGATCTCCTTGATGCATGATAACATCGCCATCCTGGTAGAAACAGGCAGCATGTTCATGTGCAACCAGTTCCAGGAGATCAGAGGGAATATGAGCAAACAGGGGGAGCGATGCAAGAAATGCCAGGTCAACGCAGAATGAAGGATGTCGCTGCTCAGGGTTAATCATAGTGCTGCTTCTCTCGAAGATCTTTTTGGATGGTACCACGAAAAACGCACGACGATGGATCTATTCACTCGCATCATAGAAGATGATGGAGAAACTGTCAGTGAATTACACCACAGTTCTTTCACTTGTCTTGTTTTCTCTGCTGGAAAGATCTTTTCAGGTATTTTCGTCGTGTGCTTGCTCAACAGGGTGCGTTTGTTCCCAAAGATCTGAAGGAAGCTGCTGTGATTGTTGCTGCCACCACTGCTCAATGAGACTGCGCATCGCACTCGGGTTACCTTGAATGAGGGCTGTCCCGTTCGGATGCACCTTGATGGGTACTGTAATGTTGCCACTCGTGAGGCGCAATTGATAAATATCATCGTGAAGCATCCTGCCGGCAGGAATCCAATGTTGATTCACTGCAAAGGCGCGAAATGCTTCCACAATGGTTCTCGCTGCCGCAGAAAGCTCGACCTTTTCAATGAGAGGTGAATCAGGCGATGCTTTCTGCTGTTCCCACCAGCTTTGCAAGTCTATCTTTAATGCCCCTGTTGATCCTTGAATGAGGGCATTTCCATTGGTGTAGCAGTCAATAGCGACCCTGGTGGTGCCATCCGTCACGAGAATCTGAACACCGCTTTGGATCTCTCGCTCATTGAGGATGGACCAGCCTCGTTGAAGGATATAGGTGCGAAACACGCTCAGCACTACTTGTAATTGTTTTCCTGCCATGTTGCTTCTCCCATCCTTCGTGTTCTTCCAAAGAGTCCCACCACAATGTCGCTCCGTTATCAGGTGCCGTCATCTTCTTCCTGTGGCGTTTGATTCTCGTGAAGTGGTTGAGTAAAGCCGCGGATAGAGCGAGCCACACCCAGAATAGCGGAAACCTGTTCCTCGTTTAATTGCTGACAGAACAGTAGCAATTGCACCAACTCTGCTCGCTGAAGCGCTTGCGGCAACTTTTCAGCCACTTCAGAAGTTGACACGATCGTGACCGTATCTGGATTCATTTTGCTTCCATTAAGAATGATGACCAGAGGAAGACCGAGTGCCTCTGCAATTTTTTGCAGGGTTTGAAAGCTAGGATTCGTCTTGTCATTTTCGATCTTATTAATCTGACTGGCCGTCACGGCGCTATCACGTTCGCTTTCCTTGACACGTTTCTCCAGATCACGCGTACTGAGATTCTGGCTTTCCCGTGCCCTCTTGAGAAAAACGCCTAACCGAAATTTCTCCACTTGCACAACCGTCTCTTTTAGTGTAACATATCGTTGTTTGATTTTCAACTAACGGACAGCGAGGAGCGTGAGGGTTTTCTTCCGTCTGGTCACTGGGCAATCTGCTCTTACAGGGGCAGAATGAGTAGGGCTACGTGCTCGTCAATACAGTGACCGCTGATATGGTCCGGTAACAAAAGCGCTCCTCAAGGTCGCATCATGTTTTCGCTCGAAAGTGGAGGCAATGAAAGAGCAGAATACCGATCTCTTCTCGCGCTCAGTGCGTCTTACACTTTCGATTGCCCTTCTTGGCTGAGAGTACTTGCAAGGCCGTTTGCCAGGAAGGCAAGGCATGAAATACGTTGATGGCAGCATACTATATCAGGAACTTCTTTGACAAGCAGAGAAGTCAAAGGGAGATCGAACGCGTGGCAAGGACCGCTGAAGAAAAGGAAAGAAGGGGGAGCAAGCAGATGAGAGGAGGAAGTACACGAGAGCGCACGATGACGAAGCATGCCTCCTACCAACAACTGGGCAACTATCGTCTCATTCGTCAATTAGGGGCAGGCGGATTTGCGGAAGTGTATCTGGGAGAGCATAGCTATCTCAAGACTCTTGTTGCCATTAAAGTGTTACGAACACCTGTATCTTTACAGGAGATGCAACACTTCCTCAAGGAGGCGCGTACCCTCTCTCTACTGAATCACCCTCATATCCTGCGTGTTTTGGATTTTGGTGTCGATGGCGCAATTCCTTTCCTCGTGATGGAATACGTGGCTGGAGGGACGCTGCATCAATGCTATCCCCGTGGGAGTATGGTGCCTGTGCCCTGCATGCTCTCCTACGTGAAGCAGATTGCCGCAGCTCTTATGTATGCTCACGAGCACAAGGTGATTCACCGGGACGTGAAGCCGGAGAATATGTTAGTTGGAAGAGATGGCGGGATTCTGCTGAGTGATTTCGGTATTGCGGTTGCCGCTCACAGCACCGCTTCTTTAAAAACGGTGGATGCCGCTGGCACACCAGCCTACATGGCCCCGGAACAGATTCAGGGAAGACCGCGTCCAGCCAGTGATCAATACGCCCTCGCCATGGTCGTCTATGAGTGGTTCTGTGGAGCGCGACCTTTTTCTGGAGACGCGATGCAGGTGCTCTATCAACAAATCCACAATCCTCCCCCGCCGCTACGCAGCAAGGGTTCAGCGATTTCTTCTGATGTTGAAAAGGTGGTGCAGAAGGCTCTTACGAAAGATCCCGAGCATCGCTTCCCTACGGTCGAAGCATTTGCGAATGCACTCGAGGACGCCTGCCAAAGGCGCTCCAGAAGAACCTCGCGAAGTTGCACCTATCATGGACATTCCTCCTTGGTCAGTGCTCTGGCGTGGTCGCCCGACGGAACGCGGATCGCTTCGACAGATTATGACGAGCGGGTGCATATCTGGGACGCGAGAACGGGGATAAGTGTCTCCATTGACAACTACGCTGGTTGCCCCGGTCCAGCAGGGGCCATCACCTGGTCGCCAGATGGCAGTCACATTGCCCTGGGGAACCGCAGTACAGCTGCGTTAGTACGTATGCTTGCCACAAAGCAGAAGCAGGATTTTGACGGTATCTGTGGCAAAGTGGATGCCATCGCCTGGTCCTACAATGGCTCGCGTCTTGCTTCAGGCAGTATTGGGAAGGTCTATGGGGACAATCTGGCATATGTGGTGCAAGTCTGGGAGACAGCAAGCGGGCAGAATATCTTCACACAGTACTTCTACCTTCCTTTGGGGAAAAGGAGGGATTGGTTGTCTCTTTCAGCAAAAGGAGGATTTGTTTCTATGCAGTGGTTACCCGATAATACTCGTATGATATTCGTGAACCTTGATAAGACAGTGGAGACATGGAATGTGAGCAGCCAAAGGGCAGTTTCTCGTCTGCATTTTCAGGAACGAAATGATGAAGCACAGATGGTTGTCTTGTCACCTGATGGAAGATATGCAGCTTCTGTCATGGCAGATCAGACGGTGGAAGTTTGGAATACGGCCTCAGGGAATCGTATCTGCACCTATCGAGGTCATCAAGATCAGGTCAATGTCGTTGCCTGGTCTCCTGATGCGAAACACATTGCCTCTGGTAGTCAAGATGCTACTATACAGGTATGGAATGCAAAGACAGGCCAACAGATCTTTACCTACCGAGGTCATACTGGTAGCGTTCACGTCGTCGCCTGGTCTCCTGATGCAAAATATATTGCCTCGGCCAGCAGTGATCGAACCGTTCGGACCTGGCAGGTAGAGGGATTGTAATCGGCGCATGTGAGGTCGAAAAGCAGGGAAGCTTTTCACCAGCGATATTCCTCTCTCTATTTGAACATCTGGCGTAGCTCCTCGGCTTGCTCATACTCCATCCTTCCCGTCTCCAGGAGGAAGCGCACAAAACGCTTGAAGCTCGTCTTCACCGTTTTCATACCAGTCGTCTGCAAATAGGCTTCGACCTCATTGTGGGTCATATCCAGCAACCCGTGCGGCGATGACTGGCTCAACAACACAGTGGAGGCGAAATGCTGGATGGTGCTCGCATGCTGCTCCACCATCTTCAGGCTCAAGCCCGTCTGGGCAAGGTGTTTGCGAAAGGCCTGTAAGAGCTTCTCATCGCGCGCTTCTATCTGAGAACGCAGCTCACCTGGATTTGCTGGTGCTGTGGGCAAGAGCGAAGTTAGGATGCCTTCCCGCTCCGTCGCATTGCGATAAGCTTCTTTGAGACGGCGACGAATGCTCGGCCCGAAAGAGACGTTATAGGTCGTCAACAAACTATCATAGATGATCCGATCCCCGAAGGGGAGTAAAACGGTCTGGATGTAGACTGGCAGCGGCAGGATCATCGTCTCTGCCACCGAATCGGTGAGTCCGACCACTCCATAGGCACGCGCATGGGGAGCAAAGTCCGTGAGCAAGACGGTATAGTCCTTGAGTGCGCGCACCACAAAGAAATTGCCTGCGAGCCGGTATTGCCAACTCTCTACCAGTTCCAAGTCCTCCTCGGAGAGCTGGGCGGGATTTTCGGCAGTGAAACGTGTGAGCAACCGGTCGTCGGTCCACAGGGCATTGCGCACCTGGGTGGCTTGCTCTGGCAGCACTGATCCCTCGGAAGGCACTGCTGGAAGCCAGGGAACCAGATGCAGTTGCTCGTTGACCCAATGTAGCAAGACAAACCAGATCCGATAAAAGCGCTCTTTCTCTTGAACTGATAACTTCGCGGCCATAGCGGCTGGACTCCTCTCTCGCTCCGATCCTGGAGGCACGCTCTTTGTTTCGGGTCGATGTGCCAATAAATGAAGTGCATTACCTCCACATACCCTCTGTTATACTAAGAGCAGATCCTAAAGGTGTCAAACTGAAACGGAGAAGGTGGTCATTGTGGCTCTATTGGTGTAGACCATTCATCCGTATCCTAGCCGGGCATCTCCAGCGCGATGGCATCCTGTATGGCCCTATCCCTCTCCAGTGCGATATGTTCATCTGATATCCATTCCTGGCTGTTATGAATAAATGTTCATGCAATATCTCCTTTTTCCATGTAAGATAGAGAACAATCCATGCGTTCTTGACCCTGGTTGCCATCGTTTTATCTTTTCTTCTCAATGAATGAGGAGTTCAACGAAAAGGATAAAGATGATATGGACATTACCCCTGTAATCCCTGATGGCTATAATGGCCCGATTAAGCGGCTCACCTGCAGTATCTGCAAGCATCTGTTCTACGTCGCGCAGGATGATTATCATCGCCTCCCAGAGATCCGCTTTTGTCACGAGTGTAGCCTCATTCTGCGTGAGGAGCTTGAAAAAACGCAGGGAGCCAGTCCTTTGACTCCACCACCGGTCAGAGAAAAGCCGGTTGTCCGTCCCCCAGCGCCATCCTCTGTTATGCCTTCTATCCAGTCCACTCCTCTTCCTCAGCCACGCACGATTGATCGAGAAAAGATGACAGTTGAGCAATTGCTCGAAGAAGCAAAGATGCTCCGTAAGACCTGGCGCTACAAGGAGGCATTGCGTTCTTACGAGGAAGCTCTTCAGAGAGATCCTCACTGCATCGAAATTCTTTACAAGCGAGGAGAGATGCTAGAGACACTAGATCGTCCAAATGAAGCTCTTCTTGTGTATGAGGAGATATTGCGCCTTGAACCAGCCAGTGCTAAAGCCTACAGCAGCAAAGGAGAGATACTCATGGGATTGAGGCGTTATGATGAGGCTTTAGCGGCCTTTGATACAGCTCTCCAAATCGACCCTTCTTATAGGGAGGCTTCCACTGGCAAGTGGTTTCTTTTCATGCACTTACATCGGGATGAAGAAGCAGAACAATTTTTTCCACCGAAGACAGAAAAAAGTGCTTACCAGCAGGAGCTTACTCAACCGTGCCATACAGCCGAAGATTATTATTGGCGAGGGAATATTCTCCGCGCTTTAGGTCGTGATGAGGAGGCAATTCGTGCCTATGAAGAGAGCCTTCGTCTTGATCCTCTTCATCTCGATGTATACACAGATATCTCTACCATGCGCTTTAAAAAGGGGAACAGCCAGAAAGTCGTCACCATCCTCAATCAAGCCGTACAGGCCTTTCCTGCCTGTGCCAAGCTCCACATCTATCATGCAGAAGTCCTCATCCGACTTGGGCACCATCAAGAAGCTTTAGAGGCGTGCAATCGAGCCATTGAGAGTGACAGTACCTCTATCAGAGCTTATAGAGAAAAAAGTAACCATCTGCACAAGTTGAAACGGGAGGGAGAAGCACTAGCAACAATAGAGCGAGCAATTGAGCTAGATCCTGACTCTGAGACTGCCTACCTCATACAAGCAGAGATCCTTGCGAGCTTGAGACGATACGATGAGGCATTAGCAGCCTATGATCAGGCGATTCAACTCGACCCTGACCATTTCCACGCTTATGGGCAAAAGGCAGCGTTTCTTGCCAACCTTCATCGCGATGAAGATGCGTTGGCTACCCATGATCAGTTTATCGAGCGTACTCCTCACACCTTCAAAGGATATCACTCCAAGCTGTTTTTTCTCGTCATTGATCGAGAGCGGTATACAGATGCATTGGCGACCTGCGAACAGTGCCTGGCTCGCAATCCGCACATGGTCCAGGCGCACGAATGGAAGGGTCGCACGTTGTGGTATCTGGATCGCTATGAAGAAGCACTTCTCTCTTATGAGGAGGCGCTTCGACTGGATGCCGGTGATGAAGATCTCTACGTTGGAAAGGCAGGGGTTTTGGCAAGTCTCAAGCGTTTTGACGAAGCATTGGCAGTTTGTGAGCAGGCTCTCCAACTCGCTCCAGCGAAAGCCTCTGTCTACAAAGAGAAGGCCGACATCCTCAGCAGGCAGAAGCGCTATGAAGAAGCGCTCTCGGCTTATCAGAAAGTGGTTCAGCTTAACCCTAACGATGCTTTTCATTATGAGCAAATAGGAGATACTCTTTGCAAATTAGAGCGGTATGCAGATGCTATCAAGGCGTATGATCAGGCCCTTCGACTCAACCCCAATTTTACCCGCGTCTACCAATCGAAAGCTCACGCTTTAAAAAAGCTGGGCCACTATGAGCAAGCTCTGGCTGCCTACAATAAAGCGCTTCAGCTTCATCCGAAAAATGGCCACCTTCTTTTCTCCAGAGCAGGGGTGCTGAAAAAACTCCTGCGGTATGAGGAGGCGAATGCTGATTATCTCAGTGCACAAGTGAGCGCACAGGCTGGAAAGTCTGATCCCCTTCTTGCTGCTTGCTGCATCATTGCAAAGGTTGATCTCAAACAAGTTGCAGAAGCGAAAACGCGACTCCAAGCAGCAGGGAAAGAGATCAGCGATGAGGCGATAGAAGCAGAAATCCATCTGATGTACCAGGAGCAAAAGATTGCGTCATTGAAGTCCTCTCCCCTCTTCCATCCTATCTGTCTCGTTGTGCGTGAGATGCAGGAGTGGAGTGGGACACCAAAACAGTTCAAAGAACTCCTCTCTAGCCGATTCCCCGATGATCTCAAGAAGTTGCCTCGGTCACCTGCCAGATTGGTTGAAGTATTAAAAGAGATCACGCCAGCGCTCCAGGAAGAAGGAATAGTTGTCGGTCTGCCTCCTGAGACCACTCTCGTGACGCTGACCAGTAAATCGACATGAGTGCTCCCAATGAGAGAAGCTGAACAAAACAAGAGAGGGAAATGTCTTGAAGCTGATCGTCGAACCTTATTTGACCCAACTGGCTCGCGGGCCGCAGGTGGGTACAATCCTAGCCCAAATATAACGAGCAGTCTATCGGCATCTGGGCCGCCCGTTATATTTGTCGCTACTCCAAAAAGGATTGCGGATCTTTCCCTGCAACTTCCGCCTTGTCGCTCATCGAGCCTTCGGCGTGGTATCGCTGGGTGTGCGGAACGTTTTGTCAGCAGTCCTCTTTTTCTAGCTGGAATTTGAGATAATAAATTCTTTTATTGATAAGCTTACTCTTCGAGGGCGGGATGCATGACGAAAATGCCCTCACCACGAGAAGTAAGCCATTGTTGAGTATTCTCTGCAAAAGTATCCATAAGTTGACAATAGGCTCGCCACTCTGCATCAGCCTTGCCCATAATCTGAGACCAGGTAGTACGCTGGATACCAAGGTCATTCAGATATGCATTGAACCGTTGGTCATACGTCTCGGAACTGACTTCTATTCTTGCCCCATCTTCTAGACAGACTGAGTGATATCCCCAGTAACTAGAGCAGTGTCGGCCACGACCAGCATGCCAGGTCATTTTCCTACTCGCCGTACTCAGCTTTTCCCGTTCTTTTTGTAAGAGTACATGTGTGTTGGGGGCGACTCGTACTGTGGGTAACTCCTGTCCAGAAGGCAGATCAATGAAGACGCCAGGATTGTGATAAGTGAACCATTGTTGAATATTCTCTGCAAAAGCGTCCATGAATTGGCAGTACGCCTGCCATTCGCGTTCGGCCTTCCCCATAATCTCAGACCAGGTGGTAGGCCTGATACCTTTGAGTATTAAATGCGCATTGAAGGCTTTGTGATACATATCAGGGTGGACTTCTATGCGCGTTCCATCCAGCAATCTGGCGGAATAATGCCCTTTTTCACTGTAGATGTGTTTGCCATGCCCGGCGTGCCAGGTCATTTTGCTTCTCTTCGTGCTTTCCATCTTCTCTCTTCTCTCCTCTTAGCTGGATGGTGCCTCACTTGGTGGCAGAGGCTCGGTGAACGGCGGTAAACACCCGGTAGCCAGTAATAGTTCCTTGATTTCTTGCAATGCCTTCACTCCAATATTGCGGATGCCGAGAAGATTTACCTCCTCTCGCTCCAAGATCTGGCCTGTCTTTGTCAGATGTCCATTCCTCTTGAGGCTATTGTGTGTCCTTGACGGGAGTCCTAATGCCTCCAACGGCAGATCATAAATCTGGGGCGGGATGAGGAGATTACTCTTTGTTGCGGTTTTCTTGCACTGCTTGGCAGGCGTTGATTGACGATATTCGGTAAACTGTATGAACTGCTGCTGGAGGATCTCTCCACTCTGGCGCAATGCCTCATCGGGCGAGATCACGCCATCCGTTTGAAGCTCAAGGAGAATTCGTTCGTAGTTCACCCATTTCCCAACGTGGGTATGCTCAATACTATATTCAGCCTTGATAACTGGCGTATAAATGGCATCGATGGCGATCACCCCATCAGGCTGATCCTCTTTGAGATCGGCAGGAACATAGCCCCGGCCAGTCTCAACCACCAGTTCCATCACGAGATGTGCCTGTTCATTCTTGAGGGTCGCAATCTCTAACTCAGGATTCACAATTTCTATCGTGCTGGGAGCAACAATATCAGTTGCCGTCACGACCCGATCTCCGCTGACCTGGAGGCGCATGGTCACAGGGTGATCAGCAAAACAGCGGAGGCACAGTTTCTTCACATTTAGCACAATCTCGCTCACATTCTCCAGCACACCAGGGAGCCCTTGATCTAACTGGCTGGCTCCCTCAATCTTGACCCCGGTCACAGCTGCACCTGGGAGCGAAGATCGTAACACTCTTTGGAGCAGGTGACCAATCGTGGCCCCATAGCCAGGTTCTAAAGGAGCTACTTCATAGCGTGTTGTATTCCCCTGTTCCTGGAGCTTCCTTATGCGGGGAAGCGTCATCTCAATCTCAAACATCTCCACCACCTTTGCTCTTCCATATCGGGCGAGAGAACTCGCCGTTGCTTTAGCATGTTACCAACTATTGCACAATACCTTTCTCACAGCTTTTCAGTTATTTGATCGTGTGGTTCAATTGCTCGTTTCCTCTCAGGTGTATCCCTATAAGCTCGTCGTTTGCACTTGGCCGCTGGCAGGCAGGGTGTTTGCAAAGAGAGAGCTTCTTTCGTAGAAACCTGATGCCTCGTCCAGTTTGGCAAGCCATGCGAGAGCCTCCGAGAACAGGTCAAGAAACTGGGTTGTCCCCATCGAGTGCAGCTCATCTAGCCGACAGATATGCAATTCTCTTGTGCCGTCTGTTGCATGGACATGACCAAATGGGGTCGTCAGAGCATACCCATGCTGTTTGAGCAGATCAGATGCTGCCTCTTTTGTCAGGCTTTTGCGCTGTTCGGCTACATGCTGCATACATTATCTTCTTGTCTTTTTCCTTGCTCTTCCAGTCAAGTTTGAGCGGCCAGGGCAACCAAGTGGTGTTTGCGTCATCCTGGCCGCAAAAAGAGGCAACTCAGCGAACGGTTTTGATAGGTAGAATCAACAGGGATGTGAGAATGCTCGACAAGGCAGCCACCGCGAACAGCAGCGCGAAACTATTCTGGAAGAGATTCAACAGACCTCCTCCAATGATCGGACTGATGATCAGGGAGAGGTAGATCGCGTCGTACATAATCCCCAGGTCCTTGGCTCTAGCCTGAGCCGAGGGAAGCACCCGGACGGCCAGGGCCATATCAACCCCTAAGAACAGGCCAAAGCCTGCGCCGAAGAGGATAGCTGTGAGGAAGAGTCCGGTCCAGTTCGGGATTAGCGCCATAACTCCCAACCCGATTGCCATGCCCATTGCTCCTCCTATCGCAAAGGGTTTGAGCCGGTTAACCCGCCTGGAAAGCCAGCCTGCGAAGAGAGCACATGCAAGCAGAACTGTCGTCGAGAGTAACTGAAAGTTGGCGACACTCGTTGCAGGATTGATCGCGTGGAGGGCATCCTGCACGTAGAATAAGGTATAAGTTCCTAAAATGGTAAAAGCAAGGTAAGCAAAACAGCGTGAGAGGAGCGTCAAGGTAAAATCCCTCACGCGCAATGGACTCACGAAGCTGACGAGAAAGCTTTTGAGATGAAAAGATGGCACCTCTTCGTGGCTCACGGGAGGATCTTCCAGCACGGCGAGAAAGAGCATCACGCAGACGAGGGAAAGAGCTGCCATGAGCACATAGCCCTGTGAGATGACCCGCGTATCGGTCAGGAGAGAGACCAGGACCAGGCCGATCACTCCGCCGACGTTGGGTGCCATCCCCACATAGGCTGCAACGAAACGGCGTTGGGAAAGCGGGATTTGGTCGGGAAGCAGGGCTGTGGTCACTGTCAGGACTGCGACAACGCCTGTCTGAGCACCGATCTCGCCGATCAGAAGCAGCGGGATCGAGTGGGCAAAGGCCATCAGACACATCCCTCCTACGGCTACCGCGATGCCTAACGCTATCCAAGGTCGCCTGCGTCCCGAACGCAGAACAGTGCGATCCGAGAGCGCACCGACAAGAGGTAAGGCTATCAGGCCCGCTCCTGCGCCTATACTTGCCACCAGGGTCAGAACCGTATTCTTGTCGAGTGGGGCGATCTGGACTGCCTGGATGGGCAAGAGCAGTTGTTTAATACATACACTGGACAATCCTCCTACCATGACAGAAAGCGAGAGGCACAAGAGGTAGAGCCAACTTTTGTTGGGCATGGTGGCTTCGGCAGCAGGTGCCTCTATAGAGGGTTCAGGGGTTACTAGTTCAGCCATTTAAGAATCGTTCCTCCTTGTTGTTTGCAATGATGATGGTGGAATATCTCCGGCCCCATGCCCAGATGAGCGGTTCATCTGGGCATACGTCCCCATGAAACAGACCGGCTAGAGAGTCTCTGGCTCTTTGAGCCAGATCATATGTTCACCGTGAACGGCGCAGCGTGCCAGTAGCTCTTGTTTCACCATCCTCCCTTGCTCATACGTCATCAATTCAAGCTGTGGCCCTGCCTGGTCAAGAAATTCCAGCGAAACACGATAGAGCGTCCGTTTACGCGAAGCATCTGCGATTTGCGCATCAATGCACTCCTTCACTTTGATGGGTCCCTGGTTGACGGCAAAGCTACTCCAGACGACTGCTGTATGATGCTGAGGAATGGCATCAAGCAACGCTGGGAGAAGATCGCAAGCATCCCCTTTGTGCAGAGGTACGCCTCTTTGCCGTGCAAATCTGATGGCAGCATCCAGCACCTGATGCCTCCCCAGTTCTTCGGGCCAGATAGCGGCACGAACCCAGCGCATATCCTCCTCGTCGGAGATGTCGCGGGGAACTAATTCGATCCCTTGACAGTTCGCCACAACAGGCAGCGTTGCTTCAGGCAGCGGGGGAAGGTGAAGACCAAGGACTTCACAGCGGATCTGCACTGGCGAGGTGAGAGCGCCAACGAGGATGCCCTCTGTGGTGAGACCGCTTCCATACTGATAGCGATACTGGTTCCACAAGAGATTGAGTCCAGCGCTGCATCCAATCTCTATCATGTGTAGTGGCTGATACCCTCCGCGCTGGTAAGCGAGGGTAAATGCTGGGAGCAGATTCGCGCATCTGGTGACCTCATTGGTTTGCAACCGGGCCGTGGGCAAAAGGGTACGCAATTCCGCACTATGGGCGAGCACAAACTCGCGGAAAAATGGATACGCCTCAGCGAGAGATGGAGCCCCCTCTTGATGAAGATAGGGATAATACCGTGCCAATGGCTGGTACGGTTCTCGTAGCAGCAGAAAGTTCACTGCGGCAAAGAAGGTTACGAGATTGGGCTGATCTTTATCGACCAGATTGATGAAGGCAAGGATCTCAGCGTCATTTTTGAGATGCTCCCACAGCGCGCTGTAGAGCGGCGAATTTTTCAGCGTAGCGGGAATAAGGTTGAGCCACTTGCGTGGATCTTCAATTGACGACGAGGACATAGTGACTTCCTTTCATTGAAAATATGAGTGCAGAACTACGATTGAGGGGCCTGTATCGAGAGGGCATCCCTTTGTTGTGGGGGCCGTAGATCGTGGAGATAAGTAGTCGCTTTCCTTTGCAACTCAGGATGTTCCTGCATTAAACGGTTGAGTACCTTGAGGTACATTTCGCTGAGCTCCGCTGTTCGTGCGGCTTGTTGATACCTGGCAAGGAGATTGTTAAGTGGCACGGCAATTTGCCACAACACATTCTGCTCTCCTGTTTTAGTGGACACTCTGGCCTCCAGATTGCCATTAGCGACTAGCATATGAACGCGGGTGATCTCGGCCACGCTTTGCTCTAGTCGCTCTTTTTCCTTGATCTTTTCGTTGGCCGCCGCATGTAAATCATGCTCTAAGCGGGCCAGCTCCGAGGCGCGGTCAGCACGTTTGATAGCAATCAGTGTCCAGGTAGCCATGATAGATAAGACTAAGGCCGTGAAAAAATGAATCTCGACAATGCGAAAGATAATGGAAGACGATCCGGTGGCGAGCATTTGAGAAAAGGCAGCGGTGTGTGGCGCGTTATAAAGAAGCCAAAGGCTGATTGTGGTGTTAGCGGCGGCGATGAGAAAGATCGTGATGGTCGGGAGAAGGGCTGCTGCAACCAGCTCGCCGAAAAAGGGAAGGTAGAATATATCTTTATCATTGGGGGTCAATCCCCCATGCAAAGCCGTCATAATGATGGTAAAATACATCCCTCCAACGAGGCCAACGACCATCAGGGCGCCTGCACTATGGATATGTCCGAACCGATTCAAGATCAGACAAAGCGCCATGGTCACATACATCACATACACCGTGTTGATGATTTGCCGGTTGGGGCCGGTCAGCGCGATGTAGGCCACAAAGATGAGCGTCAGGCCCAAAAACAAGGCCAGCGCACTCAAAATCTTGCTCCTCCGAGCCAGATCCCGTTGTCTCAAAGTAGGATTTTCAACATCGCGAGGAGAGGTGAGCCGATACCACCAGAGGAAAAATCTCCAAACTCCTCCTTGACTTTGGAAATTCTGCTCCCCTAGCAATTTATACGCCCAGGGATCTCGTTGATTTGTTATCATCGCAAAACTCCATTCTTCTTGCATCGAGCAAGATTAATTTAGAACTGAATGAGATGCGGCAAAGATGTGAGCATCTGCTGGATCTCTTGTGGTTCCTTGTTGAGCAAGTGGGCAATATCCTCAATGGATCGCCTGCCATCAATAAGGCGAAGAACGCGTTGATAGGGATGGGATAATGGTGCCAGGATCTCAGGCGAAAGCCGTGAAACACGGAGTGAAGGGATCTGCGCCGGAAATGTCCTATAGGTGGTTATGGGTGGAGGAGTGGCCGGCGGGCGCACGAGTGCGTGCAAGGAAGGTGCAGGGCGCAAGCTCCAATTCACATCTCCGCACCGTTCTAAGGCGTGGTACGCCTCTTGTTGCTCCCGCAGAACGATGCCTGTCTTGGTGACAATGATTTTGCAGGAATAGACTTGTCCCTGCCCAAGGATAATCTGAGCCAGGCAAGCATCCTTCGAGACGCCAGGCAGCGACGGAAGATGTGCCTGAAGCATCACCACGTCAGGCAACTCCTTCATCGTCTCAACCACTGCCACCACAGGAAGGAGATAGTGTTTGTCCACCCTCTCGAAATACTCCTTTCATAAGGCTTCTTTTTCGTTGTACTTTACCGACCGATCCCCTCTGTGAGAGAGGGAGCACTGCCTGCAAGGTCTCTTCTCTGTTCAAGCGGCTCCGGTGTTTCGGTGAAAGGCGAGAGAACACGCTCCAATATCTGAGTACATTCCTGCATGGCCTGGGAATACGCGGTCTTTGCTGCTTCCCACTGCAGAATATGCTCCTGGGAGAGCGTTGATGCGACCGTGCCGAGTGTGGTGATTGGCTCTTCGATCTCTCGAAGATCTTCTTGTATCAGCGTCTGTACGTCTCTGACTCGCTGGCAGAGCCTTGCGACGTTCCTTGCCCAAGGTGCCGAACGAGAGGAGGATAAAAAGGTCTCAGACATATCATCTCTACCTGATGTCGTCCTTTCGTCATCGCTTGATGATCTCATATTTGCAAAAGAGGGAGGCGTATTTCCCATCATCAAGCGACCCTCTGGATCTAGCAACATGCCCACTTCCTCGTAGGTGTGCGCAAATCAAGCCGCATCAGGTCTGGGATCCGTGCCTGCGACTCAGGTAGCCGAGATAAGCAGTATGTATACGACAATCTCGTTGCCAGAACGAGTCGCATCGAGCAAAGCACCCAATAGAAGAAAGGGAACGGATTGCAGTAAAGGATAACAGTTCTTCCTGTCTGCCTGACAGTAGGATGAAAAGAATTGATAAGCAACTGACAAAAAACGCAGATGTAGACTCTCACGTGTGAGAGCATATGGTAAGAGGCTCCTCTGCTTTTTTGTTTCCTCTGAGAAAGGATGTTTCTCATGAGTATTTCTCCATTCTATGTTTGCGTTGTGTTTCTTTTTACCATGGTCGAGGGCAGCCCACATATGACTTGACGACATCTGTAATCACCTGGGTCTGAAAGGGCTTAGTAAAATACTCTCTCGCACCGACAAGCCTGCCTTTGAGGCGATCTATCATCCCATCGCGACGTGAGAGCATGATGATGATAGTGTCCTTGAACTGAGGTTTTGCTTTCAATTGTTTGGCGACCTCATATCCGTCTAATTTAGGGAGGCCAATGTCGAGGATGATTAAATTAGGAATACGCGAATCGGGTTGGGTGAGCCACTTCATCGCTTCAACACCATCAGGAAATACCACGACAGGAAATCCCTCGCGCCCCAGACACGTCTGAAGGATTTTCCGAACGGTGTCTGAATCATCGATCACCATGATAAGAGGAGGCCTAGCCGAGAGGGATACCTGTGAAGGATAAGAAGGTGTCTGCGGTACTGGCAATGTTTCCTGTAGAAGCTGCGAAGGCGGAACCCAGAGACTCGCTGTTTGTGATGAAGTAGCACTGGATACCGGCATGCCGGGAGGGGCAGTTCTGAGTAATATTTTTTTATACATGGCCTACTCCCCTAGTCTTTAGATCATTGTCTAGTCAGAGCAGTGATCAGAATACTCTTGTCATCTGAAAAACTTTGAGTGACAATTCAGACGTATTCGCGTCCTGATAGGTATGTCACACATGAACAAATCAGAGGCGAAAAATGCTCACAAGGGCCTCTGCTCCTGCAATCAGGAAGCCGATATCGATCTCTGCCATCTATCATGATAGCAATTGATCCCCCCAAACGGCTCTCACCACCGCCTTTTTTGTCCAATGGTCTTCCCACTTCTCTCTTCCCCTTCACTTGTTTTCCTTCTTCTCCTCTCCCCTGGTTCATCCTGCCTTCTCTGCACGCCGTGATTCGCTGCATGGACCGCTTCCGCTGGCTCTTGCGCCTCTGTCTTCTCGCACCGCTCGCCTACTAGCCCACAAAAGATGGCTGTGCTATACTTACCTCCAAGAGAGGCCTGCTGGTGATTTCTCTCAGAAGGGTATTGACAGCACATTCCGGCAGGCAAGCGGAGAACGTGGAGGGCCAGGAGGGACCCTGATGGCAACACAAGGTGAGATGAGTACGCCGAGCGAAACCGGGTATATTACTCCTGATCAACCAGGTGGCATCCCTGGCTGGTGTGAGGGCATCCCCGTCATTCGCATTACGACCTGCGGGGTCTTCCGTATTGAAATGCTCCAGGAAGTACCAGAGGGTGATCCTGCCCAGGCGCACTACGCAGAACTTCCCCCGGAGCGCTTGAGTGGACGCGGGCCAGGGGGAGCGCTCAAGGCTGTGAAACTCTTCATCAGCCAGCCAGAACGGTACGCCACCAAAGATTGGCTGCGTACGCACCTACGTGAAGGGGAGGAAGTGTGTGCCACCAACAAGCGCCTGGAGAATATTCTCTCGTTTTTGCGCTGTCACTTGCTCTGTCTGCCCAGTGGAAAAAAGCTCAAAGACCTCGTCACCTATCGACGAGCAACCGAAGAAAGTGGGGACGGCTACCAACTGGCAGGGTACCCGCTGGTCTGGCTCGACATCGATGCCCTGGCCTGGAATGTCAAGCAGGCCTGCCTCAAAGAACGCTTTGAGGAAGACGCTTTGCCCTATTGGGAGCGCGCCTATGAGATCGTCTCAGGGGGATGCTTTCTGGCTGACGAACCCAACAGTGAGTGGGCCAAAGCGCGACGAGAGATCGTCGATGACCAGATGCGCCAGACAGTGCATGCGCTTGCCCGCCTGTATCTGGCCCGTTTCGGGCAAGCAGGGGAAGAAGATGTGCTACGCATCTTGCAGCCCTATTGCCGCGTGCATCGGCAGGATGAAGATGCTCTGCGCCCCTTACTCGAATTATTGAACAAGCGAGGACGCTACCAGGAGGTGCTGGAGTGGTACGAACACCTGAAAGCAACTCTCGAAGCACAGGGGCCAAGCCGGACCGGTGAGATGCGCGTGCCACATCCTCTCACAGCAGAGATCGCCGCCTTTGCCCAGCTCAAACTGCGCGAGTTCAGACAGATCACGCCTCGCGTTGTGCATGGAATGGAACGCTCTGATGGACCGCGCGGTGTAGTTTCCTCCATTGTTCAGGCACAGCCATTGCCAGTATCTCCAGCAATTGTCGTGTCAGGCCCCCCCACAGTGACCAGCGCAGATATCACCAGGATCTCCGAGGTTCCCTCCTCTAGAGTTGAGACGGAGCACGATGGGCCTCCCCACGTTACCAGATTAGATGCCTTTTCCGGCCCTCCGCTCACAGAGACGCGTCATCTGATCGGACGAGAAGCATGGCTCAGGAACATTGTGCAGATGGTGCAAGCGCCTCTGCCAAAGAAACTCATCGTCTTGCATGGTCCCATCGGGATCGGAAAGTCCAGCGAACTGAACCGCTTGGCACAGCAGTTCCTCTCTCTTGATCAAAGCTCCTTTCACGTCATCACCCTTTCCTTGTTTGCGGTTGAACAGGCTCCTGACCCGGAAGTGGCTCTCGATGTGTTTCTTGGCATGCTGCTACATGAAAGCCAGTATGCGCCCTTTCCTACGAATGCTTCGCGACAAACCCTCACCAACCTGATCCTGGCTGCCTTGAAACACCTGCGACAGCCAACCGTGATTCTGCTTGATAACGCAGAAGCTCTGCTCATGGAACAGGGGGTGCTCGCTCCATGCTGGGAAACCTTCTTGACCTACTACCTGCGGAGCCATCACCAGGCTACCCTGATCCTGGCGACCAAAGAATGGCACGGATGGTCTGGTCGCGAGCACCAGTTCGTCGCAGAGATCGCTGTTCCCCCTCTCTCGCCTGAGGACAGCGTGCTATTGCTCCAGCGGTTGGGATTGGCAAGCGTCTCCATCGAGCATCTGCGTGCCATCAGCGAGCGGGTAGCAGGCATCCCCTTGTGTTTAGAGTGGCTTGCGAAACTGGTCCATGATCCACTCGTCCTTGATAACTGGCAAGGGTTTGAGTGTCATGAAGAAACAGAGATAGGAAGTTCTAGAGATGGGATCACCCAACGCCTTTCTCGTCTACTTACCTATCCCGATCTATTAGGAGAACATCTGGCGACCCACCTGACTCCTTTGTTGCAGCAGATGATTGAGCGTCATCTTTCCGAGGCGGCCAGGCGTGTGCTGGAAGCCCTCTCTGTCGTCACTATTCCTCTTGCCAAACCGGCCCTACAGCTGCTCTGTCCTCGTCCCACACTGCTCAAAGAGCTACGGGATGCTTCATTACTGGCTGCCTATACTAACCGGATCCAGTTGTTACCAATGGTCGCATCGGCGGTGCGGCGACAACTTTCGCCTGAACAGGTGTATACGATAGAGGAGCGGGTCATTGAGGTGCAGGCGAAGTGGGTCGAGGATGGTCATATACGTAATGACGAAGCTGGAAATCTGGTTGCGGAACTGGTAGCACTGTTGCTGACACACCACCAGCTCCTGGATGCGGCGCAACTGCTCATTCGTTTTGGTTGGCGCAGTTTTCATCTGGGATATGGACCTCGTCTGGCACGCCTCGCTCAAACTGTCCTGCATGAGGTTGATTGGCATGAGACAGTAGAGCAAGAATGTGCCGGGCTCGTCTTAGTACAAATTCTCTTCCAATTTCTTGGTCAGCCTCTTGATCCAAAACAGTATGCGGACTACCAGCGTATCCACAGCGCAATACTCGCCAAAAAGGTAACATTGCCGGTAGCGACAGGTATCTATGTTACACATCTTTTGATGCTCAATTCCGCAAATCATGCACGCTTTGAAGAAGCGCAAGCACTGCTCAATGCTTATCGGACCTCTTTGCAGCAAGATGCCTCGCTTCTTGAAGAGCAAGCATTCTTATTCAAGGCCTGGTCTGACTACGCCGAGGAGCAGGGCAACAAACAAGAGGCACGAAATCTGCGCGAGCAGGCTATTGGCTTCTATAGAGAGTTAGCCAGACGGCTTTCTGCTCACAAAGAGACTTCACCACTGGAAGAGGAGCTTCGCAAGAAACGCTTAGCGGGTTGTCTCAATAATTTGGCTCACCATCTCAATATTCTGGGCTTGCATGATGAGGCTCTTGAAATGATAGAACAATCTATTCGCTTACAAGAGCAGGGATATGTCTATTTCGGTGCACAAGCCGCCTCCTATGGAGAAAAAGCAGAAATTTTGATGGAACTTGGGCGTTTTCAAGAAGCATCAGCCTTTGAGAAGAAAGCTATGGGAGAGGTACAACGTTGTGCGAAGGCGGGGGATGCTCTCTCCATGAGAGAAATAGCGATCTATCAGGTGATTCGTGGACGGCTTTACCTGCGTTTGGGGAACATTGAAGAGGCAGGGCGATTGTTTGAGGGTGCTCTTCCCCAGATTCATCCTAAGAGGAGATTATATCGTATGTATGCGCAAGATGGGCTCAACGAAATCGAACAATGGAGGCAGCAATCTCCCTCGCCACAGCACCAATTAGATTGGCGTTGGATCGAGCGGTATCGTGAGCTTTGTACGTATGATAGTTATTGGTGGCTCACGTGGGCGGGTCCATTTACCGAGGAGGAACATGCACAGTGGGATCGCTTGTCTGCCCTTCCTCTGGATGGAGCAACAAAGGCCCAGTTGGGAAAGCTCATGAGGGCATCACGAGAACGAGAGTTAGCAGCAGCGATTGTAGAACAACGCGAACCAAGACTTCGGTATCCAGCGATTGCGATTGAAGACCTCCGTCGCCGCATTGCCGCTCAGCTTGCATTACAGGAGGATATTCGTCAAAACGAACCCAATGCCATTGTGCGTCGTCTCTATCTGGATGCCATTGAGGAGGAACTCACCTATCTCCGTTTAATAGAAGCGACGTATGAGGGCAACACCCAGCGGTTTTGGGAGTGTAATGTGCGTTTACTTCCACTTCCTAGCAGGGAAGATATGCTCTATGCATTCGCTCGTGTCAAATATGTCGTGAAGCAAGGGCTGGAGCTTCCGCAGACAGCGGAGATTAGCCAACAGGTGGAGGAGTTCGTGCGTACGCGTCTTCATCTCTCATTGGACCTGACACCGGAAGAAGAGGCGCACCCAGAGCGAATACATATCCGATCCAATACGACCACACAACAACCCATGATATCGGCACAGGCAGCCAGACGTTTCTTTACAAGAGTCCTTCGTGATAACGGGTTTACAGGCTGGCAGGTGACCATTGACCAGAATGCGACGGCGGCCCGCGTAGAGAAAGGGGCCCGCCAGGTGTATCTTCCCGACAGGCGTTTTTCTCTCGCTGAGATCAAACATCTCTTCATCCATGAACTCGCCGGTCATGTTGCTCGCTGTCTTGCTGGCGAACATTCCCGGCTTGGTCTGTTAGGTATCCAGACAAAAAACTGTCAGCCGACAGAAGAGGGAATACTACTCTATAATGAGCGCCGAGCAGCAAGCATACGCGGAGAATCGATTGATGATTCGGGCACGCGTCTCGGACTCCTGGCTCTTGGATTTGCATGTGGTGTGATGACCCCTCCGCAGACGTTCCTCTCTCTCTTTACGTTTCTTGAGCGCTATGAATTGCTTGTACGTCTCCTCATGTATCCAGAGGCCAATAAGGAGGAACTTCAAAAACGGGCCAGGCAATATGCTCTCACCATGTGTCTACGCAAGTATCGAGGTGTCCCTGATCTGGAACAACCAGGCGTCTGTTATCTCCAAGACGTGGTGTACTTGTATGGTCTGCGTTTAATCGAAACCGCAGTTGCTCAGGATGAAACAGCGCTTGACCGCCTGGCTGTTGGGAAAGTGGCCTTAGAGTATCTCCCAGATTTACAAGAGTTAGGTATTGTCTCTGCGATACAGCCTTTCAAAAAACTTATCTTCGATCCCAATCTGGATTCCTACATCTTATCCTTTACGCAATCTGAAGAGGGAAACGAGATGGATAAAGCGCCATAGAGCCTCAGCTCGAATCAGGAGTAGTCACACTCCCCTATGCTTGGGGTCATAGTGGTCCATCATCCAGGGTAGTACCTCTAGACGTTTTTGCGCCTGCAAAAGTGAGGATACTTCGACTTTTGCAGGCGCAAAAAGCGGGGAATGATGTGATCGCGGCTCGATACTCCAGTAATATACGCTATGAGCCTTTATGTACCGTTACTACCTCCACCTCCGCTGTCGCTACCTCCGCCGCCAGAAGGCTGATCATCATCCTGGTCTGGCATTGGTTGATCTGCCAGGTAGAAGAAGAGAGAGTGTTTGCCCATGAAGAAACCTCCTGCTCAAATGACCTGCTATGAGGCATACTACTGATAGCCGCGCTACAAATTTCCATATCTACAAAACGATTATCATGAGATGAACCTCTTGCCGAAAAACCGGTACAAAAGTGAGCTATGACGAAGGAGATCGAAACTTATAACCGACTCCAGGTTCCGTCACAATATACCGTGGATGTGCAGGCTCCTCTTCCACTTTGCATCGGAGCTGGCGAATGTAAACCCGCAAGTAATCGGCTTCTTCGCCATACTCAGGTCCCCAGATATTCCGCAACAGCATCCGGTGTGTTAATACTCTCCCTTCATGGAGCATCAATTGCCGCAGCAACTCAAACTCTGTTGGAGTCAACCGTACCTCTCTGTTCCCAACGCACACCAGGTGGCGAGCAATGTCCAGAGAGATCGTGCCATCGTTGCTGGTGAACACCTCCGATTCATGTGGAGGGAATGGCCCTTCTGCTCTCATTTGTGCACGTCTCAGCTGAGCGCGCACCCGTGCCAAAAGCTCTTCACTGTCAAACGGCTTGGTCACATAATCATCAGCTCCTAGATCCAAGACACGTGCTTTCTCTTGCTCCTCAGCTACCGCTGAGAGGACGATCACTGGGACATGCGGCCACTGTTGGCGAATCGTGCGACACAGATCGGGATCATCGAGGAGGAGCAAGTGAGGCTGGTGCTGCCGTATGACCTCCATTACTGACACACACTGTCCAATGCTGATCACCTCGTAGCGCTCCCTTCTTAGAAGGCGACGAAGCAGGTATTGCATCGCTGGATCAGCGTCCAGAGCCACAACTCTCACTTTCATCACATACCTCTCCTCTTGGCCTCACTCCATGCTCTTATCTGTCTCGCCTACCAGCCTGATGTATGGCAAAATATCGAGTGCCTCTTGCATATGGTTCAGTGGGACGTGAATATCACTTGAACGCTCGTAATAATCCAGCCGCGAGTTATCAATGGTAATGCAGCGTCCTTTATAGGAAGACCGAAAAAAGGACTCATAGGCGCTACAGATTTGTGTGAGAAAGGTGAAATCTAAACTATCGAGATATTGATCATGTTTCTTGCGCAGGCGAGAGAGAATCGTGTGCTCATCAGCTTTCAAATAGATGATGAGATCTGGTTGGGGAATGCGCAGAGTGTGATAGAGATTCGTTAGCAGGACCTGATCCTCTGTGGGCAGAAGCACTTTCGCAAACACCAGACTTTTTAAGGGATGGAAGTCACAGATCACGAGATCTCCTCGTGTTGAACAGGGAAGTGCCTGACGCAATTGCCGTTCCTGTAAAAACAAAAAGGTGTAGAGCAGATGCCTCGCAACATCCCGCTTTTCATGGGCGTGATAAAAGTCTTCTAAAAAGGGGTTATTCTCCGGTTGCTCATAGACTGGAGAACACTGTAAAAATTGTGAGCAGAAGTGGACCAGCGTGGACTTGCCCACTCCGATTCCTCCCTCAATACTGATGAGCATGGTACATCCTCCCATACCTGGTCTGTTCGCCGCTTTCGCGCTTGCTGATGAGTAGAGCGCGAGATCTGAAGCCGCAATACCAGCAGTCCGCTAGCGAACTGCTAGCGTATTAATGGAAGTGTCTCTTCCATCACGTTCAGCTCTTCGTACGTGACAGCGATACCAAAAACGCTGATATTATGAAGGCTGAGAAAGAAAGAATTGCTGATCGCCAACACGAATCACGACCTGTTGCTCTTGAAACGTTGCGCGATAGTCAGTAATCCGAGGTTGCCCAAGCTGGTGATACAGGTCGAAGCTCTGTTGGACGATCTGCCCTATTCCCTTATCGCCAAAAATAACGAGCCTGTCATCTTCGACTAGAAGAGCCGTTCCTCGTGCAAGAAGGTAGAGAGAGACCTGATCGTCTTTACTGCGATAGCGTTTCCTCATCTGTGGAAGAAAACATTGCAAGAGCAAACTATAGGCTGGATTCTGGAGCAACGTCTTGAGCCCAGAAAGAGAGATGCTGATCTGCGGTTGTGTGTCATACTGTGCCCAATCGATCTTTTGCTTCGAGGGCACACTCTCCTTGGCATGCATTTCCATATATGCTGCACACAGGTCAAGCAATCCTCCATCCAGTTCGCCTGGCTGCGTTTTCTCGACACAGATAAAGAGGCTTGCTAGATGGGTTAACCAGTTGCCGACCAGTCTGCCGCCTGGTTTGAGTTGCTCAAACCAGGCATGGGGAACGAAGCGGATACTACAGGTGGCAAGGAGCCGATCATAGGGGGCATACCTGACTTCGCCAACAAAGCCGTCGCCTGCAAGTGCCACCACATTGAATGCTTGTGCCTGTACAAGATGCTGCTTGGCTCGCTCCACCAGACCTTCATCAATATCAATACTGATGACCTGTCCGGTGTCGCCAACCAGCTCACCCAGAAGGGCTGCATTGTAGCCTGTTCCAACACCAATTTCTAACACTCGGTGTCCATGCGAGAGCGCAAGTGCCTCTAGCTGGGCCGCCATCAGAGAGGGCTGTGAGGTGGAACTGCTGGGCATGCCTCGTCCATCAATTTGGGTCACCAGGGCTTCGTCTCGATAGATCTTCTCCGGTGTCGCCTGGACTAGATCCCACGAGAGACTATTCCCCCGCTGCTCGTAATACTGCTGGACAAACAGGTGTCGTGGCACCTGAAGAAAGGCGCGACGGACCGATGGGGAGAGTGTTCGTCCAAGTCGCTCTTCAAGGAGCTGGACAAATGGTTCTCTTTCCCTAACTTCAATCATGCGTACTCTCCTTCAATTAAGAGCGTTGCCAACTTGCGATAGAGCGGAACCCCGGTACGGCCTTCGAGCCAACCAAATTGGCCGAGCGCGTTGAGTTCCAGGTAGATATAGCGGTCGTCTGGCGTCAGGAGCAAATCGATGCCCGCATAGGCCAGATGATACGAGCGAGTGAGCGCGAGGAGCCGCTCGCGCAGATGGTCGGGCAACGTATGCGGCGCGTGGAAGAGCTTCCCGTAATCGGCACGAAAATCGATCTGTGTCTCTTCTGAAAGTGGATGGATCTCTGTGGCAAAGACTTCCTCCCCGATAATCGTCACCCGAACATCACACTTCTTTACCACGAACTCCTGGAAGAGATGTGCAGTCGCTGTGACCCGGTGAGCTTCTGCAAGCATCTCGCGGGAAACAAGAGACGTGTAGGTTGAAATGGGCATCTCGTCCTTATCAGTGTACCACGGATAGCCCATCAGCTTGTAGATCACGTTTCCGTGACATTCTTCATAAAATTGTTTCAGCGCTTCGGGTTCGTTGGTCACCAAACTATGCGGAATAGGGAGTCCGAGCGCGGCTGCACGCTGAAGTTGCTCTGGCTTGTGACCAGCAGCGCGTACCGCATCAGGATGATTGACCCAAAACGCTTGCAGCCCACGCAGCCATCCCCAGATCCCAGCATTGGCCTCGCGCTGAATAAAGGTTTGTTCCATACCCGGCAGATCATCACGGGGAAAAATGCGGGTGGGTCGGCGGTACCAGACGCTCGTAAAATCTTCCAGGACAATCCGACGGCCATCAGCAAGCAACAGGGAACTGTGCCTGGCATCGTTGCTGATGGAGGCAGAAATATGCTCCTTGTCTGGAAAGTCCCCAGGATCAAAGATGGCCCAGGGATGGCCGAGTTGGTCAAACTCGGCCACCAGGCGGTGCACATGGGCGTCGTCAGTTGCGTTCGATAAAATCAGTGTCTTCTTAGTCATCGTCGTCAATACAGTCTAATTGGCTTTTCCCATCGTTGGTCGTCTCATCACAGGTGCGCGTACTGGCCTCTTCACGATGAGCAGGAACCGAGGCCTGGACAGCGGGCACGCGCAGAAACTGCATTCCAAATGGCGAAGTCGGGTGGCTCTGAATCTGCTCTAGTTCCAAAGAACGATACAGAGATGAAGGAACACTCATGAAAACCTCCTTTGTGCTCATGAGGACGAAAAACATCCGTTCAGCATTCTCCCGTATTGCCTATTGTGAAGGTAAAGCTCGATATACCTCAATTCCCTCAGACGGGCGAGCTGTGGCACAATATACGGGACGATGCTTCCTATGATACTCGTGACAGTCATCCGAAAACAGGTATCGATGGGTTCTACTCATCAGAATAGCATTGCACTCCCCCAAGCGACTCTTCCCATGCCTCTTTTTTGTCCAGCGATCTTCCCACTTCTCTCTTCCCAATCCACCTTTTTGTGCATATCTGCTCATTCTTTCCTCTTCCTGTCCTCCCTATGAACATCGATTGCTTGCTATCTCATTTCTGAGAGACGCTTCTGCACCCTCTCAGGTGTTTGCAGCAGCGTCTCTGTTCGATATTTGTTGCTTGCTAGCAGAAAATGTGGTGTTCTGGTATACTACAGTTCGGAGAAAGCGTCCAATTCTCATCGTGCTATGATGCGCGATGAGAGCGCGTGGGAGAAGAAGCAAGGAGAACTCGTGTATGGATGATTACAACGATACAGCTCCATCTGGTTTTCCGTCTGTTCGTATCTGGCTCTGTGGGACATTTCACATAGAGTGGATTGATCCGGCCACAGGTTACGCATCCCCCTTCTCTGATGAGAACCTGCATGGGAAAGGTGTGGCACAGACGCTTTCATTGCTGAAATTGTTGCTCTGTCAACCAGGACGGCAGGCCCATCGCGATTGGATCATGGAGCAGTTCTGGCCAGACCATACACAAAGCTCTGCCTCCCATCGCCTCCACAATATTGCCTCTGTTTTTCGTAAGCTCTTGTGTCCACCAGATGGTCTCCCTCTCTTACCATATATTTCTGGAAAACAAGAGAGCAGCAGCGTGTATGCACTTCCTGCCTATCCCCGGCTGTGGGTCGATAGCGATGCCATTGCCTGGAATATTGAGCAAGCAGCACGCATGGAACGCTTTGGGGACGATGCGCTCCCGTTCTGGCAGCGCGCCTTCGATCTACTCAAGCGTGGTCTATTTCTTGCTGATGAGCCATATGCTGCCTGGGCACAAGCAAAGCGCACCGAGCTAGAGGGTTATTACCGCCAGTGTGTGCATGCCCTCTCCCGCCTCTATCTGGCACGATATGGTGATGCAGGGAAATCTGAGGCGCTCCTGCTGCTTCAGACGTATTGGCAACAGCACCCCACCGACGAAGATGCTTTGCGCCCGCTTATGGAATTTTTGGGAGAACAGGAACGGTATAAAGAAGTAGAAGCGTGTTATCAACAGTGTTGCCTTGCGCTTACAGAACTGGGACGAGACGAAGATGGACAGCCACGCAAGCCCGATGCGCGTACCCAGGACCTCCGAGAATATTTGCGCACCAAGCAGCTCCGGCGCGAGCGCGCCATACAGTCTGACATTCCACGACCAACAAGCAGGGCCGTATCGCTGGAGCGTCAAATATTAGGCAGCATGCTGGACCCAGAAAATAGTATCCAGGGTCTTTCAGGAGCTACCCCTCAGCATGCAGACTATACCATGAGTAGGCGTGAAGCGGGCAAAACCATAGCTACTATCGGAGCTAGCTTTCTCACAGTTCCCATGTTTAGCCTCATGCAGGTAGGAGCAATGCTACACGATGAGGAAATACTTGCGATCTGCACGACCTCTCTTCCCATCCTTTGGCGTTTGTACTTTGATGGACAATTGTCAGAAGTACGGCGCATCCTGCCAGGTTATCTCTCTCAGTTAGCGCTATTGGTCAGACAGCCCTCTGGATATCAACAACGAGCTGCACACGTGGCATCCAAAGCGCATCAACTTGCGTGTATGCTTGCATTGCAAGAACAGGACTATGGCTTAGCCCTCGTCCATGTTGACCAAGCGATTTTTGGAGCCAATATAGCCGAGGATACTCATTTGCAGGTCGCATCTCTCATACGCAAGGCTCTTGTCTACCGTTATCTGAAATGGTTCAAGCCAATGCTAGAGACTTATCAAGAAGCGGATCAATATAGTAAGCGCATCTCACCTCTGCTACAAGGGCGTCTATATACTGGACTAGCAGAAGCTCACAGTAATTTTGAACGAGAGTATGAAGCTCGACATTTCCTAGATCTTGCATATACAACCTTTCCTGAGAACTCCAAGGAGGATCCAAACTTCTCCTACACGCACTTCAAACTTCCGCAAGGATTTGAAGCCGTAATGTATCTGAACCTCAAACAAGCGGAGAAGGCTTGGGAAAGTCTGGCAAAGATTGACGCCTCTGTTCCAATGGCCGCCATACCTGATCGTGTCGAATTATCGATTGACCAGGCGAGAGCCTCTCTTCTGTTAGGTGACATGATACAAAGTTGCAAGTACGTGGAGTTTGCGGCGACTTCAGCTTCCGCCCTTGGCTCGCATCTCCGCTACAACGAAGCCTACAACCTCTATCAACAAATGCAGATGCAATGGCCTCGTGAACAGCAGGTAAAGGCGTTAGCTGGGCATTTTCAATAACGTGTGGTCTATATCATTCAGGGTAGGGCGACCAGCTAGGGCCATAGCTTGCTCTAGTTCAGCCCCCAACATTTCCAGTATGCTGATAACACCATCCGTGCCACCCACAGCCAAGCCCCAGATAACGGGACGCCCTACGAGTACAGCTCGTGCGCCTAGAGCCAAAGCTTTCAGAACGTCAGTGCCTCGACGAAAACCACTATCTATGTACACCTCGCAGCGTCCATTCACGGCTTCTACAATTTCTGTTAATACTTCAAGAGTTGGTGGGACACCGTCAAGCTGACGACCTCCGTGGTTAGAAACAATAATCCCGTCCATGCCATGTTCGACAGCCAGGTGGGCGTCTTCAGCAGTGAGAATACCTTTCAGCACGATGGCAAGAGATGTGAGCGAGCGGAGCCAGGCAAGCGAATCCCAGGTGGGGAGCGAGGTGAAGTTGTTCCCCAGTGGTTCGTTGCCAAAGTTCGCTTTGTAAGTGGGGAGGTGAAAGCCCTGGCGAGTAACGCGCTCTTTGTTTCCATTTCGCGGCGCATCCACAGTGACAACAATCGCACGATAGCCAGCATATTCGGCGCGCTGAACAAGTCGCTCTGTCCACATGCGATCAGGTGCAGAGAGTTGGAACCAAAGAGGCCCTGTTGCTACCTGGGCAATCTCTTCCAGAGCGCGGCTGGCAAAGGTGCTCACCACCATCAAGCTTCCTGTAGGACCGATAGCGCGAACAGTAGCACATTCACCATTTGGGTGGGCCAGCCCCTGGAAGCCTACGGGAGCAATAAGGATAGGCATGTTGACCGGAGTCCCTATGACACTCGTCTGCATATTGATCACACTCACGTCAACAAGCATGCGTGGGCGCAACTGGACACGCTCAAAAGCACGCCGGTTGGCACGCAATGTGACCTCATCATCGCTTCCTCCTGCAAAGTACGCCCAGGTGCCAGGGTCCATGCGCATCTTCGCCAGGTTTTCGTAGTCAAAGACGTTCACAAGTTCCATAGTCATACAGGGTGGTATGGATTCAGTCAAGGAGAAAGCGCCTCTCCCCTTTCCCCACCTATTGTACCATTACCGACTGGACAGACCTCTTCCTGTGCCTCTCAGTTCTCTACGTCTGGGAAGGTTGCGCAGAAAGAGGCTAAAGATGTGTCTATATTTTTTAGGCATGTTTCAATACCTGTGTTTTCTGTTTCATTGGTTTTTTCTCAACAGGTTTTGTCTTTTCTTTCAAAATTGAGGATCAGATATGTGCAGTGAGCAAGGCATCAAGCCGTTCTACCGCCTGCTCAATGGACCCAAACTGATTTTCAAAGAGCAGGAGACGGCTACCACTACTCTTACTTTCCAATTGAGCCGCTCGCAGGAGATACTCTTGAAAGGGAAAAGCGCCTGGGAATACGCGCTCGACATCGAGTTGGCGTTTTCGTGACAGAATGCACTGTTCCCAGGAGGCGAAGGTTGCCGTGAAGAGGATGATGATATCAGCGGTTGGCAGCCATTGGTTATCAACCAGTGCCATGTGCTTTACGAGATCGAAGTACGGATCGGAACGCTCAACGAGCCATTCCATCTGAGGTGCTTCAATGTAATGCGTCATGAGTTTATCGTAGTAGCAGTCGATCAGTGCAATCTGCCCTTGTTTCCGCAAGCGATCTGCTACATACAGATTCGCGACTCGCATTGCTCGAAACCAGGTGAGGGCTGTGAACACGCCAGAGAGGGTGTGATCACGTGCAGATTTGGGCCATACAGCCTCTTCTGGTTCCGCGAACCGTTGCCATCCCTTTCTGTGAGCCAGTGCTTGCAGAAGTGTTGATTTTCCAATCCCGGGCAGGCCAGCACCCGCGATCAGCAAGCCGCGTTGTTCCATTACGCATCCTCCTTGTGCTAGAGTATCAGTTTTCTTCCTCTTGCTCTCCACAGCTATTGGTGCATACATTCCAGAGCGAACAGACGTAATGCATCCTGTTTCGTTGTGTCGGGGAAGTACAGGATCAGTTCTTGGATACCTGCTTGCTCATATTCAGCCAGGCGAGCCTTGATCATTTCAGGGGTCCCAAGAAGGGAACGGGGGCGTAACATCTCAATCTGTTCCTGTTGAAAAGGTGCCAATTGAGCGATGGCCGCTTCTTCGGTTGCTGCAACCGCACAGGTATCGACGAGAGCGGTGCGTTTGATGCTCTCATAATCACGGCCCACTTGCTCGCAATGGCGTTTCAGCACAGTTAGTTTGTGCTTGATTTTGGCGATGTCCCCGCTCATGTTACATGCATCTGCATAGCGTGCGACGAGTTTGAGCGTAACCTGCTCGCCACTCCCACCAATCAGTAAGGGAATATGTGGCTGCTGTATCCCCTTTGGCTGATTAATAGCGCCACGTATCTGATAATATTGACCTTGAAAGAAAGCTTCGTCTTGTGTCCACGTGGCCAGAATCACCTGCACGGCTTCGCGGAGTTGCCGCAAGCGCTTTGGTGCCTCTGGATACTCGTAGCCATACGCCCGATATTCCTGCTCATGCCAGCCGGCTCCAATGCCCAGCGTCAGCCGACCATGGCTGATCACATCAACGGTACTTGCCATTTTTGCCAGCAGAGCTGGATGGCGATAGCTGTTGCAGGTGACCATTTGCCCGATCCGCACTCGTCTGGTATCCCGTGCTAAGGCTGCGAGACTGGTCCAGCATTCAAACGTCACTTCCTGTGAAGGGATGGGGACCGTGTGGAAGTGGTCATAGAGCCAGACCGAATCAAAACCGAGTGCTTCGGCCTCCAGCGCCACAGCAGTCATGGTCTCATAGGCTTGGGTGGGATCGGAGAAGGCTCTGAGATCCATCCGCCATCCTTGTGGAAGCATCACCCCGAATTGCATGGTCATAGGTGTCGCTCCTTTTTCTGCTGCGGCCAGACGCTCTCACATGCCATCTGGACCGCTTCCATGTTGACCGGCTCGGTCGAGCCAACCCCATCCTCATCGTGTCTGGCTCCGACCAGACGACATGCACTATGAAGTGGGTACAAGAGCATGCATGGGATCGCTCACGGAAGGTGTACCGGACCCACCTTCCGTGAGCAGCGCTGCGAACCGTTCTGAACGAACGTAGGCAAACCAGTCATGAAGATTTCGAGACAGAATGGTATTAATATTGATTGGGCTAGTTGGACGACCATAGCGAGAAAACAGGTAGAGGAGGATGGAAGAGAGACTATGGCGCAGATTCAACACAGCAATTTGCTCTAAAATCAGTGGCGTCTGTTTCTGGTAGAATGCGCGCTGCATTTTGGTCATCGAGCCCTTGATTTCTGGTTGCGTCACGACCAAATTCCATGCTGGGCAGACGTTCACCAATTTATTACTCGCAGCCTCCTTGGACGTAGACAGATCATATCTGGTGTCAAAGACGCCAACCGCCTTGTCTTCCTCATGGTACTGCCTGGTCCGCCATGCCTGTTGTAGGGTTTCGATGGCCGGAAGTCTCTCTTGACTACATGCGAGAAGCACACTGACATCGCTGGAAAACTGGTGACCAACGATAATATTGTTGGCGGAAAGAACCTCATTGACACAGCTATTGGCGTGCAGGCACACCTGTAGACATTCCTCTTCCGCTTCTGCGTAGCCGAGCACAAAACCAAACGCTAAGCTGCGTTCCAGGGTATTCACATCATATGGCACATCTGCTTGCACGCAGACCAACGAAAAACAAAACGCTTTATTGGCATTCTTCATCTGGTAGTTTTTTGTCCACTCTACGTCAAAGCCAACAATCAATGGCGCTCCTGCTCCAGGCAACACTTTTTCGTATATTTTCACCTACATCCACCTCTGTTTTTTATCAATGTTACATTCCCAGAAACGGCACCTACTTCGCAAATACATCGGTGCTTCTCAAAGCTGGTCACATGCCATCTGGAAACGCTTCTCTTACTGGGCAGTTCGGATGCTCTTGCCCAGGTACTTGGTCAAGTGGTTGCGCTTAAAACGATATTTTTGCCAGATCTGCTGAATGGTTTCCTCTTTCAGGTTGCCGAGGTACTCAACTTTGTCCTCCGCATCATAGACCGGCCAGGCGTAGGTTTGGCCGGTAGGATACACCAGGAGGGAATAGCCCTCATTCTCCGGGGTCCAGGTCGTCATGCGTAAGGAAGGCGTCCACTCAAACTGCTGGCGCAGGTCGAGTAACTGTTGAAATAACCCCTCATATTCTGGCTCCGTGAGGAATTCTTCGTCCTTCAGGTATAATCCATTGCCTTTTCTAATGGGCATAATGAGCTTGACCTTCCCCGCTTGCAACACATCCGCAATTTGATACAGAAAAGGCAATCCCTCGATGGTCGAGCGGTACATCACTGCTGAGAAGGATAATGGAAGTCCTGCATCGCGAAAGGCGTAGACGCCTTTCATGATCATATTATAATCGCCACGTTCCCGATTGGTGATCGCTCTAGGACCTTCTAACCCGATATTCACAAAGGCAATCTTGCCGACCAGCCTCTGGGCGAGCGCTTTGCCTGCGGTGGCATTGGTGGGCAGTCCCACAAGAAAGTCTTGTGAAAACATCTCGGCGATCTCGACAAAATCTTTCCGTAGTAATGGCTTGTTTTCAATAAGAAAAAACCAGACAGCTGCTTAACGAAAAAAGTGGCAAGCAGAGAGGAAGAACCAGGTGTCACTTACTCGAAAAAAGTGGCAGATAGTGAAAAAAGCTTCCAGGAGAAAAGAGCA
>Ga0209062_1000554_pt1 | contig 104955 bp, 89 predicted proteins | sample Coa_R2_2_FD_187158 | JGI IMG/M metagenome (GOLD analysis project Ga0209062, IMG submission 187158) | Surface soil microbial communities from Centralia Pennsylvania, which are recovering from an underground coalmine fire - Coalmine... | ecosystem: Environmental > Terrestrial > Soil >...
GCAAGAGCCGCGGTGGGACGCCGATAGGCGTGCGCATCGCCAACGATGCGCGGCCGTGCCGCAGCACGGCAGGTTGGAAATTTGCGTCTGTCGGCGTTCCGCTTCCTTTGCTGTTGTTTGTCATTGCCAAGCGTCGGCGAAGCCATCCGGTGCCGCGGTGAGCCGCGCTCCGCGCAATGACGAGACCGCGACGTGGGCATCGGCGCAACCTGAAACGAAGGCCCCACCCCTTGTTCCGCTGCGCCGCCTCCTTCGCGCCTTCAGGTCACCGGCGTCACACCGCCACGCGCGCGCCAAAGCGCGGCGCGGGAACGGGAGCGTTTGTCATTATGTGCGGCCGCGATCGCCAGTTGCTTGAAGCGCTCGCGTTGCCGCCGGTCACACTTTTTCTTATGGTTTGGTCGCGAGCTGGGGAAAACCGTAATGTCGCACGAGCCACAGCGCCGCGAAGTCATGATCCGCGTCCATGACGGCGTCGAGATCGCGCTCGCGCTTTACATGCCGGACGGCGAAGGTCCGTTTCCGGTCGTGCTCGGCGCCTCGCCCTATCGCTACGACAACAATGCGCTGCCGGCGACGCCGCAATTTCTGTGGCGCGAGACCGGTCCGATCGGCCTCTATGTCGAGCGCGGCTATGTCTATGCGCAGATGGATGCGCGCGGCTGCGGCAAATCCGGCGGTGAATTCCGTTTCCTCGATCGCAACGAGCAGAAGGATCTCTACGACGTCATCCAATGGCTCAGCCGGCAGCCATGGTCGAACGGCAAGGTCGGCGGCATCGGCCAGTCCTATTTCTGCATGCTGCAATGGTGGATGGCGATCCAGCGGCCGCCCGGGCTCGCCTGCATTGCCGCTTTCGACGGCCTCAACGATCCGTATCGGGCGTCGGTCTATCAGGGCGGCATCCTCGGCGATTTCTTCGGCAGCTATTGGTGGAATCAGAACCGCATCATCAATCGCCATCCGGCCAATGGCGAATTCTCGCGCGAGCAGCCGTGCGATCTGAATCTCCTATTGCAACAGCATCCGGCCTATGACGAGTTCTGGCGCGAGCGCTGCGCCGCTGAGCATCTGCATCAGATCGACGTGCCGCTTTACTCGATCGGCGTGTGGGGCAAGGTCGATCTGCACACCCGCGGCAATATCGAGGGCTTCCAGCGCGCCGTCGGCCCGAAGAAGCTGAAAATGATCGGGCCGGTCAACGCTTTTGTCGCCAATCGCGAGTTTAACAGCCGCGAACTGCACGAAGCAGTGCTGCTGCCGTTCTATGATCATTATCTCAAAGGCCTGAAGACCGATTACGTGGACCGCCCGGCGGTCGAATATTTCGTGCGCGGCGCCGACGCGGTGCGCTCGGCGGAGACTTGGCCGCCGGCCGGCGTGCGCTATGTCACCTGGCATTTGAGCGCTGAGACATCGGGCAGCGTCACCTCGCTCAATGACGGCACGCTGACCCGCGGTAAGGCATCCGGCGAGCGGGCGACCTCCCACAGCTATCCCAATCCCGGCTGGATGATCGGCGTGGTCGGCTTCGGGCCGAACAACCAGCCCGATCCGGCGCGCCGCGTGCTCACTTTCACCACCGCACCGCTCGAGCGGGACTTGGAGATCGCCGGTCCGATCAAGCTCGTGCTCTACGCGTCGTCGACGCGCGACGATATGGATTTCTTTGTCAAGCTTTCCGAGCAGATGCCGCAGTCGGCCGAGGAGCGCGGCAAGGATCTCAACCCCGCCTCGTACTGGATCACCAAGGGCTGGCTGCGCGCCTCGCATCGCGCGCTCGATCCGCGCAAATCGACCGATATGGAGCCCTATCACACGCACAGTGATCCGCAGCCGATCGAGCCCGGAAAAATCTATCGCTTCGACATCTCGATCGAGCCGATGGCGCATCGCTTCAAGAAGGGCAATCGCGTGCGGCTCGAAATCGTCAACGGCGATTCGGTGATCACCGACATGCTGTGGACGCATTATTACACGCCCGACAAGATCGGCACCGACACGATCTATCACTCCGCGGAGCATCCCTCAGCGTTGACACTGCCGGTGACGGAGGGCGCGTAAGACTTGGGCATCATGCGGAACTTGCGCTGTTCCGGTCGATTAAATGAGAGCAGCGTCGAACCGTCTGGTGGCGTTCATGACCAAGCCGTTTGTTGTCTCGATCCCGCACCGCCTCGGCAGGAACGAGGCCGTGCGCCGGCTCAAGGCGGAGCTGGGCGACGTCCGCGCCCATTACAGCAGCCTTTTCACTGTGCAGCAGGAGAGTTGGAGCGGCGATCATCTGGACTTTCGCATTGCCGCCTTGGGTCAGAGCGCCAGCGGCTCGATCGATGTCGCCGAAGACTATGTTACGCTGCAGGTGTTCCTGCCCTGGCTATTGGCCAAGCTCGCCGAAGCCTTGCAGCCGTTGGTGCGCAAGGAAGCGACGCTGTTGTTGGAGAAGAAGTGAAATGCAGCCCGGATGAGCGAAGCAAAATCCGGGGCAGCATTCCCGCATATCGCTACGCTCATGCGGGCTACGAGCGCCTACAGCTTCTCCGCCAAGAACCGCAGCAGGCGCGGTGCGGCAAAGGCGCAGTAGCTGCCCGCCTCCTCGATCGGATCGTTCATCCAATAATGCGGCGCGCCGTGCACGATGCAGGGCCGGACGAAGAAGCCGGCCTGTTTGAGCGCGAGCGCAAACGGCTCGGTCTGCTGCTTGCGATCGACCAGATCGTCTTCGGTGCCGGTGACCAGGAGAACCGGGATGTGATTGTTGGCGAAGGTCGCATAGCTGATCGGCGAAGCATCGAAATAGGCTTGCCGGTCTTGCATCGGCGGCGCCCCCATGAATTTCTGAATATTGTTCTCGCGCCCGCCCTGGATCTGATAGTTCAGCCACATCGCGGCCACGTCATAGATGCCGTAAACCCCGATCAGGACCTTCACACCGGCATCGACCGACGCGAAGGCGTCATTCGGATAACCGCCGATGAATTTTTTGCCGCCGAGCGCCGCCAGCGCCGCAAGATGCGCGCCGGCCGACGCGCCGAGAAGCCCGATGCGCTGCGGATCGATGCCGAAGGCGCTTGCCTTGCCACGCAGGAATTGCACGCCGGCGAGCACGTCCTGCACCGCTTCGGGGAATGTCTTCGTCTTGACGGCGAGCCGATAGGAGATAGCGAAAAGCGCTATGCCGCGCGCCGCAAGATAAGGTCCCCAATACTGGAACGCGTTGCGCGCGCCTTGCACCCAGCCGCCGCCATGAACGGCAACCAGGGCCGGAACGGATTTGGCATCTTGGGGGAGATAAAGGTCGCCCAAAAGCTCGACACCGTCGTGATTGGCATAGGCCATGCCGCCATGAATCGTGACGCTCGCATCCGTCATTGCATGCCCTCCATTCCGCAAAGCCGCGATGGCAAACCGGCGCTCACGTGGTAGAACAATGCACAAGTCTTGAGAAGACCGCGTCAAGACCGTCTGATATGACGGCCGGTATTTGGAAAAATCATTGCGCAGCGCACGCGCAAGCAAATCGGGAGGTGGAATGTCGCGTGCGGCCGAGAGCGTGCCAAGTGGAAAGCCGAGCGGATTGACCGTCGCAGGCGCGCGCATCGATCTGATCGAGCGCGGCGAGGGCAAGCCGCTCCTGTTCCTGCATCCGGAAAACGGCATCGATCCTTCTTTGCCGGCTATCGATGAATTAGCCAGGCGCGCGCATGTTGTTGCGCCGACCCATCCCGGCTTCGGCCGCTCGGATCTGCCCAAGGGCATGCGCACCATCGACGACATGTCCTACTTCTATCTCGATCTGCTTGATCAGCTTGCTCTGCGCGACGTCGCGGTCGTCGGCGTGTCGCTCGGCGCCTGGATCGCCGCCGAGATTGCGGTGAAGACGACGGCCCAGCTGTCGCAGCTCGTCATGGCCAATGCCGTCGGCGTCAAGGTCAGCGACCGCGAGACGCGCGACATCGCCGATATTTTTGCCGTCACTGAGCCGGACTATCTCGAAATGGTGTATTGCGATCCGGCGATCGGCAGGCGCGACTACAAGACGCTGCCCGATGCCGTGGTGCTCGCCGCGGCGCGCGCCCGCGAGGCCACCGCGCGCTTTGCCTGGAGTCCGTACTTTCACAATCCCGCGCTCAACCGCCGGCTGCACCGCATTCGCATCCCGACATTATTCCTGTGGGGCGCGCATGACCGCATGCTGAGCGAGGCTTACGGCCGCGCCTATTGCGCCATGATCCCGGGCGCACGCTTTGAGCTGATCGAACGCGCCGGGCATTTTCCGCACGAGGAGCAGCCGAAGATCTTTGCCGAGAAGGTGATGAATTTCGTGGCCTGCAAATGAAGCCGATCGTCATGCCAGGGCCGGGTATCGTAGGCTTCGCGCGGCGCGCGGCGAGGACGAGCGGCGCGGGCAAAATCATGCCTGCGCTGTGCCTGCGCCGTGCAGCCGAGCGGACGATTTGGCCCACCCGATAACGAGCAGAGCGCGCCGCATGAGAGTCTATCAATTTAGCGAACAGCCCTATTATCCGGCCTGGAACGAGCATTCCGGCTCGCTGCGCGTGATCTTCCCGAACCGCAAATGCGATCCGCGCGTCGCCGCCGACCTGTTTCATCGCTATTACGACGAGTATCAGCTCACCGACGAGCTCGGCCTCGACATCATGCTCAACGAGCATCATCAGACCGCGACCTGCATGTCATCCGCAGTCGTGGTGGGGCTGGCGATCCTGGCGCGTGCCACGCAGCGCGCGCGGCTTCTGGTGCTCGGCTATCCGATCGGCCACCGGCCCGATCCGCTGCGCGTTGCGGAGGAGCTCTCGACCATCGACGTGATCTCGCGCGGCCGGCTGGACATGGGATTCATCAAGGGCATTCCCTACGAGATCGCGGCGTCCAATCAGAATCCGGTTCATTTGATGGAGCGGTTCTGGGAGGCCCATGATTTCATTCTCAAAGCGATGACCACCCATGACGGCACGTTCAACTGGGAGGGTGACTATTTTCACTATCGCCAGGTGAATGTCTGGCCGCGCGTCTGGCAGGAGCCGCATCCTCCGGTCTGGTCGACCACCGGCTCTACGACGCAGGCGCGTGTCCTCGGCGAGCGGGGTTATGTGATGGCGACGCTCGGCACCGGTTTTGGCACGCGGCGGATCTATGATGCTTACCGCAACGGCTATGTTGCCAAGCATGGCAAGGCGCCGGGCGCGGACCGTTTCGCTTATCTCGGCCTTGTTGCGGTCGCCAAAAATAGGGAGGAGGCGCGCAAGCGCGGCGAGCTCATTGCCGGTTATCTGCGCACCAGCCCGATCGTGTATCCGCCGTTCCGCAATCCGCCCGGCTATCTGCCGCCGGAGGACAATGCGCGGATGATGCGCGGCGAAAGCCCGCCGCGCACTTACACCAAAGGCGGCCGCGTGATCTCGATGCAGACCGCGCCGATCGATGATCTGATCGATGCCGGTGTTCTGTTCTGCGGCACGCCGGACGAAGTCTACGACCAGCTGGTCGCGTTCTGCGAACATTGCGGCGGCATGGGCAATCTTCTGATGATGGGCCACGGCGGCTTTTTGAGCCACCAGCAGACCGTCGATAATCTGTCGCTGTTCGCCCGCGAAGTTTTCCCGCGGCTCAAGGCCTACAAGCAGCCCGATCCGGAAGCGGCGCTGGCGACGGTCGCGGCTTAGACGGCCCCGCTGTCGCGGCCGGACTTGTTCCGGCGATCCGCGTCTGAGCCGGCGGTCTCTCGGAACAGTCGTGGATGCCCGCGTCAGGCGCAGGCCTGTGAAGCCTAAGTTATTGTCATAACAACGAAATATCGTCATGTGTTCAAAAATTGGTACAAAATATTGATTTTGTTACACGCCTGGTCCATTGATCGTGTCGGCGACGGATGCCGGCAAACATTCGGGCAAGAAATTCGAGCATGCGATGACGGCGAGCGAGCCTTTTGCGTCCGATCCCTTCATGGTCGGCAAGCACAAACCGAAGGACGCGCCGGCCCATATTTCCGCCGAGGAGTCGCTTTGTCCGGTCGTCTCCCACGCTTGGGTGAACGCGCAGTACAAGCACCTCGTCGTCGAGGCCTCGGCGAAGGCGCTCGCGGTTGCGCCGGGCCAGTTCTTCAATCTGCTCTGCCCGTCGCCCGATGTCGGGGAGCTGTTCTTTCGTCGCCCCCAAAGCGTTTATCGCATCGATCGGAAGCACGGACGCATCGAGTTTCTCTACAAATGCGTCGGCCGCGGCACGCGCGGTCTGGCGACTCTGCAAAAGGGCGATGCGCTCAATATGGTCGGTCCGCTCGGCAAGGGCTTTTGGCTCGATCCGGCGTGGAAGCACATTGTCGTCCTTGGCCGCGGCGTCGGCATCGCGACGCTTGGTCCGATCTCGCAACTGGCGGGTGAGAACAATGTCGGCGTCACCGCCATCCTGTCCGCGCGCGACAAGGATTTTGTCATGGCGGATGTGCTGTTCCGCGAGGCCGGCGAGGTGATCAGCGTGCTCGACACCGACGGATCGAGCGCAGTCGAGAATGTCGAAAAAATTCTCGCCGGCCTTATTGCGCAACAGCGCGCCGATGCCTTTTTCACCTGTGGCTCGAACCGGCTATTTCAGATGATGAAACGGCTCGGCAAGGTGCACCGCATTCCGGGCCAGGTGGCGATGGAGCAGGTGATGGCCTGCGGCCTTGGCCCTTGCTACGTCTGCGTGCGCACTTTCGAGGTGGACGGCAGGCAAGAGCTGCGGCGGGTTTGCATCGAGGGCCCGGTTTTCGACATGCAGGAGGCGGTCGGATGGTAGACATGAGCGTCAGGATCGGCTCAGTGACCCTGAAGAATCCGATCATGCCCGGCTCGGGCTGCTTCTCCACGGACCTCGCGCAGGTGATGGACATCAATCGGCTCGGCGCCATGGTGGCGAAGACGGTGTCGCGTGAATTTCGCCCCGGCAATCCGCCGCCGCGCGCCGCCGAGGTCGAAGGCGGCATGATCAATTCGATCGGCCTGCCGACCAAGGGCATCGACTATTTCTTCAAGCATCAGGTACCGGACTATCGGCGCTTCACGCCGCCTCTGGTCGGCTCGATCTCGGCCACGACGATCGAGGATTTTGAGGCCATGGCGCGCGACGTGGCGAAGTCCGACATCGACGTGCTCGAGGTCAATATTTCCTGCCCGACACGCGATCCCAAGGGCGGCAATTTCGCGCTGCACGAAGAGCACACCTATGAAGTGACGAAGCTCATCCGCGCCACCACCGACAAGCCGGTCTGGGTAAAACTCTCGCCCAATGCCGGCGACATTGTCGCTGTCGCCAAGGCCGCGGAACGCGGCGGCGCCAATGCGCTTGTCGTGGCGAACACGATCCTGGGATTGAAGATCAACACCGACACGTTCCGCCCGGCGATTGGCAACAAATTCGGCGGCTTGTCGGGGCCGGGCATCAAGCCCATTATCGTGCGCATGGTCTACCAATGCGCCAAGGCGGTGAGGATTCCGATCATCGGCTGCGGCGGGATCGTCAAGGTCGAGGACGTGGTGGAATATATGCTGGCCGGCGCCACGGCGGTGATGATCGGCTATCTGACCTTCCGCAATCCGACGGGCATGATCGCCATCATCGACGGCCTCGAACAATGGTGCGCCAAGCGCGGCTTTGCCCGCGTCGCCGATCTGACCGGCGCGATGATCGATGAGCCGCCGATGGAGACGTTTGCGGCGGCCGCCGCGCCGATCGGGTAACGCCATGACCACGCGCATCACCATTCGTAAGCCGGACGACTGGCATCTGCATGTGCGCGATGGCGAAATGCTCAAGGCGGTGCTGCCGTTCACGGCAAAGCATTTCGGCCGCGCGATCCTGATGCCGAACCTGGTGCCGCCGGTGCGCACATGCGCCGACGGCAAGGCCTATCGCGAGCGAGTGATCGCGGCGCTGCCGCGCGGCTCGACATTCAAGCCGCTGATGACATGTTATCTCACCGATGACACAGATCCCGACGATGTCGAGCGCGGCTTTCGCGACGGCGTTTTCACCGGCGTAAAGCTCTATCCGGCGCATGCGACGACAAATTCGGCCTACGGCGTCACCGATTACAACAAGATCACGCGCGTGCTCGAGCGCATGGAAAAGATCGGCATGCCGTTTCTGATGCACGGCGAATATGTCGCGCCGGATGTCGATATTTTCGACCGCGAGAAGGTGTTCATTGAACGGCTCTTGTCGAAGTGGATCAGGCAGTTCCCCGGCCTGCGCATGATCCTTGAACATCTTTCCTCGAAGGAAGGCGTCGATTTCGTCAAGAGCGCCGCTCCCCAGCTTGGCGGCACCATCACGCCGTATCACATGATGCTCACCCGCAACGATTGGCTCGGCCATGGGCTCAAGCCCTACATGTATGTGATGCCGGTGATCAAAACCGAGCGCGATCGGCTGGCGCTGCGCAGGGCCGCCGCTTCGGGCGAGGCCTGCTATTTCCTCGGCACCGATTCCGCGCCGCATCCTTATGCCAAAAAAGTCTCGGTCAGCGGCATTCCTGGCATGTTCAACGCGCCGGTTGCGATCGAAACCTATGCGCAAGTTTTCGAGGAGGAGGGCGCGCTCGACAAGCTCGAGGCCTTCGCCTCGCTCAACGGGCCGAAGCATTATCGTATGCCGCCGAACGAAGAGACCATCACGTTGGAAAAGACGCCCTGGACGGCGCCCGAAGAGGTGAAAGTGCCGGGCCCCGACCAGCGCGCCTTGATCTATCGCGGGGGCGAGACGATTTCATGGAAGGTGGTGAATTGAGTGCGACGCTCACCTGCCGTGCTTGCGGGGTGGCCGCGCAGCGGCCCTCCAAGGATGTGCGGCCGGGCGTCGGGACCGTCATCCTTCGACGGTCGATTGGCGCGTACCTGAGGGTGAAGGACCAAGCTCGTTGCGAATTACGATGAGTGCGCCATGACAGGCTTTCCCGACAAAAAGATGATGGCCGAACTGACGGCAAAGATGCTGCTGGAGGTCGATGCCGTCCGCTTCATGACCGACAAGCCGTTCATCTATACGTCGGGCTGGGCGAGCCCGGTCTATACCGATTGCCGCCGGCTGATCTCGTTCCCGCGTGTGCGCCAGACCTTGGTGGATTTCGGCGCGGCCACCATCATGCGCGAGGTCGGGTTCGAGCAGTTCGACGCGGTTGCCGGCGGCGAAACCGCCGGCATCCCATTTGCCGCCTGGATGGCGGATCGGCTGATGCTGCCGATGCAATATGTGCGCAAGAAGCCGAAGGGCTTTGGCCGCAACGCCCAGATCGAGGGCCATCTCAACCACGGCGACCGCGTGCTGCTGGTCGAGGATCTGACCACCGACGGCCGCAGCAAGGTCAATTTCTGTCTGGCGCTGCGCGAGGCCGGCGCGGTTGTCGAGCATGTCCTCGTGTTCTTCTTCTATGACATCTTTCCCGAAGGCAAAAAGATCCTGAGCGATCTCGGTGTCACGCTGCATGCGCTCGCGACCTGGTGGGACGTTCTGGAGGTCGCCAAGAAAAGCGACAGGTTCGACAGCGACAGCCTCAAGGAAGTCGAGAAATTCATGAATGACCCGCACGGCTGGTCGAAAGCCCATGGCGGCGCCGCACAGGCGGCAGAGTAAGGGCGGGGGCGCCACACATCGGCGGGGGACACCAGGGTAGGAGTACGATGCCAAACGAAGTTGCGGACGTGATCGTCGTCGGCGCCGGCAATGCGGCCTTCTGCGCGGCGCTCGCGGCGCAGGAGCAGGGCGCCAAAGTGCTGATGGTTGAAGCCGCGCCGGAAGAGGAATCCGGCGGCAATAGCCGCTTCACCGCCGGCTCGATCCGCGTCGTCTATAACGGCATCGACGACATCAAGACGCTGGTGCCCGATCTGACGCCGGCGGAAATCGAGACAACCGATTTCGGCACCTATACCGCCGATCAGTTCTTCGACGACATGGCGCGGGTGACGCAAAACCGCGCCGATCCTGATCTGGTCGAGCTTCTGGTCACCAAGAGCTTCGAATCGCTGAACTGGATGCGCAACAAGGGCGTGCGGCTCATTCCGATCTATGGTCGCCAGGCGTTCAAGATCGACGGCAAGTTCAAGTTCTGGGGCGGCTTGACTGTGGAGTCGGTCGGCGGCGGCCCGGGCCTGATCAATATGCTCACCGCAGCGGCCAAGAAGCGCGACATCGGCATCCGTTACTCGACGCGAGCGCTCGATTTGCTGTTCGACGGCACCCGCATCGAAGGCGTGCGCGTGCGCGAACACGGTGACGTCAAGGAGCTGCGCAGCAAGTCGGTCGTGCTCGCCTGCGGCGGCTTTGAGGCCAATCCGGAATGGCGCACGCGCTATCTTGGTCCGGGCTGGGATCTCGCAAAGGTACGCGGCACCCGCTACAACACCGGCGACGGCATCCGCATGGCGATCGACATCGGCGCGGCGCCGCGCGGCAATTGGTCGGGCTGCCATGCCGTGCAATGGGAAATGAATGCGCCGGAATTCGGCGATCTTGCCGTCGGCGATCAGTTCCAGAAGCACTCCTATCCGTTCTCGATCATGATCAATGCGAACGGCAAGCGCTTCGTCGATGAAGGCGCCGATTTCCGCAACTACACTTATGCCAAATATGGCCGCGTGGTGCTGGAGCAGCCCGGCCAGTTCGCCTGGCAGATTTTCGATCAGAAGGTGAAGCATCTGCAGCGTGACGAGTATCGCATTCGCCAGATCACCAAGGTCACGGCGAATACGCTCGAAGAGTTCGCGCAAAGGCTCGAAGGCGTAAATGCGGCCGAGTTCCTGAAAACCGTCAAGGAATGGAATGCGGCGGTGCGCACCGACATTCCGTTCAATCCAAACATCAAGGACGGTCGCTGCACGACCGGTCTAGCCGTCAATAAGAGCAATTGGGCCAACACGCTCGACGCGCCGCCTTACGAGGGCTACGCGGTGACTTGCGGCGTCACCTTCACGTTCGGCGGGCTGCGCATCAACACCGAGGGCGAAGTGCTCAACACCGACTATCAGCCGATCCGCGGGCTCTATGCCGCAGGCGAGCTGGTCGGCGGCCTGTTCTATTTCAACTATCCGGGCGGCTCGGGGCTGATGTCGGGCACCGTGTTCGGCAAGATCGCCGGTACCTCGGCCGGCCGCGCCGGCAGGAACTGAGCCGGCAAGAGGCCGGCCGCGAGGCACGTATGGATGCGAAGGTCGCGCGCTCGCTCAACGAATTTTCGGCAACCGCAATCGCCAAACGGATTGCGGCCAACGAGCTGACCTGCGAAGCCGTGGTCCGTGACTGCCTGGCGCGTATTGCTGCACGTGAAAGCACGGTCAAGGCTTGGGTGAATTTCAATCCCGCTCACGCGCTCGCGCAGGCGCGCGCTCTCGATCGCGCGCCGCGGCGCGGTCCGCTGCACGGCGTGCCAATCGGCGTCAAGGACATTATCGACACTTTCGACATGCCGACCGAGATGGGCTCCCCGATCTATCGCGGCAATCGCCCGGCTGCGGATGCTGCCTGCGTCGCGCTGCTGCGCCGCGCCGGCGCGGTCATTCTCGGCAAGACGGTCACCTGCGAGCTTGCCGGCATGGCGCCGGGCGAGACCACCAATCCGCATGATCCGGCCTGCACTCCGGGCGGCTCATCGAGCGGGTCGGCCGCCGCGGTCGCCGACCACATGGTGCCGGCCGCACTCGGCACCCAGACCGGCGGCTCGGTGCTGCGGCCTGCATCCTATTGCGGAATCTTTGGCTACAAGCCGACCTACAACACATTCAACAAAGCCGGCGTAAAACCTGCAGCCGAAAGCATCGACACGCTCGGCTGGCTCGCCCGCTCGATCGACGACATTGAGTTGCTCACGGATATCTTGTGCATGCAGGCGCCGAAGTCGCCGCGCATGCTGGGTGCGGCGCCACGGATCGGATTCTGCCGCACCGAAATCTGGGACACCGCCCAGCCGGAGACAAAAACGGCCGTCGAAGGCGCCGCCGCGGCGCTGGGCAGAGCCGGCGCAACTGTGCGCGATATCGCATTGCCGGAGGCTTTCGCCGGCCTGCATGCACTGGCGCGCGGCACCATCAATCATTACGAGCGCGCGGCTTGCACCGCCTTCGAATGGGATCATCATCGCGACAAGCTGTCGCCGCAGATGCATCGCTACGTCGAAAGCGGCCTGAAAACCTCGCGCGCGGACTATGTCGCCGCGTGGCGCCGCGTCGAGGAATGCCGCGCGCTGCTGCCGGCCGTCTTCGACAATCTCGATGTGCTGCTGGTGCCCTGCGTGCTCGGCGAGGCGCCGAAGGGGCTCGCTTTCACCGGCGATCCGAGCATGCAGGCGATCTGGACCGCGCTGCACACGCCGTCCATGACGCTGCCGACCCATCGCGGACCAAATGGTCTTCCGGTCGGCATTCAGTTGGTGGCGCAGCGCTATGATGACGATCGGCTGTTCGCCTGTGCACGCTGGGTTTGGCAGAAGATCGGATCGGATGAGATGGTCGGAGTTGGGCGCGCCCGCTGAAGAGGCACTGAATGGAATTCGACAATTCATTCGAAGTGCCGTTGCCGCCTGCACAGGCCTTCGCCGTGCTAAAGGATATTCCCCGCATCGTGCCCTGTATGCCCGGCGCCGAGCTCACTGAAATTGTCGATCCGCAGAATTACAAGGGCAAGGTCTCGGTTCGGCTCGGGCCGGTCGCGCTGGCCTTTTCCGGCCGCATCGAGTTCGAGAGTATCGATGAGGCAAGTCATAGCGCGCGCCTGAAGGCCCAAGGCAGCGACGCCAAAGGTCGCGGCGCCGCCGACGCAGTCGCAAGCTTTCATATCGAGCCGGCCGAGCGCGGCTCGAAAGTGCTGATCCATACCGATCTCAGTTTGTCGGGCGCGGTGGCGCAATATGGCCGCGGCGTCGGCATGATCCAGGCCACCGCATCGCAGATCATCGGGCAATTTGCCGCCAATCTGCGCGCGCAGCTTGCCGAGACGCCGCCGATGCCGGGCGCCACGTTGCGGCGCGCGTCGGAATTGATGGCACCGGTCGATTCTGCGGCCGTGCCGCCGCGGCCGATTTCTGGATTGTCGCTGATCGCGCGCGTCGTTTGGTCGAGAATTATCGCCCTGTTCGACAAAGGCAGGACTTAGCGCATGTCCCGGAAGAACGGAGAGTGGTTTCCGGACGGGGTCATGCCCAGTCTCAGTCGGTATTGTTCTTGCAACAGACGGTGCGCCGTGAACTGATCGGTCAACGAGGGGGCCATGCATTTCGCGCACATCATCACCAAAGCAGTGGGCGCGCTTGTTGCGGTCTTTGCCCTGGGCGCGCTTGCGGCGGCGGCCGGCGTCGAGGATTTTTACAAAGGCAAGAATATCTCGCTGATCATCGGCTATAGTGCCGGCGGCGGCTACGATGCCTATGCGCGCTTGCTGGCGCGCTATTTCGGCAAGCACATTCCGGGCGATCCGACCATCGTGCCGCAGCAGATGACGGGCGCCGGCAGCCTGCGCGCGGCCAATTACATCTTTTCGGTGGCACCCAAAGACGGCTCGGTGATCGGCACCTTCTCGCGCAGCATGGGCATTTCGCCGCTGATCAACAAAGCCGATTTCGACAGCCGCAAATTCACCTGGCTCGGCAGTGTTACCGACGACAATACGGTCTGCCTCACCTGGCACACCTCGCTGATCAAGACGTGGGCGGATTTCGTGAGCAAGCCGTCAAAGCTCGGCGGCGAGGGCGCGGGCGCCGATCCCGATATCTGGGCGCTGACCTACAGGAATGTACTCGGCGCCAAGGCGCAGCTGGTCAGCGGCTATCCCGGCACCAACGACATCGTGCTGGCGATGCAGCGCGGCGAAGTCGACGGCATGTGCGGAATTTCCTGGAGCACGATCAAGGCGGCGCATCCGGATTGGATGCCCAATCACTCGGTCAATGTTCTGGTGCAGGCCGCGCTGCGAAAGGCCGACGAGATTGCCGACGTGCCGCTGGCGACTGAGCTTGCGAAGAGCCCCGAGCAGCTGCAAATCCTCAAAGTGCTGATGGCGAGCCAGGCGATGGCGCGTCCTTTCGCGGCGCCGCCCGACATTCCGGCCGACCGCAAGGCGGCGCTGATCGCGGCCTTCGACGCGACCGTGACCGATGCGGATTTCCTCGCCGAGGCACGGAAGCTTGCCTTCGACGTACGGCCGGTGACCGCGGCGGCCATCGATAAGATGCTCGACGACGCCTATGCCACGCCGAAGGACGTGCTCGAGAAAACCATAAAGGCCATTTCCAGTGAGTGACTTGATCGGCGCGCGCATTCCACGCCTTGAGGACGAAGCCTTGCTGACCGGCAAGGGCCGTTATGTGGACGACATCGAGGCGCACGGCGTGCTTGCCGCGGCCTTTGTGCGCAGCCCGCATCCGCATGCCTTGATCCGCGCCGTCGATGCGCAGGCTGCGCGCGCCCTGCCGGGCGTTGTCGGCGTGTTCACGCTCAATGATCTTGCGCCGGTGATGAAGCAGCGGCGCATGCTGCGTGTGTCGAATTCCGGGACCAAGCTCGACCGCAGCTGGTGCTTTGCGCTCGCCGACGGCGAAGTGTCTTTTGTCGGCGAGCCCATCGCCATCGTGGTGGCGCAGGATCGCTACGTTGCCGAAGATGCAGTCGCGCTTGTCGCCGTCGATTATGAGATTTTGCCGGCCGCTGTTGATTGCCGCACGGCGGATCGTGGACCGCCGATACGCCGCGAACTCGCCTCCAATCAGGTCATCGCCTACAAGGTCGCTTTTGGCGATGCCGAAGCCGCTTTTGCGAAGCCTGCGCATGTCGTGCGCGAAGAGCTCTGGATTCATCGCGGCGCGGCGCATTCGATCGAAGGCCGCGGCATTCTCGCCCAGATCTCCGATCGTGAGACCACGGTCTGGGCCTCGACGCAAAAGGCGCACGATCTGCGCACGGCGCTCGCCGACTACATCGACCTCGACGAAAGCCGGCTGCGTGTCGCGACGCCCGATGTCGGCGGCGGCTTTGGGCCAAAGCTCTGCGTCTATCCGGAGGACGTGGCGACGGTCGCGGCGGCGACCCTGTTGCGTCGCTCGGTGAAGTGGATCGAGGACCGCCGCGAGCATTTTACCAATGCGGCGCAGGAGCGCGATCAATATTGGTCGATCGAACTTGCCGCCGATGCCGACGGCCGTGTGCGCGGCATTCGCGGCAAGCTCATCCACGACCTGGGTGCCTATGCGCTGCAGGACGTGAATCTGCCGTACAACTCCGCATCCACCCTCACCGGACCCTATGTCGTCCCGGCGCTGGCGATGGATGTCGTCGTGCATCACACAAATAAGACGCCGGTCTCCTCGGTGCGCGGCGCCGGCTATCCGCAGGCCGCTTTCGCCATGGAGCGGATGATGGACCGCCTGGCGCAAGCAATGAAGATTGAGCGCGCCGAATTGCGCCGGCGCAATCTTATCCCGGCAGAAAAGATGCCCTATCTGAAGCCGCTGAAAGCGCGCTCCGGCGAGACGGTGCAATATGATAGCGGCGACTATCCGGGCTGCCAGGCGGAGATTCTGAAAATCGCGCAGTGGGAAGATTTTCCCCGCCGCCAGCAAGAAGCCCGCGCGCAGGGCCGCTATACCGGCATCGGGCTTGCGCATGGCATCAAGGGCACTGGCCGCGGCCCGTTCGAATTCGGCAGCGTGCGCATTTCGCCGACGGGGCATATCACCGTGACCACGGGCGCGGCACCAATGGGGCAGGGGCTTGCAACGGCGCTGGCGCAAATTGCCGCCGAGGTTTTTGGCGTGAGCGCCCAGACGATCAGCATCGTCGCCGGCGATACCGCGGCGGCTCCGCTTGGGCTCGGCGGCTTTGCCAGCCGGCAAACCGTCACGGCCGGCTCCTCCGTGAAGATCGCGGCACAGGCGGTCGCGGCGAAGGCACGCAAGCTGGCAAGCCACATGCTCGAAGCAGCCGAGGAGGATCTCGAAATCGCTGACGGCGAAGTGCGCGTGGTCGGTGCGCCGCAGCTTGCGGTCAAACTCGGCGAATTGGCCCGCGTGCTCAAAGGCGCTCCCGGCTACGGCTTTCCGAAGGGTATCGATCCCGGGCTTGAGGCCAGCGAAGCCTTCCGTATCGATCAACTGGCCTATTCCAATGCCTGCCATGTCGTCGAAGTCGAGGTCGACATCGAGACCGGCGGCGTGCATATCCTCCGTTACATTACGATCCAGGATTGCGGCCGGCGCGTGAATCCGATGATCGTCGAAGGCCAGGTCCACGGCGGCATCGCGCATGGTATCGGCAATGCCGTGCTGGAATGGATGGGCTATGACCCTTCCGGCCAGCCGGTCACGACCACGCTCGCCGACTATTTGTTGCCGACCGCGCCGGAACTGCCGCGCTTCGAGACGCTCTATAAGGAGTCGCCCTCGCCGCACAACCCGCTCGGTGTCAAGGGCGTCGGCGAGGTCGGCGTCATCCCTGCGGCCGCGGCGGTGATCTCGGCGATCGAGGATGCACTGTCGCCCTTCAATGTACGCATTGCACAAATGCCGGTAACGCCGCACAAGCTCGTCGAGCTGATCGCGCAAGGCAGACAATGACAAACATTTTGACGCGGTTTGCCGGGCGGAGCAGACTGCTGTGGTGCGGCGCAGCGAAGGAGAGACGACTATGATCAAGCTTACGTCCGGCAGGCGGCTCCTGCTTTGTGCCACCGTCTTGTTTGCGACGTCATTATTGGGCGGCGCCGGGCCGGCACGCGCCGACGACTTTCCGACGCGGCCGATTCATCTGATTATTCCTTACGGGCCGGGCGGCATTGTCGATTTCACCGGCCGCCAGCTCGCACAGAAGATGAGCGAGAACCTGGGTCAGCCCGTCGTCGCTGACAATCGACCGGGCGCCGGCGGTATTGTCGGCGTCGACTACGTCGCCCACTCTGATCCTGACGGCTACAATGTCGTGCTGATGGATCCGGCGATCGTGATCAACCCAACGCTGCAGAGGTCGTTGCCTTATGACATTTTCAAGGACCTGGTGACCGTCTCGCGTGTCAGTTCCTCGCCGGAGGTGCTGGTGGTCGCACCCCAACTCGGCGTCAACACCTATGCCGAGCTCGTGGCCTACGGCAAAGCCAATCCAAACAAGCTCAATTATGCGACGGCCGGTGTCGGCACCACGCCGCATCTCGCAACCCTGATGTGGGAAGCGCGCACCGGCATTCAGGCCGTGCATGTTCCTTACAAGGGCATTGGCGGCTCGTTCACCGACATGATGAGCAACAAAGTGCAGATGGCGTTTTCCAGCATTCCCGGCGCGCTGCCGTTTACCGGCGACAAGCGGGTTCTGCCGCTTGCGACCACGGGGCTCAAGCGTTCTCCGATCTACCCCGACCTGCCCACGGTGGCGGAATCCGGGCTTCCGGGATATGACATCGATGTCTGGATGACGCTCTACAGCCGCGCCGGTATGCCGGCCAACGTGCTCGCCAAGCTCAATGCTTCGGTCCAGAAGGCGCTGTCCGATCCCGATCTCGTCGCTGCGTTCGCCAAATTCGGATCGACGCCGGTGCCGACGAGCTTGCAGGACAGCGCCGCGTTCACCAAATCCGAGTACGAGAAATGGAAGAAGGTCATCGAGGATAATCACATCACGCTCGATTGACCATGACGCTCGATTGATATGGCCGCCGGGAACCCCTGGCCGACAGAATTGCGCCTGCACAAGGATCGCAAGGCTCTGACCGTGACGTTCGACAGCGGCGAGCGCTTCGATCTTGCGGCCGAATATTTGCGCGTGCGCAGCCCGAGCGCCGAAGTGCAGGGCCACTCGCCGCGCGAACGGCGCATCGTCTCCGGCAAGCAGAATGTGCAGATCCTGGAAGTGCACCCGATCGGCAATTATGCGGTGCGGCTCGTCTTCGACGATATGCACTCGACCGGCATTTTCAGCTGGGACTATCTGTTCGAGCTCGGCAAGAACCGCGACAAGTATTGGCGCGATTATCTCAATGAGCTGGCCGCGAATAAGCTGCCGCGCGCACCGGTAGACTAGGCATCGCCCGGATCTTTCCGCGGAGGCGCCCGAGCCGGCTGCTGCAAGCGCGTCAACCATCGGTCAACTTCGCTTGGGCAAAATTAGCAAAGTGTCGGGGTGGGGCATTGATGGGGTGCCTCCGGCATCAGAACGGCTCCGGTCTGTCTCCCTCGGGACCCGGAGCCGTTCGCATTTTTCGCTATGTCCCATCGCTGCTCTTCGCCGTCTCATGACGTGAAACTGCGCACGAGGCGTTGGCGATTGTTGCCGCGACTTGCGCTCGATGCCACCCACGCCGGACACCGCAGCCGGCCACGGATCATCGCTATTTTGGGAATATGGTTGACGGATGGTATCGGCGCGCCAACGCCGCGCCTTCAGCGCCATGCCGGAGCGGTCTGGAAGACCATGGCTGCGAAAGCCGCTTGCACGGCTCTTGGAAATGCTAAGATCGGCGCAGCAGCGAGAAAAGCTGCAAAGGACAGGGAGGAAATCCGATGAGGTTGCGTCTTATGACTGCATTTGCGCTTGCCGCCGGCCTGCTCGCCGGGGCGGCTCATGCTCAGCAAGCGGCGGCGCCCGCTCCGGCAGCGCCCGATCTCAACGCAATACCGGACAAAATGCCGTTCAATCAGCCCTACGGCGCGCCGATTACGATGGAGCGTGCGCAAGCGGTTATTCAAGCAGGCGTCGCCGAGGCGAATAAACGTGGATGGGCGATGAACGTTGCTGTCGTCGGTAATCACGGCGATCTCGTCGCGTTTGGCCGCATGGATGGCGCTCAACTCGCGTCCATTGCCATTTCGCAGCACAAGGCGCGGGTAGCGGCACGCTATCGCCGGCCGACACGCGCTCTCGAAGACGGGGTCCAGAAGTTCGGCTTCAACTATTTGATGACGCTCGACGATGCGATTGCCTCACGCGGCGGAATTCCCTTGGTCGAAGGTGGCAAGATCGTCGGCGCGGTCGGCTGCTCGGGCGGCACCGGCTCGCAGGACGAGGCGGTCTGCACCGCGGCGGCGGATACCATCAACAAGACGCAATAAGGCGCCTGGCTATTCGGCGAGATAAGAGGGCGGCAGCAATGCCGCCCTCTTTGCGTCAAAGAATCGGATATGAAGGCTCTTCGGACTTCCCGGGTGAGAGCCTGCATGCGGGTCTCTTGGTGCCATCGCTATCGGCGATTTTTGCTCGTGGGCCTCGCGCTCGCGGCAGCGCTGCAACTGCCGTCTGCCTTCGGGCAGATTGCGCAGCCGAATCCCGCGCCGCCCGATCTTGCCGCTGCCATGGAGCAATATCGCAAGGCGCTCGATGCCTATAATGCCGCGCACGAGCGCTATTCGGCGATCGCCAATGCCTATTGGTCGGCGATTTCCGAAAAGCGGCAATTGCGCAACGCCAAGCGGACGCACGGCGAGCCGCTCGCCATCGATGACTACGTGCTCGATCAGCCGCCGGTCTATACCGGGCCGCCGAAGCCGAAGAATCCATTGAAGCCGGAAGCGCCGGGACACCGAGCCTACGTGCCGGTCGTCGCGGATTTCCTAGCCGCTGCGCAGCAGGAATTCAATTTTGCGCCGCGCCTGCCTCAGAGCGACAGCCAGTTCAAGCGGGTCTATGCGCAAGTGGCGCAAGCCGCCGGTCTGACCAAGGATCAGATCGTGCGCATCTACAGTTTCGAGGCAACAGGAAACGGCAGCTATGACGTCGAGGCTGGCCTGGAATACAACAAGCACGGCCGCGCCATCACCACTGCGCTCGGCTACAATCAATTGCTCGCCACCAATTCCGTTGAAATCCTTGCCGAGAAGGGGCCTCAGTTCATTGCCGAGTTTCGCAACGAAGCCGCGCAATTGCCGTTCGCACAACGCCAGGCGCTCGAGCGCAAGATCGAAATCTTGCGCAAAATGGTGGCGTTTGCGCGCAGCGTCCCTGACGCCTGGGACCAGCACGAAATGCTGGCGAATACCCAAAAAGGCCTCGCCGTGCATGCGCTGAACCTCGACCTCGATGTCGGGCCCTTGCTGCAGACACAGAAGCTTTTGGACTCGGTCGTCTTTGCGCGGCGCAAGGGAGTGACCCGAACGCTCACTGCCGCCGAACTGGAAATGATGAATCTGACCGGCGACGGCAACGGCTTCGACATGGTCACCATGCCTGTGGAATGGCGCGATCGGGTGCCGACATCGAACTTCTTTCGGCCGAGCGGCTATCTCGACAATCCGGTGGCGCAGCGCAACAATGTGGTGGCCAAGCTGATCGCAGCGACCGATGCGCGGATGGATCAAGAGGCCAAAAAGTCCGGCGCATTGGAATTGGCGGCTGCGCTGCAGTGACGGGCCTGCGCTTTGCGGCTGGGGCCAAAATCTGAATTTAGGCGTTGCGGTGTCGCATTGCGCGGCTAGGATGCGGCGTCCTGCCGCGTACCTAATTACCTCATCATTTTTCGAGCCCGCTATGAAGCGCCGCGAGGTCCTGAAATTCTTGTCGGCGGCGCTCTGGCCGATGCTGTGGCCGTTTGCGGGCCGCGCCCAATATTTGACGCCATCCCAAGTCTCGCCTGCTCCAGCGCCGAATCAGAACCCGCCAAATCCGGCGCCGACGTCTGCGCCGGCCGCCGACAATTCTGTAGGCACGGTTGCGACGCTGAGCGGCCACGCCACAGTCACGCGCGGCCGTGACGCCGCTTCGGCCTTGAAGGTCAAGGATCAGATCTTCGAGCAGGATACCCTGCAGACCGAGGCGAACTCGACGCTCGGCATCACGTTCGATGATGAAACAACGTTCAGCCTTTCGGCGAATACGCGCATCGTTGTTGACCGGTTCGTCTACCAGGAGGGCGCCAAGGGCAATGCTGCCTTGTTCAACGTCACCAGCGGCACGGCCGCTTTTGTCGCCAGCCTGGTTGCTAAGAACGGCGACATGAAGATTTCCACACCCGAAGCGACGCTCGGCATTCGCGGCACGACGGGGGTGGTCGATGTACCGGCAGCAGGGGCTGGCGGCGCGCCGATCATAAAACTCTATCCGGACAGCGATGGCCATGTCGGGCGGATCGAAGTGTTCGACCGGGCGGGCGCCCGCCTCGGCGCGCTGACACAGGGCGCCAGCGCCTTTACGATTCGTCCGGGCGCCAATGGCCGCCTCACCGCGGTGCCCTATCAAATCCCGCCGCAGGAAGCGGCGCGCGACCGCGGCGTGCTGCAGCGACTCAATGCGTCGCACGCGATCGGGCGGCAGATGGCGATCCAGCGGCGGCAGTTCCGGCAGCAGCAGCGAAATATCCAACCGCAGCCGGGCCGGCAAAATTTGCGCAATCCCGAGCGGAATTTTCGCGGGCCCGGCCAGCAAAATTCGCATGGCCCGGGCGAGCAACCGCGCAATCGGTTCGTACCCAGGTTCCTGCGGCCGCGCAACTATCCCGGCGAACGCCGTCGTTAGCGGTGCGGGGCCGGGCGAGACAATCAGAGCGAGGAGACCATGCGTGCCTATCAACTGCCCAAAGGCGGCGCCGGCATCGACGCGCTGCAAGAGGTCGAACGGCCGGAGCCGAAGCCGGCCTATCGCCAGGTTCTGGTCAAGGTCAAAGCCTGCTCGCTCAATTTTCGCGATTATGCCATCGCGCGCGGCAGCTATCGCATGCCGGTGCGCGAGAATCTCGTGCCGCTCTCGGACGGCGCCGGCGAGGTCGTCGAGATCGGGCCGGGCGTGACGCGCGTCAGAGCCGGCGATCGTGTCGCCGGCAATTTCTTTCAGCGCTGGTCCGGCGGAGAGGCGGCGCCAGACGTGCATAAAAGCGCGCTCGGCGGCGGTATCGATGGCATGCTGTCCGATTATGTCGTGCTCGAGGAAGACGGGATCGTGAAGATTCCGCCGCATCTATCGCTCGAGCAGGGCGCCACGCTGCCTTGCGCAGCGGTCACGGTCTGGCACGCGATGATGGAGCACGCCAAGCTTAAGGCCGGCGACACGATCCTGCTGCAAGGCACCGGCGGCGTTTCAATCTTCGGCCTGCAATTTGCGCATGCTATGGGCATTCGCGCGATCATCACCTCGTCGAGCGACGCGAAGCTTGAGCGCGCCAAAGCGCTCGGCGCCGCATATGGCATCAATTACAAGACCACGCCGGATTGGGAAAAGGCCGCGCTTGAATTCACCAGCGGCGTCGGCGTCGACCACGTTGTCGAGGTGGGCGGCGCAGCGACGCTGACGCGCTCGTTCGGCGCATTGCGCGTCGGCGGCAAAATCACGCTGATCGGCGGATTAAGCGGCGGTGCGACTGAGCTCAATCCCGGATTGATCTTTTCACGCCGCGCCAACGTTCAGGGCATATCCGTTGGCTCAACGCAGATGTTCGAGGCGATGAATCGCGCCATCGCAGTCAATGCGATCAAGCCGGTGATCGACAAGGTCTTTCCCTTCGCCGATGCCAAAGCGGCCTATCACCACATGGCCGCCGGCGCTCATTTCGGCAAGATCGTGATCGGCGTGGGATAAGAGTTCGCCAAAAGCTACGCGCCCTTGACCTCGATCTGCACGTCGACATTGTTGCGGGTCGCGTGCGAATAGGGACAGATTTTTTCGTGCGCTTCCTTCACCAGCGACGCCAGTTCGGCCTGCGGCAGGCTCGGGTCCTCAACCAGGAGCTTGACTGCAAGTCCAAAGCCGCCGCCATCGCGTGGGCCGATCGACACGTTTGACGTTACCTTGACCTTGCTCGCGTCCTTGCTGTGTTGCTTGCCGACAAAATCGAGGGCACCGCCGAAACAGGCCGCATAACCGGCTGCAAACAGGTGCTCCGGCGTCGTGGTATTGGGCTTGCCGGGCCCGCCCATCGCCTTCGGCAGGGAGAGATCGGCGCTGACGGAATGATCGCTCGACTCGGTATGGCCGTTGCGGCCGCCCGTTGCGGTCGCCGTGGCGGTAAATAGCGGCTTGATCCTATCCATGGTCGTACTCCGGTTGAAAACAGGGCCAGAGCATAGGTATGGCGCGGCCCGGTATTTTGCACCCATGGTTCGCGCCTGGTGACGGCGCAATATCGGTCGGATCGCGCAGGCCATGGCCCTCATTTTCGTCCTCGGCGTTTCGCTGATCTTCCGCGCAGGACGGAAAGCAGAACCGCCGCCTGATTGAACTTCGGATCCCGAGCGGCATAGAGCAGTGATACCGTTGTGTCGCGACCGCGCTTGCGAAGCTCGGCAAGTTTCGGATTGCCGGCCAACTCTTTCTTGTAGCGGGCGCTGAATTCGGCAAATCGCTCGGGCCTGTGGCCGAACCAGGTGCGCAGCTGCGGGCTCGGTGCAACCTCCTTCATCCAATCGTCTATCCGAGCCTGCGACTTTTTGAGCCCACGCGGCCAGAGACGATCGACCAGAATGCGCAAACCGTCCGAGCGCTGCGGCGGCTCATAGACCCGTTTGATCTTGAAGGGCATTCTTGCTCCTTTCAGCCCCTTGGTTAGGACAGATGTGCAAGCCCTGCCGTCAGGCAGAACCGGTAAAACAATCAAGGGTTCTGAGGTTAACGCGCGCAAGAGAATGACGCATGCATGTCCGTTTGACCGAGCCGGAACCGGTCGAGCTTGGCTGCAATGATCGCGCTCACGTTCGGTCCACAGTGCTGGCCGCGGCTTCCCATTATCGAGCGCCACCAGGCGTTAGCAGCTACATCGGCTTCGATGGCGTCGGGTCACGAAAATGTACAGCACCTGAAAGCGAAGAAATTCCAGCCCGATCACCAGGCTCAATTGCAATCCGAAAGCCGTGCGGAAGAGGTCGCCTAGAGGCCCTGGCCGGCGGGGCCGGGCGTATTTGCACGTGTCAAGTTACAATTTGCGGCATGTTCTCGCGTGCGGCGTGTGCTGGCGCCACAAACGCGCCGTAACTGTGCCGTAGGCCGGCCAGGCCTCGGTGCACCACATCATCACTGAGAGAAGAGGTCTCTATGGATAAGAAAATAGCCGGACTTCTCGGGGCGGCGGCCGCCCTCACAGCTGTAGGGGGCGCTCAAGCTGCCACCCCTGGTGTGACCGAGCCACCTGCCGTGACGAGCTATCGCGATCTGCTGGAGCCGGTTCCGAACGCGCTGGCGCTGCTCAAGGCCGACGAAGCGCGGCGCACGCAAGGCGCGCGCGAAGGGCGGACCGAGGTTGCGCAATTCTATCATCACCATCACCATCACCATCATCACCACCATCACCACGGTTTCTATGGTGGTGGCGTAATTCTGCCGCCGGCTTATATCGGGCCGCCGGCCGGCTGCTACTGGACGTTCGGCCGGCCGTATTGGAACGGCTATGCCTGGGTACGCCCGCGCGTGCGGGTATGTGACTGAACCCCTCTCTATCCCAGGCGGCTAGAGATGCTGGCAGGCCCGCCGTGGCCCTCGCGCCGCGGCGGGCAGCGGCATTTGCCGCATTCTTGCGGGCCGTTCTAGCGCAGCCGCCACGAAGCCGCGGCCGGGGTGGTTTTTAGGGCTGAAGGCCTTGATGAGGCCGAGAGGCCGCTAAAGGCAGTATCGCAGGAGCGCACGAGGCGCTCTCTCCGGAAAGCGAACACGCACGGTCGCAGCCCGACAGCGCGCTTGACCTTGGGCGCACTACCCCTGCTAAGGTGCCAATCGTCTGTGGCGGCGCTCCGGAGCCCGCACGGACGGGGGGAGAGGGGAGAGCAGGCGTGCGCGCGCTTCTTAAGGTGAGCGGCGTCATTGACGCTATCAATACGCGGATCGGCCGTTGGGTCGCCTGGCTGATCCTGCTGGCCGTCGCGGTCTCTGCAGGCAATGCGACCGTTCGCAAGGTCTTCGACGTCTCCTCGAACGCCTGGCTTGAGCTGCAATGGATTCTGTTCAGCGCGGTCTTTCTGTTGTGCGCGCCGTGGACACTCATCGATAACGAGCATATCCGCATCGATATCGTGAACAATCTAATGCCACGTCGGCTGCGCAACACCATCGAGCTGGCGGGCCATGCGTTTTTCCTTTTGCCACTTGCCGTCACTCTCGTCATCACCGGATGGCCGTTTTTTCTCGGCTCCTTTGAGATCGATGAGCAATCCAGCAATGCTGGCGGGCTGCCGCAATGGCCGGCAAAATCTCTGATCGTGATCGGTTTTGCGCTGCTGTTGGCGCAGAGCATTTCCGAATTCATCAAGCGCGTCGCTATTGTGCGCGGCATCATTCCCGACCCTCACGCGACGCAAGTCCATGCGCTCGAAGCCGAGGTCGAGCAGATCGTCGAGGCCATCGAGAAACATTGAGACGCCGTGGAGACTTGAACGGGAATGGAAGCTTTTCTTATCCAAAACATGGCGCCGATTATGTTCGGCTCGCTGGTGGTCGTGTTGCTGCTCGGCTATCCGGCCGCCTTCTCGCTCGCCTTCGTCGGGTTATTTTACGCGCTGATCGGTATCAAGCTCGGTTTGTTCCAGCCGGACTTTTTGCAAGCGCTGCCCGATCGCATTTACGGCGTGATGAGCAACGACACGCTGCTGGCGATTCCATTTTTCACCTTTATGGGACTGGTGCTCGAGCGGTCCGGCATGGCGGAGGACCTGCTCGACACGATCGGCCAGCTGTTCGGCACGGTGCGCGGCGGCCTTGCCTATGCGGTAATCTTTGTCGGCGCGCTCCTTGCCGCCACCACGGGCGTGGTGGCGGCGTCGGTCATTTCGATGGGGCTGATTTCACTGCCGATCATGCTGCGCTACGGCTATGACCGTCGCTTCGCCGCCGGTGTCATCGCCGCGTCCGGCACGCTGGCGCAGATCATCCCGCCCTCACTCGTTCTCATCGTGATGGCCGACCAGCTCGGCAAGTCGGTCGGCGACATGTATGAGGGCGCGTTCGTCCCGGGCATCACGCTGGCCGGAATGTATGCGGTCTATACGCTCATCATGTCGGTCGTATTCCCGAAGTCGACCCCGGGTCTGCCGGCCGAGGCCGTCGGCTTCCGCGAAGACGACAATAGCCGCGGACTGTGGTCGCTGCTGTTTCTTTCGCTCGCCAGCGCCGCCTTCGGCTGGTGGATGATGCGCAATTCCGACACCCACGGCGCCGACTATGTCGTGCTCTGCATGTTCTTCGGCATTCTCTTCGCCTTCGGCGTGGCGGTCGTAAACTGGATCATCGATCGCCTGACCGGGTTCCGTTTCCTCTCGCGGATGGCGCAGCAGACGACATTCGTCATGGTGCCGCCGCTGTTCCTGATCTTCCTCGTACTCGGCACGATCTTCATCGGCGTCGCTACGCCGACCGAAGGTGGCGCCATGGGCGCGTCCGGCGCGCTCATTCTTGGCGCCCTCAAACGCCGCCTCTCATGGCAGTTGATCCGACAGGCAACAGAGTCAACGGCGAAGCTTGCGTCGTTCGTGGTTTTCATCCTGCTCGGGGCGCGCGTGTTCTCGCTGACCTTCTACGGCGTCAGCGGGCATATCTGGGTCGAAAATCTGCTCACCTCGCTGCCGGGCGGCCAGATCGGCTTTTTGCTCTTCGTCAATGCCTTCGTTTTCGTGCTGGCGTTCTTTCTCGATTTCTTCGAGCTCGCTTTCATCGTCATCCCTCTGCTCGGCCCCGCCGCCGAGCATCTCGGCATCGACCTGATCTGGTTCGGTGTCATTCTCGGCGTCAACATGCAGACCTCGTTCATGCATCCGCCGTTCGGCTTCGCCTTATTCTATCTACGCTCGGTGGCGCCACGCGAACCCTTCCTCGACCGCGTCACCGGCAAGCTCACGCAGGGGGTGACGACGGGACAGATTTATATGGGCGCCATCCCGTTCGTCCTGATCCAGCTGCTTATGGTCATCACGGTGATCTTGGTCCCCAGCATGGTCACGCACTACAAATCAGGACTGTCGCAGATCGATCCCAACAAGGTGCAGATCAATATTCCGCAGGTCGACTTGCCGCCGCTTGATCTCAGTCAGCCGCCGGCTATCAAATAGCACGGGCGGCGATAGGGGAGGATTCGGATGATCCGACTCCTCGAAGGATTCGTAGAGGCCGTCTTGGCTGCGGCCCAATGGCTGGCGCTGCCGATTGCGACTTTGCTGTTTCTGCAATGGCCGCTGCGGACCATGGTCGGGCTTTATTCGCGGGAAGCCAACGATCTTGGGCAGTGGCTGTTCGCGCTTTATGTCGCCGCCAGCATCACGGCTGCAACCCGTGCGCAGACGCATCTGGCGGCCGACACGATCTCCAGGAATTATTCGGACAGCACGCGCCGATGGCTGTCGCGCGCGGGAGCTTTGCTCGGCCTCATCCCATGGTCGATCATCGTGCTGGTGACGAGCTGGAGCATTGTGCGTAATTCGACGCTGCTGCTCGAGCGCTTTCCCGACACGGACAATCCGGGCTATTTCGTCATCAAGATCGCCTTGCTCCTTTTGGCTGTCTTGATTCTGATCGAAGGCGTGATCGGCTTGGCCCAGCCGCGCCAGGTCGCGCACCGCTAATGTCCGCCATGATGCCTTGGCTGGGCTTGGGCCTGCTGGCCTTGGTCGGCCTCGGCGTCATCGGCACTGGCCTGCCTGCTGCCGTCGTCCTGCTCGCGACCGCCTGTCTCGGCGCCGCCGTCGGTGCGCTCAGCGGTGACGTGCCGGTTCATCTCCTCGGTGTTCTACCGGAGCGGCTGATCAATCTGCTCGAAAGCGATTTGCTGCAAGCTATCCCGCTCTACGTGTTGATGGGCGCGCTCATCAATCGTTTGCCGATCGCTGACGCGCTCTACCGCTCATGCCTGGCCGTTCTGCCGGGACGAGCGGCTCCCGTGGTCTCGGGCATCGTACTGGGCGCTTTGCTCGGGCCGATGAATGGTTCGGTCGGCGCGAGCGTGCTCGCGTTGTCGCGCGTTGCCGAACCGCGGCTTGCCGCCTCCGGGATCGCGCTCGCCGACCGCGCCGCAATCATAACCGTGGCCAGCACGCTCGGCGTCGTCGTGCCGCCCTCGCTCGTGCTTATTTTGCTCGGCGACGCGATGTTGAACGCGCATACGATTGCAGTGACCGCGACCGGCCGCGACGACCGTGTCATCAATACCCAGGATGTGTTTCACGGCGCGCTGGCGCCTGCCGGCCTCTATCTGGCCGCCTGCCTCGTGCTCGCCTGGTGGTTCAATCGCAAGCGGCAGCCGGACGGGAAGATGCCGAACGCGGTGGCGCGGCCGACCAGGCAGCAGGCCGTTCTGGCCACGGTGACCGTGCTGGCGATACTGATCCTGCTCGGCGGCGTCGCCACCGGATATTTCTACGCGGTCGAAGCGGCGGCAATGGGTGGCTTTACGCTTCTGATCGCGGGCTTTGTCAGCGGGCGTTTGCCGCTCCCCGTGCTGAAGGACGTCTTGGCCGACGTGCTCACGCTCACGGGCGCGCTCTTCTTCCTTCTCGTTGCCGCTACAACGCTGACCCTGGTCCTTCGCATCCTTGGCACCGACCAGCTCGTCGCCGCCTGGATCGCCGCCATTCCCGGCGGTTCCCTGACAGCGACCGTGATCGTGCTCGCCGCAATCGCAGTGACCGCGCTGGTGCTCGATGCCTTCGAGATTATCTTTGTCATCGTCCCGATCGTCATTCCGCCGCTGCTGATCCGGGTTGCCGACGCGCGTTGGGTGGCGGTTCTGGTCCTGCTTGCCCTGCAGGCAAGCTTCCTCAATCCCTTGATCGGTTACGCCGTAATGATGACGCGCACCGTTCTTAAACGGCCAATTCCGTTTGCAGCGCTGCTGCGCTCATTATTTCCATATCTGATCGCACAGGCGGCTCTGTTGGCGGCGGTTCTGCTCACGCCACAGCTTACCCATCTCGGCGAGGGCGCCGATGATCGCAGCCGAGCGGCGCCGCCCATTTCCAATGGCGAACTCGAAAAGCGCTTCGATCAGATGATAACGCTCCCCGAGCCGCCGCCGCTCGATATCGCTCCGACGAAATAGCGGACTGGCAAGGTTCAGCCGGAGCGTCGTCAGATAGACCTACGAGCGCCCCGGCTGTTCATGCGCTTGCAATCGCGAAGCGGCTCATCCCTTGGCGCGCGTGCGGATCATAAACGTCTCGTAAGAATATTCCGCAACCTGCCACCACAGGTTCTCGTCGTTGCGGAATGCTTCGATCGACGCGAGCACCTTCTTGTAGTTGGGGTTCTTCGCCGACTCTTCGGCGTTCACCTCGTTCGTCGCCTTAAGACAGGCTTCCATGATCGGCTGGCTGAATGGCCGCAATTGCACGCCGTTCGCAACCAGACGCTTCAAGGCCAGCGGATTGCGCGCGTCGTAGCGGGCCTGCTCTTCGACATTGGCGTAACCGGCCGCCGCCTGCACGACCGCCTTGTAATTGTTCGGCAGCTCATTCCATTTCGCCAAATTGATCAGCAGATGATTGGTCGTGCCGCCCTCCCACCAGCCCGGGTAATAGTAGTATTTGGCCACTTTGTAGAAGCCGAGCTTCTCGTCGTCATAGGGGCCGACCCATTCGGCGGCGTCGATCGTACCCTTTTCCAGCGCCGGATAAATATCGCCGCCGGCGATCTGCTGCGGCACCGCGCCAAGCTTGGCGAGGGTCTTCCCTCCCCAGCCGCCGATGCGCATTTTCAGGCCCTTCCAGTCATCGACGGTTTGAAGCTCCTTGCGGAACCAGCCGCCCATCTGCGTGCCCGTATTGCCCATCAACAGGCACTTGGTGTTGAAATTAGCGGCGAATTCGTCGATCAGCTTCTGGCCGTCACCGTCGTAGAACCACGCATTTTGCTGGCGCGCGTTCAGGCCGAACGGATGCGCGCAGAACAGCGCCCAGGTCGGGTCCTTGCCGATATAATAATATTGCGCGCTATGGCCCATCTCGACGGTGCCGTTCTGGACGGCATCGAGCACTTGCAGCGGCGGTACGATTTCGCCGCCGGCGAAGACCTGGACCTGGAATTTGCCGTCGGTCGCTTCGGAGACAAATTTCGAAAAGGTCACGCAGGCGCCAAACAGCGTGTCGAGCGATTTCGGCCAGCTCGCGGTGAGGCGCCATCTCAGCTCCGGCATGGACTGCGCAATCGCGGGCTTTGCGAGCGCGGCCCCGGCAAGTCCGACGCCCGCGGTTTTCAAGAATTGACGACGTTTCATATCCGTTCCTCCCCTGGCCGTGCCGGGTTGATCACCGAGCTCATTACGGCGGATTAGACCTGCACATGATCTTAGTGGCCTAACCGGCCCGCGGGAAGTGTATTTGCCATGGCGGCGCACGCTTTCGTTAATAAATGGGGCCCGCTTGCGTGCGACAAATAAGCCGCTGCAAGACAACCGGCGGCCGGCCTCAGAGGCGTTAATGCCGCTTTTCCAGAAGGCCCAGCCGCCCCCCCAGCCAGCGCGTCGTCGGCGCCTGGATCAAGATCGTCATCAGGATGGCAATAAAGGTTACCGAGGCGACCATCTGAGCGCCCGGCGCCTTCACCCCGAGCAAGATGCCGGCGAGCGCCGCCGGAATGACGCCGGTTTCACGCGTCCAGCACATGAACAGCATTTCGTTGCGACTCCAGCGCGCTCGCCGGTCGGGCAGCGCGCACAAAAACACCGTCACCGGCCTGGCCACCAGCATGAAGATGGCAATCACGCTGACGCCGCCCAGGAGATATTGGTTCATAAGTCCGAAATCGACTTGGCTGCCGAGCAAAATGAAAATGAACAGTCGCATGATGAAGGCGGTGATCTCGACATATTGATCAAGCTTTTGCGCTTCATCGGCGGCCATTTTGAAGCCGAACGCTTCCTTGTTGCCAAGCATGATGCCGAACACGAACACCGCCATGAACCCGCTTGCGCGCAGGCCATCGGCAGCGAAGTAGGCGCCGATCACCGCCATGATCGTCACCACCGGCGCATATTCCATGAAGAATGCCCACCGCTCATGGGCGATCAGCAGTGCGGCCAGATAGCCGAGCACGGCGCCGGCGAGGATGCCGACGACCGCCTCTTTCAGCAACTCGAACAAGGACCATGTCAGCGAGAACTCACCGCTCCCCATCGCGATCGTCAGAACGCCGAAAGTGACGATCGCGCCGGTCGCGTCATTGAAGGCCGACTCGCTCATCACCATTTGCGCAACGCGATCCTTGATATGCACCTGGCGGAAGATCGGCACCAAAGTCGCCGGATCGGTGGAGGCCAGCGTGGCGCCGAGCAGTGCGGCAACAATCCATGGCGCGTCGAGAACGTAATGCGCGGCCGCTGTGGTGATTGTCGCGGTTATCAGGACGCCCACCGTGGCGATCACGATGATAGTGATCCACACCTGCTTCATCACGTGGAAGCGAAGCGAGGCGCCGCCATCAAACAGGATGTAGCTTGCGCCGAACAACAGGAGAATTTGATAGAGCGCCGAGTCGGCCTTGATGTCGACGAGGCCGACGGCCTGCGGGCCAATCGCCATGCCGGCCAACAGAAACAGCGCAACGTCCGGAATTCGAAGCCGTTGCGCCACCAGACCGGTGATCGTGCCGACGGCAAGAATAAGCCCGCCCGACATCAATGTGTGCTTGGCAATCTCTACCGCAGCCGGAGGTTCCAACAATTTGCTCCAAAGATCGGCCGCGAAATCTGGCTGCGGCGAAGACAGGGCATGATATTAGGCATGATGTTTATAGCAAGAAACCGAGATGGCTGTCGTCAAGTCCTCTGATGTCTTGGAGTTCGACCGATCCCCGACTGTCGCGCAGCACAAGAGGTTCCATCGACCCGGACATGCGCGTGCCACGTGGGGCGATTGCCGCGGCCGCTCGAGTGCCCGATTTGCCGTGATACACAAAAACCGCGGTGCTGGTAAATTGTTGGTCCTTAGCCTAGGGGGAAGTCCCATGCGACGACGGGACTTTGTCGCACTCGCCAACGCAGCGATCTGCGTCCTTTGGATCGTGGGGGTGCCTTCCGCGCTTTGTCAGGATTCCGGGAAGCCGCCGAAGCCAAACAGTGAACTCGAGCACTGCCGTGGCGCCAAGGACGAGCGAGGCCGGGCGCAGTGCTACCAAAATGGAAATTCTGGCGCGGCCGGCAGTCCTTCGCAGCAAGAGCCCGCCGAGTCTGGCACCTGGCAGCTTGCTCGCACGCCCAATCCCGCTGGCGGTCCCGATTCGATCTCGATCACCAAAATTGATGCGGCGCAGTCCGATCAAGACATCGCAGGACTGACGCTGCGTTGCGGCGAGGGCGCCACAACCGAGGTCCTGGTCGTTCTTGCCAATCCCTTACCGCTGCGCACGCACCCTAGAGTGACCGTTGTCGCAGGTTCAACGAGCGCAGATCTCACTGCGAGCGTGGCGATGCAGGGAGCTTTGGTGCTGCTGCCGGAAAAAGCGTCAGCGCTGCTCGAGACCACCTGGCAATCTGTTCCGGAGCTTACGGTGACAATCGTCGAGGGTCAGCGTTCACTTCACGGTGTGATACCGCTTGGCGACATCAGTTCCGCCATGCGGACACTGCAGGCGAATTGTCCAAAGGCGCTTCACGGCCGCTAGCCAGGTCATGGTCGCAAGCGCCCCTTGCGAAGGCCGCAGACCTTATTCTGACGCCATCCCTTCTCGGCCAATTTCCTTTTTTGTTGGCCAAGTGGATCAGGCCCATGCCGCGCGCTACATTGGGTGCCTGGGTGAATTGAACACTGTCGTAACCGTCGATCTGGACGCGGTTGCCCCGAGAAGCCCTTGCTGTCTAACTCCCGCGATGCGGTTCAGTCCACAGATTGGTTGTTGGATTTTATGCAAACGGAGTGAGGCAAACGCGTTCCGCCGATTATGAGCAACAGCGCGATGCGCATGCCGATCACGCAACTGTATCGTCCTTTCTCGGCCAGGCTCTCGTGCTTGAGGAAATGGCAATGATGATGCTTGATTGTTTCCAACAAATGAGATTCTATCATCGTGGGGTCGAGCGAGCCGGGGAAGGCAATGCTCACAGTTCAATATCTGCTTTCGCAGGTCGGCAACGGTCGCTGGCAGGACGTGACGCTGTCTATCGGAAACATCTTTTTCTGCTTTACGCTGATACCAATGCTCCGCCAGCCCGAGAGGCCGCCTCTGCTTACATGCATACCGACAGGACTGGCCCTCCTTGTTGGCGGATTTGTTTTCGCAACGCTGCATTTGTGGCTTACTGCGTTGACCCAGACGATAACGGGACTGCAGTGGCTCGCTTTAGTTTTCAAAAGGCCTCCCAAGGCTAGGTCGTCTTTGACGAATAGCTCTAGCCGATTGCGAAGTCCGACCGGGATATAGGCGAAGCCGCTGCTCGGGCTCGCTTCCGGCGCGGTGCGGATGGCTGAAAACTTGGAATGCCTGCCATTGCGCCGACGCGGCCGGGAATTGTTGACAAGTCTCGGCGTGCAGGTAGCTTTCGTCTGGGACGACGTCTTCGTGTGCCGCGCGACCAAAGAGAGCGGCGATCCCGGGAGGACCTGATGACTATCTCGGTTCCGCAGGACGTGGCGCGTCCTGGTGCGGCCAAGTCGGCGGTGCCGACGCGCGTGCGCTGGACTTGCGTTGCGCCGCGATGCGCGACCTGGTTTCCGCTCACATCAATGCTTGCGTGCTCTTGATGGCAGAGAAGCGCGCCGATCTCATCCGTGGTCGCCCGCCGCTGCCGCGGGCTGAGGCTGCATAATCTGCGGCTGATCACGTGATGCCATTTTTCCGGCGGCGAGCTGATTGATGAGCATCGTTGGGGTCGACATCGGCGGCACCTTCACGGACCTCGTCGCCTTTCGCGACGGAGCGGTTGTCACCTCCAAAACGCTGACTGTTCCTGCCGATCCCACCCGGGGGATTGCCGACGCGCTCAAGCGCGCGGATTGCGATCTCGCCGCGTTGCACGAGTTGATCCATGGTTCGACCATCGCAATCAACACCGTGCTGGAACGCAAAGGCGCAAAGGCCGCGCTGGTCACCACGCAGGGTATGCGCGACGTCTATGCCATCGGCCGCGGTAACCGTCCGGACGCCTTCAACCTGTTCTTTCATCGGCCGCGGCCGCTGGTGCCGCGCGAGCTGACATTCGAACTTGCCGAACGAATGAACGCCGCAGGCGAGATTCTCGTCCCGCTCAATGAAGCCGCAGTCGCCGCATTGGCCGAACCGCTCATCGCGGCGAAGATCGAGGCGGTCGCGGTGTGCTTTCTGCATGCTTACGCCAATCCCGCGCATGAGGTCCTTGCCGGCGCCGTACTGCGGCGGCTGCTGCCCAAGGTGTTCGTCACGTTGAGCCACGAAATCTTGCGGGAATTTCGTGAATATGAACGCACGTCGACGACCGTGCTCAACGCGTTCGTTGGCCCGCGCGTCAGCCGCTATCTCGATCGTTTGGAGGATTTCGCCAAGACATCACAGTTTCGCGGCCAGATCGGCATTATGCGTTCGAACGGCGGGACCATGTCGGTTGGCGAAGCGCGTCGTGCCCCGGTTGCAATGATGGAGTCGGGACCGGTCGCCGGCATGATCGGCGCCGGCCGTGTTGCCACGCTTCTCGGCATCGAACGGGCTATCGGCTTCGACATGGGCGGCACCACGGCAAAGGCTTCGCTGATTGCCGGCGGTGTGCCGCCGATCGAAGAAGGATATGTCATCGGCGATGCTTTCTCCGGCCAGCCGATGCAGCTTCCGGTGGTCGACATCGTCGAGGTCGGGGCAGGCGGCGGCTCGATCGCCTGGTGCGATCAGCTTGGCGGCCTCCATGTCGGGCCGGTCAGCGCGGGCTCCGATCCGGGACCGGCGTGTTACGGCCGCGGCGGTGAGAAACCGACCGTTACCGACGCCGATCTGATGCTCGGCCGTCTCAACGAGGCGCGTTTTCTCGGCGGCCATATGCAGCTCGATCGCCAGCGCGCCGAAGCCGCGCTCGGCGAACTCGGAAGACAGCTTGGACTTGATGCCGTGGCCACGGCGCGCGGCATCGCCACCATCGTCGACAGCGCGATGTCGCTTGCCGTGCGCGCCGTTTCGATCAAGCGCGGCATCGATCCGCGCGAGACCACGCTCATCGCGTTCGGCGGCGCGGGACCGCTGCATGCGGTCGGCATTGCGCGCGAGATCTCCATTCCGCAGGTGATAATTCCAAAGCTGCCGAGCGCGTTTTCGGCGCTCGGCATGCTGATGGCGGAATGGCGCCAGGATTTCGTGCGAACACTGGTCGGCGAACTCGGCAGAGTCGACGCCGACCTTGCGGCGGCTACCTTCGCCGAGCTGCGTGCCGCAGGCGAGGCGGCGCTGGCGCGGGATCGTCTTGACGGCGGCCGGTTCAATTTCGCCGCCGATCTGCGCTATCGCGGCCAGGAGCATACCATTCCGATCGCGGTCGCCACGGCACGCGATTTGACAAGCGCGACTGCGGGCACGCGTGCGCGGTTCGACGCATTGCATGATCAACGCTATGGGCATGCCGCGCCCGATCAGTCGATCGAAATTGTCAACCTTCGCCTTGTCGTCACAGTACCGCGGATGCAGGATACGATCGGGCGTTGGCTGTCACAGCCGTGGCGGCAGGAAGGCGCCGCGGCCGAGCAGTTTCGGCCGGTCGTGTTTGGCGATGCCGCGCATCCGATAACCGCGCGCATCCTGTGGCGGCCGCATCTCGCTACCGGTTGCGAGATCGTCGGTCCGGCCTTGATCGAAGAAGCGAATTCCACAACGCTGATTTGGCCCGGCGATCTGGCGCGCATTGACTCGATGGGTAACATCATCGTCTCGCTGAGGAAAGACGAGGATCAGGAATGAAGATCGACCCGATTACCGTCGAGGTCGTGCGCAACGCGGTAAACGCCTATGCGGACGAAATGGCGACGGCGTTGTGCAAGTCCGCTTACAACATGATGATCTACGAAGTACGGGATTTCTGCTGCGGGCTGGTCGACGGCGAGGCCCGCATGATCTCGCAAAACCAGGGCGGGCTGCCGATCTTTCTCGCCGATCTGGGCGTCGCGGTGAAAGACGGCATCGAGCGCTACGGCCTCGACGGTTTCGCACCCGGCGACGTCCTGATCATGAATCACGGCCAGGTTTGCGGTCAGCATCTCAACAATGTCGTGATTTACGCGCCCTGCTTCCACGACGGTAAAGTGGTGGCATTCGCGGCGAGCCGCGCGCATTGGGTCGACATCGGCGGCATGCGCGTCGGCTTCGGCTCGGTCGAGACCACCGAGATTTATCAGGAGGGCATTCAGTTCCGCTCGTTGAAAATCTACGAGGCTGGAAGACGCAACGAGACCTTGTGGCAAATCATCAACGACAATGTGCGCTTCCCGGAAGCGGCGCTTGGCGATCTGCGCGCGCAGATCGCCTGCTGCAATCTCGGCATCCGGCGGTTCTCGGAATTGTTGCGCCGCTTCGGCCGCGAGGCCGTCGAAGCCTCCATCCATAAGGTCTGGGATGCGACCGAGCATGAAGCGCGCACTTTCATCGGCAAGATTCCCGACGGTGTCTATGAGGCGGAAAGCTTTCTCGACAATGACGGACGCACGCTTGACGTGAAACTGCGCATCAAGGTCAAGGTGACGATCGACGGCGAACGGATGATCGTCGACTTCTCGCAGATCAACGATCAGGTGCCGGGCCCGACCAATTCCGGCTATTCCGGCGGTCTTGCCGCGGCGCGCGTCGCTTTCAAGTGTCTCACCCAGCCGCATGCGCCGGTGAACGAGGGCTGCTTTCGGCCGCTCGAACTGGTGCTGCCGCAGGGCAAGATCCTCAATGCCAAATCGCCGGCCGCGCTCGGACTTTGGAGCATTCCGCTGCCGACCGTGATCGATACCATCCTCAAGGCCCTGGCGCCGGTGCTGCCAGAGCAAATTCCGGCGGCACATAAGGGTGACATGGGCGGCTGCTCGATCAGCGGCTATAGGCCCGACGGCCGGCGCTTCCTGCTGATGAATATTTTTGGCGGCGGCTGGGGCGGCCGCCCGCACGAAGATGGCGAGTCTGCTTCGGTGTCGATTTGCCAGGGCGACGTGCGCAGTGCGCCCATCGAGCTGCAGGAGATTCAATATCCATTTCTGATCGAGCGCTGCGCGCTGCGCACGGATTCAGGCGGTGCCGGGCGCTACCGCGGTGGCCTCGGCGTCGATCTGATTTACCGGGCGCTGCAGCCCTGTGTTGCCAACGTCAATTGCGAGCGAACCGAGGACCCGCCCTGGGGCCTCAATGGTGGTCGGCCGGGCGCCGTCAACGAGGCGACGCTCATTCGTGCTGACGCCAGCGAGCGCAAGCTCAAGAAGGCGACGGGTGTCACCATGCAAGCCGGCGATCGGCTCGTCTTCTCGACGGCCGGCGGCGGGGGCTGGGGCGATCCGCACACACGCGATCGGCGGTCGGTCGCGGCTGATCTGCGTGCCGGCTATATATCGCCGGAAGCGGCGCGACGCGATTATGGATTTGCTGTCGCAGAGGACCAGGCTGCGGAGTAGCAATGAAGACGCTCGCGCAACAGCGACGGCAGCGGCTCTCTGAGATGATGCGCGGAGCCGGCATCACGCAACTGCTCCTTTACGGCAATGCGTGGCAGGGCGATTACCTGCGCTACGGCTCGGATTTCGGCATTCTCGAAGGCCATGGCATCGCGCTGGTCTCCGCTGCCGGCGAGGTCGATCTCTTTCTGGATAGCGCCACCGATGCCGAGCGCGCTGAGGTCGAAGCGCCGGACGTGCGCGTGCATTTCGCTCCGAATATTGCCGGCGCGGTCGGCGCGCGGCTTGAGCGAATGGCCAACGAGCGCCTTGCCGCGGCACCCAGGCGGTTCGTGCCGCGCTGGCTCGTCGATCCGGCACGCGGCTTTAGCTTGGACGATGCAACAGCGCTTGTAGACAAGCTGCTCATGCACAAGCTCCAAGGCGAGATTGCCGCGGTCAGAACTGCCGCGCAAATTGCCGATGAGGCATACGGGGAGTTTCGCCGCGCGGTGCGGCCGGGCCGCCGCCAATTCGAGATCGTCGCCGATATTGAAGCGCATCTGCGCCGCCGCGGCTGCCCGGATAATTTCATGATTATCGGTTCGGGCGGGAAGGACATCTTCGGGATGACGCCGCCGTCCGAACGCCGCATTGCCGCCGGCGACCTCGTCACCACCGAGCTGACCCCCGCCATCGGCGGCTATTTTGCACAAATCTGCCGCACGCTGGTCGTCGGCAAGGCGACCGAGGCGCAACGCCGCGCGTTCGCGATCTTCGTGGAGGCGCTGGAAGCCGGCATTGCGGCGGTGCGCCCCGGTGTGCGCGCCGCCGATGTAGCCAAGGCCGAGAACGAGGTGTTTCGCAAATATGGACTTGGCGAATACACCACCAGCCAATGGACGCGCGTGCGCGGCCACGGCCTCGGATTGTTTGCCGACTCGAAGCCGCACATCCTGGAAGATGTCGATACCATGCTCATCCCCGGCATGACCCTGATCGTACACCCCAATACGTACCATCCCGATGCTGGCTACATCGTGCTGGGCGACGCGGTCGTCGTCACCGAACAGGGTGCCGAGGTGCTGTGCCAGACGCCACGTCAATTGTTCGAGATTGCCGCGTGAGGGATAGGATACGCCGATGCGCCGCGGCTTGATCGCCCGTTCACTGGCGGAATTGCCCGACGCCGTTTTCGACGCGCGGCTGACGCACGTGCGTGCGGCGATGCGTGAGGCGCATTGCGACGCGCTTATCATCTATACCAACAATACACGGCCGGCGGGTGTCTCGTGGCTCGTGGGTTTTGTACCTTACTGGTCGGAGGCGCTTTTGGTTGTGCCGCATGCCGCCGCACCCTTTCTGGTGGCGGCCCTGAGCTTGCGCGTGAAATCCTGGATCGAGCGCGTCAGCCGGTTAGGCGAGGTGTTGCATACGCCGCGCATCGGCCTGAAGGCGGCGCAACAGATCGCGGCCGCGAACCCGACAGCGGCCGTGGGCATCGTTGATTTCGACGGATTGCCCGCCGGTATCGGCGACGATTTGCGCGAGGGCGGTCCCAATCTCACGCTGTACGACGCAGGCGCGTGGTTCGGCGCGTTACGCGCCAAGGCGGATCCGGCAGAAATCGCGCTCGCGGCGCGAGCCGCCTCCATCGCCCATTCCGCCCTGCGCAATGCCCCGAACGGCGTCAAGCTCAACGACATGATCGCCGCGACCGAGGCTACGGCACGCAATCTCGGTGCCGAGGAAATCTATGTCGCCGCCGCCCCGGACCTCGACCGCGACTTCCGGTTCAGGCGGATCGAAGGCCGGGCGGCGCGCGGCAAGGATTTTGCGTTGCGCGCAACCGTCGCCTACAAAGGCGCATGGGTTCGGCTTGTGCGCAGCTTTGTCGATCCCGAGGTAGAACAAAAATTGTCGATCGAGCTTGCCGCGGCGGTCGCGCAATTGCCAAGCGACGCCGGATTTTCCGGGTTTCAAACATGGCTGGTAGAAGGCTGCCGAACCATGCAACCGCTCGAACCGCTATTGGGATCACGTCTGCGCGCGTCGACAACGCCGCTGCCGGGATCGCTCGTTTCCGTCCAGGCTGCGTTGCCGATCGAAGGCAGGCCCATACCGATCGGCGCTCCTGCGCTTCTCGGCGCGGCCGGTGAACCGGCAAGCATTCTCTGTACGCTGCGTTATGACTAAAATTCGAACCTGGTACGACAGCTATCCAGCCCGGGACCTGATTATTCCACCTTCACCGGCACGAATTCGGTCGTGAACAGAACCTTGTCGTCCGGAACGCTGGTCAGCAATCCCATGTCGATGAAGGACTTCTTCAGCGTTGCAATCGCTTGCGGATCGAACCGGCCATCGGTGCTGAAGTAGGGCATCTGATCGTCATAGGCGCGAGCGGCGACACCGGGGCTGAGATCGACCACCTTGGCGGAAATCTCGACCGCTTTATCTTTGTTGGCTTTCATGTAGGCGATTGTTTCGAACCAGCCCTGGAGGAAGGCGCGCACTAAATCCGGCTGTTTATCGATCAGTTCGTCACGAGCAAACAGCACATGCGTGATAAAATGCTCGACGAAAGGCGTCGCCGTGGTAATGACGCGCCATTCCTTGGCTTCTTCGAGCTTATAGCCCACTTCGAGCGCCCCGATATAGCCGTCGATCTGATGCAGCTTGACTGCAGCGCGCGCCGGCGGCATGCCGCCGATCGGCACCACGTCGATGCCATTGCCGTCCCACTTTTTCCGTTCATTGATGCGTTGGCCGATCCAAGCGGTCAACGAGCCGACGGTGGTGACGCCGAGCTTTTTGCCCTTGAGATCATCGACCGTTTTGACGCCGGAGTCATAACCGACCATCACTGCCATATCGCTCGGCAGTCCATACATTGCCGCCACCGCCTTTGCCGGTGCACCCTTGGCCGCAAAAGCCATGCCGGGTCCGCTGCCGATGCCGATATCCGCGCTGTCGGACACCAGAAGCTGTTGCAGCTTGGCATCCCCCGAAGACGCCGATTCCTCGATATCCACCCCGTGCTTGGCGAAGATTCCCGTCTGGATGCCAATATCGAGCGGCGTGAAGGCCCAGGCAAACGGCACCACTTTGGCGACGCGAAGTTTTTGGGCCGCCCTTGCCGGCGATAGCCGCGTTGCAAACGGACACGCCGCACCGCACGCCAGGGCCGCTAACAGCCTTCTACGGGACAATGCTCTCATTGCTTCCTCCCGACATTCCTCGTTCTCGCGAGAATTTGTTAGATCATCGCAGAGTTCCCGACCTGTTGCCATGCCGCCTTGGCGGCATTGCGTTGACCGGGAATGGCCCGGTCATTAGAATCGCTGCAAAAAGCGATTTTGTCAGGAGCGCTTCGTGCATATTATTGACTCGCATTTCCATTGGTGGCCCCGCTCGATCTTCGACAAACTGTGCAAGCGTCGGGACTTCCCAAAGGCGCGCGTCAACGCGCGCGGGGGCTACGACTATATGCGTCGGCGGGATAGCGGGCAGCATCTGAATTCCTGGGCCGAGTGGTTCGATCTCGACAAGCAGTTCGAATATATGGCAGGCCTCGGTCACGAGGTCGATGTGGTCTGTTCGATCGGCCCGTTCTCGGTGTCATTCTCCGACATGCCGCTCGCCGAAGGCCGCGATTACGCGCTGATGTGGAACGAGGAAATGGCGGGCGCACAAAAGAAATATTCCGGCCGCTTATGGGCGAGCGCGGCGGTGCCGCTGCAGGACACCGCTGCCGCGATCGAGGTGGTCGACGACGCGGTCAATCGCTTGGGTCTGATGGGCGTCAATCTTCCGGGCAGCGTCGGCACCGATGCGCGCATCGACTCCGAGCGGCTCGAGCCGTTCTACGCCCATGTCGAGAAGCTCGGCCTGCCGCTGTTCCTGCACCCCACCGATGTCATCTTTCAAGACATGCTCGATGGCTATGACGGCGCGCTCCATTTGAGTCTCGGCCGGGTCATCGAGGTCAGCGTCGGCGCGATGCGGCTCATTCTCTCCGGCATGATGGAGCGGCACCCGCACTTGAAAATCATCATGTCGCATACCGGCGGATCACTGCCCTATCAGGCCGGCCGCATGGACAAGAATTCCAAGGCGGCAAGACTGCCGCGGCCGGTGCAGGACTACATGAAACGCATGTACACCGACACGGTCTCGCCGCATGCCGCCGGCATCAAATTCGCCATCGATTACTACGGCATCGACCACGTCATGTATGGAACCGACTATCCGTGCTGGGATCCGGCGCCGTGCCTCAGATTGATCGACGAGCTAAAGCTGTCGGCGGCCGATCAGCAGAAGCTGTTCTACGACAACGCGCGGCGTATCCTCAATTTGCGTGATCCGGTGCCGGCGAGAGCGCCCAATCGCGAGCCGGCGCTGGCCTAGCTTCGTTCAGCTGCCACTCGCCGCACGAAAACGAAATCAGGGCCAAACCCTTTCTGCCGCCTTCAATTGTGGGCAAGTACGATCACAGCTTCGGCGCAAAGCGCTCGTCGATGTCTTGCCATGTGTCGTAGCCGACGAGCTTTTTATACGCCTCGAAGTCCATGCCGTCGTTACGACGGGCGAATCTTCCGCTCTTGATGTCGAGCAGCACTGCTTCGATCGCCTTGGCGGCGTGCATCAACGTGTCGAGACCGAGCACGGCGCAGCTGAAGCCGAGCTCGTTAAGCTCCTCCATTGACAGAATCGGCGTGTGGCCGCCCATCAATGGATTGCAGATCTGCGGCACATCGAAGGCGCGGCCGATGCGTTTAAGCTCCTCGATTGAACGCGGCGCCTCGATGAAGATGCCGTCGGCGCCGGCGCGGACATAACGCTCGGCCCGGCGCATGGCCTCGTCGAGGTCATAGACCGCGCGGGCATCGGTACGCGCCAGAATCCACGTTTCCGGATTGATACGCTCGGAACATGCGGCCCTGATCTTCGCTTCGGCCAGCTCGGTTGGGACAACTTTCTTGCCCACCATGTGGCCGCAGCGTTTCGGCCATTGCTGGTCCTCGATCAGGATGGCGCTCACGCCCATGCGTTCATAAGCCTGCACGGTACGGACCACGTTCTTCACATCGCCATAACCGTCGTCGCCGTCGACAAAAACCGGCAAATCGCAGGCCGACATGATGTCCCGCACGACGGCCGAGATTTCGCCGAAGCCCATCAACCCGACGTCGGGCACGCCATAACGGGCGCCGACCGCCGGAAAACCGCCGATGAAATAGGTCTCAAAGCCGATCTTTTCGATGAGCCGCGCGGAGAGTGCGTCATGCGCCCCTGGAACGACGAGCAGGCGCTTATCTTTGACGGCTTGGTTGATGATTTGGCGAAAGCTCCTTGGCGGCGACTGACCCATTTCATGCTCCCGATTCGATAATGCCCAGCTCCAATAACAGCAGAAACAAAGCCGGTGCGCTCATCACCGCTCGCGCAACGCCTCCTGTCGATAGCGAGCGAGCGGCGAAAGCAGGTAGCTGATGATCCTGCGTGATCCGGTCTGGATCTCGACCGTGACGGCCATTCCTGGCGACAACGCGGCCGGCCTGCCGTTGACCTCGATCTGCGCGGGATCAAGCGCGATGCGGGAGACGTAGACAAGTTCCTCCCCGCGCGGCTCGCTCGTGGTGTATTCTGTGCCGACGCGCGAATCCCGAAATGCATCATTGTGCCGCTCGCGCAGAATTGCGTCGCGCGACACGCTGAGCACGTGGCCGTGCAGGAGTCCGTAACGCGTGAAATTGAACGTGTCGACCTTGATTTCTGCCTTCTGCCCCGGTGCTACGAAGCCGATGTCACGGTTCGAGACCATGGCCTCGATCTCGAGATGGCTCTCGCTCGGCACCAGGACCAGCAGTGTTTGCGCCGGCGTGACGACCCCGCCGATCGTGTGCACCGCCAGTTGCTGGACCGTCCCGTCGATCGGCGATGTCAGGACCTGCAGAGAAGCACGGTGCCGCGCGCGTATCAGGTCTTCGCCGAGACCTTTTGCCTTTCGTTCGGCCTCGACGAGTTCGCCATAGCGCGTTCGCTTGAATTCCTCGACGGCTTGTTGCCGCTGTTCGTCGATCGCGGCGATCGCCGCCGTCGTTTCCTCCGAATGACGCTTCTGCACCTCCAGCTCGTGCTGTTCTTCTACAAACGGTTGAAGCAGTTCCAGATAACTGGCTTTGGAACCGGTGGCGTGCTCGAACAGGGTTTTGCGGATCTCCATGCGCTCCTGCAGGATCGGCAGCGATGCCTGCAATTTGTTGATCGTCGCCTCGATGGCTTCGTATTCGGCTTGTTTCTGCCGGCGCTGATGCTCGAGGACGGCGAGCTTGTCCTGCTGCTCGGCCATCTGCCCGAGGAGAAATTGACGCTGAACCGCCAGCTGCGCCGGCGTCGCTTCGGCAGGGGGGGTGAAGTTCGCCAAGGGATCGCCGTCGGCCAATTCCGCCTTGAGTCGCGCCACATCAAGCTGCGCCGCCACAAGATCGCTCTGATAATGCCTCCACTCGGAGTCGTTCATGGTCGGATCGAGCTCAATAAGCGTATCGCCAGTTTTTACCGTTTGTCCGTCATGGACATGGATAGCACGCACGACGCCGGTCTCGAACGGCTGAATCACCTTGGTATGTCCGCTCGGAATGACTTTTCCCTTTGCCGAGGCGACGATGTCGACCCGGCCCAGATAGGCCCATGCGAGCGCGATGCAGAATAGAGCAATGATGGCATGAGCGATGGCGCGGCCGATTGGCGATGGCGGCGTCTCGGTGACCTCCAGCGCCGCCGGCAGGAAAGCGGTCTCGTAGGCCCGGCCGCGCTCGTGGCGGCTGGGGAAGCTGATGATGTTTCTAGCGGCCGTCATAGGTGCCGGTTTGTGTCCCTGTTTGCAGATGATGAAGCCTGGCGTAGCGGCCGTTCGACTGGATCAGCTCATTGTGAGTGCCATCCTCAACGAGGCGCCCATGATCGACTGTGATGATGCGCTGCGCGCGACGCACTGTGGACAGGCGGTGCGCGATGATGAAGACGGTGCGGCGCTCGCAGATCCGTCCCATATTGTCCTGGATGACACGCTCGCTCTCGTAATCGAGAGCGCTGGTCGCCTCGTCGAAGATGAGGATGCGCGGATCGGCGACCAGGGCTCTAGCGATCGCGATGCGCTGCCGCTGACCACCGGACAGGCTGCAGCCGCGCTCGCCCACCGGCGTGTCGTAGCCGTCCGGCAGCTCGACGATGAAGTCATGCGCGCCAGCGAGTTTGGCCGCAGCGATGATTTGCTGCATCGGCATCGCAGGATCGGCAAGCGCGATATTGTCTCGTATGGAACGATTGAACAGCACGTCTTCCTGGAGCACGACGCCAATCTGTCGGCGCAGCCAGGCGGCATCGACGATTGCGAGGTCGACGCCGTCGACGAGGACGCGCCCACTTTCCGGCGTGTAGAGGCGCTCGACGAGTTTGGCGATGGTGCTCTTGCCCGAGCCAGATGGCCCGACGATGCCGATCACCTGCCCCGCGGGCACGTGGAAGCTCAAGTCGTGCAAAATTTCCGGCCCGTCGACGCGGTAGCGAAAGCCGACATGTTCGAAAGTGACTTCGCCGCGGATCGGCGGCGGGGCGGATCGACCGGCCGTGAATGTCGGCTCGGCGCGGGTGTTGAGGATGTCGCCGAGCCGCTCGATCGAGAGGCGCGCCTGGTGGAAATCCTGCCAAATCTGCGCGATCCGCAGCACTGGCAGGCTCACGCGGCCTGCCAGCATGTTGAAGGCGACCAGCTCGCCGACAGTAAGACTGCCGTCGATGACGAGCTTGGCGCCGAAAAAGAGCACGGCAGCCGTAACCAGACGGCTCACGAGCTGGACAGCCTGGCCTGCTATGTTGCCGAGACTCAACACGCGAAAGCTGGCGGTCACATAGGCGGCCAGCTGTTCTTCCCAGCGGCGCTGCATCTGCGGCTCGACCGCAAGCGCTTTGAGCGTCTGCACGCCGGTAACGCTCTCGACCAGAAATGCCTGATTTTCCGCGCCGCGGCGAAATTTCTCATCGAGCCGCGCGCGAAAAAGCGGTGTCGCTGCGGCCGAGATGCCGACATAGAAGGGAACGGCGCCGACGACCACCGCGGTGAGCCAGGGCGAATAGACGAGCATCACCGCGAGAAAAACCACGGTGAAGAACAGATCGATGATGAGTGTCAGGGCCGAACTGGTGAGAAAGTTACGGATGTTCTCAAGCTCGTGCACCCGCGCCACCGAATCGCCCACGCGGCGCGTCTGAAAATAGGCAAGCGGTAGCGACACGAGGTGGCGAAACAGGCGTGCGCCGAGCTCGACATCGATACGGTTGGTTGTGTGCGCAAAAAGATAGGTGCGTAGCGCGCTAAGAATCGCTTCGAACAGTGCGATGGTCACAAGCCCGATGACCAGGACGTCGAGCGTGCTCAGGCCGCGATGCACAAGCACCTTGTCGATTACTACCTGAAAGAACAGCGGGCTGATCAGCGCGAAGATTTGCAGGAAGAACGAGGCGACAAGCACCTCGCCAAGAAGGTGACGATATTTATGGAAAGCGGCCAGAAACCAGTGGACGTCGAAGCGCCGAGACAGGTCCGACAGGCCGGCGCGGCGCGCCATCAGCACCAGGCGTCCGTCCCATAATGCCTCGAATTGCGCGCGGCTCAGCGGCTCCGGGCGTGCCGCCGTGGCGCGCTGTACGAGTGCGCAGTCGCCGTTGGCCTGCCCCAGCACCAGGAACTCGCCGTCCTTGAGCGCAGCGATCGCCGGCAGCGGAGCGCGCGCCAGCCGCGCCCACCGCGTTGTAATGACGCGCGCCTTCAGTCCGAGATCTCTGGCGCAGCGGAGCATCTCCGTAACTCCGATCACGCCGGTGCCGAGGCGGTGGCAGAGCTGCTCGCCTTCGCACGCGATGCCGTGCAGGCGCAGCAAGATGAGGAGCGAGAACAGACCTGTTTCGCTTTGTGCGGTCATCGGTCCAGAGCCCTTTTCCCGCCATTGTTCTCAATGCTGGGGATGCGTGAGGGTTGTCAGTTCGTCGATTGCAGCCAACGGCGTCGGCGGCGCCATTGATCCCGCGCTATTTCCCCCACCGTGGAACCCCGCCGCGATGAACTGGTCGAACAAGGCCGCGATGCGGTTTAGGACCGCATTGGACGCGCTGTTGTTTGTCGTTGCGAGCGGGTTGAAGCTGCCCGGCGAGCCGGAAGCGATTAGCGAAGGGTCGGTCACCGAGATCGTTTGGGCGGACGACGTCGATGTCTCTCCCGACGTGATGTTACTCGCCGTGATCGTGAACGTCGCCGTCGGCTGACCAGTCCCGGTGTAGTTCGATTTGAGCGTCAGCCCGCCGATCGGCTTACCTGTCAATGAGGAGCTCTCGGTGATGGTCCAGCTATAGGTTCCATTCGACTGCAAGCTCTTCGAGACATTGTCGCCGCTCGGCGCGGTGATCGTCTCGTAACTCGGCACACCGCTTATCGTTACCCGCAGCCGGTCGTCAGAGTCGACGGGCGTCGCCGTGACGCCGAGCGGAATCGACCCGCCCGCCGCTACAGTCAGCGAAGTGCTGCCGATCGCGAGCGCCGGCGATTCCGGTGACTTATCCTCGTCCACTGTCAGCGCGTGTGTCGCCTGTGGCGCCGGATTGCCGGCCTTGTCCGATACGTTGGCGGTCACCGTGTAGCTGCCGTCGGCAAGCCCGGTTGTCTGCGCGCTGGTGACACTGACCGCCCAGGCATTGCTTTGGTCGGCGGTGCTGTAGCTGTCGACGACGGTATTCGCGCTGTTGAGAATCTGGACGGTGACGACCTGCCCGTTCTCCACGCCGCCCGTGGACCCACTGATGCTGAAGCCGCTCGCCGCCTTGGTGGCATTGATGACGTTGTTGCTGGCGATCGTATTGATTGTGATAGCCGGCGCGGTCGTATCGATCTGCAGCGTGCCGGACGGATTGTAATTCGTCGCCCCGGAGAGATTCGCGACATTGCCGGCCCCGTCGGCGATCGCAGCGCCGTTGAGATTGAACGATGAGACAGTGAGATCCGACGTATTCTGTCCGCTCAGTACCGTGTAGCTGAAGGTGAGAGCGCTCGTGCCGGAGCCGCCGACATAGTTCGCAATGCCGCCGTCGTTGAGAGAAAGCGTCGGGCTGCCGGCGGCGGTATTGACGTTGACTGCTTCGCTGAGGTTCACCGTCAAGGTGACAACTTTGCCGGCGTTGAGGTCGCCATTGCCATTGGCGATGCCGGCGCCCGATGTGGCGATTGAGGTGACGGCCGGGGGATCCGGCGACGTCACATCGATCGTCAGCGTACCGACAGAGCTGGCGCCGTGATTGTCGGCCACGGTGTAGGTGAAGCCGTCGGTCGCGGTCTGACCTGCGGATAGGGCTTGGAACGCGGCCACGCCGGTCGGGTCGTAGGTATAGCTCCCGTTGCTGCCGATCGTGACCTTGGCGCCGTCGACGCTGGTGAAGGTCCCCGTGGTAAAGCTCAGCACGTCGCCACTATCGGTGGGTTCGGCTGGCGTGACAAGCGATGCAAGGTTGCCGCTGATCGGCGTGTTGGCGGAAGTGCTGGTTGCAACCGGCGTGCTGATCGCGACCTGCGCGACGGACGTCTGCCACCAGCCATTGGCGACGTATTCGCCAGAGAGCCAGAACGTGTGTGGATTGTTGGGATCGACGACTGTTGAGGAATTGTCGCCCCAGCGCTGCACGCTCGAGCCGTCACCTGAATTGAAAAATCCGGTGCTCGCCTGATAGAGGATCGGCGCGCTGAACGTACCGGGCGGATCGGTAGCGCCACGGAAGACATAATAATCCGCCGGATACATGGTGGGACCGCTGGCGGTGAAGTTGATGACAACGTCGCCCGCGCCGTCGACGGCGATCGAGCCGTCGAAGGTCGCGACGTTATTGCCGATCGGGGCGCCGGAGATGTTGCCCTGCGCCACCACGATTGGATTGGCCGGATTGCCGACGTCGATCTGAAACCAATGCACGAGCGGGACGTTCGACCCCACCGGCTTCACTTCGCTGACACCGTAGAGGAAGCTATTCCAATAGGCGAGATTCTGGATGCGCGCGTTGCCGGCGTCGAGCAGCAAAGCGGTGCCCTGCTGCTGCGCCGTGTAATCTGACCCGCCGCCGCCTTGGTCGCTGTTGCCGAGCGCCAGAGTCGCGGTGGGCCCGAACGTATTCGTGATCAGGTCATAGGCCTGCACGTTGATGATGGTCTGGCCGCCGGACGAGAACGCGTCCGAGTAATACGCCTTGTCATTGTTGCCTGGCACGGCGGAGAAGACGGCCAGATTGGATGAAGTGCCCTCGCTCGCGACCACCGTGAGCGCGCCGCCGTTATAAATGCCGCCGCCGGATCCTGCGGTGTCGCCGATGACCCAGAGTTCCGTTCCGGCATAGCCGGGGACATTGACATTATATTGCGGCGCCGTGATGTAGATGTTTGTGCCGTCGGCCGAAACAAATGGCTGGTCGGAACTGGTGAGCTGGCCATTGATCGTGAGCGAGGTATTGAGCGCGGTGAAGTACCAGCCGTCATTGGGGTTCGAATCTTTCGACACTGCGACGTCGATGTCGCTGACGGTGCCGTTCGGGCCGAGATTGTCCACCGTGGCGACGAAGCGCCGATTGACGCTATCGTAGGCGACGCGCGTGTCGAACAAGGAATTGGTCAGGGTCGAACCGAGCGATCCGAAGAACTGGTAGATCGACTGTATGGTCGAGGCGCCGCCGGAGAGGTCTGTCCATTCGATTCGCGAACCCTCCGCGCTGACGATGGCGCTTTGTCCCACCGCCAACCCGTTTTCCGGCGGATAGTTCTCCGTATTGGAGATGCCAGAAAACGCTGCGCCAATATGCGCGCTCGCATTAAACTTGGTCGTCACCGGCCCGCTATCGACCACGCCGACGTCGACCAGCATGGTGCCGGTGGTGCTGACGCCCGTTGCGTCAGTCGATGTATAGGAGAAGCGGTCGACAATGGTCTGGCCGACCCGCAACGATTCGAACGACGCCACGCCGGTCGGGTCATAGGTATAGCTGCCGTCGGCCGCGATGGTGACTGTGGCGCCGTCCTGGCTTGTGAAGGTGCCGGCGGCAAACGTAGAGCCGGCTGATACGAGCGACGCCAAACTGCCGCCGATCGGACTATCCTCATCGGTCTTGGTGTCCGCGCGCGTCTGGACCTCGATTTTTGCCACTGAGGTCTGCCACCAGCTATTGGCGACGTATTCACCCGAAAGCCAGAACGCGTGAGGGTCTGTTGCGTCGGCAGTCGCCGAAGAGTTGGATCCCCAGCGCTGCACGCTTGAGCCGTCACCTGAATTGAAAAATCCACTGCTCGCCTGATAAAGGATCGGCGCGCTGAATGCGTTGAGCGGGTCGGTGCTCCCTCGGTACACGTAATAGTCCGCGGGATACATGTTGGGGCCGCTCGCAGTGAAGTTGACGATGACGTCGCCCGCGCCGTCGACGGCGATCGAACCGTCGAAGGTCGCGACGTTATTGCCGATCGGGGCGCCGGAGATGTCGCCCTGCGCCACCACGGTTGGATTGGCCGGATTGCCGACGTCGATCTGGAACCAATGCACCAGCGGAACGCTTGATCCGGCGGGCTTCACCTCACTGATGCCGTAGAGAAAGCCGCTCGCGTAGACGATGTTCTGCAGAGTGCTGTCGCCGGCATCGAGCAGCAAGCTGGTGCCCTGCTGCTGCGCCGTGAAATCTGATCCGCCGTTGCCCTGATCGCTGTCGCCGAGCGCAAGCGTCGCTGGTGGCCCGAATGTATTGCTCGCAAGATTGTAGACCTGCAGATTGATGATAGTTTGGCTGCCCGAGGAATAGGCATCAGCATAGTAGGATGTGCCGTTGTTGCCGGCGACCACACGGTAGATGCTCTGCGCCGGCGAAGTTACCTCGTTGGCGATGACTGTGAGCGTGCCGCCGTTGTAGACGCCGCCGCCTGCTCCGGCGGTGTCGCCGACGACCCAGGCTTCCGTGCCGGCGTAACCGCCGCTGACATAGTATTGCGGCGCCGTGATGTAGATGTTCGTGCCATCGACGGAAACAGTCGGCTGATCCGACGCCGTCAATTGGCCATTGATCGTGAGCGACGTGTTCAGCGAGACGAGGTACCAGCCGTCGTTCGGATTTGCGTCCTTTGACACCGCGATATCGATATTGCTGATTGTGCCATTCGCGCCGATATTGTCGACCGTGACGATGTAGCGCCCATTGACGGGATCATAGGCGGCACGCGGGTCGAACAGGGCATTGGTCGCCGCCGGCCCGAGCGATCCGAAGAACTGATACATCGATTGCACCACGCCCGACCCGCCAGAAAGGTCGGTCCATTCGATGCGTGCGCCCTCCGACATGACGACGTAGTTCGGCCCGGCCGCAAGTGCGTTGTGCGGCGGATTGCTGGTGAGGTCGGAAATACCGGAGAATGAGGCCTCGATTTGCGACGTATAAGCCATGTCGACTCCATTCGTTCGGGCGCACGCTCGTGATCGCGCGGCGCCCGCGGCCTGACGACTCCGGTCATGGACGGGCGGTCATGTCGCGCACAACGTGCGCAGCCATGCCGGCTTGCAGTGGGGCGATCGTATGTTCGGCTTTCGGCTTAGGGCACGGGCGGAAGCTTAGCGCAGCCGTATGGTTGCCGGCCGGCAAAGGAGTATTACCCATCGTGTGACCCGCCTGAGCGGGATAATGAGGAATGGGTAATTCGCATGCGCCGGTCGCAAGCGATGGCGCAAGGCTTGAGCCATGGCAAAGGCTTGAGCCATGGCACAAGGCTCGCCTCATTTGCGCGATCGGCAAAAAAATTGGCTTACTGAATTTGATGGTGGGCGCTGTAGGGATTGAACCTACGACCTCTCCCGTGTGAAGGGAACGCTCTCCCGCTGAGCTAAGCGCCCGTATCAGCGATTCTAGCGGCGCGTGGCGCCGACCGAAAGATCAGCTGATGTCCCGGAACGGGCGCGATTTAAAGGGGGGGCCCGCGGCCTGTCAAGAAAGCTCAATTCGACGCCACGCGCGAGGCGGTCGATTGCAGCGCGCGGATGCGGTCAGCCAGCGTATTCTTGTTCTCGACCGGCTCGCCGTTTTCCACCGCCGTTTCGCCGCGGGTGGCGGCCGAGGCGCGGGCGGCGCTTGCGCCTTCGGCAAGCAGCGACTCGATCGGCGAGCCCGGACCCTCGAGGGCCGCGGTGAGGCGAGCGACTTCGGCGGCAACATCGTTGATGCGTTCACGCAAAAGCGCATTTTCGACCCGTTCGGCCGCCCAGGTGGATTCCGCGTCGCGCTTCATGGCGCTGATCTCGCGCTGCAGCCTGTTGCGCTCTTCGATGGCGGCGGACAGTTGCGCTTCCAGCTGCGCAATGTCGGAACGGAAGCGATCGACGGCACTGCTGCTGCGGCTGCCCGAGGTCGAAAGCTCGCTGCGCAAATCGGCCTCGATCCGCCGTGCGGCATCGAGCTCGTTGCGCATCCGTTCGAGCTGATAATCGCGGTCGGCGAGCATGCGGCCCTGATCGCTCAACCGTGCTTCAAGATCCTGGACGCGGCGATTGAGCAGCTCGGCTTCCGTCGTCTGAACATAGAGCTGCCGCTCGAGTTCGGCAGTACGCTCGCCCAGGTCGCCAAGCTTCGACCGCGCCTCCGCCAGCTCGCCGGCCACCGCCGCGGCGTCGGCGCGTTCACGCGCCAGACGGCTCTCCGTGTCAAACACCGCCCGCTCGTAATCGGCCACGCTTACTTTCATGGCCTCGACCTGGGCGCGGAAGGCGGCGATTTCGGCACGCTGGCTGTCGGCAATCAGTGTCTGCTCGCCGAGCTCGCCGAGCAGCTTGGCAAGTTCCGCTTCCTTGTCGGCGAGGTGGCGCTCGGCTTCGCGCAGCGCCGCCGACTTGATCTCGAACTCCTCCTCGGTGGCACGCAATTGATCGCGCAGAGTCTTGTCGCGCGCCTCCAGCGCGAAAATCGTCGCAGTCTTTTCGCCGAGCTCTTTCTTGAGCTGATTGATGGCATCGGTCTTTTTGCCGAGCTCCGCTAGCTGCGTCGTCGTTTTCGCCTTCATTTTCTCGACGCTCATCTCCAGGCGTCGGGTCGAAAGCGCGAATTCGGCGCGAAGTTGGTCCTTGTCGGCACGGATCTCGGCAATCGAGAGCGGCGTTGCCGCTTCAAGCCGCTTCATGGTCAGCCGCACAGCGCGGTTATGAACGAGCGGGACGAATAACAGACAGAGCAGAGCCGCAACCAGGAACCCGATCGCGAAATACATGACCGGCTCGACCATGACGCAACGCCTCCCGCCGCCCCGTCGCTGCGGCACCACCATGCCAGGCAGGTCCGGGCCACACCACTTTCGCTGGCGAGTAACCTAAACCGACTCCGTCCACGCCGCCAAGCACTGGATGGCGCAAAAGGCTTTTTGTTTGGGACGTCGGCTAACGGCCGGCCGTGCTAAGCCGCTCAGAACGGATTCCAGGTCGGATGATCCGTAAACTTGAGATAGCCGAGATTGGCGCCGAGCCGGAAGCCGACGCCGGAACGGATCGGTACCAGCACGATGTTATTGGCGGTGAGCGCGGTCATCCCGAAGCCGCCAATAAAATAGGCCGATCCGTTGATACCGCCGAAGCGGTCGAAGATCGCGTCGGTGCGCGGCAGGTTGTAGACCAGCATCATGGTACGCGCGCCGTCGGCGCCGGCATCGAAGCCGACGCTCGGGCCCTGCCAGAAAACACGCAAATCACCGGCATTCTTGGTGTAAAGCGTGCCGTCGCCATAGCGCAGCCCGCCGACAAAGGCGCCGCTGGCCTCCTCGCCAAGCACATAGCCGTTGGGCTGGCCCCATTGGCTCACCGCCTTTTCGACGATCATCGCCAGGCCGCGCGATACGCCGCCGAAGAAGCGGTGTCCGGCATCGATCAGTTCATTGGATGAATATTGGTTGGCGGGAACCGGTTGCTCGCCGGGTGCCGCCGGCTGCGGCGGCGGCACGGGCGCGACCTGGGCGGGCGGCGGTGGCGGCGGCATATTTTGCGCCAAATTTTGCGCATCGGCCGGCAAGTTGACGGCTAAGCCACTGGCCATAATCGCGATTACGGCGGCCCCCCGCATGGCGCAATTCATGGTCGGCTCCCCGCTTAACCCCTTCCTCACGCGATCGATTTATCAAGGGCGCGAATCGAACGAATCGCTGCAGCCTTTGCCAGGACTATGACCACAGCACGGCAAAAACGAAACCGCTTTCGGCTGGTCGCAGGCGCCGGATTCGCCGCCTACGCGGCGCTGGTCTTTGGTCTGCCCACGGCTCCGCCGACCTCGCGAGCATTGGCCGGCGAACGAATTGTGGTCGATTGGCACAGCGGGCTTGCGATTGACGGCTATGATCCCGTGGCCTTCTTCACCGAGGGCAAGCCGGTTGCCGGCAGCGCCGACTTCGAACTGCGCTATGTCAATGTTATTTGGCGATTTTCCAACCCGGGCAATCGCGCCGCCTTTGCCGCGGCACCCGATGTCTACATGCCGCAATATGGCGGCTACGATCCCCTGGGCGTGGCGCGCGGGCTTGCGGTTGCCGGCAACCCGAATGTGTGGATGATCACCGGTCGGCGCTTGTTTCTGTTTTATGACAATGCGCGTCGGCAGAAATTTGCACGCGATCCCGGCCGGGTGACGGATTCCGCCGACCGCAAATGGCCCGAGGTCGAACGCGCGCTTACGCCTTAGGCTCCTTTGATTGACCCCAGGCTAAAAAGGCCGGGATCAACAGATCCGCGCCTCCATAGGCGATCGGCGAGCCATCCGGGGCGGTAACACAGCCGCCGGCGGCGACCAGGATCGCGTGCCCCGCCGCAATGTCCCAGTCATGCGTTGGTGCAAGCCGCGCATAAAGGTCGGCGGCGCCTTCGGCGAGGCGAGCGAATTTCAGGGATGATCCGCATTGCAGGAGCTTCGCCCTGGGAAAGCGCTCGAGATAGGTTTTGGTGCGCTCCTCGAGATGCGAGCGGCTGACCATGACCACAAGCTGTTCGCTGGAACACCGCCGGGTATGAATCGCGACGGGCGATGCTTTGCCGTCGGTAAGCGCAAGGCGCTCGGCGCCGCGACCCACAATGCCGCGCCACACGGTTCCGGTTGCCGGCGCGGTGATGATCCCAAGGACCGGCCTACCATCGGTCACGATTGCAATATTGACCGTATATTCATCGCGCCCGGAAATGAATTCGCGCGTGCCGTCAAGCGGATCGACCAGAAAATAGCTGCCGTGGCCGCGCACCGGATGGGGCTTTTCTCGCGCTGCCTGCTCCTCCGAGATGATCGGCACCGAAGGGGTGAGCCGGGATAGCCCGTCGCGGATCACCGCTTCGGCGGCCTCGTCGGCTGCGGTTACCGGCGAGCCGTCGTCTTTTTGGCGCAGCCCCGCGTTGCCGGCCGCCTGCCGGATAGCTTCTGTCGCACGAGCGGCGACGGCCGTCAGTGCCTCAATCAAGTCCGCGCAGGCCGTGGCATCGAGAGTGGGCACAAGGGGCTCCTTTGCTTGCTTTGCCAGAGAGGGGAACTCGTCGGCAGGGCGGCAAGAGGAGTGCCGTGTAGCATGGGCTTGTGTCGTGCGCACGATTGCCGAATCGCCCGCGCTATGACACGGGACGTTATTTGTCGCGCTGCAGCGGAGACGCTCATGTCGGCCTCTATTTCTAGCCCCATTGTCAAAGATGTCCCCAATCTGAGCGCGCTCGACCTCGCAGCCCTGCTCTGCTCCCGGGTCTGCCACGATCTGATCAGTCCGGTCGGCGCCATCGTCAACGGGCTTGAAGTTCTCGAAGAGGACAAAGACGAGGAAACCCGGACCTTTGCGCTCGATCTCATCAAGAAGAGCGCGCGGCAGGCCTCGGCAAAATTGCAGTTCTGTCGGCTCGCTTTTGGCGCAGCCGGATCGGCCGGCGCCCAGATCGAGCTTGGGGACGCGGAACGGGTATCGCGTGGCCTGATCGAAGACGGTAAGACGACAATCGCCTGGAATTTGCCGCGAGAACTGGTCGCCAAGAACCGCGCCAAATTGCTGCTGAATATGCTCCTCGTCGCCGCCGGCGCCATCCCGCGCGGCGGCGCTCTGACCGTAGATGCCTTGGGGAACGGGTTCCGGATTACCGCCATCGGCCTCAATGCCCGCCTTCCGCCAGCTACCGCTGAGCTCCTGGCCGGGGGGCCAAGCCAAAGCGTTGACGCCCATGCCATTCAGCCGGTCTATGCCGGTATTTTGGCCCGCGACTGCGGCTTGACGCTCACCGCCACAACCGAAGGTGAAGCGGTGGTGATAGCCGCCCGTTGAGCGGCTCCGGCGGCTTACCTCGACCGGATCTTTCGGGCGGTTATCCGGTGATTTCTGCAACTGAAATTAAACCCTTTGCCAACAGACTAGGGTGCCCGACCAGGTGTACCCCACCCGGCGCGGCAAGCGCGCTCGCGCGCGCCGGTCGTGAGTACACGTTCTGAGTGTGCCGGTGGTCGAAAACGCCGGTAGCGACGAGGCGCCTGTATGGACGAATTGTTGCGTGATTTCCTGACCGAGACCAGCGAAAGCCTGGATCGGGTCGACGCCGAGCTCGTGCGCTTTGAGCAGGAGCCGAACAACACGCAAATCCTGAGCAATATTTTCCGCCTGGTGCACACGATCAAAGGCACGTGCGGCTTTCTTGCGCTGTCACGGCTGGAGACGTTGACCCATGCCGCGGAAACGCTGATGGGCAAGTTCCGCGACGGCATGCCGGTCACGGCGGACGCCGTGTCGCTCATTCTGTCGACACTCGACCGCATCAAGACCATCCTGAGCGGCATCGAGTCATTGGAGCGCGAGCCGGAGGGCAGCGATGCCGATCTGATCGAGCGGCTGGCCGCGCTGGCGCAACGGGACGCGCAGCAGGCTCCCGCAGCGCGGAATCCGCCGCGTAACGAGCACTCCGCCCCTGCGCCGGCGAACGCGACCAGCGATCGATCGGCTGCCGATAGAGCCACAGCCAATTCGGCCGAAAAGGCCCCGGAGACTGCAGAAAAGTCACCGCCGGAATCCGCGGATCGCCTTGCCAACCATTCGATCCGGGTCAGCGTCGAGACGCTCGATCACCTGATGACGACGGTGTCCGAGCTGGTGCTGACCCGCAACCAGCTTCTCGAGATCGTGCGCCGCCACGAGGATTCCGATTTCAAAGTGCCGCTGCAGCGGCTGTCGAACGTCACGGCTGAATTGCAGGAAGGCGTGATGAAGACGCGCATGCAGCCGATCGGCAATGCATGGCAGAAGCTGCCCCGCATTGTGCGCGATTTGTCTGCGGAGCTTGGCAAAGTCATCGATCTGGATATGCAGGGCGCCGATACGGAACTGGATCGGCAGGTGCTCGAACTGGTCAGGGATCCGCTCACCCACCTCGTGCGCAATTGCGCCGACCACGGCATCGAACGTCCGGCTGAACGGCTCGCGGCCGGCAAGCCGGAAAACGGCACGATCCGGCTTAACGCCTATCATCAAGGTGGCCACATCATCATCGAGATTGCCGACGACGGCCGCGGCATCAACGTCGCGCGGATCAGGGAGAAGGCGCTCGAGCTTGGGCTGACGACCGAAGCGGAGCTGGCGGCCAAATCCGAGGCAGAGATCTGCAACTTCATTTTCTCGCCCGGATTTTCGACCGCGGCCGAGGTAACCAGCATTTCCGGCCGCGGCGTCGGCATGGACGTCGTGCGCAACAATATCGAGCAGATCGGCGGCACAGTCGATCTAAAATCGGTTCCCGGCGACGGCACGACCTTTACCATCAAGATTCCGCTGACGCTTGCCATCGTTTCGGCCTTGATCGTCGAAGCCGGCGGCGAGCGCTTCGCCGTACCGCAGCTGTCGGTCCTCGAGCTGGTGCGCGCCAGCGGGGCCGGCGAGCATCGCATCGAGCGCATCAAGGAGACCCCGGTGCTGCGGTTGCGCAATGCCCTGCTGCCGCTGCTTTATCTGAAGGAAGTATTGCGGCTCGGCCACGCCGACAGCGAAGAGGGCTTTGTCGTCGTCAGCCAGGTTGGCAGTCAGGTCTTCGGCCTGGTGGTCGACGGGGTATTTCATACTGAGGAAATTGTCATCAAGCCGATGTCGTCGAAGCTGCGGCACATCTCCGTGTTCTCCGGCACGACAATCCTCGGCGACGGTTCGGTCATCATGATCCTCGATCCGAACGGCGTCGCGCAGTCGTTGGGCCGCGCCGCTCAGGCTGCGCATGCCGAAGGCAACGATCTGCGCCAAAGCGAGCAGGCGGCCGGCGAGGACATGACCTCGCTTCTGGTCTTCCGCGCCGGATCGCAGCGGCCCAAAGCCGTGCCGCTGTCGCTGGTCACGCGGCTCGAAGAGATCGACTGCCGCCGCATTGAAATCTCCGACGGCCGCTATCTCGTGCAGTATCGCGAGCAGTTGATGCCGCTCTTGCGCCTTGACGACGACACCGGTCTGAAGAAGGAAGGCGCGCAGCCGATCCTGGTGTTTTCCGATCACGGCCGGTCGATGGGACTCGTGGTCGACGAGATCGTCGACATTGTCGAAGACAGGCTCGACATCGAAGTGGCAAGCCAGCGGCCGGGCCTGCTCGGTTACGCCGTGGTCAAGGGCAATACCACGGAAATCATCGACGTCAGTCATTTCTTACCGCAGGCCTTTGAGGATTGGTTCCGGCGCCGCGATCAGGCGACGGCCGACGATACGCGTACCATTCTCCTGGTCGACGACTCGGCCTTCTTTCGCGACATGCTGGCGCCATTAATAAAGGCCGCCGGCTATCGCGTGGTCGCCGTCGCCTCTGCAGCCGAGGCACTCGCTGCGCTCAAATCGGACACGCGCTTCGATCTCGTCGTCACCGACATCGACATGCCGGAGATGGATGGATTCGCGCTGGCGCAAGCCGTTCGCGACATGCCGCGCCAAGCCGATCTTCCGATCATTGCGCTCGCCGCCATGGTGTCGAGCGAGGCGATAGAACGCGGCCGCGCCGTCGGCTTCCACGATTTTGTCGCCAAATTCGACCGGGCCGGGCTGATCGCGGCGATCAAGGAGCAAAGCGCCGACATTCACCAGGCAGCGTGATCACTATGAACGACAACGGCAAACACACCGAATACGTCACCTTCACCACGGCTGGGCAGATTTTCGGTCTGCCGATTGAGCGCGTGCAGGACGTCTTCAAACCTTCTCAGATCACGCGTGTACCGCTTGCCGGACCGGAGATCGCGGGCGTCCTCAATCTGCGTGGCCGGATCGTCACCGCGATTCATCTCAGCAATCGCTTGGATCTGGAATCGCAGGCGGCCGTACACGGCGCCCCGCCAATGGCTATTGGCATCGAAAGCGGCTCGGAATCGTTCGGTCTTCTGGTGGATACCGTGGGCGAAGTGCTGAAAATGCCGGACAGCGAGCTTGAACCCAACCCGATCAATCTTGACCGTAAGCTGGCGCGCGTGTCGCAAGGCGTGTTCCGGCTCGACGGCAAGCTTCTTGTGGTGCTCGACGTGGATCGCGTGCTTGACCTCGGCGTCGAGGCGGCGGCCGCCTGAAAAGCGAGTTGAATGGAAAGAAACTGAACCCGAAAGCAAAGCAGTTCCGCCCGCGCAGGGCAGAGTGAGGACACGATGAAAACCTGCTTGGTTGTCGACGACTCCAGCGTCATCCGCAAGGTGGCGCGGCGTATTCTCGAAGGTCTCGACTTTCAGATCGTCGAAGCGGAGAACGGCGAAGAGGCGATCGAGACCTGCAAACGCCAGTTGCCGGACGCGATCCTGCTCGACTGGAACATGCCGAAGATGGACGGCTATGATTTTCTTCGCGTGCTGCGCCGCATGCCGGGCGGCGACAAGCCTAAAGTGGTGTTCTGCACCACCGAGAACGACGTCGCCCATATTGCGCGCGCGCTGCACGCCGGCGCCAACGAATACATCATGAAGCCGTTCGACAAGGACATCGTCGAAGCGAAGTTTCAGGAAGTCGGGCTGATCTGAACAACCATCGGCCGACGCCTTCTTGTTTTCCCGTTGTCCGCGTTCGGAGAGCTTCAGTCTATGAGTGCCGTCCTCGCAGCCGCAGATCCCGCGCATCAGAGCGATAAGCCGATCCGCGTTATGGTCGTCGACGACGCGGTCGTGGTGCGCAGCTTGTTGGCGCGCTGGATCGATGCCGAGCGCGACATGGAGGTTGTCGCGTCCTTGCCGACCGGGCGCGAGGCCGTGGCCTGGGTCGAGAAAAACGACGCCGATGTGGTGATGCTGGACATCGAGATGCCGGATCTCGACGGCATTTCGGCATTGCCGCTGCTGCTGCAAAGGAAGCGCGATCTCGTCGTCATCATGGTATCGACATTCACCCGGCGTGCCGCCGAGATCAGCCTGCGCGCGTTGGCGCTGGGCGCAGCCGACTACATTCCCAAGCCGGAGAGTACGCGCGAAGTCACAACTTCGGTTTCGTTCCGCCGCGAATTGCTCGAAAAAATTCGCGCGCTCGGCCGTCGACGCTCGTCGCCGCGCGTCACCGCGCCGCGGCTCGTCGCCGAGACGGCAGTCGCGCCGAGACAACGGATTGGCAAGAGTGCGAGCGTCGAGAGCGTACACGGTGCATTGCATTTGCGGCCGTTCTCCAATACGCCGCCGCGGGCTTTGCTGATCGGATCATCGACCGGCGGGCCGCAGGCGCTCACCGCGCTCATCGAAAAACTGCCGGCAGCGATCGATCGCGCGCCGCTTCTGATCACCCAGCACATGCCGCCGACTTTCACCACCGTTATGGCGGAGCACCTGTCGCGCGCCGGCGGCCGCGGCGCCCATGAAGCCGAAGACGGCGAGCCGGTTCTCGCCGGCGGCATCTACGTGGCGCCGGGCGGCCGTCACATGCGCGTGGTGCGCGGCGCCGACGGAGTACGGATCGCAATCGGCGACGATCCGCCGATGAATTTCTGCAAGCCGGCGGTCGACGCCCTGTTCAGCTCGGCGGCCGCCGTCTGGGGCTCCGCAGCCCTCGCTGTCGTGCTGACCGGAATGGGGACGGACGGCACCCGGGGCGCAACCGATCTCGTCGGCGCCGGCGGCAGCGTGATCGCGCAGGACGAGGCGACAAGCGTCGTATGGGGCATGCCGCGCTCGGTCGCGCAAGCGGGGCTCTGCTCGGCGGTGTTGCCGCTTCATGAGATGGCGCCGACGATCGTTCGGCTATTTTCGGGTGATCGCCCGTGACACCGCACGATTACGATTTCTTGCGCAAATGCCTCAAAGAGCGCTCGGGTCTCGTGTTGACGGCGGACAAGGAATACCTGTTGGAGAGCAGGCTCTTGCCGGTTGCGCGCAAATCGGGTCTGGCGACGCTGGGTGACCTCGTCGCCGCGTTGAAGAGCGCGGCGGACCCCTCGCTGATGACCGAAGTCGTGGAGGCGATGACGACCAACGAGTCGTTTTTCTTTCGCGACAAAGTACCGTTCGAGCACTTTCGCTTGACGATCATGCCGGCGCTGCTTGAGGCGCGGCGCTCCGCCCGCGCGATTCGCATCTGGTGCGCCGCCGCCTCGACCGGTCAGGAGCCCTATTCGCTCGCCATGTGTCTAAAGGACATGGAGCGGGAAGTTCTCGGCTGGCGCATCGAGATTCTTGCGACTGATCTCTCCGCCGAGGTGCTGCAAAAGGCACGGCTCGGCATCTACAGCCAATTTGAGGTACAGCGCGGCCTGCCGATCCAGCTTCTGGTGAAGTATTTCACGCGCAACGGCGAATCCTGGGAGATCGCACCGGAATTGCGGACCATGGTGCGTTTCCGGCAGCTCAACCTGCTGGCTGACTTCTCTCAGCTCGGCATGTTCGATGTCGTGTTCTGCCGCAATGTTCTCATCTACTTCGACACCGAGACCAAGATCGACGTGCTCAACCGCCTGGCACGGATCACCGCCCACGACGGATATCTTTTGCTCGGCGCAGCCGAGACGGTGGTCGGGTTGACCGATCGCTTCAAGATGCTGCCCGACCGCCGCGGGCTTTATGCGCCCAATTGCGATCCGCCGCGCCCGCCTCATGTCGATGGCGCAAAGGCGGCGCTGCGGCTGGTGGCGATCAGCGGCGGCCGCTAGGGCGCTCCGCGCAACGAAAAACCCCGGCCTCTGGCCGGGGCTTCGCCTTGTTTGCCCAGAAATTCAGGCCCGCGAGCATTACGCAGGAATTCATTACGCCGGAATCTTGGCCTCATCCTCGCTCGGCTCGCGCAGCACGTAGCCGCGGCCCCAGACCGTCTCGATGTAATTCTTGCCGTTGGAGGCATTGGCGAGTTTTTTGCGTAGCTTGCAGATGAAGACGTCGATGATCTTCAGTTCCGGCTCGTCCATACCGCCATAGAGGTGGTTGAGGAACATTTCCTTGGTCAGCGTCGTGCCTTTGCGCAAGCTCAGGAGTTCCAGCATCTGATACTCTTTGCCGGTCAGATGCACGCGCGCCCCGTTGACCTCGACGGTCTTCGTGTCGAGGTTGACGACCAGATCGCCGGTCTGGATGACCGATTGGGCATGCCCCTTGGAGCGGCGCACGATGGCGTGGATGCGCGCCACCAGCTCGTCCTTGTGGAAGGGCTTGGTCATGTAATCATCGGCGCCGAAGCCGAGCCCTCTGACCTTGTCCTCGATGCCGGCAAGCCCCGAAAGGATCAGGATCGGCGTTTTGACCTTCGACACCCGCAGGCTGCGGAGCACTTCGAAGCCTGACATGTCCGGCAGGTTCAGATCGAGCAGGATGATGTCGTAGTCATAGATCTTGCCGAGATCGATGCCTTCTTCGCCGAGATCGGTCGTGTAGACGTTAAAGCTCTCGGATTTGAGCATCAGCTCGATCGATTGCGCGGTCGCGCTATCGTCTTCAATCAGCAATACGCGCATGCCAGTCCCCTTCCTCGCCGCGCGGGCTCAAGGTCGGCGCCGCGTCGGCGGCCCCCGGAAAACGCCTTGAACAAACTGATTCGGAACACTAATCGCGCTATGGTTAACAAAACCTGATTCTTTTGCGCAAGCATGCAATAGGCAAATTCTGGCGAATCGCCTTAAGATGTTGCCCAACAGTCGGTTTTCAGCCACGCCAGTGCTCATGTTCCAAATTAAGTTTCGGCGCTAACCGATTCACGCGACTCGCCCCTCCATGCTGGCCGGGAGAGCCCGCCTTGCCCCTAAGGACGACTGCGCAATGATTAACGGCCCGGGTAAACAAGCGATTAATAAACCAGGGCGGGAAGTAACCATTCTTTTGCCCCCGTATCGATCGCGACCGCCGAATCAGCGGCGCGCGTTGCCGGCGGCGCGCGGTTATCGGCCATGAAGGCGCTCGCCGAGCAAATCAACGAGCTCGACGGCATCGAAATTTACGGCCGGGTGGTCGGCGTGCGCGGCTTGATGGTGGAAGTGGCGGGGCCGCTCCATGCCATGTCGGTCGGCGCGCGTGTCCTGATTGAAACGCCCGGCAAGACCATCCCTTGTGAGGTAGTCGGCTTCTCCGGCGCCAACGCCCTTCTGATGCCATTTGCGCCGCTCGAAGGCGTGCGCCGGGGCTGCCGCGCACTAGTGACCTCGGTGGCAGGCGCCGTGCGGCCTTCGGTCGGCTGGCTCGGCCGCGTCGTGAATGCTCTGGGCGAGCCGATCGACGGCAAGGGTGCGCTGTTGTTCGGCCCGTCCCCTTATCCGCTCCGCAATACACCGCCGCCTGCGCATGCCCGTGCCCGGGTCGGTGCACCGCTCGATTTGGGCGTACGGGCGCTCAATACCTTCATCACCTGCTGCCGCGGCCAACGCATGGGCATTTTCTCAGGCTCCGGAGTCGGCAAGTCGGTACTGCTGTCGATGCTGGCGCGCAACGTGATCGCCGACGTGATCGTCATCGGGCTGATCGGCGAACGCGGCCGCGAGGTGCAGGAATTCCTGCAAGACGATCTGGGCGAAGCCGGCCTCGCTCGCTCCGTCGTCGTGGTGTCGACGTCCGATGAGCCCGCACTGATGCGCCGCCAGGCGGCGCATGTGACGCTCGCGATCGCCGAATATTTTCGCGACGAGGGGAAGGACGTCCTGGTGCTGATGGACTCGGTGACCCGCTTTGCCATGGCGCAGCGCGAAATCGGGCTCTCCGCCGGCGAGCCGCCGACCGCCAAAGGCTACACGCCGACCGTATTTACCGAACTGCCGCGGCTTCTGGAGCGCGCGGGTCCCGGCACCGCAGAGCAGGGGACCATCACCGGCATTTTCACGGTGCTGGTCGACGGGGACGACCATAACGAGCCGATTGCCGATGCCGTACGCGGCATTCTTGACGGTCATATCGTTATGGAACGGGCGATTGCCGAACGCGGCCGCTATCCAGCGATCAATGTTCTCAAATCGGTCTCGCGGACCATGCCGCGGGCCGCCGACCCGGCCTATCTGCCGGCGCTGACCCGAGCCCGACAGATCATGGCGACCTATGCCGATATGGAGGAACTCATTCGGCTCGGCGCCTACCGCGCCGGCACCAGCCCTGAGGTCGATGAGGCGATCCGGCTGCACAAGCCGTTCGAGGATTTTCTGCGCCAAGGTAAGGAAGAAGCAACCAGCTTGGCGGAAGGATATCGGCGGTTGGCACAAATTGTGGCGAGCGCGGAAACCGAACGCTAACGTTATCATGCCACGATCCGGCCCCATCGGGTATGCCGGTGTCTTGCGGCAGCCCGGTGCATTGCATGGCTTCGGGGAGTAGGAGTCGATGAAGTCCCGTGAAACGCTCATTCGCCTGAAGAAATTTCAGGTCGACGAGAAACGGCGCAAGGTCGCGCAGATCGAGACCATGATCGCCGAATTCGAGCGCATGGCGAACGATCTCGAGCGCGAAATCCGGGTGGAACAGGACCGCGCCGGCATCCACGATCCCGGTCATTTTGCTTATCCGACCTACGCCAAGGCGGCGATCGCGCGGCGTGAAAATCTCAAGCGTTCGGCGGATGAATTGCGCGTTCAGCTCGAAGACGCGAAATCGGCGCTCGGTGAAGCCTTCGACGATCTCAAGAAGGTCGAACTGCTCGATGAGCGTGATCAGATGCGCGAGCGCGAGGCGGAGGACGCCGCCGAGCAGGCTGAACTCGACAGCATCGCGCTGTTGCGCATGCGCGGCACCGCGCCAGCTTGACCGTCAGTTCGGTGATCGCGGGTCCAAGCATCAGGCCCGAGCCTCAGCGCGCGTTCGCTGTATCGATAATTCCAGCCCTGGGAGCGTGGATTCCGGTTCGCGTTTTGCGCGCCCGGAGCGACAATTGTCCCAAAATGCGACGCTATTTCCGGCGCTTCGCGAGTGACTTCCCGCGTTTCGCTCTCGACGAAAGCTCCCCTTCGCGGCGATAATCGGCCGGGGAAGGGGACCCGCGCCATCATGTTGATGCAGACGGAACTCGTCTGGTTGCTCGGCGCCGTCGCCAAGGGCGACGAGGCGGCTTTCGAACGCCTCTATGTCGCCACGCGCGCGAAACTCTACGGCGTATTGCTCCGTATCTTGGGGAGACCGGCATTGGCCGACGAGGTCATGCAAGAGACCTATCTGAAGGTTTGGAAGATGGCGGACCAGTTTGACCCCGCGCTCGCAAGCCCGATCACCTGGATGGTGGCGATCGCCCGGAACCGGGCAATCGATATCGTGCGCAAGCGCGGCGATGTGTCGATCGAGGAAGAGCCGGAGGCGCTCGAGGTTGCCGCTGAGGCGCCGCAGCCCCTGGCGCGCCGCGAAATGACGGAGGAGCTCAGGCGACTGCTCACCTGTCTCGGCAAGCTTGATCCCGAAAAACAGCGCATTGTGCTGCTTGCCTACTACAGCGGCTGGAGCCGTGAACAGCTGGCGCAGAAGCTCGACATCCCCGTGAATACGGTCAAGACCTGGCTTCGCCGCAGTCTGCTCGAAATTCGCGAGTGCATGGGGCCGCGATGATCATGCCCCGGCCAGGACCGGCATTTTGGTGCCCGAGGTAGAGATGTACGACGACGACAGGGACGCGCTGGCCGCCGAATATGTTTTAGGAACGCTGTCGGCTGACGAGCGCGACCAGGCCGAGGCCCTGCTTGCGATCGATCCGGGCTTTGCCAAGATCGTGCGCGTCTGGGAACGCCGGCTTGGCGAGCTCAACGTCATGGTCGAGGCGATCGAGCCGCCGGCCCAGGTTTGGGACAAGATCAAAACCCAAATCGAGCGCCCGCTGCCAGGCTTGGCGGCCGAGGAGGAATTCACTTTTCCTCCGCTCGAGGGCGCGGCGACCCAAACTGCGGCCGCACCCGCGCCTGAACCTTCCTCTGAAGCCAAAGCCGAGCCTGCCGACGCGGCACCGGCTGCGCGCTCCGGGGACGAACAGTCTCTCGAGGACTTGCTGGGCGCGCCGCCGGCTGCGCCGCCGCGCGAGGTTGATGACGGCGAGGAAGTGCCGGCGTCGAGCCTGTTGCCGCCAGAGCCGAAGCCGGCGACTGATGAGAAGGCCGCGACGGAAGGGCAGAGCGAAACAGCGGCAACATCCGATCTCGAATCGGATTTGAAAGCGGCGGTGTTGCGGGACTTAGGGCGCGGCGCACCGCGTGAGCCGCTGGCGCCGCCAAAGATCGAGCGCGGCGCCGAGGTCATCATACTCGCGCGGAGCATGCGACGATGGCGCCGCTTTACCGCGGCGATGACAGCGATTGCGGCGCTGCTTGCGATCTATATCGGTGTTTCCCAGTTCGCGCCGGGCCTCATTCCGGCAAACCGGCCAGCTGCGCCGGCGCCGGCGGTGACGGCACAGGCACCGGCGCCCGCGCCGTCGCGTCTTGTGGCGGTGCTGCAGCAGGATCCGACCGCTCCGGCGTTTTTGGTCTCGGTCGATCCGCAGACCCGCATGCTCACGGTGCGGCGGGTGTCAGCGGCGCCGGAGCCCGGCCGCAGCTACGAGCTATGGCTGATCTCGAATAAATATTCGGGCCCGCGCTCGCTCGGCGTTGTCGGCGCCAATGAGTTCACCGCGCGCCCGCTGCCGACGGATTTTGATGCCGACACGATCCGCACGGCAAGCTATGCGATCTCGCTCGAGCCTGCCGGCGGCTCGCCGAGCGGCGCGCCCACCGGCCCGGTTCTCTTCAAAGGCAGAATGGTTGAGGCGCTGCCAGGCTCGCCCGGCTAGACGCGGCCCCGCACCAAGCGACCGCCCGCCGCTCAAGCAAATCTCCGGACTACCGGATGTTCGGGACTTGCCCGCTCATGGCCGTGGGCTCGCCGGCTTTGACCAGCGGTGCCGTGCCCAGATCCAGGCTACCGACATTGGCAAAAATACTAACCGCCGCGACCACGGTCGCGCAGAGAAGTCCAATGACCACGATCTTCAAATGGGTTGCGCGGTCGGCGCTATACATCGAATGATTCATTGCGGCCTCCCGTCTCTGCCCGCTATGTCGCGGCAGACGGGTTAACAGTTCAATTCGCCTGCAAGAAACGACTTGGCTCAACCCGCGGAATTGGGGTGTGACTTACAGCACACAAACAGGTCTTCACAGGAGCTTGAACTCCCGTGATAACCGTTGATCTGGGATTGGGTTCCCGGCCGGGCCGAAGCGGCCGTAAACCGGCACGATGTTGATACCGGTATTCCAAGGGGTGAAACGTGAATCAGATCGTATCCAAGACTGTCGTGTCAGAACTTGCGCCCACCGGTGTTCTGCGCGCCGGCATCAATATGAGCAACGGACTCCTGGTGACGGGCCTAAGCTCATCGGGCGATCCACAGGGCGTGGCGCCCGATATGGCGGCCGAAATCGCGGCGCGCCTCGGCGTGCCGGTGACTTACGTGAAGTTCGAGCGGCCGTCGAAATTGGCCGATGCGGCCGGTACCAACGCCTGGGATATCGGTCTTATCGGCGCCGAGCCGGCGCGGGCCGAAAAGATCGACTTCACGCCGGCTTATTGCGAGATCGAAGCCACCTATCTGGTGCCGGCAAATTCGCCGTTTCAGACGCCGGCCGAAGTCGATCGTCCGGGCGTGCGCATTGCGGTGCGCCGCGGCGCCGCCTACGACCTCTGGCTGACGCGCAACATCAAGCACGCGACCGTGCTGCGCTCGGACAGCGCCGACGGGCCGCTGAATCAGTTTATTTCGCAGGGCTTGGAGGCCTTGGCCAGCCTGCGGCAGCAATTGCTCAAGGACGTCGCGAAGGTGCCCGGCGCGCGCATCCTGCCGGGCAATTTCACCACCGTGCAGCAGGCGATCGGGACCGAAAAGAAGAATGCGGCCGGCGCCGCTTTTCTGCGCGACTTCGTCGCCGAAGCCAAGCGCTCGGGCCTGGTGGCGCGGCTGATTGAGAAGCACCACGTCGTCGGCCTTTCTGTCGCACCCTGAATTGGGCGCGCCGGTCGGTCCTGCGCCGGGGCGCCGCGCGCTGCGGCCGCGGCGACGTTGAGGCCTTGGCCGAAACGTCGCCTGGCCGTGCCGCGCCGTCGGCGACAGCAGCGGTCCCGGTCAGGATCGAATGGTCAACCTCCCGAAGGCTCACATCTTGGGCGCAATCCTATCTGCGGGTGCCGATCGGCGTAGCGATCAGCGCTGTCTGCCTCGGTGAAAGCATCATCCCTTCCGCATGGTTTGGCAGCCTAGCGATTGCGGGCGAACGGCTGTTCAGATGCTGCCGACCGTTTTCAGACGCGCCCGCGGATGAATCTCCGATTGCGCGAGCACGCTGGTCTGCGCGCGGAAGCGCTCGACGATGCCGCGCACGAAGGGCCGGATACCGGGCGAGGTAACCAGCACCGGTGCCTCGCCTTCGCGCGCCGCTTCTTCGAATTTCTCGCGGACCAAATTGATGAATTCGGTGAGCTTCGATGGCTGCATGGCAAGGCTGCGGTCATCGCCCTGACCGACGATGGATTCGGCAAAGGCCTGCTCCCATTTTGCCGTAAGCGCAATGATGGGGAGCGTCCCGGCCGCGCTTGTATGCTGGGCGCAGAGCTGACGCGCCAAGCGGGCCCGCACATGCTCGGCAAGCATGGTCGTATTGCGCGTCGATGCGAGCCCGTCGGCGATGCCTTCGAGAATGGTCGACAGGTCGCGGATGGAGACCCGTTCGGCCAGCAGCATCTGCAGCACCCGCTGGATGCCGGAAATCGTGATCTGCCCCGGCACAATGTCTTTGATCAGCTCGCTCTGTTCCTTTGGCAGTTCCCTGATCAGCTTCTGCACCTCGCCGTAGGACAGAAGCTCCGCCATATTGCCCTTGATCAGCTCGGTCAGATGCGTGGCCAGCACAGTCGCGGCATCGACCACGGTCAGACCTTTCACGGACGCCTCTTCCTTGAGCGAGGCATCGATCCAGGTCGCCGGCAAGCCGAAGGTCGGCTCGGTCGTATGCGTGCCAGGCAGCGTCACTTGATTGCCGGACGGATCCATGACCATGTACTGGCCCGGCCAGACCTTGCCAGTGCCCGCTTCGACTTCCTTGATCTTGATGACGTAGCCATTGGCATCGAGCTGGACATTGTCGAGAATGCGCACGGCTGGCATGACGAAGCCCATTTCGATCGCCAACGACCGCCGCAGTGCCTTGATCTGCTCGGTCAGGCGGTCGGTGCCGTCGGGCGCATTGACCAGCGGCAAGAGCGCATAGCCAAGCTCGATCTTCAGATCGTCCATCTTGAGCGATTGCGCGATCGGCTCTTCGGCCGGCGCAGCCCTGGCGGCTTCGCTTTTTTTTGTCTCAGCCGCGGCGGCTTGCTTGCTGCGGCGATCGATCATGAAGGCAAGCGCGCCCGTGCCGCCGCCGAGCAGGAGAAACGGAATCATCGGAATGCCCGGTAGCAGCGCCATGACCAGCATCACGGCGGCCGACATGCCAAGCGCTTTGGGATAGCCGGAGAGTTGGCCGATGAGCGCCTTGTCGGCGGCGCCACTGACGCCGGCCTTGGACACGAGCAGGCCGGCGGCGGTCGAAACGATCAACGCCGGCACCTGCGTCACCAGGCCGTCGCCGACAGTGAGCACGGTATAGGTGTGCGCGGCTTCAGCGAAGCTCAGGCCCTGCTGCACGATGCCGATGATCATGCCGCCGATAACATTAATCATAACGACGAGCAGGCCGGCGATGGCGTCGCCGCGCACGAATTTCGAGGCGCCATCCATGGCGCCGAAGAAGCCCGATTCGTCTTCGAGATTCTTGCGCCGCCGCCGCGCCTCCTTCTCGTCGATCAAGCCGGCATTGAGATCGGCGTCGATGGCCATCTGCTTGCCCGGCATGCCATCCAAATGGAAGCGAGCGGCCACCTCCGCGATGCGGCCCGAACCCTTGGTAATGACGACGAAATTGACGATCACCAGGATCGTAAAAACGATGATGCCGATGACGAAATTTCCGCTCATCACGAACTGGCCGAACGCCTCGATGACGTGGCCGGCGGCGGCGGTGCCTTCATGGCCATGCGCCAGAATGAGCCTGGTCGAGGCGAGGTTGAGCGACAGCCGCAGCATGGTCGAGATCAACAGCACGGTCGGGAATGCGGAAAATTCCAGCGGCGCGTGGATGAACAGCGACGTCATGAGGATCAGCACTGAGAATGTGATCGAGACCGCGAGCGAGAAGTCGAGCAGAAGCGGCGGCAGCGGCAGGATGAGGATCACCAGGATCACCATGATGCCGAGCGCGAGCGCGATATCGCCGCGGCGGAGCATGGTGCCGAGATCGGCCAGTCGCGACAGCGCGTTGTCCTCGCTCTCGGCCGAAGTTATGTCGCTCATGCCTGCTGATCCGCTCCGTCTGCGGTCGCGTGACTCAAAGCTATGCGCTGCGGCTGGGGGGCCGCCGGCATGGAGAAGCGGAGCTACGCCTGCATCCAAGGCTGCCCCCGGAGAGTGCGGTGGTAAGTGTTATGCCTCCCAGGCAAAATGTGCCGGGTTTATGGTTACTGACAGGTTAACAAGCGCGCCGCGACCGATCCGAAATCGCGGTAACCGCGAGCAAGAAGGAGATGGAGTCTGTACACGATCGTCTCGCATTTATTCTGATCGCGTCCGCTATTGGTGCATTGGCGGTAACCTTGGTTGCCAATTCGGCGGTGATGGCGGACGGCATCGAGCCGGGCCTCTGGAAGATCACGGCGCGGTCGCAGTCCAACGGGTTAATCGGTCCACCGCACGAATCGTCGAAGTGCCTCACGGCGGACGAGACGCGCGACCTCGCTGCGACATTCTCGCCGATTCCGCGCACCATCAATTCGGATTGCGCGCCGATCGAGCGCACGCTCGAAGGGGCCCGGCTCACTTGGCATCTCGCCTGCAAAGGGCAGCTCAATGTCGATCTCACCGGCGCCTTCAATTTCGACAGTCCGCATCATTACAGCGCGACGGTGCGCACCCAGGCTGCGATCGGTGGGCAGACCTTGGAGACGCTCGATACGCTTGAAGGACAATGGGTATCCGCCTGCCAATAGGGTCTGTGCTCTATGCGGATTTTCACGGCGGATGCTAAACTGCCGGCCGACTTGGCAAACCATGTTGCGATCGTGAAACAACACGCGGAACAAGCTTAAAGCCCATGCATTCGCATTCGATCGAGCGCTGGAAGCATAATCACGTCTTTCTCGGCGAGCATCACGCGACGCATGAACGCCGGACCTGGAGCGTGGTGGCGCTGACAGCATTCATGATGCTTGCTGAGATCGCTGGTGGCAGCCTGTTCGGCTCGATCGCGCTGGTCGCCGACGGCTGGCACATGGGCACGCATGTGACGGCGCTCGCCATTGCGGCGCTCGCCTATTTGTTCGCGCGCCGGCACGCCGATGACCAGCGATTTTCGTTGGGCACCGGAAAATTCGGCGAGCTGGCGGCTTTCTCAAGCGCCATCATCCTTGGAATGATCGCGCTCGGCGTCGCCTACGAATCGATCGTGCGGCTGGGCCACCCCGTGTCCATTCATTTTCAGGAAGCGATCCCGATCGCGGCACTGGGGCTGTGCGTGAACCTCGCAAGCGCGTGGCTGTTACGCGACGAGCACGATCATAAGCCTCGTCAAGAGCCCGGGCATGCGCATGGCTACGAGCAAGGCCACATCCATGCGGACGATCAGGATCATGAGCACGATCACGAGGTCCATGATCACCGCATCGGGTCTGGCCATCACGACATCAATCTGCGTGCCGCTTATGTGCATGTGCTCGCCGATGCCCTGACATCGATCCTCACCATCGGTGGCTTATCGGCGGCCTGGGCCTTTGGCTGGAATTTTATTGATCCGCTGGTCGGATTGATCGGCGCCGCGGTGATCGCCAGCTGGGCCTTTGGCCTGCTGCGCGGCGCCGGCCGCGTGCTGCTTGACACCGTCCCCGATCCCGCATTGGCGCAGCGCATCCGCTCCCGGATGGAGCGCGACGGTGATCGCATTTCCGATCTGCATATCTGGCAAGTCGGCCCGGGGCATATTGCCGTCATGCTGTCGGTCGTGTCCGACACCCCGCAGTCGCCGTCCGTCTATAAGCAGCGGCTCGCGGGGCTGCATGGCCTGTGCCACGTCACCGTGGAAGTGAATGCTTGCCCGCATTGAAATGCTCACGGTCCCATTTGCTCGACCTCTGGCGCTGATCGCCGCTTTGGGCGCGCAAGCAGCGGTCGCGCAACCGAACGGCGAGACGCCGCCCGCCGCCTTCGTCGATGCCGCAACCGTCGTGCCGGGCCTGATCGCCGAGATGCGCTATGCCGGACCGCACAATTTTACCGGCCGGCCGGTCGACGGTTATCAAGCGCCGCGCTGCCTGCTCACGCGCCAGGCCGCCGCGGCGCTCGCCAATGTCGCGCACGATCTCGCGCCGCACGGACTTGTCATCAAGGCCTTCGATTGTTATCGGCCGACGCGTGCGGTGGCGAATTTCGTCCGCTGGGCGCGCGATCTCAGCGACACCGTCGCCAAAGCGGAATTTTATCCGGACGTCGACAAACGCATGCTGTTCCGCGACGGCTATATCGCCTCGCATTCCGGTCATTCCCGCGGCTCGACGATCGACATGACTCTGGCACGCGCTTCCGATCGCACCGAGCTCGACATGGGCACCCATTTCGATTTCTTCAGCCCGCGATCCTGGACCGCCGACCCGACCATCAGCGCCGCGCAACGCGCCAATCGAATGCTCCTGGTCGCCGCCATGCGCCGCCGTGGCTTCCGCAACTACGCGAAAGAGTGGTGGCATTTTACGCTGACGCCGGAACTGTTTCCCGATACGTATTTCAATTTTCCGGTGCGATGAGGGTAGGGCGGCGGTGCGGAATTCAGATCGACGCGGCCGCAGCCGGATGGACGCCGGGCCAATCAGGAGCCGGCGGCCAAAGGTTTCCGAACCGACCAGCGCAAAGTTGAATGCGCCGGCAGAACGTTGACGCTGGCGTCCGCCGTTGCGCGACGTTGCGAGCGCCCGCGCGCTTTCGCAATTCGGCGCTCGTGCAGTGCGCCTTCGGCGACAAAAGAGGAACTGCGCCGGTGCCGAGGCGTTCGTTCAGATCCCCAAATAAAACTTCTTGATCAGATCGTTATTGTTGAGTTCTTCGGCCGAGCGGCCCTCGAAGGCGATCCTGCCGTGGACGATGACATAGCCGCGGTCGGCGATGCGGATGGCCTGGTTGAAATTCTGCTCGGCCATTAGAATCGTGAGCGAATAACGCTGCTTCATTTGATTGATCGCATCGATCGTCCGGCTCACCAGGATCGGCGCCAGCCCGACCGACGGCTCGTCAACCAGAAGAATCTTGGGCGCCAGCATCAGCGCGCGGCCGAGCGCCAGCATCTGCTGTTCCCCGCCCGACATGCTGCCGGCAAGCTGTTTGCGGCGTTCGGCAAGACGCGGAAAGGTCTCGAAACAGACGTCGAGATTGCGCTGCAGCTCGCGGCGCGCCGTGCGGCGAAATGCGCCGAGCAGCAGATTTTCCTCGACCGTCAAGAGAGGAAACAGCCGGCGTCCTTCAGGGACCAGCGCAATACCGAGATCGACGATTTCCTCGGTGGTTCGGCCCACCAGATCGTGGTGAATGCCGTCAATCTCGGCCACGATCGAGCCGCGGCGCGGCCGGACGATGCCCATGATGCATTTCATGAGCGTCGACTTGCCGTTGCCGTTGGTGCCCAACAGCGCAACGGTTTCGCCGCCGCCGACCTTGATCGAGACGTCGTCGATGACGCGCACCGCGCCGTAGGCGGCGTGGATGCCGGATATGGTCAGACTATTGGCCAAGATAGGCTCGCTCGACTTCCGGATCGTGCACGACGTCGTTCGGATCGCCATCCGCGATCTTGCGCCCGGAGACCAGCACGACGAGGCGGCGCGAAAAGCTCATCACTGCGCTCATGATGTGCTCGATCAGTATGATCGTTACCCCCTGCTCGTTAAGCCGCACCAACAGCGCCAGGATGTCTTCCACCTCGGAGTGCGTGAGCCCCGCCATCGCCTCGTCTGCCATCAGAAGTTTCGGCTCCGCCGCCATGGCGCGCGCCAGTTCGAGCTTGCGCATCTCGACCTGCGTGAGGTCGCGAGGCAAATGCCGCGCCTTGGCGTCAAGGCCGACTTCGCGCAGCAAGAAGCGGCAGCGCTCCTCGATCGACCGGGAAGACAAATGGATGCCGCGCGACGCCACCGTATAGAGCAGGGGAATGCGGACATTGTCCGCAAGCGTCAGAGTGACAAAGGGCCGCGGCAATTGAAAGCTGCGCGCGAGGCCCAGATGGGTGCGCTGATGCGCGTCGAGCCCATCGAGCCGCCTGCCGTCGAAGCGCACCGCGCCCTGTTCGTTGCGCAGCGTGCCGCAAATGCAGTTGACCAGCGTCGATTTTCCGGACCCGTTCGGCCCGATCAGCCCGAGGCGCTCGCCGGCCGCGACCGCAAGCGAGATGTTCTCCAGTGCGACAAAGCCGCCGAAGCGCTTGCTCAGATTCTCGACCTCGAGAATCGGCGCGCCGCTTGGTCCGTTCGTCGCATCGGTCATGGAACGGCCTCCGGCGAGTCGGTGCCAACGCGCCGGCGGCCGACAAAGTCTTCAGGCTTGCGCTGCAGATAAGTGTGGACGAGCCCGACAACGCCGTTCGGCGCGACGATGACGAAGCCAACCAGCAGACAGCCGACGATGAGCAAATTCACCGCCGAGGAGATGGTCACCGTCGCGATCTGCTGCAGCGAGCCAAGCAGCACCGCGCCGATCAGCGGTCCGATCCAGCTGGTCGTGCCGCCGATCAGCGGCATGGCGATCGAGTTGACCGCATAGTCCAGCCCGAAAGTCGAGGCCGGCTGCAGATAGCCGATATAATACGGAAACGGCGCGCCGGCCATGCCCATCAGCGCGCCGGAAATCGTGGTGGCGATCAGTTTGAGTTTTAGCGTCGGTACGCCGCAGGCTTCCGCCGCCAATTCGTCATCCCGAATGGTGGCGAAGCCATAGCCGAGCCGCGAATGTTCGATCAGCCGCGCGATGGTGATTGCAGCCACCGCCAAGACCAGCATGACCAGGAACAGATATCTGATGTAGCTGCCGATCGGCGCGATCTCTTCCGGGCGCACGATATAGGCGCCGCGCGAGCCGCCGACATAATCCCAGTTGACCACGAGTGTCTGCAGCACGACGGCGAGCGCAAGCGTTGCGATGGCAAAGAAGGCGCCGCGCAGCCGCAGCGTGAGATAGCCCATGCCGAAGCCGACGAAGCCGGATATCGCGCCGCCGATCAGCATCAGAACCGGCATCGGCAGGCGATAGAATTCGTTCTCGGTGATGTATTTGTAGAACGCAACAGTCGAATAGGCGCCGAGCGCGAAAAAGGCCGCCGAGCCGAAATTCACATAGCCGCAATAGCCGCCGAGAATATTCCAGGCCGTCGCCAGCACGACATATTGCAGCACGACATACCCGGCAAAAAAGATGTAATCGTTGCCCAGCGCGACGGCGATCGCGTAGGCCAGGGCGGCGATGCCGAGCCAAATGAGTAGGAACAGCGGCGTGCGCACGGTTCAGCGTCCTAACAGGCCGGCCGGCCGGACCGCAAGCGTCAACAGCAAAAAGCCGAACGACACTGCCGGCGCCCAGGATGGACCATAGAAGGTCGAGGTGAGGCTTTCGACAATACCAAGCAGCATGGCGGCGATTACGGTGCCCGGCAGACTGCCCATGCCGCCAAGGACACAGATCGCAAAGACCCGACCGATATACTCACGGCCGACCGAAGGCTCGACCGGCTGGATGATGATCAGAAAGGCACCCGCCAGCGAAGCGGTCGCGATTGAAATGCCGAATGCGATGCGCTTGATGCGGATCGGATCGACCGCCATCAGCCGCAGCGCCAACTGGTCCTGCGCCACCGCCATGATGGCGCGGCCGATAAAGGTCTTGGTCAGGATCAGCTGCAGCGCGGTGATCAGGAGCAGGGAAACAAGACACGGCACGAGGATGCGGAACGGCACGTCCATCATGCCGAAATGCCAGCTCGGGCCGATATAGCGCGCATCGACATAGCGATAATCAACGCCGAAATAGAGCACCAGCGTCACCTCGGTGATGAACAGGAGACCGAAGAAGAAGGCCAGCCCGCGCAGGGATTCCTGCCCGCGTCTTTCGAACGCGACGTAGTAAATCTGATAGATGCCGGCGCCGAGCACATAGAATAGCGGCATGGCGACGATGGCCGTCAGAATCGGGTCGACGCCGAGTGTCGTGTTGACAATATAGGCAACATAGGAGCCGAGAATGATGAATGCCGGATGCGCAATATTGACGATATCGAGAATGCCGAACGACAGCGACACCCCAGCGGTCACCGCGGCATAGAAGCCGCCGATCAGAATGCCTGAGATAATCGCGTTGATCAGAAGATCGAAAGAAAAAATCATTACTCGGTCACAGAGCCGCACGCGCGTGCTGGCCTTCCCCCCCTCTGGCATCCTTATCTGTCGCCCGCATAAGCGGGAGCGCCGGCAAAGCTTGGGACCTCCCCCGATGGTCCCCTGGTCCCGAATACCCGATGCCCCGCTCAAGCGGGGCATCCTAGGAGCAGAGCATTATGCCGCAGCCCGGACCTTGTCCGGAATGGCGAGCGGCTTATTGGCGCTGTTGAGGAATTCGATGGTCATGAAGACCATTTCCTTGTCGCCGAGATTTTCCAGATCGTGCACCTTGAACTCGCCCGGCCCATAGGTCTCGTGGCGGGTCTCGCCCGGCTGATAGGTATATTCGACGGTGGTGCCGTCATGGACATGCTGGCGGCCGCGCCCGCCGGTGACCGAGGTCCAGAAATAATCGAGTACATGACGGTGAAAGCCGATCCGCTCGCCGGGTGCCAGGCGGATGATCCAGACCCGTACCCTGTCGCTCTCCGACAACAGCGTCGAGCCGACACAGCCATTCGGGTTCTGCCGCTCGCGCTCGAATTCGGCAGCAATCGCGGGCGGCCAAGCCGATTTGTCGGCGCGGTCGCTTGCCTTGTCGATCATGGTCAGGGCCATGGTTTTCCTCCAACGAATGGAGGCACAATATAGAAAACCTTTCCGCCTTAGGAAAGCTTAGGAAAGAACTTAAGGGCTCGCTCGGAAGCGGGATTTCACATGGTGAGAAAGCGTCGGGCGCTCGTCATCGGCGGCTCGATGAGCGGGCTTCTGGCAGCCATCATGCTGTCCCGACGTGGCTGGGACGTCGATGTCTTCGAGCGCGTCGAGAAGGAGCTGGCCGGCCGCGGCGCCGGCATTGTCGCCCAGGCGGAGTTGATTGCGCGGCTCGATGCGCTCGGCCTCGACACGACCGATCTCGGCGTCGCCATGACCACGCGCAAGATCCTCGATCGCGACGGGCGCGTCGCCGCCAGCATTGCCTGCCCGCAGATCTTGACCGCGTGGGAACGCGTCTACCGTGTGCTGCGCGATGCTTTCCCGCATCAGCGTTACCATCGCGGCTGCGGGCTGAAGGCGTTCACGCAGAATGCCGAGGGCGTTGTGGCGCATTTCAGCGACGGCTGCGCGGTGACGGCCGATGTGTTGATTGGCGCTGATGGGCTGCGTTCCACGGTGCGCCAGCAATGCCTGCCCGATATCGCGCCGCTCTATGCCGGCTATGTGGCTTGGCGCGCGCTGTTGCCGGAAGGCGCCATTCCGCCGGCCATCCACCGCGAGCTGTTCATGGTCATGGCGTTTTGCCTGCCGCCGGGCGAGCAGTGCCTGGGCTATCCGGTCGCCGGGCCCGACAACGACCTGCGTGAGGGCCGGCGGCGCTACAATGTTGTCTGGTATCGCCCGGCCGACGAAACCGACGAATTGCCAAAGCTGCTCACCGACAAAACCGGCGTAACGCATTCGATCTCGATCCCGCCGCCGCTCATTCGTGCCGAGCCGATCGCGGCCATGCGGGCGGCCGCCGAGCGCTTGTTGGCGCCGCAATTTCGCGAAATCGTGCGCTTGATCGACGAGCCGATCCTGCAGCCGATCTATGATCTGGAAAGCCCGCACCTTGCCTTCGGGCGGGTTGCCATTATTGGCGATGCCGCCTTCGTCGCACGGCCGCATGTCGCGGCCGGCGTGTCGAAAGCGGCCGACGACGCGGCGGTGCTCGCGGCGGCGCTCGACGGCGACGATATCGAGGCCGCGCTGCGCCGCTTCGAGGCCGAGCGTCTGCCGGACAACCGCAAAATCATCCAGCGCGCGCGCCATCTCGGTGCCTATCTGCAGGCGACGCAAACCGCCGAAGAGCGCGCCCGCGCCGCGCATCACAGCATTCCGGAAGCCGTGCTCGCCGAAACTGCGGTGCTGGATTTTCTGTATGCGTGAACGGCAGCTGTCACCGTAATTCCCGCAAAGAAAGCCGGTGTCGTCTGCGCGGCCACAACCCGTTGTCGAAGGTTATCCTCGGAGTAAAGTTCAACGACGGCATCGAGGTCGTTAGTTCAGACGCTCAAACCGCTGCCGCCTGATCCCAACCGTCACCAAGATTCGGCGATAGCTCCACTGAAAGAAAGTCAGCTTTGTCCGGTTGGACAACGTCCCGCCAGGTCGCAGTTTGACCCAAACGCGCCATGCGTCAAGAAGTCGATGCGAAGCGAGGCATTGATACTCAGCAACTTCGAACAAGATTGACCATCAAATCGGCGGCTTCGTCATTTGATAGCCCCTGCCGACGCAGCGTGCGCCAAGTGAAAAAGTCGACTGCATGCCCAATGGCCGCACTCAACAGCTTTTGTTGCCCTCCATCATTCGGCCAAGCGTTGACGAGCACTTTGCATACACGTTTGCGGTGCGCGATGCGGTGGGATGCGAACGGGCGCAGTTCCCGCATGTCCTCAAGATCGCGCAGGATGACCCACATGCCATGTTCGTTGCGTTCGTAGTAGGCGTAGAGTTGCGACAACGCCTCTCGCAGACGCGCTTCGGGATCGTTGATGGCGAGCCAGGGTTCAGGGTCTGGCGGTGGATTAGTCGCCCAGCCATAGGCCGAACAGGCGCCGAAGAGAGCAGACGGGGTGGGGAAGTGCCGATAAAAGGTCGGCCGCTCGACCCCGGCACGCTCGGCGATCGCCGCGACGGTCGTGTGCTTAGGTCCGACTGTGGTGTGCAGGGCGACGGTCGCCTCCACAATCCGCTGCCGAGTTTCAGCCTGCCGCTCGGCGCGCCGCCTCAGTTTATATCGTCGCTTTCGTGCCATGGTCACTCCGTTTTCGCGTACATAGGCGTATTATTAATCATTGACAAGACGAATGAGGAGGAATAATCATTATACGACAATGTATCGCGATTATGGGAATGTGCCATGACCGAAGCAGAGAACACCGAGCATTTGACCGGAAAGGTGCAGCTCAGCGAGATTGTGCACGGCATCTATCGCATCTGTCACCCACCGCAGAACTATCCCATCGGATTCAATCAGTTTTTGATCGACGACGAACGCCCGGCCTTAGTCCACACGGGCTTCTATCACTCCTACGACGCCGTCCGCGCGGCGATCGCGCAAGTGCTCGATCCAAAGCGGCTCGCTTACGTCATCATCGGTCACTTCGAGGCCGACGAATGCGGCGGGATGGACCGTTTTGTCCAAGACGCGCCCGATTCCGTGCTGGTAGCGAGCGAGCTTGGCGCCGGCGTCAATCTCAGCCACTGGAACTACAGCGGTCCGGTCAAAGGCATGCGCGACGGCGATGTCCTCGATCTTGGCCGGCATCAGCTGCGGTTTTGGGAAACTCCGCATGTCCATCATTGGGACTCACTGATGGTCATGGAGGAGACCACGAGCAGCCTCTTTGCCGCTGATCTTTTCATCCAACCGGGCGACCAACCCGCGGTCGTAAAAGAAGATCTCACGAAGGGAATGATCGGGTTCTATCGCAAGGCTGGGATCTTTGCTCACGAGGCGCCGGTGCGGCGGGTCGTCGATCGCATTGAGAAGGTCAATCCAGGTTGGATTCACCCCATGCACGGCGGCAGTTTTGGCCGCGAGATCGCGCCGCGTTTCTACCGAGCGCTGCGTGAGGAACCGTTCGCGTATTGCGGCATGCTGCGCGGGCGCCAGCTGCCCGATGGAGCGCTCTAGCTGTTCGCTGTCGCCGAAAGCGTGCGCCCGGCCGTTGCCCCGCTGCGTGACATGATGCGGATGATGGCCGGGAACGACGACGCAGGCGAGACCGGCCACGCGGTATCATGGCTGGAACGCGACATCATGTTAATGACATCATGTTGATTAAGTGCACTGTCACCGTAATTCCCGAAGATCATGCCGTCTTTTCCCTGCGACGGCTTGGCGGCAAGTTTATCGCAGTGCCTCCGCGCCACAAGGCGTCGTTAGACTAAAGGAGACCTAACGAGCCGCGATGGTGTTTGCGTTGGTCGCGGCCCCGCACTGAAACGGCCATCTGCGACCACGCGCCGCGGGCCGCCTAAACATGCCGGCCGCCATCGCGGGCCCTCTAAACGTGCTGACCGCCATTAATGTGAATTTCGGCGCCGTTGACGTAGGAGGAAGTGTCCGTGCAGAGCACGTAGATGATCTTCGCCACTTCGTCCGGCGTGCCCAGACGATGCATGGGGATGTGCTCGACGATCTTTTCGGTTCCCGGCGACAGCATCGCGGTGTCGATCTCGCCAGGCGCGATGGCATTGACGCGGACGCCGAGCGAGCCGAAATCCGCCGCCATTTCGCGCGTGAGCGCGGCCAATGCCGCTTTCGAGGTCGCATAAGCGGCGCCGGCAAAGGGATGCACGCGCGACCCGGCAATCGAGGTGACATTGACCACGGAGCCCTTGGCGGCTTTGAGCTCCTCGAGCAGGCCACGCGCCAGCATGATCGGCGCAAAGAAGTTCACCTGGAAAACGTGATGCCAGTCCTCGCGCCCGGTCTCGATCGACGACAGCCGCCTGCCGCCGGGCGCCTTGGGCGAGATCGCGGCATTGTTGACCAAGGCGTGAAGCTGGCCGTCCAGGCGGCGCTTGGTTTCCGCAATGGCTTCGTCCGTACTCGCCGGATCGGATAGGTCAACCTGGATGTGATCTTCAGGGCCGGCCTCCCATGGGCAGTTCTCCGGGAACGGATGGCGCGAGCAGGTGATTACCCGCCAGCCAGCCGCCGAGAAGCGCTTCACAGTGGCGTGGCCGATTCCGCGGCTGGCTCCGGTAAGCAGCAGCGTGCGGCGCGGCTGGTTGCTGATGGGCATATCCTAATCCTGTATCTCCCGGGCGCAGCGCGGCAGGAGAGCGGTTCGCTGCAGACCCGGGACGGTTTCACATGCCGAATCTGCGACGATCCCGGATCAGCGATGCATCGTCAACGCGCTGCACCTTATCCGGAACACGATGATGGTTCGATGCTTTGCTCATGGATAAAGCCGCCTCTTGGTCCACGGTGCGTGCATGTTTTCACGCGCGAAGACGATGCGATCGTGCAGGCGAAACGGCCGCTCTTGCCAGAACTCGATCTCGATCGGCGCGACGCGAAAGCCCGACCAGTTCGGCGGCCGCGGCACGGCGCCGAGCGCGAATTTCGCGGTCTCAATCGCAATCGCCTTTTCAAAGGCGAGGCGGCTCTCCAGCGGCGCCGATTGCTTGCTTGCCCAGGCGCCAATCTGCGCCATGCGCGAGCGCGTGGCAAAATAGGCGTCGGCCTCTTCTTTGGACACCGGCTCGACGTGGCCACGCAACCGCACCTGGCGTTGCAGCGACTTCCAATAAAATGTCAGCGCCGCCTTCGGCGTCGCATCGAGCTCACGGCCCTTGATGCTGTCGAGATTCGTGTAGAAAACGAACCCGCGCTCGTCAAAACCCTTCAGCAGCACCATGCGCGCGTTCGGCATGCCGTCGGCGTCGACCGTGGCAAGCGTCATGGCCTCCGGATTGACCGGCTCCGCGCGCTTGGCCTCGGCGAACCAGGCGGTAAACAGGCGCAACGGCTCTTCGGCTTCGGTGAAGTCACCGGCCGTTAACCGCGTCGGGTGTTCAATGGGCGCCGCGTCGGACATTCTCGGAGTACCCAAGTGCGGGTATGGGGTTATCGGGAAGCGTGCCGCCGGCTTCTATATAGTGGAACACCGGCGCTACGCCTATCTGGGCGGTCGCGTAAGCTGTCCTGCCTCTGCGCCGTGCTGGGCGCGATCGCCCTATCCGGCTGTTCCTATCGGCTCTCGTCGCTCACTTCAAATGACGATGGCGACCCCCCGAGCACCGGCTCGGTGGTGACACCAGCCGAAAAGCCGGACGAGGCGGGGAACGTTTCGGCTCCCGCTGAGGCCGACCTTGCCTATGCTCGCGCCGCCGCCTCCGATGTGCTGGCGCGCGACGGCAAGGACGCAAGCGTTCCCTGGGAGAACCCGCAGACTGGGGCCGGCGGCAGCATTACGCCGCTGGCCACCTCCTACAACGAGGGAGGCCTGCGGTGCCGCGATTTCCTGGCCAGCTATGTGCATGGCGGCTCGCAGGACTGGCTGCAAGGCGCCGCGTGCCGAACCAGCGGCGGCAGCTGGGAAGTGCGGCGGCTAAAACCCCTCAACCGCGGCTGAGCGGGTTGTCATCGCGACGACCGCATTGATTCGCTGCAGCGCGACCCGGCGCGTATTGCTGCATTGCAAGACGGCCGTCTTATGCCCACATTGAATGCGAACAAGTGGGCGGAGCCGGTCTGAAGAGCTGAATTTGGAGTTCGTCGGGGATGCGCGATCCCTATGAAGTCTTGGGCGTCGATCGCAAAGCGAGCGCGAGCGAGATCAAGAGCGCCTATCGGCGTCTCGCCAAGAAGCTACATCCCGACGCCAACAAGAATGATCCGAAGGCGGCGATACGCTTTGCCGAGCTCAATGCCGCGCATGAGCTGCTTGGCGATGACGAAAAACGCCGGGCCTTTGACCGTGGCGAAATCGATGCCGAAGGCAAGCCGCGCTTCCAGGGATTCGGCGGTTTTGGCGGCGGCGCGCGGCCCGGCGCCGGCGCGGGCTTCGGCCCTGACATGAATTTCGAGAGTTTCCATTTTGGTCCGGAAGGGTTTACGCGAACGACGCGCCGCGGGCGGGGCGGAGGCGGGTTCGCCGGCTTCGAAGACATTCTGAAAGAGGCGTTTGGCGGCATGGGCGCGCGCGGCACGCGGCCTGGCGCGGGGTCAACTTTCGAGGCTGAGGATTTCGGCATTGGTGCCGACGTCCATGCGGCATTGACCATTACGCTGCCGGACGCGGCGCGCGGCGTCACCGAGCGCCTGCGGCTGCCGACCGGCAAAGAGGTCGATGTCAAGATTCCCGCCGGCATCACCGACGGCCAGCAGATCAGGCTCAAGGGCCAAGGCATGGCGGGGCAGGCGGGCGCCGGCGACGTGCTGATCACGGTCTCGATCGCGCCGCATCCGACCTTTACCCTGGATGGCGCCGATGTGCGGCTCGATCTGCCGATCACGCTCTATGAGGCCGTGCTTGGCGCGAAGGTCCGCGTACCGACGCTCGACAAGCCGGTTGAGATCACCATTCCGCCATGGACGTCGAGCGGGCGTACATTCCGTCTCAAGGGCAAGGGTTTCCCCGCCAAGACGGGGCGCGGCGATCTTCTCGCCACAGTGCGCATCGGCTTGCCGGACAGAAGCGATGCGGAGCTTGAAGCGCTGATGAAAAAGTGGCAGCGCGAGAAACCTTACGATCCGCGCAAAGACAGGTGACGGCGGACTTCTAGCCGCCGATCTGGCGGTTCTGCGGCGGCGTGTGCTGATCGATCTGATCGTAGGCCGATTGCGCGATCGCGTGCAGCCGGTCCTGCTCGGCGGGGCCGCTCAGGACATAGGCGACATTGGCATCGACCCAGTAGTAAGCCGCAGCACGTGCGCCTTGAGTGTAGCGCAGCGCGGTCTGCTGATCTTTGGTGCGTCCGCAATAGAGCGTATAGCGCTCGCCCGACGGACCTTCATACATGAAGAAGGCCGTCGCTCCGGTCGGTCCCGGCAACAGTCGGCCGCCGACGAGCTTTAAGCCGACCTTGTCGAGATCGGGCGCACGCAACGGCGAGCCGACACGCTTCGACAGCCATTCCTGAAGATGCGGCCGCTGATCGCCCGGCACCTCGACGGGATGGCGGACCTCGACCGTATAGAGGCGATAGGCGTCAAGCGCGTCGGTGGTGAACAGCGCGAGATCGGACGGGCTTGCTGCAACCGCGCCATGCGCCGTCCAACCGGCGACCCCGCCGACAATAAAGGCTGCAATCGTCGCCGCGACTGCACCGATCACTGCGCCATAACGCCGACGCATCAACCGCTCGACATTGAGCCGCTGCGGCGGCTTCTCGCTGATGACGCCACCGTAGCGTGCGCGAATAAGCTCGGCCTGCTGCCGCCAAGCGGCGACTTTCATCGCATCGTCTGGATGTGTTGCGAGCCACGCTTCGACGGCGGCAACACGCTCGGCCGGCAATTCGCCGTCCACAAAGGCGTTGAGCTCGTCCTTGCTCACAATCTGCTCTCGTTCAATCATCGTCAGCTCTCTTGCTCATTTCACGCGGCGCAGCGCCGGGCGCTCGCCGTCGAGATAGGCTTTGATTTGCATGCGGGCGCGCGCGAGACGCGACATCACCGTGCCGATCGGCACGCCTTGAATTTCGGCGACCTCGCGATAGGTGAGGCCCTCTAGCACAACAAGCAGAAGCGCCGAACGCTGATCCTCGGCAAGTTCGTCGAGCGCCCGGCCGATATCGCGGCTGCCGGATTCCGGTCCGCCGGTCGCCGCATCGTTGTCCTGGATCGGCATCACTACCGGCCGCCGCGACAGGCTGCGCAAGCGATTCCGATTGAGATTGGTCAGGATCGTGTAAAGCCACGCGCGCGTATCTCCGCCGTGAAACAAGTGTTCGGAACGCAATGCCCGCACCAAGGTGTCCTGGACGATGTCGTCTGCAATCTCGGCGTTGCGGGTCAATGCACGCGCATAGCGCCGCAGCGCCGGAATGGCCGCTTCGATCTGCTCCCGGAAGTCACTCAAACATGCCACCTGTTAAGCGACGTTAAGCCTTTTCGCGTCTCGACGCTCTCCGCGACGCATTCACATCAAAAAACCCCATCGGCGGCATCCTATTCCGCCGCTTGCCAGTGGGTCGCCCCTTTGACTGTTGCATAGGGCACAGCCAACGCCGGGCAGGGCAATGGCGGTGCAGCCGGCGCGTTCCGGCTGAAGCCGCATTCGTGCCATGCTTGATGGCGCGGCGACCCTATGCCATAGGGAGGCCGGGGCTGGAAATCGCCGTACAGGGTCACCGAGAATGCCAGAAAGCACCGGCCTCATGCGCGGCAAACGCGGCTTGATCATGGGGGTCGCCAACCATCGTTCGCTCGCCTGGGGCATTGCCAGAGCCTGCCGCGCGCACGGCGCCGATCTCGCCTTCACTTATCAGGGCGAAGCGCTCAAGAAGCGGGTCGCGCCGCTGGCGCAGGAGATCGGCGGCATCGTGGTCGGCGATTGCGACGTTACCGAACCTAAAAGCATCGATGCCGCCTTCGCAGCGCTGCAGTCGGCCTGGGGCAGCATGGATTTTCTAGTCCACGCGATTGCTTTTTCCGACAAGGATCAGCTCGACGGCCGCTACGTCGACACGACGCAAGATAATTTTACCAAGACCATGCTGATCAGCTGCTACTCCTTCACTGCGGTAGCGCAGCGGGCCGAGAAGCTGATGATGAATGGCGGCTCGATGCTGACCTTGACCTATTACGGCTCGGAAAAATGGATGCCGCATTATAATGTGATGGGCGTCGCCAAAGCGGCGCTGGAAGCTTCGGTCTGCTACCTCGCCGCCGATCTCGGCGTGAAAAATATTCGCGTCAACGCCATCTCTTCGGGCCCAATCAAGACGCTGGCGGCGTCCGGCATCGGCGATTTCCGCTACATCTTGAAGTGGAACGAGCACAACGCACCGTTGCGCCGCAATGTCACTATCGAGGAGGTTGGCGAGGCGGGTGCCTATCTGCTCTCCGACATGTCGCGCGGCGTCACCGGCGAAGTGCATCATGTCGATGCCGGCTATCACATCGTCGGCATGAAGCACCCGGACGCGCCGGATATCGTCGTCGGCAAGGAGGAGCAGACGACGGGCGGCAGATGATAGACGGCGGATAAGACATGAAATGTGTTCCGTCTATCGGCTGTCCGGCATTTTTGCTCGCTCCTCCGTGGTCCGTTCTGCGTTCTCCCTAGTCAACCCGCATGCCGGTCCTCTACTACGTCCGTCACGGCGAGACCGACTTCAACGTCGAGCAACGCCTGCAGGGACGCCGCGACACGCTGCTCAATGCACGCGGTCGCGAGCAGGCCAGGGATTGCGGCGCGTTGCTGCGCGATCTGTTTGAGCGCGACTGCCGCCCCGCCCAGGATCTCGATTACATTGCGAGTCCATTGCAGCGGGCGCGTGAGACCATGGAAATCATGCGCTCAACGCTCGGTCTGGTCCCGCGCGCGTTTGGCGTCGACGCGCGCCTTCTGGAGATTTCCTACGGCGAGTGGGAAGGCTTGACGTTGCCGGAAATCGAAGCGCGCATGCCGGGCATGCTGGCCGAGCGCGAGCGCGATAAATGGGATTTTGCGCCGCCCGGCGGCGAGAGCTATCGCGCGCTGACCGCGCGGATCAGCGAGTGGTATGCATCGCTGACCCGCGACACGGTGGTCGCTGCGCATGGCGGAGGCGTGCGCGCGCTGATGGCACTGCTTAAGCTGCTGCCGAAGGAGGAAGCGACGCATGCGCAGATTGCGCAAGGCGTCGTCTACGTATTCGCGAACGGGACGATGGCGCGGTACGCATAGAGCATTTTCCGGAAAGGTGGGTACCGTTTCCGCAAGAAAATGCGACAAAACAAAAAACCTTGGAGCGCTTTGCAATTCCACCGAATCGGAAGCGTTCCAGACGGAGGGCGGATGAGAGAGGACAACAGCGCGCCGCTGTTCCGTCATTTGTCGTCCTCCAGTCAGCGAGAAAAACAAAAGCGACCGAATCACGGTTCGGTCGCTTGGCGAGATCGTGAAGACCTCGCGAAATCCGAAGCTGATGGGCGGCCCCAATACGAGGCTCGCGCATATCAGTTTACTTCGATTTCTTCTTAGCCTTCTTCTTCTTCGTAGCCATGGTGTCGTTCCTCGATATGAGTGATGAACCTACGGCAGGGTTGGTTCAGTCGCAGGTTGATCTATGATCTCGGTCCCTGGGCCTCAGCCCCCTTACCGCGAAAGACCATGCCACAGCACGGTTCCAAACGCAATTGGAAAGTGGCTAAAAACCTTGATTTTCCCGTAACTTAACAGATATTCAGGTTTTCATTAATCAGCGTTCAGCGACATGAATGCAGCATGAACGGCTGCCGCGATGCGACTCGCGCGCTGCGCACGAATGCGGCAAAGTGAGCGCAAAAATGTTGCGAGCGCGAAGATGAGCGGGCATTCCTGTCGCAACCGCGAACACCGTCCTGCAGGCGGAACGTCAATTTGACCGCACTATCTGCGCGGGCTACCAAGCCGCACTTGCGCTTGTTTCCAAGATTTATCTCGCGGCGTCATGTCGTTCAATACTTTCGGCCACTTGTTCCGTGTAACGACCTTTGGTGAAAGCCACGGTCCGGCGATCGGCTGCGTGATTGACGGCTGTCCGCCGCGCATTCCGCTTCGCGAAGCCGACATCCAGCCCTATCTTGATCGCCGACGGCCCGGACAGTCTCGCTACACGACGCAGCGCCAGGAGCCGGACACCGTTAGGATTATTTCCGGCGTTTTCATTGACGAGATCACCGGTGCGCAGGTCACGACTGGCACGCCGATTGCGCTTGTGATCGACAATCTCGATCAGCGCTCGAAAGACTATTCGGCCATAAAGGATAAATACCGTCCCGGCCACGCCGACCTCACCTACGACATTAAATATGGCTTGCGCGATTATCGCGGCGGCGGCCGGCAGTCGGCACGCGAGACCGCAATGCGTGTAGCCGCAGGCGCCGTCGCGCGTAAAATCGTTCCGGATCTGAAAATTCGTGGCGCTTTGGTCCAGATGGGCCCGCATCGGGTCGATCGCGCGCGGTGGGACTGGGACGAGGTCGACAAGAATCCGTTCTTCTGTCCCGATGCCAAGCTGGCTGCAATGCTTGGCGATTATCTCGACGACCTGCGCAAGAAAGGCTCGTCGATCGGGGCGGTCATCGAGGTCGTCGCTGAAGGTGTCCCGCCCGGCCTCGGCGCGCCGATCTACGGCAAGCTCGACGGTGACCTCGCCGCGGCGCTGATGGGCATCAATGCCGTCAAAGGCGTCGAAATCGGCGCCGGCTTCCGCGCGGCCGAGCTCAGCGGGGAAGAGAACGGCGATGAGATGCGCATAGGCAACGACGGCAAGCTGCGCTTTCTCTCCAACAATGCCGGCGGCATTCTTGGCGGCATTTCCACCGGGCAGCCAGTCGTGGCCCGTTTTGCCGTCAAGCCGACCTCGTCGATTCTCACGCCGCGGCGTACAGTCGACCGCTACGGCCATGAGACAGAAATATCGACCACCGGCCGTCACGATCCGTGCGTCGGCATCCGCGCGGTCCCGATCGGCGAAGCCATGGTGGCATGCGTGATCGCCGATCATTATCTACGTCAGCGTGGTCAGGTCGGCGACACGCCCGCATGGCCATTCGCCCCGCCGGCCCGCTGACGGCGCCAGGGGCTTTGTTTGGCATACCGATGAATGACGCTCACGACCGCATCCGCGCCGCCATTGCCGCATTTGGCCGTGGCGAGATCGTCATCGTGGCCGATGATGACGATCGCGAGAACGAGGGCGATCTGTTCGTCGCGGCAAGCCTGTGCACGCCGGAGAAGATGGCTTTCATCATCCGCCACACCTCTGGCATCGTCTGCGCGCCGCTGGCGCCGGAGGAGGCGCGGCGGCTGCACCTCGATCCGATGGTGGCACTCAATGACGCGCCGCTCGGCACCGCTTTTACCGTGTCGGTAGATGTGCGCCACGGCCTGACCACCGGAATCTCGGCCGAGGAGCGCACCAACACGGTTCGTGCGCTTGCCAATGGCAATTCAGGCCCGTCCGATTTCGTACGGCCGGGGCATGTCTTTCCACTTGTCGCCAAGGAAGGCGGCGTGCTGATGCGCTCCGGCCACACCGAAGCTTGTGTCGATATGTGTCGGCTCGCCGGCTTGCCTCCGGTCGGGGTTCTGGCGGAGCTCATGAATGATGATGGCACGGTGATGCGCGGCGATGAGCTTGCGGCCTTTGCCGAGCGGCAGAAGCTCAAGCGCATTTCGATCGCCGAGCTCATTGCCTATCGGCAAACGCGCGACAAGCTGATCGAGCGGGCGGGCGAATTCCCGGTGCAGACCGAAATCGGCACGCTGACCGGCTATGCCTTTCTCACGCCGTTCGATCCGGTCTACCACATGGCCTTTGTTTATGGCCGCATCGGCGACGGCAAGAATGTGCTGACGCGCTTGCACCGCGCCAATATCCTTGCCGACGTGTTCGGCGGCGCCAAGCCGATCCATCAGGCGCTGCGGCGGTTCAAGGAGGAGGGCAGGGGCGTGCTGGTTCTGTTGCGCGACGGCACCGCCGGCGTGCCGGTCGTTTCGATTCCCAGATCGGGCGAAACGGCTTCGGGCGAGGCGCGCACACGGCAATGGCGCGAGGTCGGGCTCGGCGCGCAAATCCTGCGCGAACTGGGCGTCAATTCGATTCGCTTGTTAACGCCATCGCGCCGCATGACCTATGTCGGCCTGTCGGGTTTCGGCATCGAGATCGCGGGAATCGAGCCGGTCGATGGATGAACTGTCGGTGGCCTTGATACGTCAAAGGCATATGAGGAGGGGCACATGTCCAAGACCTTCGGCAAGGTTCGGATAATTCTGGCGGTGATCGGCTTGGGCCTCACGCTGTCGGGGTGCGGCTACAATACCATTCCAACGCTGCAAGAGACCGCGAAGGCGCGCTGGTCGGATGTTCAGAACCAGTATCAGCGCCGCGCCGATCTCATCCCCAATCTGGTGGCGACGGTGCAGGGCTACGCGGCGCAGGAGAAGAGCGTGCTCACCGCCGTTGTCGAAGCGCGTGCCAAGGCGACGCAAATCAAGCTTGACGCGTCCGACCTGACGGACCCCGCGAAAATGAAGGCGTTCCAGGACGCGCAGAACCAGCTCACCGGCGTGCTCGGTCGTTTGCTTGCCGTAACCGAAAATTATCCGGATCTGAAATCCAATGCCAATTTCATGGCACTGCAATCGCAGCTTGAAGGCACCGAGAATCGCATTGCGGTGGCGCGCCGCGACTACATTGACGCGGTGCGCGCCTATAACACGGCGCTGCGGACCTTCCCGACCGTGATTTGGGCCAAGACTGTGTTCTCCGGTGAACAGCCGATGGCGGAGTTTGCCGCCAGCGAAGGTGCTTCCACGCCGCCGCAAGTCAAGTTCTGATTTCTGTCATTGCGGGCCGAGCCAACGGGTCCGCACGAGACGCGACCCGATGGCGGGCACCGCGAGGAGCCTGTATCCATTTTCAGGTCTAAACGCGTGATCACAGCTTGCGCAGGTGCCAATCGTCTGTGTTTACGGGTTGCGGGCTCGCGCTTCACGCGCCCGCGAATAATGACGGGTTTTGTCAGTGCCGCCGCGCTTTTATTTGCATCCGTCGCCCTCGCGCTGAATTTCCCGCCGCTGACCGGCCGCGTGGTCGATCAGGCCAATATCATGAATGCGCAGAGCAAGGCCGATATCGAGGCGAAGTCGAAAAGTCTGGAGGACAAGTCCGGCATTCAGCTCGTCGTTGCCACTGTCAGCTCCTTGCAAGGCAGCGACATCGAGACCTTCGCCAACGCGCTGTCCCGATCCTGGAAACTCGGACAGGCGCAAAAGAACAATGGCGTGCTGCTGCTGGTTGCGCCGAGCGAGCACAAGGTGCGTATCGAAGTTGGTTATGGCCTTGAAGGCACGCTGACGGATGCTCTGTCATCGGTCATCATCTCCAGTGCCATTGTGCCGCGCTTTAAGGCCGGCGATTTTTCCGGCGGCATCAGCCGCGGCGTCGACGGCATTATCAGCGTGCTGTCCGGCGACACATCGGACTGGCAGCCGAAGGTCGAAGTTCGCAAGGAAGACCCTTCCGCCGATTTCGACAGGCTGTTTCCGATTCTGTTCTTCCTGCTGATGGTCTTTATTTGCTGGTATCTGATCCGAAACGCCGGTGGTGGGGGGCCGGGTAGCGGCGTGCGCCGCCGCGGGATCGGGCCGATCTTCATTCCTGGCGGACCAGGCTGGGGCGGCGGCTCTGGCGGCTTCGGCGGCGGTTTTGGCGGCGGCTTCGGTGGCGGCTTTTCCGGCGGCGGCGGCTCGTCGGGCGGCGGCGGCGCCTCGGGAGGCTGGTGATGCATTTTACAGAGCAGGATCATCAAGCCGTCACGGCCGCGATCCGCGAAGCCGAGACGAAAACCTCCGGCCAGATCGTCTGCGTGCTGGCGCATTCATCCTCGGCCTATGCCCATATCCCGGTTCTGTGGGCGAGCGCGCTGGCGCTGTTCACGCCATGGCCGCTCATCGATTTTACGCAATGGAGCGTGCAGCGGATTTTTCTGCTGCAGCTCGTCGTCTTCATCCTGGCCGCGCTCGCGTTCTCATGGATGCCGCTGCGGCTGCTTTTGGTGCCGCGCGCGTTGCAGCGGGCGCGGGCGCATCGCGCGGCGCTGGAGCAGTTCGTGGTGCGCGGCATCAGCCGCACCAGACACCGCACCGGCGTTCTGATCTTCGTCTCGCTCGCCGAGCATTATGCGCGCATTGTTGCCGACGAAGGTATCGCCGCGAAGGTGCAGACTGCCGAATGGCAGGCGGCAATCGATGCTCTGACCGCCCATATGCGCGACGGCCGTATTGCGGCTGGCTTTACCGCGGCGGTCGAGCGCTGCGGCGCGGTCTTGGCGCAGCACGCGCCGCCCGACGGCTCGCCCAATGAGTTGCCCGATCGGCTCTACGTGATGTAGCGCGGCTGCGCTTGCGGGAGCAGGGGCAACATCACGCGCCTGCCGTCAAGTCATCATATTCGGGCGTCGGGTTGCGGGGTGATGCTCAAGTGCTTGCTTGCGCCCGCTTCGGGAATAGTTGCGGCCGCAGCTTTGGATGGCACCCCATCATTTTCGGCGCATAGGGAGTCTCGGCGCCGAGCTCCTCGGCGGCATGCCAGGCCCAGCGTGGGTCCCACATCGCGCCACGCGCAAGGCAAATCATGTCGGCTTTGCCGGAGGCAACGATGTCTTCGGCCTGCTGATAGCCGGCGATCAGTCCGACGGTCGCGACCGTCATGCCGCTTTCCTTTTTCACCTTCTCGGCGAACGGCACCTGATAGCCCGGCGCGAGTGGAATCTTCTGCCGCGGGTCGAGCCCGCCGCTCGAGACGTCCATATAGTCCATGCCACGCTTCTTCAGTTCTTTGGCGAGCAGCACGGTTTCTTCCGGCGTCCAGCCGCCTTCGACCCAATCGGTTGCCGAGACGCGCATGCCGAGCGGCTTGTGCTCAGGCCAAACCGCGCGCACGGCCTCGTACATCTCGATGGCAAAGCGCATGCGATTTTCGGTCGAGCCGCCATATTCATCGGTGCGTTTGTTGGACAATGGCGACAAAAATTGATGCGCCAGATAGCCGTGCGCGCCATGCAGCTCGATCAGATCGTAGCCGATGCGGTCGACGCGCTTGGCGGCGGCGGCGAATTCGGCGAGCAGGCGCTTGATGTCGTCTTTGGTCATGGCGTGCGGCACCGGCCAGCCGGTGTCGTAGGGAATGGCCGACGGCGCCTCAGGCGTCCAGCCACCCTCCTCTTTGGTCAGGATCGGCTTGCCGCCCGCCGCCGGCGGGGTGGTCGGCCCTTTACGGCCGGCATGGGCGAGCTGGACGCCAAGCTTGGCGACACCATAGGTACGGCAGAAATCATGCACGCGCTTGAGTGCTTTTTCATTCTCGTCCGACCACATGCCGGCGCATTTCGGCGTGATCCGACCCTGCGGGCAGACGTTGGTCATTTCCGTCATCACCAGGCCCGCACAGCCAAGCGACATGTTTCCAAGATGCATCAGGTGCCAGTCGTTCGCCGAGCCGTTGTCGGAATTGTATTGGCACATCGGCGACACCACAACGCGATTGGGCAGCGTAAGGCCGCGCAGCGTGATCGGGGAAAACAGGACGCTAGCCATGGATCGAAGTCCTTTGTTGATGCGCTTCAGCGCTCAGAGATTGCGTTTGGCGATCAGTCATGCCGGCGTAAAATGCCGGGCGGCCTGCATCTATCATGCAAGCGGACCGGCCGGCAAACCGAGGCAGGATATCCATAGTAGTAAGCCGCTTCGCTGATTGGCCATGAAGCCTCGTGGTGATCTCGCCCGGCAGGTGCCTGATCCTTCCAGAGCTATCCCGAAAGCGAATTGCCGCTTTCCGTCGCGGTCGCGTAGTCCGAGGATACACCGGTATGGAGGCCGAGCACGCGGCTGAGAATCGCGTTGGGATCGTGCACGGCATTCGCGCGCCAGGCGACAATCTGGTCGGGTCGCACCAACACCAGATCGGCACCGTAAATGTCGCGAACGCCATCTATTGAAAGATCGAGGACCTTGAGATCGATGCCGGCAGCGGCTGCCGCTGCGACCAGGTTTTGCGCCTTTGTTTTGCTGCAGAGGCGCAGCAGCGTCCACTCGAAGCCGAAACGATCGTACAACGACGTCTCGTCGGTGAGCCAAACATGCGGAGCTCGACCGCCTGGTTTGGCGCACGGGACATAGACATTCGCTTCGTCGCATGGCGGTGCCGTGCGATCATCGATAACGATGGGGGATCCATCGTAGCGCCCGCCGAAGGTAATTCCCGGAATGTCAAACTCCGCCTTGCCATGAGCGGCGAGATATTCGCCGGCATGCCGACGTGCGCTCTCGCCTGCGCTGGTGTCATCCTCGATTTCAGGGACGGGCGTGAAGTTGCCGATTGAATCGGCAAACGCTTTTGCAAATCGCGTATTGCGGACCGCAATCGGTTGGCGCTCGGCTTCATAGCTATCAAGGAGTCCGGCGCCTGAATGGCCGCGAACGACGCTGGCAAGCTTCCAACCCAAATTGACGGCATCTTCGACGGCAGTGTTGTAGCCAAGGCCACCGGTGGGCGTGAACAAATGCGCGGCGTCGCCGGCGATGAACACACGGCCACGCTGAAATCGCTCGGCGACGAGCGCAAAACCCGCTGTCCATGTTCCACGCGACAATATTTCAAGGTCGAGCGCGGCGCCTACCGCTGCGCGAAACATCGCGGCGGCGCGCCCGTCCGTAATCTCATGTTCATTCTCGTGCGGCCGCAATTGGGTGTGGAAAGCGAATTCACTCTTGCCGTCCACCGCGGCCATGAAGGCGCGGCGCTCACGATTGAACGTAACATTCATCCAGGCCGGAGGGTGGGGAACAACGCGATAAAAATCCGGCGCGCGCAGGTATATCGCATGCATGCGGCCGCCGAAGAAGTCGCGCAGGGTTTTTTGGTCTCCCACATAGTCGATTCCAAGCGCCTGGCGTACCGTGCTGCGCGGCCCGTCGGCGCCGATAAGATAGGATGCGTTCACTGTGCGAGTCCGTCCGTCGGCAACCCGTTCGATCAGAGCCTCAACTGCGTGCCCGCGCTGGGAAAAACGAACGAGGCGCCAGCCAAAATTGATGGAGACGCTTGGAAGCCCTTCGGCATGCCGGCGCAAGACCTGCTCGACGAATTTTTGCGAGACACGGTGCGGAAGCTCTGCAGCGCTCCAGGAGCCTGACAAACGCTTTATCCGCTCTGTTGCCTCGCCGGCCGATGGCAGGCGAAAGCGCGCCAATTCGTGCCGGGCGTAGCGGGTGAAATATGCGACGTCGGTCGGAAAGTTTGTGGGTAGCCCGAGCGATCGAATTTCCTGTGCAAAACCAAGGCGCCGAAAGTGCTCCATGGTTCGAGCCTGTGTCGCATTGGCCTGCGGATTGAATGCGGTGCTCGGCTTTTGATCGACCAGAGCGACGCTGACGCCGCGCCGACCAAGTTCATTCGCCAGCATTAGCCCGCAAGGGCCGCCGCCCACGATGAGCACGGAACAGTTGCTCGGAGGAGCATCAACCAATGTGCCGCTCGTGATGTTGCGTGGCGATCAGGAAGGCCCGGTTTGTCGCCACCCCTTGCCAAATGGTAGCCGATCGCTTTAGGTTCATCAAATTGAACTTATGCACGATATGAAACTAGGACGGCTGCCGAGTGTCAAGTCGCCTCGATTTCGCGCAGCCGCCGTGAGGAGCCGCCGCCGATGATCAAGCCGTGGGTCTTTGAATTCCTGCCGGAACTCGGCAGTCCGAAGATTGAGCCGGACCCGCAAGACGTGGCGAAATTGATCGCGCGGTATTTTGACCTGTGGGTCCGTGATGAGGCCCTTGGCTTTGAAGGAATATTCTTCAGCGAGCACCACTTTGGCCGGTCGTACTCGCCCTCGCCGAACCTCCTGATCGCGGCGCTCGCGCAGCGAACGACGCGGCTTCGCCTCGGCGTGATGGGCGTCGTGCTGCCTTACTATCACCCGGCGCGGGTGGTGGAGGAAATCGGCATGCTCGACCACATAACCGGAGGGCGGCTGGAAATCGGCACGGCGATCGGCGTACCGCAAGAGCTGGCGCGTCTGAACATAACCATGGCTGAAGCGCGCGAACGCAATGACGAGATCGTCGCCGTCATCGACGCGGCGCTTACCGATCGTGTGGTTTCCTATTCCGGCAAATATTTCTCGTTCAGCAATTTACGCCTGCTGCCGCGGACCTTGCAGAAGCCGTCTCCGCCGCGATGGACCACCGTTGTCAGCGCGGATTCGGCGCGCCGGGCGGCGCGGCGCCGTATCAAGATCACCACCGGCTTCAACTCGACGGCGATGGTGAAGCGCATTTTCGACGCGTATCGTGATGAAGCCGAAGCGGTCGGTTTCCATGCAGGCCCTGAATACTTTGCGCTTCGCCGGCGGGTGACCGTGGCGCCGACCCGTGACCAAGCTGCCGCATATGCGCAAGGTGTGGCGGATCGCCTGAGGAGCTTTGTGGCGGAGGACGAACGGCTCACCGCGCATGTGCCGGACGCGCCGGCACCCAGTGGCGGCTTCGAGCTCAGTCAGGACGAATTCATCACCGGCACTCCCAAGGACGTCGCGCTGGCCATCATCGAGCAGTGCACAGCGGTCGGCGCTGGTCATTTTTTGACGGTGCTCAACTGGAGCGCGCCGATCGCGGAGGTTGTCCAGGCGCATGAACTGTTCGGCTGTGAAGCCATTCCCTTGTTGCGGGCGGCTCCGTCGGCGGCCTGAGCGACGGCTGAAGCGTCGTTCCTTGGCGCGTGTCGGTCGGGATGGCGCGGCCGACCGACCCTTGCCAAGGCGATCGCTGCCGTATTAAGTTCAATATATTGAACTTCATGCGATCAACGCCGCCGCCAGCCGTCAAATCGCTCGATCGCGGACTCGATATTCTCGAGTATGTGGCCGGCTGTGCGCGGCCGCCGTCGTTCTCGCAACTTATGCATGACCTTGGTATCCCACGAAGCAGCCTGTTCCATCTGCTCACGAACCTGCTCGCGCGCGACTTTCTTGAGCGGGATCCCACAACGGAGCGCTATCGGCTGGGCGCAGGTATCGGCAAGCTCGCGCGCAATGTGAAAAAGCCGTCTCTGGGCGATCGAGTTACGCCATTCCTGCAGCAGCTCAGCACCGAGGTCAGCGAAACGTGCGGCTTCTATGTCCAGGTCGGCGACTTGGTCGAAGTGGTCGCATCCGCAATCAGCACGCAGGCCCTGTCGTACACGATGAAGGTTGGCATGACGGCACCGCTATACGCCGTTTCCGCGGGCAAGATCGTGTTGTCGGAGCTTCCCTCCGAAGAGCTGAACCAATACTTGGTCCGCGTCGCATTCGAGCCGGTGACAGCGTACACGACTCGGTCCAAGAGCCGTCTGAGGAAAGAGATTCAGGAGGTTAAAGCCAAGGGCTTTGCCTATTCGCGCGAAGAGTTCACGTTGGGCATCACAGCCATTGCCACCGCCGTACGCGATGAGCGGAATTTCTACGGCGCCATCAATCTGGCAGTACCGACAGCGCGCTTCACACCGGCGCGGGACGCCGATTTTCGCGAAGCTTTGCGGCGGACCGCGCGCATTATTGCCAAAGAAATTTCCTCCGACGCGTGAGCGGCTATTTTTCGAACTGCGCCACCAGTTCGACGTGAGCCGAATAACGGAATTGGTCGATCGGCGTGACCGCAGTGAGCCGATAGCCGCCGTCGATCAGCAGCCGCGCGTCGCGCGCAAAAGTCGCAGGATTGCAGGACACTGCGGCAATGACCGGGACGTCGCTTGCTGCCAGCTCGCGCGATTGCGCTTGTGCGCCTTGCCGCGGCGGATCGAACACGACCGCGTCGAACGATTTCAGCTCGACCGCGAGCAGCGGGTTCTTGAACAAATCACGCCGCTGCGTGCGCACGGGTTTCAAGCCGGACGCGCTCGCCGTCGCGCGCTGCAATGCGGCAAGCGCGGCCTCATCGTCGTCGACCGCAGTCACGCGCACCTGTTCGGCGAGCCGCAGGGCAAATGGTCCGATGCCGGCAAACAGATCGGCGACGTTCTTCTTGACTCCGCCTGCGGTGCAGATTTCGCGCACAAGGCGTGCCAATACCTCCTCGCCTTCGGCCGTGGCCTGCAAGAAGGCGGCGGACGGTAGTGGCACGGTCGCCTTACCGATGCGAAGTACGGGCGCGCGGGCCTGGGCGATCAGCTCGCCGTGCCGCGTCAGGCGTGCGAGGTTGAACGCCGCCGCCAAGCGCGCAAGTGCGGCGATCGCCGGCGCGGCGAGCGGGCCCGAGCCGCGCACGTCGAGGTCGAGTCCGGCGTCGGTCGCCGTGACCTGAATGTCGAGCGGCCTGTGCGTGCCGCCGAGCGCTTCGGCGATCGCCCAGGCCGCTTTAAGCGCGCCGTCGAGGCTCTTGGCGAGGATCGGACAGCGATCGATCGCCACGATCTGATGCGCGCGCGCTGCCGAAAAACCGACCTGGAGCACATCGTGAACACCGCGGCGCGCGTGGAAAATGACGCGGCGGCGGCCTTCACCATGCGCGTCGTTGAGCTCGGCGACGGGCGCGTCGATGCCTGCCTGACGCAGCGCCTCGATCACAAGGCCGCGCTTCCACGCGCGATAGGCGGCCATGTCCCAATGCTGCACCGCGCATCCGCCGCAGACGCCGAAATGCGGGCAGATCGGCGCGATGCGCGCCAGGCTGGCCTTTTCGACACGAAGGAGACGCCGCCGGTCGGGATGGCCGGGCACGGCTTCAACCACGACGGTCTCGCCCGGCAAGGCGCCGGGAACGAAGATCGGGCCATCGGCGCCATCGGTCACGCCGTCGCCGCGATGGCCGATCCGATCAATCACAAGCTGCTCGCCCACGCAAATTCAACCGCGTTCCGCCGCGATAAAAAATTCGCGGTTTCCCTCGCCGCCGAGAATGGCCGAGGCGGCTACGCCGCCGATCCGCCAGCCTCGCGACGCGATGAAGGCGCCGATCTCCTCACAGATCATCCGGTGCGCGACTTCGTCGCGCACAATGCCTTTCTTGATCAGGCGGCGCGGTGCCTCGAATTGCGGTTTGATGAGTGCCAGCATCTGCGCCCGCGCTGCCAAAAGCTTGCCGACGGCGGGAACGACAAGCTTCAACGAGATAAAGCTCACATCGATTGTAGCAAGGTCAGGAGCTTGCAAAAGGCGCGACGCATCGAGCGCGCGAATATCGGTCTGATCGAGAGCTGTGATGTCATCGCGGCCGCGCAGGCGCGGATGCAATTGGCCCCGGCCGACATCGACCGCATAGACGTGCCGCGCGCCGCGCGCGAGCAGCACCTCGGTGAAGCCGCCGGTCGAGGCGCCGACATCGAGACAGAGGCGATCCTTCACATCGAGCGCAAATTCATCGAGCGCGGCTGCAAGCTTTATTGCGCCGCGCGACACATAAGGATGCTCGGCTTGCGCTTCGATGACGGCGGTCGGTGCGATCTCGTCGGACGCCTTGCGGACGGGCGCGCCGTCGGCGATGACGCGGCCGGCGGCAATCGCCGCCTGTGCGCGGGCGCGGCTCTCGAACAGGCCGCGCGCGACCAAAAGGCGATCGGCGCGTTCGCGGTTTTTCATCTTTGTAGGATGGGCATTGCGCCCGCTCGGCCTTGCCGCCTGGGCAAAATCGATCGGCGCAATGCCCACGCGGTAAGGACGAAAAAACGATTTCGCCCACTCTACAGCAGGTCGGCCGCTCAGGCGAGCTTCACCACTTCGCCGCTCATGTTCTGGCCGAGCGCTTCGAACGCCTTGCGCACGATGCTTTTGCCGTCGAGGCCGGCTTTGGCATACATGGCATTCGGCGAATCCTGATCGATGAAGATATCCGGCAGCACCATGGCGCGGACTTTTAGGCCGCGATCGAGCACGCCGTGATCGGCGAGCGACTGCAGCACGAAACTGCCAAAGCCGCCGATCGAGCCTTCCTCGATCGTGAGCAGCACTTCGTGCTCGCGGGCAAGGCGCAGCAGCAGGTCGACGTCGAGCGGCTTGGCGAATCGTGCATCGGCCACCGTGGTCGACAGACCGTAGGTTGCCAGCTCGTCGGCCGCCTTGAGGCATTCGGCCAGCCGCGCGCCGTAGGAGAACAGCGCGACCTTTGTGCCTTCGCGCAGGATGCGGCCCTTGCCGATCTCGAGCGGCTTGCCTTCGGCCGGCATCGGCACGCCGATGCCTTCGCCGCGCGGATAGCGCAGCGCCGACGGCCGATCGTCGATCGCGACCGCGGTCGACACCATGTGTACGAGCTCGGCTTCGTCGGCCGCGGCCATCAGGATAAAGCCGGGCAGGCAGCCGAGATAGGCGACATCGAAGGAGCCGGCGTGGGTCGGACCGTCGGCGCCAACCAGACCGGCGCGGTCCATGGCGAAGCGCACCGGCAGGCGCTGAATGGCCACGTCGTGCACGACCTGGTCATAGGCGCGCTGCAGAAAGGTCGAATAGATCGTGGCGAACGGCTTGAAGCCTTCGGTCGCCAGACCGGCGGCGAAGGTCACGCCATGCTGCTCGGCAATGCCGACATCGAAGCAGCGCTTCGGGAATTCCTTCTGGAACAGATCGAGGCCTGTGCCCGAAGGCATTGCCGCGGTAATGGCGACAATCTTGTCGTCCTTGCGCGCTTCCTTGATCAGGCTCTCGGCGAAGACCTTGGTATAGGCAGGCGCGCTCGCCTTGGATTTCTGCTGCGCACCGGTAGCGACGTCGAATTTGACGACGCCGTGATATTTGTCCGCGGAATTTTCCGCCGGCAGATAACCCTTGCCTTTCTGCGTGACGACATGGACCAGGACCGGGCCGTTCCTGGCGTCACGCACATTTTGCAGAACCGGCAAGAGGTGATCGATGTTATGCCCGTCGATCGGGCCGACATAGAAGAAGCCGAGCTCGTCGAACAGCGTGCCGCCGGTAACCAGACCGCGCGCATACTCCTCCATGGCGAGCGCGCGCTGCTCGAGCATCTTGGTCGGCATGCGCTTGGCGATCTGATGCAGGAATTTGCGCATGCGGTGATAGCCGCGTCCGGACACGCGCCGCGCCAGATAGGCCGATAGTGCGCCGACCGGCGGCGCAATCGACATGTCGTTGTCGTTGAGCACGACGATCAGGCGCGAATTCATCGCGCCGGCATTGTTCATGGCTTCGTAGGCCATGCCCGCCGACATCGCGCCGTCACCGATGACGGCGATGACATTGTTGTGCTTGCCCTGCAGATCGCGTGCCACCGCCATGCCGAGGCTGGCGGAGATCGAGGTCGAGGAATGGGCCGCGCCGAACGGGTCGTATTCGCTCTCGGCCCGCTTGGTGAAACCGGATAGCCCGCCGCCCTGGCGCAGCGTGCGAATACGGTCGCGGCGGCCGGTCAGAATCTTGTGCGGATAGGCCTGATGGCCGACGTCCCACACCAGCCGATCGGCCGGCGTGTTGAACACATAATGCAGCGCCACGGTGAGTTCGATGACACCGAGGCCGGCGCCCAGATGCCCCCCTGTGACGGCGACGGCGTCGATGGTCTCCCGGCGCAGTTCGTCCGCGACCTGCTGCAGCTGGTCGGGTTGAAGGCGCCTCAAGTCGTCGGGGGTCTTGATCTGGTCGAGCAATGGGGTCTTCGACGAAACCGTCACGTTACGCTCCTTAGTGTTCTGACGAATATGTTGGTTCGGCGTAATGCCGGTTGTTTGGGCTCAGTCGGCGAGCCCACGGACGGACAACGCAATTCCTTCGTCCCTTATGAGGGTTCCTTACACTATTCCAAGCTGGGTACGCAATTTCGTCGGCAGGGCCGGGGCGGAACTGCCTCTAGGGAACTCGCAAGCTCTCCAATGCCTTGTGTCGAGGCGCCTCTCCACCACCCCTATCAACGTTGTGATCTAAGCATGGTTCGGCCCTGCGCCAGAGTAGCGGTCCAAAAAGCGGCAGAGCCGGGGCAAGGCAGCGATCTTTCCGGCGGATTTGACCGAAATTTGGCGGTCGCGCAGTTTCTATGCGTCGCAATGAGCGTTATTCGTCGCGTACGAGCGTTGTCCGAGCATTGAGCCGGCTTGTTAACCTCATGGGCCTCGAGACCTACCGCAAGAAGCGCAAGTTCGATGCTACCTCCGAGCCGCGCGGCCGCACGCACCGGGGCCGCGGTAACCAATATGTTATCCAGAAGCATGATGCGACGCGGCTGCACTATGACCTGCGCCTCGAGCTCGACGGGGTCATGAAAAGCTGGGCTGTGACCCGTGGCCCAAGCCTCGATCCCGATGACAAGCGGCTCGCCGTCCACGTCGAGGATCATCCGATCGAATACAATTCCTTTGAGGGAACCATTCCGGAAGGCGAATATGGCGGCGGCACCGTGATGATCTGGGATCGCGGGCGCTGGACCCCGGAGGGCGATCCGCACAAAGGCTATGCCGAGGGCCATCTCGACTTCACCATCGAGGGCAAGAAGCTGCACGGGCGCTGGCATCTGGTGCGCATGCGGCCACGCGCCGGCGACCGCCACGAAAACTGGCTGCTGATCAAGGGCAAGGACGATTTTGCCCGCCCGGGACACGGCGACGATATTCTCGACGAAGCGCCGCATTCGGCCGCGAGCGGCCGCACGATGGATGAGATCGCCGGCGGCAAGGGCAGGAAGCGCGTCTGGCACAGCAATCGCGAGCGCGGCGAGACAAAAGAAAGCGCAGCGCAGGCGGGCGGCGGCGCCAAAAAAGCCGATCGGCCGCAGACGCAACGCGAATTCAAGGCGGAGTTGCTGGCGGCGCGCGCAAAGTTGTCGCGGGCGGCGGCGCGCAACGCGACAACGAAGCGCGGCAGATCTGCGACCAAGCCGCGCGCGCCGGCGAAGGCTGCCGCCGCCAAGGTCGAGCGCGACAATGAGCGCCAAGCCGGCGAACGCAAGAACGGGCGCAAAGCCCGGCGCAAGTCCGGCAAGGGCCATTCCCGCGGCCATGGGGATGCGCGCTTGCCGGCCTTCGTGCCCATGAGTCTCGCCACGCTGCGCGACGATCCGCCGAGCGGCAAAGACTGGCTGCACGAAATCAAGTTCGACGGCTATCGCATCGAGGCCCGGCTTGATCACGGCGAGGTTCAACTTTTGACGCGCAAGCAGCTGGATTGGACCCGCCGCTTCGCGCCGGTTGCCGACGCGATTGCAGCCGTTTCGGCCGAGAGCGCGCTGATCGACGGCGAGCTGGTCGTCGAGGACGCCAACGGCGTGTCGGATTTCTCGCTGCTGCAGACCGATCTGAAAGAAGGCCGTACCGACCGTTTCGTCTATCACGCCTTCGATCTCTTGCATCTCGACGGGCGCGATCTGACCGGGGCGCCGCTCGTCGAGCGCAAAGCCGAGCTGCGCGACCTGTTGGGCGGCGAAAGCCGCAACGGCGTCGTCCGCTATACCGAGCATTTTGACGCAGACGGCCCCGCGATCCTTAATTCCGCCTGCGAGCATCACCTCGAGGGCATCATTTCGAAATTGCGCAATGCGCCCTACCGCTCCGGCCGCTCGGAGAATTTCATCAAGGTCAAATGCCACAGCAGGCAGGAATTTGTGGTGGCCGGTTTCAGCCCCTCGAATGCCATGCGTAACGCAGTGGGCGCGCTGACGGTCGCCTATCACGAAGATGGCAAGCTCCGCTATGCGGGCCGCGTCGGCACCGGTTATACGCACGCGATCGCTCGCGATCTGTGGAGGCGGCTTACGCCCTTGCGCACCGAACGCGCGCCGCTGGCGCTGCCGCCGGACGAGCGGCGCAAGAACGTGATCTGGGTAAGGCCGCAAGTGGTCATCGAAGCCGAATACCGCGGCATCACGTCTGACGGCCTGTTGCGGCAGGCGTCGTATAAAGGACTGCGCGAAGACAAGCCGGCGCGCGCGGTGGTGCGCGAGGTGCCGGCGGCCGCGGTGCCGCAGCACCAGACGGTACGCAAATCGACAAAGGCTTCGGCGCGCGGCGCTGCTGCGCCAAAGGCCGGCCGCACTCGCGGCAGGAGGCAAGGCGCCGAAGTCGCGCAGGTGCATCTGACGCATCCCGACCGCATCTACTGGCCCGATGCCGGCATCACCAAGCAGGAGCTCGCCGAATATTATGTGCGCGTCTGGAACGTGATGGCGCCGCATCTCGTCAACCGCCCGCTCGCCATCATGCGCTGTCCGGAGGGCGTGAATGGCGAATGTTTCTTTCAGAAGCACATTGCCTCGACCATCAAGGAGTCCTCGCTGCGCCATCTGGTCAACGCCAAGGAACATGACGTCATTGCGGTCCAGACGCTGGAAGACCTTATCGAACTGGTGCAGTCCGGTGCGCTGGAGATCCATGTGCGCGGCTCGCGGCTCGCACAGCTCGAAATCTGCGATCGAATCGTGTTCGATCTCGATCCGGGCGAGGACGTCGCCTGGAAGGCGATCGTCGCCGCCGCGGCCGAGACGCGCGACCGGCTCGCCGAGCTGAAGCTGAAGAGCTTTGTCAAACTCTCGGGCGGCAAGGGCCTGCATGTCGTCGTGCCGATCGACGGCGCCGACTGGGACACGACCAAGGCCTTTTGCGCGACAATCGCGGGAGGAATGGCCGCCGATGCGCCGGACCGTTATCTCGCCAAAATGACCAAGGCGCTGCGCAAGGGCAAAATCTTCATCGACTATTTCCGCAACTCGCGCGAAGCAACCTCCGTCGCCGCCTACTCGACGCGCGCGCGCGCCGGCGCGCCGGTCTCGATGCCGGTATCGTGGCAGGCCCTGTCGCGCACGGTCGGCGGCAATCAATTTACGCTTGCCAACCTCAAGAGAGTGGGTGACGCCTGGGCCGAGATCGGCAAGGTGCGGCAGAAGCTGCCCGACCTCGGCAAAGCACGGCGCTGATCTGCTCCGCTCCAGGATTTTTGTTTTGTCGCATTTCATACGGAAATCCGGCAGCCACTTTTCCGGAAAATGCTCGACCCCACGTGCGTTCATCTGCAACTCGGTAGGCGCCTGCGTCCGGTCGTGATCCCGCTGCGCAGTCGTCTCAGGATGGCGACAAACCGGCGTGCGCTCCCGTTCCCGCGCCGCGCCTTGGCGCGCGCGTGGCGGTGTGACGCCGGTGACCTGAAGGCGCGAAGGAGGCGGCGCAAGGAGAAACAAGGGGTGGGGCCTTCGTTTCAGGTTGCGCCGATGCCCACGTCGCGGTCTCGTCATTGCACGGAGCGCGGCTCACCGCGGCACCGGATGGCTTCGCCGACGCTTGGCAATGACAAACAACAGCAAAGGAAGCGGAACGCCGACAGACGCAAATTTCCAACCTGCCGTGCTGCGGCACGGCCGCGCATCGTTGGCGATGCGCACGCCTATCGGCGTCCCACCGCGGCTCTTGCCAAAGGGAGCTTGTCG